>ERZ1645187.646-NODE-646-length-34177-cov-6.532120_pt1 | contig 34177 bp, 25 predicted proteins | sample MGYA00575352_ERZ1645187 | MGnify/ENA primary metagenome ERZ1645187 (study PRJEB40837, sample SAMN11349314) | freshwater sediment metagenome | isolation source: river sediment | host: Sediment | place: India: Wazaribad , New Delhi | collected 2017-02-21 ... | reverse complement strand
GTTCCAGATTGGTCGCGTCGGACGAGGCAACCTGCGGCTCGGTCATCACATAGGCGGAGCGAATCTTCCCGGCGAGGAGCGGCTTGAGCCACTTTTCCTGCTGCTCCGGGCTACCGAACTTAGCCAGCACTTCCATGTTGCCGGTATCCGGGGCCGAGCAATTGAACACCTGGCTGGCCCACGGCACGCGGCCCATCAGTTCGGCCAGCGGCGCATATTCGAGATTGGTCAGGCCCGGCGAAAACTCGCCATATTCATGCGGCAGGAACAGGTTCCACAGGCCCTGGGCATGCGCCTTTTCCTTCAGCGCCTCCATGCCCGGCCATTCCTGCCAGATGTTGGCCGGGTTGGTCACAAAGTCGTGATAGGCCTGTTCGTTGGGATAGATATGCTCGTCCATGAAGGCGCCGACCTGCGCCAGAAGACCCTTCACCTTGTCACTATGTTCGAAATCCATCTTCCCAACCTCTCTTCCAGAAAATTTTTTTAATCGCGCGATTAATGCGGGCACGATCTGCGCTTGTCAAACCCGCAAGTCGCCATAAGCTGGACCGAAATCAAAAACGGAGAGGAACGAAGCGTGAGCGAAGCAATCCTGGAACCCGAACTGCCGATCATCGATCCGCACCACCATCTGTGGGACCTGCGCCCCGTGGTCGGCGCCTTTCCGCAGCCGCTCCACCCCTTTGTCGCCAGTCTCGCGCTGTCGTCCTATTACACCTTCAACGAACTCCACGCCGATGCCACCAGCGGGCATAATGTGATCGGCACGGTCTACATGGAATGCGGCGCATTCTACCGCGCCGGGGCCGACGATGCGTTCAAGGTGGTTGGCGAAGTCGAATATGTGAACGGGGTTGCGGCGCAGAGCGCGAGCGGCCTTTATGGCAATATTCGCCTGTGCGATGCGATCATCGGCCACGCCGACCTGCGTCTGGGTGCAAAGGCCGGTGACGTGCTCGATGCGCTGATGGCCGCCAGCCCCCGCTTCAAGGGGATTCGCCATCAGGCCGCCTGGGATGCAGATCCGGAAGTGCTTGGCCCGCCGTTCCACGCTCCGCCGGGGCTCTATCACGATGCCACTTTCCGCGAAGGCTTTGCCGAACTGGGCAAGCGCGGGCTGACCTTTGACGCCTGGCTGCTGGAGCCGCAGTTGGAAGACGTCCTCAGCCTCGCCCGCGCCTTTCCGGATCAGCCGATCGTGCTGGACCACTGCGGCACGCCGCTGGGCATTGCCAGCTATCACGGAAAACTGCACGAGCGGTTCGATACCTGGCGGGAAAAGATCAAGGCGCTGGGCCAATGCCCGAACGTCTCGGTCAAGCTGGGCGGTCTGGCCATGTCGTTCGCCGGAATGCCCGATCACGGCCCGCAAGCCGGTCTTTCTTCCGAAGTGCTGGCAGCCATGTGGCGACCCTACATCGAAACCTGCATCGAAGCGTTCGGCCCGAGGCGCGCGATGTTTGAAAGCAACTATCCGGTCGACAAGTGGGGCGCGAGCTATGCGACCCTGTGGAACGCGTTCAAGCACCTGACCCTTGGCGCATCGGCAGACGAAAAGCGCGAGCTATACGCAGGCACGGCGGCGCGGTTCTACGGACTGGAACACCTGCTGGCGTAAGCAACCCTTCGACAGGCTCAGGCGGGCGGGGTTTGATCCGTCAATCTCCTCCGCCCGCTCAGGCTGAGCCTGTCGAAGCCTGTTTCCACCCACTCGGAGTTGCCTTGGAAATGGCCGCGATCCACCTTCCACGCACGATCCGCATCGGCGGCGGCGTCCTGAACGAACTGCCGGAAGTGCTAAGTGCCTCCGGCCTGTCCCGCCCGCTGATCGTCACGGACGAGTGGATCGCAGGTTCCGGCATTCTCGGGCGGGTGGAAAGCTTGTTGGCCAAGGCGGGAATCACCTCTCGCACCTTTACTGGCGTGGTGCCCGATCCAACGGTCGCCTCAACCGAAGCGGGCTGCGCCTTTCTGGCCGAAGGAAATCACGACTGCGTGATCGGGCTTGGCGGCGGCAGCCCGATCGACAGCGCCAAGATGATCGCGGTAAAGCGCGACCGCCCGATTGCCGTGCGCGACCTCAAGGCCCCGCATCAGGAGGATGCGCCGGGCCTGCCGATCATCGCGATTCCGACCACGGCCGGCACCGGCAGCGAGGCGACTCGCTTCACCATCATCACCGATGCGGAAACGGACGAGAAGATGCTCTGCGCGGGTCTGGCCTATTTGCCGCAGATTGCCGTGGTCGATTACGAATTGACCCTGACCAAGCCCGCTCGCCTGACTGCCGACACCGGAATCGACAGCCTGGTCCATGCAGTGGAGGCCTATGTTTCCAAGCGGGCCAATCCGTTTTCGGATTCGATGGCGCTTTCCGCCATGCGGCTGATCTGGGCCAACTTGCCGCTTGCCTGCGCCGATCCCGACAACCGCCCGGCACGCGAAGCCTTGATGCTGGGCGCGCTGCAAGGCGGGATTGCCTTTTCCAATAGCTCGGTGGCACTGGTCCACGGGATGAGCCGCCCGATTGGCGCGCATTTCCATGTCGCCCACGGCCTGTCCAACGCCATGTTGATGCCGCTGGTCACAGCGTGGAGCGCGCCTGCTGCTCTGCCGCGCTATGCCGACTGCGCCCGCGCGATGGGTCTGGCGGACACCACCGAAAGCGATCAGAGCGCGGTTGGCCGGCTGGTCGAGACATTGGAGCGGGTCAACGCCGACCTGCAAGTGCCAACCCCCGCAGCTTATGGCATCCCGCGTCAGCGCTGGGATGAACTGGTCCCGCTGATGGCCCTGCAGGCCCTTGCCAGCGGCAGTCCGGCAAACAATCCCCGCGTGCCAGAGCGCGAGGAAATCGAGGCGCTCTACCGCCAGGCCTACGCCTGAAACCTGCTTGGACGGCACGACGTCAAAATCAACGAAAAGCCCCGGCAATCACCCTTTGACAAACACTACAGCGCCTTGCTCGAATCCACCTTAACTTACGATAAAAGTGTTTGTTTTTCAGTTTATTAAATCGCTGACCTAACATCCAAAGTGAGAATGTTTTTACGGTTGCCCCGCCTGTCCACCAGCAAAGGCCCTCGCCCTCTCGACAGATGAATTCCGCCACTGCTAAGAACGCATTTAATTGGCCGCTTAAACGAAGGATTGTCCATGTCGCTTCCTGCCCCGTTCGATCGTCTGCGCCTTCCCGTCATCGGTTCGCCGCTATTCATCATCTCCGGTCCGGAACTGGTGATTGCGCAGTGCAAGGCTGGCGTCATCGGCAGCTTCCCGGCGCTCAATGCCCGCCCCTCTGGCGTGCTGGATGAATGGCTGCACCAGATCACCGAGGAACTGGCAGCGCACAACCGGGACAATCCGGACCGTCCGGCCGCCCCCTTCGCCGTCAACCAAATCGTCCACAAGTCGAACAACCGGCTTGAGGAGGACATGGAAGTCTGCGCCAAGTGGCAGGTGCCGCTGGTCATCACCTCGCTTGGCGCGCGTGAAGATATCAACATGGCCGTACGCGGCTGGGGCGGCATGGTGCTGCACGATGTGATCAACAACCACTTCGCCCACAAGGCGATTGAAAAGGGCGCTAGCGGCTTGATCCCGGTCGCCGCTGGTGCGGGCGGCCATGCCGGCACGCTGTCCCCCTTCGCCCTGATGCAGGAAATCCGCGAATGGTTTGACGGTCCGGTCGCCCTGTCCGGCTCGATTGCCTGCGGCCGCTCGATCCTGGCCGCCCAGGCCATGGGCGCAGACTTTGCCTATATCGGCAGCCCGTGGATCGCGACCAAGGAAGCCCGCGCGGTGGAAGGCTACAAGCAGGCCATTGTCGAAGGCTCGGCTTCGGACATCGTCTATTCCAACCTCTTTACCGGGGTGCATGGCAATTACCTGCGCCCGTCGATCGTTGCGGCCGGCCTCGATCCCGACAACCTGCCGGAAAGCGATCCGTCGAAGATGAACTTTGGCTCGGGCGGCAATACCGAAGCCAAGGCATGGAAGGACATCTGGGGCTCGGGTCAGGGCATCGGCGCGGTCAAGGCCGTGGAAAGCGTTGCCGAACGCGTCGACAAGCTGGAAGCCGAATACAATCAGGCCCGCACCGAACTGGCCGCCAAGGCCCGGATGAAGCTGGCCTAATCCGCCAGTGGCTGCGTGGCGGGCCATAGCTGGTCCGCCATCGCATCCAGTTCTGTAAAATTGAAATCGCGCCCCAGCGGATCATGACGGTTGAGCCGCAATGGTCGCCGCTGTGCCAGAAGACGGCGACGCAGCGCACGTTGCAGCCACCGCAGCCGCTCCAACGCCTCAGACGCGGCAACGTCGGGAACGCGCAGCCGCCGCGCGGACCACTGCGCCTCGATCTGCCCGACGCGCTCAATCACCATGGCATTGTAATCGCGGTGCGGCCCGCGATGCAGCGGCAAGCCAACGCGGATTGCCGCATCATCCACTGCCGGCAGCAACATTCCATTGCTCCGAAAGTCGTCGAAATTCAGCCGGTCGCGCCCCAGATTATTTAACAGCGTTCGAAAGGAACGTGTTGTAAGTACCTGTTTTGGCAGCAAGTGATGGCGCTGCAGGCCTGCATCATAGCCCGGCTTGTTCCGGCAGTTCACAGCGCGAAACGGAAGCCGCTGCCGCGCCTGTACCACCCTCGGATTCAGTAAAGGAAAACGCCTCATGCAGGTTCAGGCGGTGACCGTCACCCGCAGTTCATTTCCGCTCCCAACCGGCTCTACCGCGACCAGTTCCCCCTCAGGCCCGGTCCATTCGGCGTCGCGCAGCAGAGGCCCGGACGTGACCAGATCGTTCACCAGCCGCACCGCAATGCGCGCCAGGGCTGCGGGGGCAAGTTTGCGATTTGCGGGAAAGAACAGTTCCTGCCCGATCAGATAGTCCAATCCGACCGAGACCATTGCCCCATCCCCCGCATGACGCAGAGAGGTGAGGCCCAGTCCCGGGAAAGGACCGCCTTTCAGCCATTCCGCAATCACACCGGTAAAATATTTGCTGGCCATCCAGCAGTGCGCCGGGCGCCAGTAAACTCCCTGAACGCCGGGCAGCTGGCACAATTGCGCCCCCAGACCGGCCAGCGCGCGAACCACCGGCAGCAAGCCGCCTCCCTCCGCCAGATGCGGCGCCGGTTGCAGGCCAATCACCTCGCCCGATGGAGCCTCTGCCAGACCCAGCAAGGCCGCGTTGGGTTCAGGCGCCAGGAATCGGCCGGGCATCAGCCCATGGCAATCAAACGCCAGTCCGGCGGTCAGCAGTTCGGCCCAGCTATCGGCTTCTGGCGCGATGTGCGTGACTGCAAAAGGCGTGGCCAGACCGCCCTGCCCGGACAAGGCAACAAGCGCCCCTGCATCAGGCCGCTTGCCAGAAGCGAAGGCCAGGGCAAGAACTGCACCATCACCTTGCGAAACGGTCGCGTAATTTTCAGTCACCGTGACCCATCAACTAAGGAACCTTCCCGATCCCCCTGCCATCTTTTCAAGCAATTAGTCGAGTCCTGGAAGGGAAATTGAGACCGCTTTGGAGATAACTTTGGAACAGGATCAGAAAATGCCCTGCTCCAGCCCCAGGGTGAGCGCAGCGCCCAGCATTTCGGCTTGGGCAATAGACTGAGTATCCGGAATCTTTTCCGCCAGAATTGCTTCCGGGGTTTGCGCCCCGGTCACCACGATTACCGGCTCTGCCACCCGGCGCAGCCGCCAGCCGGTCACGATCCGGTCAAGTTGGGCCTGCGCGCCGTAGCCGTCGCTTCCGGCTGCGATCATCGTCGCATAGGCACGGCCTTCGACCTGCCCTAGCAGCGCGTAATAACAGCGGTCGAACATCTCTTTCATCGCGCCCGTCATGGTCCCCAGGTTTTCCGGGCAAACGAACAGATAGCCCGAAGCGGCAAGGAGGACTTCCGCGGTGACCTCAGCTGCCGGGATCAGCCTTGCAGCCGAACCGGCACCGCGCGCCGCGGCTTCGGCCAAGGCGCGGCTTGTGCCGGTGCGACTATGCCAAATGATTGTCAGCATGGCCTCCTTCCTAGCACCATTGGCGACCGTCCTGGCAACAGATCTATGAACAGTCGCGCCGTCACCCTTTCACCAATGCCGCCTGTGGGCTAACCAGCGGCGCATGGCCGCACCTTCGATCCTTGGCATTGACCGCTCGCTTACTGGCAAAATCTGGCGCTGGCGGGGGGGCAACATGGACCTTGGCGGTGCCATCGGGCTGGAGCACGATATTGTTGCGCAGCTACTGATGTCGCGCGGGGTGCCCGAGCATGATCTGGAACGCCACCGCAATCCTTCGCTGCGGGCCTTCTTGCCCAACCCGTCCCTGTTCCGCGACATGGATCTGGCGGCGGAACGACTGGCCCGCGCTATCGAGAACCGCGAGGCGATTACCGTCTATGGCGATTATGACGTCGACGGCGCAACCAGCGCGGCCCTGCTGATCCGCCTGATCCGCTCACTGGACCACGAAGCGCGCTACTATATCCCCGACCGCCTGCTGGAAGGCTACGGCCCCTCGGGCGAGGCACTGGTGCGGATTGCGGAAGAAGGGTCGAGCCTGATCGTCACGGTCGACTGCGGCGCCATGGCGCATGAGGCGCTGAATATGGCGAAGCAGGCCGGGGTCGACGTGATCGTCGTCGATCACCACAAATGCTCTGCGGAACTGCCCCCGGCACTGGCGCTGGTCAATCCGAACCGGCTGGACGAGGAAATGGAAGCCGCCGCCCATGGCCATCTGGCTGCGGTAGGTGTGGCCTTCCTGCTCGCCATCGCCACGGTCCGCACCCTGCGCCAGCGCGGCTATTTCGAATCACGGCCCGAACCGGACCTGTTCGCCCTGCTCGATCTGGTTGCCTTGGGCACGGTGGCCGACGTTGCCGCCCTGCACGGGCTGAACCGCGCTCTAGTGGCGCAGGGCCTGAAAGTGATGGCGCGACGCGAGGGCATTGGCATGGCCGCCCTGATCGACGCAAGCCGACTGACCCGCGCACCGACCTCCAGCGACCTGGGCTTTGCGCTGGGGCCGCGAATCAATGCGGGCGGGCGCGTGGGCGAATCGACACTGGGTGTGCGCCTGCTCACTACCGAGGACCCGGAAGAGGCCCAGGCCATCGCCGCGCAGCTTTCCGCGCTGAACGAGGAACGCCGCGCGATCGAGGCGATGGTGCAGGAACAAGCGGAAGCGCAGGTCGATTCGCAGCACAACCGCGCGGTCCTGACCCTGGCCGGACGCGGCTGGCATCCGGGGGTGATTGGTATCGTCGCCGGGCGAATCAAGGAAAAGACCGGCAAGCCCACGCTCGTGATCGCACTCGATTCGGACGAATCAGGCCATGGCAAAGGTTCGGGCCGCTCGATTGCCGGGGTCGATCTGGGCGCGGCGATCATTGCCGCGCGCGAACATGGCCTGCTGGTGGCAGGCGGCGGTCACGCCATGGCGGCTGGCCTGACGGTCGAGGCAGGCAAGCTCGACGCACTGGGCCAATGGCTGGATGAACGGCTGGGCAGCACCGTCTCTGCGGCCATGGCGAGTCAGGCCATGCTGCTTGATCTGGCGGTCGCTCCCGGCGGCCTGACCCCTGCCCTGATCGAGGAACTGGAAAGCGCCGGACCTTACGGCATGGGCTGGCCAGGGCCGCGCGTGGCCGTAGGTCCAGTGCGTCTGGTCAAGGCCGATCTGGTCGGCACGGATCATGTCCGGCTGATTGCGCGCGGCGAAGATGGCGCCAGTTTCAAGGCCATCGCCTTCCGTGCGGCATCAACCGAAATGGGCCAGACATTGCTTCACGCCACACATCAGCGCCGTCTGTGGCTGGCTGGCCGGGCAAAGATCGACGATTGGGCCAGCCGGCCCCAGGCAGAACTGCATGTCGATGACGCCGCTTTCGCCGATTAATTTTGCCGAATGTAATTTTCTTTCATTTGGTCTCTTGACCGCCTTGGAGGTCTCTCCTATTGGCGCGGCCTGCCCACCGCGCAGCCGGTTGGCCCCTTCGTCTAGCGGTCTAGGACGCGGCCCTTTCACGGCTGAAACACGGGTTCGAGTCCCGTAGGGGTCACCAAGCTGCGCAGGTGGGCATTGCTATTTCTGGCCCCGGTTAACCCGGGACCAGCCCACCCGCACAGCGTGGTTTTTTCTCCAAATCAGAACGTAGCCGAAAGGCCCAGGGTCAGCACGTTGTCGCTGGTGTCTTCGCCATTGCGGACGAATCCGTGCTGGTTGAGATAGCCGACATCGACCGAGACGTTCTTGGCCAGCGGCACGTTCACCGATGCCGCATTCCGCATCCGGTCATAACCGCTGGTGGTCTGGAAGCTGGTGGTGTTGAGGTTGATGAAACTTTCGTGGCTGACGGTGAAGGTCGACTTGCCAACGAAGGGCATCGAAGCCTTGACCTGCGGGCGCAGGCGCCAGCCGGTACCGATGCGGCCTTCGCGCCAGCGCTCTTCCATGCGGACCCGTCCACCCAGCTTCACCTTGCCGATCTGGGCGACATTGTCGAAATTCACCTGCTGGCGGAAGCGATGCTCACGCGCGCGAAAGTTGCCCTGATTGTAAGTGGGGTTGAAAGTATAGCCGAGCCATGCGGTGACGTTCTTGTTCAGCTTTTTGCCGACCATCACGTTCTGCTCGAGCTCGTAAAAACCGCGCTCGTCGCTGGAGCGAAAGATAGATTCGCTGTTGAGCTTGAAATTGTCAGGCAGGTTCACGGTGACGTTCAGCGTTTCCCAGTGCTGGGTATCTTCCTTCGCCTGAGCCTGAGTGGCAATCAGCGCGGCGGGAACAACAAGAGTGGCAAGAAGCAGGCGCATGTCGGGTTTCCTTCTGTTCGGCGCCGCAAGTATTTCTGTTTCGTGACGGTTTCATGACCGTTGACGTCAAAAATACGACACTTGGGCTACGTCCAGGAAATCAAGCCGCTTCTTTTACCATGAAATCAATGAAAATCGCGTGAGCCCGGTATGACACGCACATTACGCGGATGGCTTCCCCTGATGACAGGCAGCGGGCGCTGAACGTGATCGGCACGGTCAGGGTGGTGTGGCAACAGATCGTCCGACAGACTGTGCAAGGCCCCCGTGGCATCGGTCAGTTGCGTGGCGATCACGTGGATCACTTCATCGTCGTATTCGACTCGGCCCTTCACTTCGATCAACCGCGCGCTCATGATCACCTTGCGCTGCTTTTCCATCAGGTCAGGCCAGATTACCAGATTCACCACCCCGCTTTCGTCCTCCAGCGTGATGAAGCACACGCCCTTGGCACTGCCGGGACGCTGCCGAATCAGCACCACGCCCGCGATCTGGACGGTGGAGCGATACTTGCGGCTGCGCAGATCACTGGCCCGAATGAAGCCGCGTTCAGCCAGACTGGCGCGCAGGAAGGCAAACGGATGGGCTTTGAGCGAGAGCCGCTGGGTCTGGTAATCGGTCACCACCTCCTCGCTCAGCGGCATTTGCGGCAGGCGGGTTACTTCTCGCTCCGCGCCCTCGTCGCGCTGGGCCATGGCGGCGAACAGCGGCAAGTCCGGCGCGGCAATCAGGCTGCGCGCATCCCACAGCGCCTGCCTGCGGCTCAGCCCCAGCGAGTTGAAGCCATCCGCCGCCGCCAGCCGTTCAGCCAGAGCGGGCGAAAGCGCGGCGCGCTCTTTCATGTCGCGCAGATCACGAAATGCCCCGCCCGCCTGCCGCGCCGCCACGATCCGCGCCGCCGCTGCTTCGGGGAAACCATCCACTTGCCGCAAACCAAGACGCAGGGCGATCCTGCCGGACACTCGCTCCAGCGTGCAGTCCCACTCGCTGCAATTCACATCGACCGGCAACACAGCAACACCATGTTCCCGTGCATCGCGCACGATCTGCGCCGGGGCATAGAACCCCATCGGCTGCGAATTGAGCAAGGCCGCCGCAAAGGCTGCAGGATAATGGCACTTCAGCCAGGACGAGACATAGACCAGCAGGGCAAAGCTGGCCGCGTGGCTTTCCGGAAAGCCATATTCGCCAAAGCCCTTGATCTGGTTGAAGCAGCGTTCGGCAAAAACCGGATCATAGCCGCGCGCAATCATCCGGCCGACCATCATGTCCTGCAATTCATCGACCATGCCCCGGCTGCGAAAGGTTGCCATGGCCTTGCGCAGGCGGTTGGCCTCGGCACTGGAAAACTTCGCCGCATCCAGCGCGATCTTCATCGCCTGCTCTTGAAAGATCGGCACGCCCAGCGTCCGCCCCAGAATGCTGGTCAGTTCGTCGGGCGGGCCATGCTCTGGGCCGGGCGCGGGTATCTCTACCTTCTCGGCCCCGCGACGGCGCTTCAGATAAGGGTGGACCATATCGCCCTGAATCGGTCCGGGGCGGACAATCGCCACTTCGATCACCAAGTCATAAAATTCACGTGGGCGCAGGCGCGGCAGCATGTTCATCTGTGCGCGGCTCTCCACCTGGAACACGCCCAGCGAATCCCCCTTGCACAGCATGTCGTAAACCGCCGGGTCTTCACGCGGGACAGTGGCAAGGGTCAGGTCCTTGCCGTGATGCTGGCGCAGCAGGTCCAGGCATTTGCGAATGCAGGTGAGCATGCCCAGCGCCAGCACATCGACTTTCAGGATGCCCAGCGCCTCGATATCGTCCTTGTCCCATTCGATGAAGCTGCGTTCCGGCATGGCGCCGTTCCCGATCGGCACAGTCTCGGTCAGCGGGCCCTGGGTCAGAATGAAGCCGCCGACATGCTGCGACAGGTGGCGCGGCATCCCGATCATCTGCTCGGTGAGGGCCAGCACCCGGCGCAGGTGCGGATCATTCAGGTTGAGGCCGGTTTCACTCTCGACATGGGCTTCCTTGATCGAGCGGCCGTGGCTGCCCCAGACCGTCTTGGCTAGCGCGCTGGTCACGTCTTCGGACAGGCCCATAGCCTTGCCCACTTCGCGGATCGCCATGCGCGGGCGGTAATGGATCACCGTAGCGCACAGCCCCGCCCGGTGGCGGCCATAGCGCTGATAGATGTACTGGATCACCTCCTCGCGCCGTTCGTGTTCGAAATCGACGTCGATGTCGGGCGGCTCCTTACGCTCTTCGGAAATGAACCGGTCGAACAGCAGGGCATGGCGCGCGGGATCGACCGCCGTGATTTCCAGCACATAGCAGACCGCCGAATTGGCCGCCGAGCCACGCCCCTGACACAGGATCGGCGGCTCCTGATTTCGCGCAAAATCAACAATATCCTTGATGGTCAGAAAGTATTGCGCGAGGTTCAGTTTGCCGATCAGGTCGAGTTCGCGCCGCAAGGTATCGCGCACCCCTGACGGCACACCATCGGGATAGCGCCGCCCTGCCCCTTCCCAGGTCAGCTGTTCCAGATAGTCCTGCGGCGCCATGCCTTCGGGACAGGTCTCTTCCGGATATTCGTAGCGCAATTCCTCAAGGCTGAAGCGGCAGGCATCGGCCAGTTCCCGCGCCGCGCGAAGTGCATGGGGCCAACGCGCGAACAGCCGGGCCATTTCCTCCGGCCCCTTCAGATGGCGCTCGGCATTGGGGGCCAGCAGATGCCCCGCCGCCGCGACCGTGGTCTTGTGCCGGATTGCCGTCATCACATCGTGCAGTGGCCTGCGCTGCGCCGCGTGATAGAGCGGAAGATTGGTGGCAAGGATGGTCAGACCCTGCCCTGCTGCCAAGGCGTCGAGCCGGGCAATCCGCGCAAGGTCGTCGCCGGTGTACAGATAGCTTGCCGCCACGTGGCGCAGAGTGGGAAGCTGACGGAGCAAGTGCGGTAGCAGGTCCAGAAATGACGCCGTCAGGACATCATCGCCGTCTGCATCGTCGCCGTGCAGGGATACGACATTGCTCTGGGCCGGAATCGAGAACTGCGCGTCCAGATTGGCAGGCGGAACCAGCACCAGATGCACGCCTTCGCTATGCGCAGCGAGCATGGCAAGGTTGATCTCGCAGGCACCCTTGTCCTGCCATTCGCCGTCCAGCGTGGACATCCGGCCGGCCGAAATCAGGCGGCAGAGACGGCCATAGGCGGCGCGGTCAGTCGGATAGGCCAGGAATTCCAGCCCTTCGGTCGTCTCGATCCGGCAACCGATCACCGGGCGCAGGCCCAGCGCAGTGGCCTCGCTATGAAGCCGGACCACCCCCGCCATCGTATTGGCATCGGCAATGCCCAGCGCGTCATAGCCCAGCGCCCGCGCCGTGGTGGCAAGGTCCACCGCGTCTGACGCCCCGCGCAGAAATGAAAAGCAGGACACAAGGCCCAGTTCGACAAAGGCCGCACGGTCCTGCGGCGGTGGCAGCGCCTGCTCCACCCGGCGGCGTTCAGGCGTAAGCGGTGCCTCGGGCACGGCCTATCCGGTCAGTTCGGCCAGTCGCGCTGCGACCCGGCGCAAATCCTCGGCAAAGCGGGCTTCCTCGGCCATCCGGGCATCGTCGTCCAGGCGTAGCAGATAGGATGGGTGAACCGTGGGCCACAGCTCGGTCCCGTCGTCCAGACCATGAGCGCGGCCACGGTCCTTCTGGACACTGATCGTCTTGCCCAGCATCCCGCGCGCGGCGCTGGCTCCCAGCGTCAGGACCAGACGCGGGCGGATCAGCAGGCGTTCGCTTTCCACCCACCAGCGGCAGGTGTCGATCTCCTTGGCCGTGGGATTCTGGTGCAGCCGCTGCTTGCCGCGGGGAGCGAACTTGAAGTGCTTGACCGCATTGGTCACCCAGGCACGCGCCGCATCAATCCCGGCATCTTCCAGATGGGCGCGAAGCAGCCGTCCGGCGGGGCCGACAAAGGGGCGGCCCTGCGCTTCCTCGTTATCGCCGGGCTGTTCGCCAACGATCATCAGCGCGGCATGGTGCGGCCCCTCACCCGGTACGGCGCGAGTGTCGTTACAACCGATCGGGCAGCGGCGGCAGGTTCGGATTTCCTTGGCAATCATGGCCAGACTACTGGGGCGTTCGCTGCCAAACAGGTTCGCACCCTGATCCACCATGGCCGCTTCGCGCGCTTGGGCCCCGGCGATCAGATCGGGAATTAGTGCCGCTTCGGGCAGGTTCTTCCAGTATCGGCGGGGCATCTCTTTCAGCATGGCCCCAACCTTCAACCGCGCCGGATTGAAGATGGATGCGTAATAGCGCCGCCACAGTTCCTCTGCCGGATCACCGGACGGGGCATCCTCACGCCGTGCAGGCGGCCCTTCGCGCAGGGTTTCGCCATCCCAATGCAACGAACCTTCCGGCGTCAGGATCGACCAGCGCATCGTGGTAAAGCGGTTAACGAAGAAGGCCGCATTGGCACGCAGGATGTGATGCTGCGGCTCAAACCAGGCGACGTAATGCTCTACGCCGTCTTGTTCGACCGCGCGAAAGCGCACGAAAGCGCGCATCTTGTGAATATCGCGCCGGACGGTGCGGGCCAGATCGCCCAGCCGCCGCACATCGGGATCGGCGGCATCTTCCATCATTCCGGGCCGCGCCTGCAAGCGCCAGAGCAAACGGTAAAGCAAGGCAAAGCGCTGTGGATCGGAATGGAGCGCGGCCTTTCCAGCCAGATCGAGGAAAGCGCGCGGCACCCGTGGCGGCATGACGTCACCGGAGGGTACCGGCAGCCGGAGCGCCTTGCCGGCAGAGGCAAACAGGTCGTCACTGCTCTCACCCGGCACCTGCCAGATCACCCGGTCCGGCGGCACTTCGGCCATGATCAGGCGCCGCGCCTGTTCGCGCCAACCGGCAAAATCGTCCGCCGCTGCCAGCGTGACAGTATAGGCATCGGCGATCCGGGCATCACGAAATGGGGTCATGGCCGCATCTCACGCCGCGAACAGTTCCAGCTGCTCGCTGCGCCGGGGCGCGATCAGGGCTTTCAGGTCGTCCCGGTCAGTCAGCAGAACCGGGCGCCAGTCCGCCGTGACGATAAACGGGCGGACCTTGGCCAGCGAGACAGTCAGCTTGCCGACATCGTCGAGCCGCAAGGTGCGATGGCGGCGGCTGGCGAGGATCGCACCAACTGCACGCGTGCCCAGCCCCGGCACCCGCAGCAGCAATTCGCGCGGGGCGCGGTTGACGTCGACCGGGAAGCTTTCCCGAAACTTCAGCGCCCAGGCCAGCTTGGGATCAATGTCGAGCGGCAGCATGCCGTCAGTTCCGGTGGCCTGCTGCACTTCTTCCGGGCGATAGCCATAGAACCGCATCAGCCAGTCAGACTGGTAGAGCCGGTGTTCGCGGATCAATGGCGGACGCTTGAGCGGCAGGACGGCACTGGCATCCGGGATCGGGCTGAAGGCGGAATAATAGACCCGGCGCAGCTGGTATTCGCCATAGAGCGTGCTGGCTCGCCCGACGATCTGCGCGTCGCTCGCCCCATCGGCGCCAACGATCATCTGGGTCGATTGCCCGGCCGGAGCAAAGCGCGGGGCCGAGCGAAAACGCCGCCGCGCATCCTTCGCCTCGACAATCGCGCTTTTGAGATCGCCCATCGCCCCTTCGATCACCTGCGCGTTCTTGTCCGGCGCCAGCCGGGTCAGCCCGGCAACGGTCGGCAGTTCGACATTGATCGAGACGCGGTCGGCATAAAGGCCCGCCTGCCGGACCAGTTCCGGGTCTGCCTCCGGGATGGACTTCAGATGGATATATCCCCTGAAATCATGCTCTTCTCGCAATATCCTCGCAACTTCAATGAGCTGCTCCATCGTGTGGCTGGAGCTTTTGATGATGCCAGAGGAGAGGAACAGCCCCTCGATGTAATTGCGGCGATAGAAGCTGAGCGTCAGGTCCACCACTTCCTGCGGGGCGAAGCGCGCGCGGCGCACGTTCGAACTCTTCCGGTTGATGCAGTAATGGCAATCGAACACGCAGTGGTTGGTCAGCAGGATCTTGAGCAGCGAGATGCAGCGCCCATCCGGCGCATAGGCGTGACAGATGCCCATGCCCTCGGTCGAGCCGATCCCCTTGCCGCCCTTGCTGGTGCGGCGGCTGGTGCCCGATGAAGCGCAGGAGGCATCGTATTTGGCCGCATCGGCCAGAATGGCTAAACGTTCGATGAGACTCGGCTGAGACATATGTTCACTTTATGTTCTTTCAATCGGTCTGACCAGCCCCTTCATGCACACAGCCCCTGCAGGAACCATTCGGGCACCCCGCCCCGCCCATCTCCGGCCAGGCCATTGCGATAGATCCAGTAGCGGCGGCCCTGATCGTCCTCGATCCGGTAATAGTCACGCAGCCGCGCGGTAGAGCCTTCGCGCCACCATTCCGGGGCGATCCGTTCCGGCCCTTCGGCGCGGGCGATTTCGTGGACCTGACCGCGCCAGCGAAACCGACGCGGCAGGCCATCCGGGCTGGCATAGAGCACGGCAATCGGCTCTGCCCGGTCGAGCAGCTTGAGCGGGCGGCCATGAAAGGCCAGTTGCCCCTGCATCACCCGCTCCGGCTCCAGCGGCGGCGCCCAGCGCTGCGCCCGTTCCGGCACATGGCTGGCCACCGCCAACGGACGGCGCACTGCCTCCGGCCCCAGCCGCGCGCTCAAGCGGTCAATGCAGGCCGCCAGCGAAGTGCCATGTGCTTCGGCCGCCTGTTCGAAATCGGCCTGACTGAGCGCCAGCGGCTCGCACCACGGGGCAGAAAGGCGCGCCAGTTCGATCCCGAAACCGGCGTCGAGATCGTCCAGCTTGCCCGCAAACAGGCGCGCGATATGGCCCGGATCGCGGCTTGCTGCGGCCAGTTCCAGCCGGCGAGAGAGAACTTCGCCATCAACCTTCCACAGCGCCAGTTCCAGCCGCCGCGCACCCTGGGCCTGCCCTTCGAGCAGGCGGACCATATCACCGGCCAGATCGTCCAGCACCTGATCGAGCAGGCTGCGATGGCGGATCGGCTCCATCAGGCGGCGCTGAACCAGCGGAACCGGCACGGCGATCACCGGCAGCAAAGGCTCTGGCACCCGGCCCAGCAACTGGTCGAGCCGGATCAGCGGGTTGGCCAGCGGCGCGCGGGTATTGCGAAAGCGCCGCGCCAGGGCCGGACGGGCCACGCCGGACAGGTCGCCAATCCGCTTCAACCCCAGACGGCGCAGGACCAGCAGGGTTGCCGAATCAAGCCGCAGGGCTGCGACTGGCAGGTCGTCCAGCTGCGCAGTCCCTTCGTGCAGCAGCTCCCGGTCCGGTCCATAGTGCGACAAGGCCCAGGCCGCCCCCGCCGTCGGTGCGATGGCAAGCCGGTTGGTCAGGCGGCGCGCAGCGAGCCTTAGCGCGGCATCCTCCAACAAGCCCGCCTCTCCGCCAAACAGATGCGGTACGCCGGTCACATCGACCAGCAGCCCGTCAGGCGGGTCAATCGCCGACCATGGCCCCCAACGCTGCGCCCAGATTGCCAATCGCTCCAGAAAAGCACGATCACCTGCCGGATCGCCCGGAGCCACGGCCAGATCGGGACAGATCGCACGGGCATCCGCCAGCATGGTGCCGCCCTGCACGCCGGCCTGACGTGCTGCGGCATTCAGCGCGGTCAGGCGCGGGCCGTGGGCGGTTTCGGCCAACAGGGCAAAAGGCGCTGCGCTTTCGCCCTCAGCCAGTTGCCAGCGCTCGATCGCCAGATCGGGCAGCCAGATCGAGAGGATGCGGCGGATCATGGCGCTCACGCATGGAGGCGGCTTTCGCCAGCCTCGGCCACCGGGGATTGCCCTTGCCTGTGCTGCACCTGCAGATTGGCAAAATCGCCCTCCAGCAGCCAGGTGCCGGGAGGATGCGCGCGGGCGCGGAACAGTTCAGCCTGCCAGACCGGAGTGCCGGGGGCAGCCGGGTTCCAGCGCGGCGGCTGCGAAGGGGCAGAACGCGCCGCCCAGCGCTGGCGGGCAGAAGACAGTTCCCGCTCTGCATCCAGCCGGACCAGCCACAGCGGCACGCCATGCCGTTCTACCGCGAGACTGAGCCGCCGCGCCGCCGTGAAATTGAGCGCTTTCGGATTGCCGGCCACTTCCCCGATGACAAAGGCCAGATCGCGGCAGCGCAGCCCCTCTTCCAGCGCAAACAGGGCATCTTCCGGGCTTTTCGCGGTGACATGGATCAGCCGGTGGCGCAGTCTGGGCGGCAAGCCCGGCTGATAGGGCCGCCCGCCCAGCTTGATCGCCCGCGCATCCTGTACCCACAGCCAGCCGCGTTCCTCCTCCTGCCCTTTGCCGTCCAGCGCCAGGGCAAGGGCAAGGGCCGCCCCGCTCCCCTCTGCCGCCGAGGCGAACACTTCACCATGCAGGGGCGCGGCATCCAGCCCCGGCCGCCAGCGCGGCAGGCTGTCTCCAGCGGTCCGGGAAAGCGGCGCAAAGGCGGAAAGAGAGGTGATGACAGTCATGAGGGGCAGAACCTTTGTTCTATTTATGTTCTCATTTTCCTGATTCGCAAAGCCCCCTTTTTGCCCCCTCCCCCCCATCATCATAAGGCAAAGGCCAAACCCCGACAATATCCACAGCAAGTCAAAAGAAAACGGCCGCCCACCCCAAGACAGCGGCCCGATTCTTTTTACCCGCAGGTGGGATCAATCGTTGATGTCGATCCCGCCCGGCAGCGGCGGAACCGGCTGCTGCGGTGCATCGGCATCACGCTCATGCACTTCCACCAGACCGCGGCCAACATGGCTCTTGCGGCGGCCGTACGAGAAGTAGACGACCAGACCGACAGCTGCCCAGCCGAGGAACATCAGTTCCGTATAACCCGACAGGTTGAAGAACAGGTAGGCGCAGCCGGCAACTGCCAGCGGGCCGACCAGCCACACCATCGGCGTGCGGAACGGACGATGACGGGTGGGCGAAGTGCGGCGCAGGATCAGCACGCCGATCGCCACGGTCATGAACGCAAATAGCGTGCCCGAGTTCGAGATGTCCGCCAGCTGACCGACCGGGAAGAACGCCGCCGCCAGAGTGACGAAGGCGCCGGTGATCATGGTCACGATGTGCGGGGTGTGGAACTTCGGGTGAACCTTGGCCAGGCCTTCCGGCAGCAGGCCGTCACGCGCCATCACGAAGAAGATGCGGGTCTGGCCGAACAGCATCATCAGCACCACCGAAGGGAGCGCCAGGAATGCCGCAAGACCGATCAGGTTGCCGACGTTGACATAGCCGATTTCGCGAAGGACGTGGGCCAGCGCCTCGTCCGAGCAGACCAGCGGAACATTGCCCGCACCGGCCAGCGCGGCGCACTGCTGCTGCAGTTCCTTGCTGCCCGTCGCCAGGGCTTCACCAGCGGCGCCGAACACCGGCTGCGCACCCACCGCGCCAATCGCGCCCGAGGCCACCAGCAGGTAGAACACGGTGCAGATTACCAGGCTGCCGATCAGGCCGATCGGCATGTTGCGCTGCGGATTCTTGGTTTCCTCTGCCGCGGTCGAAACCGCGTCAAACCCGACATAGGCAAAGAAGATCGAGGCCGCAGCCGCCGAAATCCCGCTGAAGCCAAGCGGCGCGAAGGGTTCGAAGTTTTCCATCTTCATCACCGGCACGGCCAGAATGACGAAGGCCGTCAGCGCGACAACCTTGATCACCACCAGAACGGCGTTGACCATGGCCGATTCCTTGGTGCCCAGCACCAGCAGGCCGGTAACCAGCAGGGCAATCACCACGGCCGGCAGGTTGATCCCACCATCCACCGCGGCAAATGCGCCCTTGGTGAAGAAGGCCGGCAATTCCACGCCTAGCGCGGATTGCACCAGCCCGACGAAATAGTTGGACCAGCCGACCGACACGGCAGAGGCCGCAATCGCATATTCCAGGATCAGCGCCCAGCCGACGATCCAGGCGACGATTTCGCCCATCGAGGCATAGCTGTAGGTATAGGCCGAACCCGAAACCGGCACCATCGATGCCATCTCAGCGTAACAAAGCGCGGCTACGGCGCAGACGAAACCTGCAATGATAAAGCTGATCATCATGCCCGGCCCGGCCTTCTGCGCTGCCTCTGCGGTCAGCACGAAGATACCGGTGCCAATGATCGCGCCCACCCCCAGCATGGTCAGCTGGAATGCACCCAAGGAGCGGTGGAGCGATTTCTTTTCGGCAGTGGCCAGGATGGCGTCTAATGGCTTGACGCGTCCAAACATCGAAATCCCCTAAAAATAGCAACCCGATACGGTGCCGGGCAGCATGTCTTGACTGGCGCGGAAGCTAGCGGCGCGCTCCATATTCGCAAGGGTTAACTGCCAAGCCTTCCCCAGATTGTGCGGAACGTATAAGGCTTCGACCATGTCCACGACTTTCCAGCTCGATACGGCAACCAGCCGTGCCAACCCCACGCCCGCTCCGATGAAGCGGCTGACCATCCCCGCCATTCGCCGCCGCAAGGTGGACGGTGTGACTGCCGAACCGGTCGTCATGCTCACCGCCTATACGGCCCGGCAGGCGCAGTTGCTGGATGCCCATTGCGATCTGCTGCTGGTCGGGGATTCGCTGGGTCAGGTGATTTATGGACTGCCCTCATCCGTGCCAGTGACGCTGGACATGATGGCCGCCCATGGCGCGGCGGTGGTGCGCGGTTCATACCATGCCGCTGTCGTGGTCGACATGCCGTTCGGTGCCTATGAAGCCTCGCCTCAGCAAGCCTTTGAAAGCGCCTCGCGCCTGCTCAAGGAAACCGGCTGCGCGGCGGTAAAGCTGGAAGGCGGCGCGGCCATGGCCGAGACTGTGGCCTTCCTTACCCAGCGCGGTATCCCGGTAATGGGCCACGTTGGCCTGACCCCGCAGGCAGTCAATGTGCTGGGCGGCTATAACGCCCGCGGCCGCAGCGATGCCGAAGCGCAGAAGATCGTATCCGACGCGCAGGCCCTCGACGATGCGGGTGCCTTTGCCGTTGTGGTCGAAGGCGTGGTCGAACCGATCGCGATTGAAGTGACCAAGGCCATCAAGTGCCCGACCATCGGCATCGGCGCTTCGGCCCAGTGCGACGGGCAGGTGCTGGTTACCGAGGACATGCTGGGCATGTTCGATCGCGTACCGCGTTTCGTGAAGCGCTATGAAAACATTGCCGAGACCATTTCCGGAGCGGCAGAACGCTATGCCAGCGAAGTGCGCGCCCGCACTTTCCCCGGCGTGGAGCAGACCTACCAGCCGAAGTAACCGCCTGACGGTTGACTTCCATGCTCTGGAATCACAGGACAATTTGATGTTGATGAAGTTCTACAAAGGCTCGATCCTTTTCACCGCAGTCTGCCTTGCGCTGGGCGCCTATTATGGCTGGTCGCAGACCGGCGATCTGACCGCTACGGCTTCGATGCTGTGGATCATTTTTGTCCTGTCGATCCTGGAAGTGTCGCTTTCGTTCGACAACGCTGTGGTCAATGCCGCCGTGCTGAAGGATATGGACGATGTGTGGCAGCGCCGCTTCCTGACCTGGGGCATGGTGATTGCCGTATTCGGGATGCGCATCGTGTTCCCGCTGGCGATTGTCGCGATTGCCGCCGGACTTGGGCCGATGGCCGCGCTCGACCTCTCGCTCAACAATCCGCAGCAGTATGAAGCGATTGTTTCCAGCGCCCACGTCGGCATTGCCGGATTTGGCGGAGCCTTCCTGGCGATGGTTGGCCTGTCGTTCTTCTTTGACGGTGAAAAGGACGTTCACTGGATCGTCTGGGTGGAAAAGAAGCTGAGCGTGGTATCGAACATCAAGGCGGCAGAAATCGCCGTGCTGCTGGTTTCGCTCTACTTCATTTCGCGGATGCTGCCGCCCGAAGACGCGCTGGTCTTCATGGTTGCAGGAACGCTGGGCCTAGTCTGCTTCATCGCGGTCGAAGCGATCAGCACGATCCTGGAAATGCGCGATCAGGCGCTGGCCATGCAGGGTGCCGTGGTCCGCTCCGGCCTTGGCGGGTTCCTCTACCTCAACGTGCTCGACGCTTCGTTCAGCTTTGACGGCGTGATCGGTGCCTTTGCCCTGTCGAACAACATGGTGATCATTGCCCTGGGCCTGTCGATCGGTGCGATGTTCGTCCGTTCGATGACCATCCATCTGGTCAAGCAGGGGACGCTGGCTGAATACCGCTATCTGGAACACGGCGCGTTCTGGGCGATCATTGCGCTTGGTGCGATCATGCTGCTGTCGGCCAAGTTCCACATTCCGGAAACCGTCACCGGGCTGATCGGTGCAATCCTGATCGGGCTGTCGCTGTGGTGGTCGGTGCGCCACAACCGGCGCAATCCGGACTCCGAACTGGAACAGGCTGTCAGGTCTGATTGAGCCGCGTTGCTATCGGCGCAGCCATAACTAGCTGCGCCAGATGGTATAGCAGGATCGGCAGCAGGACCACGCCCGCAACCGCCGGGCTGAACAGCACCGAGGCAAGCGGCGCGCCCATGGCGATACTCTTTTGCGCGCCGGCAAACAGCATCGATACCCGATTGGGCCGGTCGAGCCGGACCAGCGCGCCCAGCAACCATGCGCCAAGGTGGCCGACCAGCAGGAACAGCGCGACGCCGCCCAGCAGCCAGCCCCACCCCGCTGGCTCCACCTGCGTCCAGAAACGTTGCTCCACCGCACCCGAGAAGGCGACGTAGACGGCAATGGCGATGGAACCGCGGTCGAACCAGGTGGTCAGCTGCTTGTTGTCCTTCACCCAGCCAGACAGCCGCCCTTGTAACAACTGCCCCAGCATGAAGGGCACCAGCAGGATCATCACGACCTTGAGCAGGCCGTCGGCGTGAAAGCCCGCTTCTCCGCCGCCGCCCATCAAGGAAAACAGCGGCGCGGTAACGAACACGCCGAGCAGGTTGAGCAAGGCCGCAGCAACGACCGAACTGGCGACATTACCGCCCGCCAGCGAAGAATAGGCCGTCGCTGACTGCACCGTCGAAGGCAGGCAGCCAAGGTAAAGAAAGCCCAGGGCAATCAGCGGCGGCATCCAGCCCTGCCCGGCCTGCCACAGCGCCCAGCCCGCCAGGGCCATGCCGCCAAAGCACCACAGGGTCAGCGGCCAGAGCAGGCGATGGTTGGATAGGCCCGCCGCAACCTCATGGCGCGGCAGGCGCACCCCGTTGAGGAAAAACAGCAGGAAGACGGCGGCATTGGCCACGAATTGGGCGATGCCACGCGCCGTGCCGGTCACGGGGACCAGCACGGCCAGGGTGATGGCAATGGTCAGCAGGCGGACCATCGGGTCGATGCGGTTGAACAGATTCACACCGACCCTCTAGTCCGCTTTCAAGCGTTTAGCGACCCGCCAACTTCGGTGCCGGAGCAGGCGTGGCCGAGAAGCGCGGTGCCGGGGCCGGCTGAACCATGCCGCCTTCCTCGATAAAGGTGCCGCGCACCACGTTATGCGGATGCTTCGGCGCTTCCTTGAGGCTGAGGACAGGTGCGAAGCAGATGTCGGTGCCGTCCATGATCGCGCACCATTCGTCGCGGGTCTTGGTCAGGATCAGCGCAGTCATGCGCTCCTTCAGTTCGTCCCACTTGGCCGGATTCATCTGCTGGGCAAAGTCGGCATCGTCCTTCAGCCCAGTCTTTTCCATCAGCAGGGCATAGAACTGCGGCTCGATCGAACCGAGCGAGATCCACTTGCCGTCCTTGGTTTCGTAGGTTTCATAGAAGTGCGTGCCGCTGTCGAGCAGGTTGACGCCGCGTTCGTCCTTCCACTGGCCATTGCCAAGGAAGGTATAGGTCATGGCCGAAAGGATCGCTGCGCCATCGACCATCGCGCAATCCACGACCTGGCCCTTGCCGCCAGAACGGGCATGAAGCACGCCTGCGACCACGCCGAAGGCCAGCATCATGCCACCGCCGCCGAAATCGCCCACGGCGTTGACCGGGAAGCTCGGCTTTTCGCCCTTGCGGCCATAGGAATGGAGCGCGCCCGACAGCGCGATATAGTTGATGTCATGGCCAGCCAGCGGTGCCATTGGCCCTTCCTGGCCCCAGCCGGTCATCCGGCCGATCACCAGCTGCGGGTTGACCGCGTGCAACACTTCCGGGCCAAGGCCAAGCCGCTCCAGCACGCCCGGACGATAGCCTTCGATCAGGGCATCGGCAGTCTTGACCAGTTCCTTGATCTGTTCGATCGCCGCCGGATCCTTGAGGTCCAGCTCAATCCGTTCACGGTTGCGATTCAGAATGTCGCGGTTGCCGCTGTCGCCAAACCGGCTGCTGGTGCCCGGACGTTCAACCCGGATTACCCGCGCGCCGTGGTCGGCCAGCATCATGCCGCAGAACGGACCCGGCCCGATTCCGGCCAATTCGATAACGGTAACACCCTGAAGTACACCAGCCATAACAATCCTCTCCAAAATTTAATCGCGCGATTGAATTTGTCTTTAAGGGGCTGCCGCGCGGCTTGTCGAGAGGGCTTTGTGCAATTTCCGAAATCGGGCGTCAGGTCTGCAGATCGTATTGCTTGAGCAGGTCGTACAGTGTCGGGCGGCTGATCCCCAGCAGCTTGGCCGTGTTGGAGATATTGCCCTCGCTGCGGGCCAGAGCATGACGGATCACCTTGCGGTCTGCCGTCTCGCGCGCGGATTTGAGGTTAAGTACCTGCGCCTCGCCCTCGTCTCCGGCTGTCAGGTCAAGATCCTCGGCCCCGATCAGCTTGCCATCGGCCATGATCACCGCGCGCTTCACCCTGTTTTCCAGTTCGCGCACGTTGCCGGGCCAGGGCCAGGCATCAATCGCGGCCAGCGCATCGGGGGCAAAGCCCTTCACCGCGGGATTCATTTCGCGGGCAAAGCGGGTGAGGAACGCCTTGGCCAGCAAGACCGCATCGCCGGGCCGTTCGGCCAGACCGGGGATTTTCACCACGATTTCGGCCAGACGATAGAACAGGTCCTCGCGGAACCGCCCTTCGGCAATCATCGTCTCAAGGTTCTGGTGCGTGGCGCAGACGATCCGCGTGTCGACTGCAATCGACTTGCGCGATCCGACCCGTTCGATCACCCGTTCCTGCAGAAAGCGCAGCAGCTTTACCTGCAACGGCAGCGGAATATCGCCCACTTCATCGAGAAACAGGGTGCCGCCATTGGCCAGTTCGATCTTGCCCTCGGTGGTCTTGATCGCGCCGGTGAAGGCCCCCTTCTCATGCCCGAACAATTCGCTTTCCAGCAGGGTTTCGGGAATAGCCGCGCAGTTGATCGCAACGAAGGCCCCGCCTGCCCGGTCGCTGGCTTCGTGCAAGCCGCGCGCCAGCAATTCCTTGCCCGTGCCGCTTGCCCCCAGCAGCATGACCGAGACATTGGTATTGGCCACCCGCTCAATCGTGCGCGCCACTTTCAGCATTTCCGGCGCCGCTGTGATCAGGCGGCCCAGCACGCGGTTGTCCTCGCCGGCGCGTTCCGCCAGCTTGCGGTTTTCCGCCTCGATCCGGTGGAGTTGCAGCGCACGGCGCACGATCAGGCCCAGCGCATCGATATCGACCGGCTTCTGGTAGAAATCATAGGCCCCGCGAGCGATCGCCTGCAGCGCGGATTCTCGCGCGCCGTGGCCCGAGGCGACGATCACCTTGGTATCGGGCTTCAGCGCCATGATCTCGTCCAGCACCGCAAAGCCTTCGGAAGTGCCATCGGGATCAGGCGGCAGGCCGAGGTCAAGCGTCACCACTGGCGGCTCCTCGCTGCGCAGCAGGGCCAAAGCAGAGGCACGGTCGGTCGCCTGAAGTACTTCGAAATCGGGATAGGCCCATTTCAACTGTGCCTGCAGCCCAGCATCATCCTCGACAATCAGCAGTTTCGGCCTGGTTTCAATCATCTCATGCTGCCTTGGTCTGCGCATCCTTATGCGCGAGCGGGATCATCACGGTGAAGCGGGTACCCAGCCCTTCGCGGCTGTCCACTTCCAGCCTGCCGCTCATGGCCCGCACCAGTTCGCGCGCTTCATAGGCGCCGATGCCAAAGCCGCCCGGCTTGGTGGAATCGAACGGTCGGAACAGGCGGCTGCGGACGAATTCCGCGCTCATCCCCGGACCGCCATCGACCACTTCGATCACCCCGTTGGCGCCATTGGTGCCGACCGAGACGACGACTGGCGCGGCAGCCGGGCTGACGTCGATGGCGTTCTGGACCAGATGCAAAAGGACCTGCTCCAGCTTATCCCGGCTTGCCTGAACCGCGCACTCACCGTGTTCGACCAGGCTGAGGCTGTGCCGCGCCTTCAACTGATCCACGACCGAACGGGCAATCGCATTGGCCCGGACCGGAACCAGTGCTTCGAGCGAACCCGGCCCATAGCGCGACAGGCGCGAGACCAGCGCGTTGAGCTTGTCGGTCGAATTGCGCAGCGTCACCAGCATATCGGCGCGGAATGCAGGGTTCTCGGCATGAAGTTCAGCATTGCGGGCCAGCAGGCCCAGCTGGCTGGCAAGGTTCTTGATGTCATGCATCACAAATGCGATGCGGCGGTGAAATTCATCGAACCGCGCGGCTTCGGCCAGGGCCGCCTGTCCGGCATTTTCAGCCAGATAGCTGGCCAATTGCCGCCCGACGACGCGGAGCATGTCGAAATCCTCCCAGTCAAGGCGGCGGACATGGACCGGACGGGCGAGGACGACCACACCTTCCAGCTTGTCAAAATGCAGCAGCGGCACCACGGCCCAGGCCCTGGGATCGGCGGCCAGCCATTCCGGCAGGAACAGGCCTGAACCGCCCTTCCCGCGCTCGACATCAAGGTCGGCAATGAAGCCACCGCGTTCAAACCGGCGCGCCGAAATCAGATCCATCGCCGTCGATGGCACTTCTGCATCGGCCCAGTTCCAACGTGCGGCCAGTTGCAAGACGCCGCTGTCGCCGGGGGTCAGCAACAGCCCTGCGGGACTATCAGTAATGTCGCCAAGTGCCCGGATCACGCGCTCGTTCAGTGGCGGACTCTCTGGCCCGGCCTGACCGATGGTGCGGGTAAAACGCAGCCATTCCGCGCGGTAGTCATAACGGTGCTGGAACAGGTGCTTGACCAGCATGACGCGCAGCCAGCCGCGCAGCCACGGTGACAGCGCAATAGAAGAGCCGAGGATCGAGACGGCCACGACAAAGGCAATCTGCAGCAGTCCGGCATAGTCGCTGCCCGCAAAGGACAGCCACTGCGCGGCAGCGACCATCAGGATCAGATAGCCCCCGATCAGAAGCAGGGACACTGTCTGGAACGTCACCGCGCGCGAGGGCTGGAAGCGCAGGCTTTCACTCTTGTCGACCGCACCCAGCGCCAGCAATCCCGCCGCAGCCAGCGCGAATATCCCGCGCAGCGCAGTGATCACTGCGGGCGAATTACCCGCCAGATAGGCAAGCGCATAAAGGTTGAGGTCTATCCCCCACAGCAGCGTCAGAGCCATGGCAGGCCAGCGAATGGTCAGCCGCGCCTGCTGCGCAGCCCCGGCATAAAGGTTGTGGACCAGCACCAGCCCGCCCACTGCAACGAGCAAGCGCAACGAGGCGAGGCTTCGCAGCGCGATCCCATCTGAAAGCGATATGCCCTGCGTGGACAGAGCCAGCCCGCTTGCCGCCTGCAGAACCTCGACGAAGGCAAGCGCCATCAGCAGCGGCCTGACCGGACGAACCGATTCCAATCGGCCATCCATCGCAAACAAGCGATAAAGAGCGAATATCCAGGCAAGATTGCGCAGGCTTTCACCCATCTCCGCCGCTGTGGATTCCGCTCCTGCAAGCGCGCCGACAAGCGACCACAGCGCCGTCAGCCCCAGTGCGACCAGCAGCGCCGTTTCAGCCGCGCCAAACCGCCCGCGACGCCGCTGCAACCAGGCCATGGCCGTCAGGCAGCCGATCGCACCGGCTGCCCACAGCACCGTTTCGATCCCCCATTGCAGCGGAGCAAGCGTGATCATGTCTTGGCAGGGGCCTCCCGAGCGTTGCCCGCCAAGTCCTACTGGCCAGATGTGAACTGTCGGTAAATTTTACAGCGACAGCCGATGGGTCACCGATCGAAGGCAAAGGGCGTCAGGCCGCGACTGCGTTCATCGAATTGCAGCGCCGCCCCCTTGGGCGGAAGCGAGCGTTGCTGGCAATCGCTCCGGTGACAGCGGGTGCAGCCCGGCCCGGTCCGCACCTCTTGCGCAGGATCAAGCGAAAGCCCCCGCGCCTGCGCCAATTGCCGGGCAAGCTGGGCATCCAGCCCCAGTACTACTGCAAATTGCGCGGCATTCCGGCCCGGCGCAGCACTGCCTTCAACCGTGCGGGCCATGGTGAACCAGTGCGAGACTTGCCCCGACGTTTCAGCGAACTCGACCGACTGGACCTGAATCTGCCCGGCCTGTTCAAAGGCGCGATGCACGTTCCACAACGGGCAGGCGACATCGCTTTCCAGCATGGTCGTCCCGCTTGCCCCGGCATAGCGTTTGGAAAACTGACCCGCACGGTCGATCCTGGCCATGAAGAACGGCAGCCCGCGCTGGCCAACGCGCTGCAGGGTGGTCAGCCGGTGGGCAAGCTGTTCGAACCCGACATTGAAGCGGCGCTGCAAGATCGTCAGGTCATAGCCGGTCGCCTCGCAGGCACGCATGAAGCGGCCATAGGGCATCAGCAGGGCCGCAGCGAAATACCCGGCCAGATGGCGGCGAAACAGACGCCATGCCGCGTGGTCCGCGAACTGCGCCCCTTCGGCCAGTGCGGCAATCGCCTCACCCTGTTCCAGCATGGCGAGTTGCAGCGCGACCTGAAAATTGCGCGACGATTGATCGAGCAGCTCGGACAACTGCAATTGCCGCGCGTGAAGATCGAGCCGCCGCAGCGCATCGGGCATGACGTCATAGGGCAGGATACGCACGGAAAGCTGATGCTTCTGGCGCAGCCGCTCGGCCAGAGCCGCACCGATATCGGCATTCGACAGGCGCAGTTCGTCAGCCAGGGCCTCTGCCGCACTATCCAGATCGGCGAAATGGTTGCGCCAGCGCTCGATCTCGCGCCGGGTCAGGTCCATCGGATCGCTGGCGGTAACGGCCCCCACCCCGCCTCCGGCATCATAAAGCCGGGCAAAGGCCAGTGCCGCTTGCGGCGCAGCGGCAAGCCATTCGGAAATCTCGTCCCGATCGATGCCAAGATCGGCAAAGCGTTCGTCCGCGAGGCGGCGGCGCAGGCCGTCGATCCCGCCGACAGCTTCATCCTGCCGCAGACTGCGCGGATCAAAGTCGAATGTTTCGGCCAGTTGCACCAGCAGGCGCGCGGAGATCGGGCGCTGGTTCCGCTCGATCAGGTTGAGATAGCTGGGCGAGATCGCCAGCCGCGCCGCCATGGCGGCCTGGGTAAGCCCTTCGCGGCGACGAAGCCTGCGGATAGCCGGTCCGGCCAGGAATGCACTTTCTGCCATATGCCGTTTATGTAAATTTCTTCACAACTTTGCAAGACATGCCTGCACTGCAGCGCCACGGATACAACTATTTTTGTAATTTGTCGTACGAGAATCAGGCTGGGCGGGGTTACGCATTGGTCAACCGCTCCCCGAAGGAGGATTACCATGAGCTACACCGACATCATCGCCCAGGCAGACCAGACCATCGGCCAGAATGGCCACTGGGATGGCATCAGCGCCGAATCCGTCGCCCGCATGCGCCTGCAGAACCGGTTCAAGACCGGTCTGGACATCGCCAAGTACACTGCCGCGATCATGCGCAAGGATATGGCTGCTTACGACGCCGATCCGGCCAACTACACCCAGTCGCTGGGTTGCTGGCATGGCTTCATCGGTCAGCAGAAGCTCATCTCGATCAAGAAGCACTTCGGCACCACCAAGAGCCGTTACCTCTATCTCTCCGGCTGGATGATCGCCGCCCTGCGCAGCGAATTCGGCCCGCTGCCCGACCAGTCGATGCATGAAAAGACCTCGGTTCCGGCCCTGATCGAAGAACTCTACACCTTCCTGCGTCAGGCTGATGCCCGCGAACTGGGCATGCTGTTCCGCGACCTCGACAATGCCCGCAAGGCTGGCGACGAAGCAACCGCCAAGCAGATCCAGAGCAAGATCGACAACTACGAAACCCACGTCGTTCCGATCATCGCCGACATCGACGCCGGTTTCGGCAATGCCGAAGCAACCTACCTGCTCGCCAAGAAGATGATCGAAGCCGGTGCCTGCGCCCTGCAGATCGAAAACCAGGTTTCGGACGAAAAGCAGTGCGGCCACCAGGACGGCAAGGTTACCGTTCCGCACGAAGACTTCCTCGCGAAGATCCGCGCCATCCGTTACGCCTTCATGGAACTGGGCGTTGAAGACGGCATCATCGTTGCCCGCACCGACTCGCTCGGCGCCGGTCTGACCAAGCAGATCGCCTACACCCGCGAAGCTGGTGACATCGGCGACCAGTACAACAGCTTCCTTGATTGCGACGAAGTTGACGCTGGCAATATCGGCCACGGCGACGTGCTGATCACCCGCGATGGCAAGCTGCTCAAGCCGAAGCGCCTGCCCAGCAACCTCTACCAGTTCCGCGCTGGCACGGGTGAAGACCGCTGCGTTCTTGACTGCATCACCTCGCTGCAGAACGGCGCGGACCTGCTGTGGATCGAAACCGAAAAGCCGCACATCGGGCAGATCGGTGGCATGGTCAGCCGCATTCGCGAAGTCATCCCGAATGCCAAGCTGGTCTACAACAACTCGCCCAGCTTCAACTGGACGCTGAACTTCCGTCAGCAGGTGTTCGATGCCTGGACCGAAGCTGGCAAGGACGTTTCGGCCTATGACCGCGCCAAGCTGATGAGCGTCGATTACGACAACAGCGAACTGGCGGCAGAAGCTGACGAGCGTATCCGCACCTTCCAGCGCGATGCTGCCCGCGAAGCTGGCATCTTCCACCACCTGATCACGCTGCCGACCTATCACACCGCAGCGCTGAGCACCGACAACCTGGCCAAGGAATACTTCGGCGAACAGGGCATGCTTGGCTACGTCAAGGGCGTCCAGCGTCAGGAAATCCGCCAGGGTATCGCCTGCGTGAAGCACCAGAACATGTCTGGCAGCGACATCGGCGACGACCACAAGGAATACTTCGCCGGTGAAGCCGCCCTGAAGGCTGCTGGCGAACACAACACGATGAACCAGTTCGCGGCATAAACCGCCGCACCGATCTCCTGGGGAGGAGAAACGACGGCCGTCGGAGCGCCCCTTTCGCTCCGGCGGCCGTTTATTTTTGAGTTTGGGCAGGACACCCTTCGCCAGGCTCAGGGTGACCGGATGGAGCGAGTGGTTCTCACACCCCGCTCAGGCTGAGCCTGTCGAAGCCGGGTTGGTGCAGGACGCCCTTCGACAAGCTCAAGGCGAGCGATCCCCGCTTTCGCAGGGATGACGGCGGAGGAGCAATTTGCCCTCGCGATGCGCGAAAGCACCTATCCCGCCCAGCATTCGCAGCCGCACAAAGCGGCCCTTGGCGGACCGCTGCGGGAATATGTCTTTGGCTGTCGGGAGATGCGGCACTGACCGCAACCCTGGTGCCCCTGGCCCGACTCGAACGGGCACGTCTTGCGACAAACGATTTTGAGTCGTTCGCGTCTACCATTCCGCCACAGGGGCACTGTGGGTGAACCCCGCGCTTAGCGGCGCGGTCTGTTCACTTCAAGCACGGATCACCATGCTTGGCAGATTAGAAGGCTGGTCCGAAAATCCGGATCAGCCCTTGATCGCGCCGGCAACAACCTTGTGCAGGCGCGAATGGAGCGAATCATTGCCCGCCAGAACCTGCGCGTCGCAGATCGGCTTGCTCATTCCGCGATAGTCGGAAACAAAGCCACCCGCTTCACGGACCAGGAGGCAGCCAGCCGCCGTATCCCACGGCGAAAGGTCGCTTTCCCAGAACCCTTCGTAACGGCCCGCTGCAACCCAGGCGAGGTCCAGCGAAGCCGCGCCAAAGCGGCGGATACCGGCAACCTGCGGCGCCAGTGCATTATAGATCTTGGTCCATTCCGGCGCATCGCCGCGTCCGGCAAAAGGAATGCCGGTGGCGATCAGGCTTTCATCCAGATGGCGGCGCGCGGAAACCCGCAGGCGCGCATCGTGGAGCCATGCCCCGCGGCTCTTTTCCGCCCAGAAGCTTTCGTCAGTCAGCGGCTGGTAAACCAGCGCCGCCGTGACATCGCCCCAGCCAGAACCATCCAGCTTCGGCTCCTGCACCGCGATCGAGATCGCAAAGTGCGGGATGCCGTGCAGGAAGTTGCTGGTGCCGTCGAGCGGATCGATGATGAAGCGCGGCTTGCCTTCCTCGCCCTCGATCTCTCCGCCTTCTTCCATCAGGAAGCCCCAGCCGGGACGCGCGACGCGCAGTTCATCCCACAGGGTGCGTTCAGCCCGCTGATCCGCCTTGGAGACGAAGTCTGCCGGCCCCTTGCGGCTGGCCTGCAGATGTTCGACCTCGCCAAAGTCGCGGCGCAGGCGGCCACCCGCCTTGCGGGCGGCCTTTTCGATGACACGGATGATGCCAGAGACGACGGCCATGCCGGGTTAGTCCGCCTTTCCGACGTAGGTACGCTCGTACACGTCGACGATGATGCGGGTACCGCTGGCAATGTGCGGCGGAACCATCACACGCACACCGTTGTCGAGCACGGCAGGCTTGTAGCTGGACGAGGCGGTCTGCCCCTTCACCACGGCGTCGGCTTCGACGATGGTGGCTTCGACCTGTTCCGGCAGTTGGACCGAAATCGGACGCTCGTCATACATTTCCAGCAGCACGGTCATGCCGTCCTGCAGAAACGCATCGGCGCCGCCCAGCAGGTCCTTGGGCAGGTGGATCTGGTCATAGGTTTCAACGTCCATGAACACCAGGTCATCACCTTCGGCGTACAGGAACTGGAAGTCCTTGGTATCGAGGCGGACCTTTTCGACCGTGTCGGCGCTGCGGAAGCGGACGTTGGTCTTGCGGCCGTCGATCAGGTTCTTCATTTCAACCTGCATGAACGCGCCGCCCTTGCCGGGCTGGGTGTGCTGGGTCTTGGCGACTTTCCAGATGCCGCCTTCGTATTCCAGAATGTTGCCGGGACGAATGTCCACGCCGCTGATCTTGGCCATGATGCCTGCCTTCAAGGATGAGAAAGAAACCGGCGCAAAAGTCCGGGAGGCCGCGCCCTTAGCGCGAAGGGGCCTTCGGGGCAAGGTGTGGCGTAGCGGGCCAAGCGGTGCTACGAGATGCAGCGATGCTGAAGTACGCCATTCCCGCCGTTCTGCTTGCCGCCTCCGGAGCCGCCCTTGCTGTGCCCGGCGGACCGATCGACGTGCTCGCCCCCGCCGCCTATGCCTGCGAAATGCCGGGCGATGCAACCAATGCCGCCGGTTACCGGGTGGACGAGGAAAACTTCGCAATTGCGAATTCCACCTCGTACTTCACGCCGGAAGGGCGCGGCACCTATCTGCTGACCGGGGACGATCTGGTGCTGACCAGCGGCCCGAAAAAGGGCAACCGCTATCACCGGGGCAGCGACAATTTCCTGCGCAAGCTGGGGCCGGATGGCAAGGAAACGGCGCTGCGCTGTGTCCGCAAGGTGCTCAACAATACCAGCGCTCCGGCCTGCACCGGCGCGGACGGCGAAAAGCTTGCCAGCTGTCAGAGCAAGGGTCCGGCCCAGCTTTAACTGCGGCTGACCGCGCGGCGCGTCCAGCGATAGAGCGCGGCAACTGCCCCGGCAAAGACCAGCAGTCCGGCCACTTCCGCCACCGGATTGCCCTCCATCACGGCCAGCGCCTCCGGGCTGCCGGTCGCAGCGGCAATCCCGGCGAAGGCGACGCCGAACAGGCTTTCCCCGACGATCAGACCGGTTGCGGCGAGCACGCCCATCCGTTCTGCAAATTCCGGGTCGGCCTGACGCGCGGCCCAGCGGTTGTAGAAATGACCCGCCAGCGCGCCGAGCGGGATCAGCAAGGTAAGGGCCATCGGCAGGTAGATTCCCATGCCCACGGCCAGCGGCGGCAGGCTGCGCTTACCGGTCTTGCGGAGCAGTTCGTCCGCCACGATCACCGCTGCACCGATGGCTGCGCCCAGACCGATCAGCCCCCAATCGAGGTTGCCGCCCAGCACTCCCTGCGCAATCGCGGTAATCAGCGCGGCTTGCGGCGCGGCGAGCGCATCCTCGCCCGCACCCGGTGCCCCTTGGAACCCGAACGTGGTATTGAGCAGGTCAAGGATCGGCGGGATCACCAGGGCACCAAAGACCACCCCCAGCACCAGCGCGACCTGTTGCCGCCACGGCGTTGCGCCGACCAGCTGTCCGGCCTTGAGATCCTGCAGGTTATCGTTGGAAATGGTCGCCACGCCAAAAATGATCGCGGTGACGAACAGGGCAAAGGCGACCAGCGCCTTGGTCGCGGCGGCATCCCCACCCTGCCCGAATATGCCAACCAGAATCAGCGAAATACCCAGGCTGGACAGGATGCCCACGCCCGAAATCGGGCTGTTCGAAGCACCGATCAGGCCCGCCATGTAACCGCAGACCGAAGCGATCACGATCCCGGCAATCAGCACGTAAAGGATCGACAGCCCCAGCGTCGGCCCAAGCGCGGCGGCAATCGGCCCATCGGCAGCGAAGCCCGCCAGCAGCAGGCCAATCGGCACCATGGCCAGCAGGATCGTGCCGCCCACTACGCCAATCGGCAGGTCACGCTCGGTAATGTCGAGGTTCTCGCCCTGCCCGCTCTTGCGCGCTTTTGCCGCGGCCAGCGCCCCGGCAATGCCCTTGCCAATCGGCCCGAGCATCTTGAGCAGGGTCCAGATCGCGGCAACGCCAATCGTTCCCGCACCGACAAAGCGCACCTTTTCACGGAAAGTGGCGGACACGAAATCGGCCAGTTCCACGCCATTCGGCGCGCCGCCAGCGGTGAAGGCCGGCAGCAGCACGAGCCAGCCGATGAACAGGCCGACCAGCATCGCAATCCCCACCGCCAGCCCGACCAGATGGCCAACACCGATCAGGGCGAGCGAAAAGCTGGTCGAGAGGCTGGTCGCGCCGCTGCCCAGCTTGACCACGGTTCCGGCCTCTTCCGCTACCAGCTTCATCTTGGCCAGAAGGGTATAGCCAGCGGACAGGACCGCAGCGAGAACAATGGCAGCAAGGCCCTTGCGGTTTTCCTCCGCCCCGCCCACGCCCGCGCCGACTTTCAGCACTTCGGCAGCGGCAACGCCTTCAGGATAAGGCAGGTCCGATCCGGTCACTAGCGCACGGCGCAGCGGCACGGAATACATCACGCCCAGAATGCCCCCGACCGCGATCACCGCGACCGAAAGCCAATAGGGAAAGCCGGTCCACC
>ERZ1645187.645-NODE-645-length-34208-cov-21.976693_pt1 | contig 34208 bp, 30 predicted proteins | sample MGYA00575352_ERZ1645187 | MGnify/ENA primary metagenome ERZ1645187 (study PRJEB40837, sample SAMN11349314) | freshwater sediment metagenome | isolation source: river sediment | host: Sediment | place: India: Wazaribad , New Delhi | collected 2017-02-21 ... | reverse complement strand
CGGCGTACGCCTCGATGGCGTTGCCGTTCTGCTGGTAGACCACGGCCACGCCCTTGGAGGTCAGGCCGGCGGCAGCGCCGTTCGGATCAAGCAAACTGAAAACAATGGTTCCAGGCTCGTCACCACCGAAATCCACGCTCACCAGCGGCAGCAGGTCCATGGTGATGGTGTCGGTATCGGCTGCGGTATCGAGGATGCCCACGCTGAGGGCGTTCTCGAGCGCGTCCTCCTGCACCCCGCCGGCGATGGGAGCCAGCGTCATCAGGGGCACGACATCCGGCGGCGGCACGGGCGGAGGCTCCTCGTCCGTCGTCGGGGTCGCGGGAGCCGGCGGGGCCGGCGCCGGAGGAATGACCGGAATGATCACCTCCTCGGGTTCGGTAACCACCCCGCCGGGAGGATCGAGAAAGTCGAGGCCGATACCCGTGGTCTCCGCGCCGGAATCGGGCAGCACCTCCATCTGGTCGGCCTCGAACACGACGATCTGCCGACCGCCGCCGCGCGGCCCGGCCACACCCGCACCGGCCGCCGGGGGCGGCAGCTGGGTGGTGGGGTCGATCTCACCGTTCTCCAGCGCCGCCTGGATCTCCGCCGCCTGGGCGACCGCGTCGGCCGCCTGGTCCGGACCGGCGCCCGCGTACACGTCCTGGTCCATGAGCACATCGGACATGCGGCCCAACTCCAGGTGACCGGCATTGTCGTTGAACACGACCGAAACGCTGCCGTCCGGGCCGGTGACGATGCGCTCGCCGGCATAAATGGGGCTGTTCGGGGCGAGCAGCCGTTCGGTGCCGTTGGCGGCCACAGCCTTGACGGTTCCATAGACGATGAATGCTTTGCCGATCGGTTGGGTCTGGGCTGCGGCCATGTCGGTATCCTCCATATTCTGGGAACGGAAAAATCCGGGGTGTATTACGTTTATGGTACGGGCACGGCCCAAGCCCGTCTATTGGACCAAGGTACTAGGGCAGATTCTTTTTCTTCTTCTCCGTTCACGAGGAAACAGGCGGCGTTCCGGTGGCCAATCCCCGGTCGGGCGGCGATTGCGATGGGGCAGCGCACCAGGGCACCACGCAAAAAGGGCGTCCCCGGAGGGACGCCCTTGTGCGCTCGAGCCTGTCAGCAGGCTGCGATCAGTACCGGCTCAGGTAGGTCTTGTGCTCCCAGTCGGTGATGGCGATGCGGAAGCTGTCCCACTCCTGCTCCTTGCCCTCGATGTACTTCTCGAGGATGTGCGGCCCCAGGGCCTCCAGGGCGATGGGGCTGGCCTTGAGTTCCTGCACGGCCTCGTACAGGTTGGCGGGCAGGCTGGCGATGCCGGCCTCCTTTTTCTCGGCCGCGGTCATCTCGAAGATGTCGGCGTTGACCGCATCCGGCACCGGCAGGTCGTTCTTGATGCCGTCCAGGCCGGCGCCCAGCATCATGGCAAAGGCCAGGTAGGGGTTGCAGGCCGGGTCCGGGCAGCGGACCTCGGTGCGCGTGCCCATGCCGCGGGAGGCCGGGATGCGGATCAGGGCCGAGCGGTTGGAGGCCGACCAGGCCACGTACACCGGGGCCTCGTAGCCGGCCACCAGCCGCTTGTAGGAGTTGACCAGCGGGTTGGTGACCGCGCAGAACCCCTTGGCGTTCTTCATGATGCCGGCAATGTACTTGTAGGCCACCGGGCTCAGTTCCAGCGGCCCCTTCTCGTCGTAGAAGGCGTTGGTGCCGTCCAGGTTGAACAGGGACTGGTTGGTGTGCATGCCCGAGCCGTTGATGCCGAACACCGGCTTGGGCATGAAGGTGGCGTGCAGGCCGAACTCGGCGGCGATGGAGCGCACCACCCACTTGAAGGTGACGGTGTTGTCGGCGGCGGTGAGGGCGTCGGCGTACTTGAAGTTGATCTCGTGCTGGCCCTCGGCCACCTCGTGGTGGCTGGCCTCGATCTCGAAGCCCATGGCCTCCAGCGTCTTGATGATCTTGCGGCGGCAGTCGATGCCGGAGTCGTCCGGCTCCACGTCGAAGTAGCCGGTGACATCGTCGGTGATGGTGGTCGCCCGGCCCTCGGCATCCCGGCGGAACAGGAAGAACTCGGCCTCGGTGCCGACGTTCATGGTGTAGCCCAGCTTCTTCGCCTCGGCCAGCACCCGCTTGAGGTTGTTGCGCGGGCAGCCGACAAAGGGCGTGCCGTCGGGCTTGTACACGTCGCAGATGATGCGGGCCGCGTTGGAGCCGTCCTTCTCGCGCCAGGGCATGACCACGAAGGTGTCGTAGTCCGGCTTGAGGTACATGTCGGATTCGTTGATGCGCACGAAGCCCTCGATGGAGCTGCCGTCGAACATGATCTTGCCGTCCAGGGCCTTCTCGATCTGGCTCAGCGGCAGGGCGATATTCTTCAGGAAACCGAAGATATCGACAAACTGCAGGCGGAAGAAATTGACGTTCTTCTCTTTGATGATGTGCATGATTTCGTCGCGGGTCATGGTCCTTCTCCTTTTCTCTTGGGGTTGTCTGGTGCATCCGGCCGGGCCGGATACGGATAGTCTTGTGCTGCCGCCGGTCTCACGCCGCGACCTCGGCCTCCTCGCCGATGAGGCGCAGCAGCGCCGACTGCAGGGCCGCCATGGCCTCGGGGTCGGTCAGCTGCCCGCCGGTCGCGGTGCGGACGTAGAACACGTCGATGAGCTGCTCCACCTCGGTGGCGATGCGCGCCTGGTGGATGGTCAGGTCGAAATCCGCCAGGGTCTGGGCCAGCTGGTAGAGAATCTCCGGGCTGTCGCCGGCATGCACCTCGACGATGGTGAACCGGCCGGAGGTCTGGTTGTCGAGCACCACCCGCCGCTGGGCCTGCTGCACCGGCCGGGCCGGGCCCCAGGGACGGGGCTGACGCTGCTCGAGCAGGCGGAAGCCCACGTCGAGGCGATAGTTGATGGCCAGGTTGAGGTCGCGCTCGACCCGGCCCCAGTCCATCTCGTCGAACTCGCGCAGGGCCGCGGGGACCACCTCGAGACTGTCGACCACGGTCCCGTCCGGCCAGGTGAAGATGCGCGCCGAGCGCACCCGCAGCCCGTGCAGGGCGAGCACCCCGCAGAACTTGGCGAGCAGCCCGGGCCGATCGTCACCCATGATGAGCAGGTGCCAGCCCTGCTCCCCGGGCTCGGCGAACAGCAGCACCTGCTGGCGCAGCCGGCCGCCCTGTTCCCGGTGGATGGCGAGATGGCGGACCACCTCCCGGGGGCTGAAGCCGAGCAGGTAGTCGGCCGGCAGCACGGCCGGGTCGATGGCCGTTTGCCCGCCGGCCAGCAGGGTGGCCACCTGCTCGCGCAGCCAGCGCACACCCTCGCTCTCGCCGTGGTCGTCGCCGGTGGCGGCGCCGCCCGCGGCCAGGTAGGTCTTCACCCCCAGGTAGAGTTCGGCCACCAGGCCGGCCTTCCAGTTCGACCAGGCCGACGGCCCGGTGGCCCGGCTGTCGGCGATGGTCAGCAGGTAGAGCAGGGTCAGCCGGCGGACGTCGCCGACCACCGCCGCGGCCTGGCGGATGAACTCGCGGTCCGTGCAGTCCCGGCGCAGCCCGTTCTCCGGCAGGTACAGGTGGTGGCGGACGAGGAAGGCGAGCAGGTCGCAGTCCGCCGCCGACAGCTGCAGCCGCCGGCCGATGGCCGCCGCCAGTTCCGCGCCGAGCTGCGAATGGTCGGCCTGCCTGCCCTTGCCGATGTCGTGGAGCAGGGCCGCCAGGTAGAGCACCTCGGTCTCGCCCGCCTCGGCGAACAACTCGGCCATCTCCTGCCGAAGCGCAGCGAGTTCGGCCACGGTCTGCAGCTGGTGCCGGTCCACGGTGTACAGGTGGTAGAGGTCGTGCTGGGCGAGCGACTCCACCGCCGCGAATTCCGGCAGGTAGCGGGTGAGCAGGCCGGTGGCGAGCATGGCCTCGAGCACCGGGAAGATCTCGCGACTGGTGGTGAGCAGCTCGGAGAAGATCCGCGCCACCCGCCGCGACTCCCGGAAGCCGTCGTCCACCAGGTGCAGGTGCGCCGTGACCGCCTGACGGGTGCGGTGGTGCAGGGGCAGCCCGGTGCGGCCGGCCTGAAGAAAGAGCCGCATGAGCAGGTAGGAGCGCTGGCCGAGTTCCTCCGGCGCGGTCAGCCGCACCGTGCCGCCGCGCACGGCGATGGCCCGCTCGAGCCGCCGCTCGCCGGCGGCGGGGCCGGTCATGCCGAGGATCTCGAGCACGTGCTCGAAGAACAGGTCGGTGACCACGGCCACGGTCTGCAGGTGGGTGTAGACCTCGCGCATGAACCGTTCCACCCCGCGCTGACCGTCCTGGTCCCGGTAGCCCAGCGCCGCGGCCAGATCCTCCTGGTAGTCGAGCACCAGGTGGTCGCTCTTGCGTCCGCACAGCCGGTGTAATCCGTAACGGATGCGGGTGAGCATGGCCCGGGCCTGCTCGAAGGCCTGGCGGTCGGCATCGGCCAGCAGGCCCGAACCCTGCACCGCCTCCAGGTCCGGCAGGCTGAACACGCCGCGGGCCACCCAGCGCATGGCCTGGATGTCGCGCAGGCCGCCCGTGCCCTCCTTGATGTGCGGTTCGAGCAGAAAACTGTGACTGCCGTAGCGGTTCCGCCGCTGGGCCCGCCAGTCCTGCATGGCGCGGACGAACTGCTGCCTGCGCCCCTGGAGGATGGTGGTGGTGTAGCGCTGACGCAGCTCTTCCAGGAGCGGGGCCGCGCCGACGACCAGGCGGGCGTCGAGCAGGGCCACCTGGAAGGGGAAATCCTCGCGCGCGAACCGCACCGCCTCGGCCACCGTGCGCACGCTGTGGCCGACCTCGCAGCCGGCGTCCCAGAGCGGGTAGAGCAGGGCCCGGGCCGCGGCCTGCAGGGCCGAACCCGCGCGCTGGTCGTGGAGCAGGAGCAGGTCGATGTCCGAGTACGGGTAAAGTTCGCTCCGGCCGTAGCCTCCCAGCGCGACCATGGCCACCTGGCCCGGGATCTCGCCGGCGTCCCGGGCCCGGTCGAACTGCTCGACGATGAACGCGTCCACCAGCGCCGCGTGGCGGCGCAGCAGTTCCCGGCCGTCCAGGCCCTGGTGCCACTGCTCGGCCAGCTCCTGCTGGCGCGCGCGGAGCGTCCCGGTCATCTCAGATCGCCTCGGGACCGGTTTCGCCGGTGCGCACGCGGATCACCCGCTCCACCGGCAACACGAAGATCTTGCCGTCACCGATCTTGCCGGTGCGGGCCACCTGGAGGATGGTGTCGATCACCTGGTCGACCTGCTCGTCCTGGACGATGACGTCCATCTTCACCTTGGGGATGAAGTCGACCACGTACTCGGCCCCGCGGTAGATCTCGGTGTGGCCCTTCTGGCGGCCGTAGCCCTTGACCTCGGTCACGGTCATGCCCTTGATGCCGAGGCTGTTGAGCGCCTCCTTGACCTCGTCGAGTTTGAACGGCTTGATGATGGCTTCAATTTTTTTCACGCTGACTCTCCTTGTGACACTCGCTGATTTCCGGGCGGCCTGCCCGGCCGCCCTAGTTGTAGGCTGTCTCCGCGTGTTCGCTGCGATCGAGGCCCTGCAGTTCGCCCTCTTCACCGACGCGCAGGCCGAGCAGCCGGTCCGTGAGCTTGAGGATCAGCCAGCTGACCGCAAAGGCGTACACGCAGACCACGAGCACGCCCATCGCCTGGACGAGCAGCGGCCCCAGCCCGCCTCCGGCCAGCAGCCCGTCGACCCCGCCGGGGTTGACCGCGCGGGTGGCGAACACGCCGAGCAAGAGCACACCGGTCACCCCGCCGACACCGTGGATGCCGACCACGTCGAGCGAGTCGTCGAGCTTGAAACGACCCTTCAGGTTCACCGCCAGGCAGCAGACCGCGCCGGCGACCAGGCCGATGACAATGGCCGCGTTCGGCCCGACGAAACCCGCGGCCGGGGTGATGGTGGCCAGGCCGGCGATGGCCCCGGAGGCCGCCCCCAGAGTGGTCGGCCGACCGAGCCGCACCCACTCCACCGCGGTCCACATGGCCATGCCCGCCATGCCGCCCAGGTGGGTGGCGACAAAGGCGGTCGCCGCGATCTCGTTGGCCGCCAGGGCGCTGCCACCGTTGAACCCGAACCAGCCGAACCAGAGCAGGCCGGTGCCGAGCATGGTCATGGGCAGGTTGTGCGGCATGAAGCTCGCATGGCCAAAGCCCCGGCGCGGGCCGATGACCAGCACCGCGGCCAGCGCCGCCATGCCGCTGGTGGCGTGCACCACCAGGCCGCCGGCGAAATCGAGCACGCCAAGCCGTGCCAGCCAGCCGCCGCTGCCCCACACCCAGTGGCAGACCGGGTTGTAGACCAACAGCGACCAAAGCAGGCTGAAGACGACAAAGGCCGGGAAACGAACCCGCTCGGCAAAGGCGCCGGCGATGAGCGCCGGGGTGATCACCGCGAACATGCACTGGTAGATCATGAACACCAGGTGCGGCACCGTGGTCGCGTAGGTGGCGCTGGGCTCGGTGGTCACCCCGCGCAGCCCGGCCCAGGCGAGGCTGCCGACGAGGCCGCCCAGGTCCGGACCGAAACTGAGCGAGTAGCCGACCCAGACCCACTGCAGGGACACCAGGGCGATGAGCACCAGGCTCTGCATGATCGTGCCGAGCGCGTTCTTGCTCCGCACCATGCCCGCGTAGAACAGGGCCAGGCCCGGGGTCATGAGCAGCACCAGGCCTGCCGCCGCGAGGATGAAGGCCGTATCCGCACCGTTGATCATCGCCCCTCCAATATGGACATTATTGTCATAATATTTTCTTTTGTGCAACAACTATTGTTAAAAGTATTCCGAAAGTCAACACCGCGCCCAGCCCGGCCAGCCGCGCTCCCGCCCGAACAGTTGCCCGGACGAATGCAAATAGGCTTTAATTTTAGATAGATACCAGGAACGGCCGCCCACCCCGAGGGGTTCGGGCCGCCATCGGCCGGTCAGCGCCGCGTCGCAGCACCGAATCCACCGGGCCACAACCCGCGAACAGTCATGCCGCCGCACCCTGAGCTATTCAAGAGGAGTGCCAAAAAACAATTTTTTATATAACAGTTTAAAACAAAAGAAAAAAAATGAAAAAGGGCAGGGTCTTGATCAGACATTTGATACATTTTTGTTGAATCTGGCAAAAACCAGCACAAAAATGTCCTGCGGGTGCGCGAATCGCGCCGGGTTTGACAAACAGGGGGAGGGGCGGTTTAATGAACGGGAAAGGCTGCACGGCAAGGCAACCCCTGGTCCGGCAGGTGCAGCCGTGCGGATGTGGAACCGGCCCAGGCCGGCAGGACACCCAGCCAAGCCATCACCTCGCCCGGGGCGCAGACATGAGCATAGAACGCAGACGTTATCTCAGGCCGGAAGCTTTGAACCTGCTGGACTACCTGGTGGTCGACGCCCAGGGCCGACAGGGCGAGTACTCCATGGCGCGCACCCTGAACGTGAGCAAGGGCGGCATCCTCATGGAAACGCACATCCCCCTGCCCAGGGGCCAGCAGGTGATGATTACCCTGGGCCTGCACGACCAGCTCATCGACGTGATGGGCCGCATCGTCTACACCGCCGAGGAATCGGGCCGCTTTCAGAACGGCATCGAGTTCTTCCACCTCACCGACCGCGACAAGCGCATCCTCGACCGCTACGTCACCGCCTTCAACGACCGCCACGGCGACCCGGCCGACGACCGGTCGCACCAGGCCGCCAGCGGCTGATCCCGCCCCCTGCCCCCGCGGTTCGCTTCAGACCGCGGAGCGGCCGTATTCGTCGTCGAAACGGACGATGTCGTCCTCGCCCAGGTAGCTGCCGATCTGCACCTCGATCAGTTCCAGCGGAATGACCCCCGGGTTCTCCAGCCGGTGGATGGTGCCGCAGGGGATGTAGGTGGCCTCGTCCTCCTTGAGCAGGAAGGTCTGCTCGCCGTTTTGGATCCTGGCCGTGCCGGTGACCACCACCCAGTGCTCGTGGCGGTGGTGGTGCATCTGCAGGCTCAGGCGCCCTCCGGGCCGCACCGTGATCCGCTTGATCTGGAAGCGGTCGTGCACCTCCAGGGTGGTGTAGCTGCCCCAGGGCCGGTACACGGTGCGGTGGACGAGGAATTCGTCGCGCTTCTCCTTCTTCAGCCGGGTGACGATTTTCTTTACGTCCTGGCTGCGGTCCATGGAGGCGACCAGGACCGCGTCCGCGGTCTCCACCACCATGGTGTCGCGCAGGCCCACCGCCGCCACCAGGGTATGTTCGGCGCGGATGAGCGAATTCTCCACATCCTCCAGGAGCACGTCGCCGCGAACCACGTTGCCGTGTTCGTCCTTGGCCGACACCTCCCACAGGGCCCGCCACGAACCGATGTCGCTCCAGCCGATGTCCGCCTCGACCACGGCCGCCACCCTGGTCTTCTCCATGAGGGCATAGTCGATGGAATCCGCCGGCGAGGCGGCCATGGTCCGGGCGTCGAAACGGAAGAAGGGGCCGTCGGTGGTGCCGCAGCGCACCGCTTCGGCCATGGCCGCGGTGATCGCCGGGGCGTGGAGCTGCATCTCGGCCAGCAGGGTGGCGGCGGTGAAGGCGAACATGCCGCTGTTCCACAGGTAGGTGCCGCTTTGCAGGTAGGCCTCGGCCGTGGCCAGGTCGGGCTTCTCCTCGAACCGCGCCACCCGGTTCCCCTCGCCCCGGGCGATGTAGCCGTAGCCGGTCTCCGGCCGGTCCGGGACGATGCCGAAGGTGACGATGGCTCCCTCCCGGGCGAGCACCACCGCCTCGGCCACGGCCCGGGCAAAGGCTGCAGTGTCCAGAATGAGATGGTCCGCCGGCAGCACCAGCATCACGTCGTCGCCGTGCCCCTGGGCGGCGAGGTACTCGGCCGTGCCGCAGATGGCCGGGGCGGTGTTCTTGCCCAGCGGCTCGAGGATGATGCGGCAGTCGCCGGCCAGGCCGAGATCCTCGACCTGGCTCCGGGCCATGAAACGATGCTCCTCGCCGACCACGATGATCGGCAGGGCCGCGTCCTCCAGGGCCGCCACCCGCTGCACCGTGGTCTGCAGCAGGGACTGGTCGCCGGTCAGGTTGATCACCTGCTTGGGATAGAGTTCGCGGGACAGGGGCCAGAGCCGGGAACCGGTGCCGCCGGCCAGGATAACGGGTTGAAGGGTCACCGGATCACCTCGGGTTGAGAGAAGGGGGAAAAACGAAGATTGTCGTTCTCGTAAAAAGCCACGAGAACGACGTCTCTTGCTTCATAACAGGCTGTTTTTGCGAAGCGTAACTTTGCGGGTTTTGACTTTTTACGATGCCATCAAGATTCAGGCGCGGATCAGTTCGAGCAGTTCCGCGGTGCGACGGCGCAGGAGCGGTTCGTCGCCGCGGGTCTCCACGTTCAGCCGCACCACCGGCTCGGTGTTCGAGCGGCGCAGGTTGAAGCGGAACTCCGGGTATTCGACGGACAGGCCGTCGGTGCGGTCGATCGCCCCGTGGGCGTAGCGACGCTCGACGGCGGCGAGCACCGCGTCCGCGTCCCGCACCCGCGAGTTGATCTCGCCGCTCACCGGGTAGGCGGCCAGACGCTCGCCGACAAGGGCGGACAGCGGCCGGCCGGTGTCGCTCAGGAGCCGACAGACGAGCAGCCAGGGCAGCATGCCCGAGTCGCAGTAGCCGAAGTCGCGGAAGTAGTGATGGGCCGACATTTCGCCGCCGTAGAGGGCATCGAGCTCCCGCATGCGCTCCTTGATGAAGGCGTGGCCGGTGCGGGTCATCACCGGCTTCCCGCCCGCGGCGCGGACGATCTCCTCCGTGTTCCACACCAGCCGCGGGTCGTGGAGGATGGTCGCGCCCGGATGCAGGCGCAGCAGGGCCTCGGCCAGGAGGCCGACGATGTAGTAGCCCTCGATGAACCTGCCGGTCTCGTCGTAGAGGAAGCAGCGGTCGAAATCGCCGTCCCAGGCGATGCCCAGGTCGGCCTGGTGCAGGCGGACCGCGTCCGCGGTCACCTGCCGCCGCTCGGGCAGGAGCGGGTTGGGCACGCCGTTGGGGAAGTTCCCGTCCGGTTCGTGCTGCAGGCGGATGAATTCGCAGGGCAGGTGCGCGGCCAGCAGGTCGACCACCGGCCCGGCGCAGCCGTTGCCGCTGTTCACCACCAGTGTGAGCGGCCGCAGCCGACCGGGATCGACCAGGGCGAGCAGAAGGTCGATGTAGGCGCCCTTGTCGCGCACCCGGGTGCTGGTGCCGGGCACGGGCGCGGTTTCGGCCAGGGTCCGCCGGCACCAGTCCTCGTCCGCGGCCAGGGCGGCCACCGCGGCCAGGCCGGTGTCGCCGGAGAGCGGCCGGGCCTCCGCGCGAACGATCTTCATGCCGTTATAGTCGGCCGGGTTGTGGCTGGCGGTGATCATGATGCCGCCGTCCACCCCGGCGCCCGCGCCGCTGAACACGGCGTGGTAGACCTCCTCGGTGCCGCACAGGCCGATGTCGATCACGTCCACGCCGCGACCGAGCAGGGTGGCGATGACCGCCCCGGCCAGGGCCGGGCTGCTCAGGCGCATGTCCCGGCCGACCACCACCCGGCGCATCCGGCAGTGTTCGGCGCAGGCCAGGGCGATGCGGGCGGCGATGGCCTCGTTCAACTCCGCGGGAACGCGGCCGCGCACATCGTAGGCGGTGAAACAGCGCAAGGGTTCGGTCATGGCGGCTTCCGAAAGCGTGTTTGCAAGATACGGGGAAATACGGTATACACCGGGGGTTCAGAACAGCGGCAAACGCCGTATCCCGAAGGTATCACAGGCAATCGTCAACTGGCAAGCTTTCCTTGCCGCCCCTTGCAGGAGAACCAGTGAAAGGCATCATTCTCGCGGGCGGATCCGGCACCCGCCTCTACCCGCTCACCCGGGTGATCAGCAAGCAACTGATCCCGGTGTACGACAAACCGATGATCTACTACCCGCTGTCCGTGCTCATGCTGGCGGGTATCCGCGACATCCTCATCATCTCCACGCCCCAGGACCTGCCGCGATTCACCGAACTGTTCGGTGACGGCGCGCATCTCGGCCTGAACCTGCAGTACGCGGCGCAGCCCAAACCCGAGGGGCTGGCCCAGGCCTTCCTCATCGGCCGGGACTTCCTCGCCGGCCAGCCGGTCTGCCTGGTGCTCGGCGACAACATCTTCTTCGGCCACAATTTCGCCACCATCGTCCGGCGCTGCGCCGAGCTGAAGGAAGGCGGCATCATCTTCGGCTACCTGGTCAAGGACCCGCAGCGCTACGGCGTGGTCGAGTTCGACCGGGACAACCGGGTGATCGGCATCGAGGAGAAGCCGGAACAACCCAAGTCGCGCTACGCCGTGCCCGGCCTCTACTTCTACGACCAGGAGGTGGTGGACGTGGCCGCGGCCATCCGGCCCTCGGCCCGGGGCGAGTTGGAGATCACCGACGTCAACCTGCACTACCTGCGCCAGGGCAAGCTGAACGTTGAGCTGCTCGGCCGCGGCTTCTGCTGGCTGGACACCGGCACCCACGAATCGCTCCAGCAGGCCTCCAGTTACGTGCAGGCCGTGCAGGATCGGCAGGGCCTGAAGATCGCCTGCCTGGAGGAGATCGCCTTCCGGCTCGGCTACATCGACCGCGACCAGGTCGAGCGGCTCGCCGCCTCCATGATGAAGAACCAGTATGGCCAGTACCTGATGGACATGCTCAACGAAACCAATACCCTGCGGACCAGACCCTGACCATGAAGATCCTCATCACCGGCGCCAACGGCCAACTGGGCAGGGACTGCACCGAGATCCTGTCCGCCCGCCACCAGCTCGCCTGCTGCGATGTCCCCAATATCGACATCACCGACCCCGACCAGGTGGCCCGGGTGTTCACCACCTGTGCGCCCGACGTGGTCATCAACTGCGCCGCCTACACCGCGGTGGATGCCTGCGAAACCGACCGCGAGCGGTGCATGGCGGTGAACGCCACCGGCCCGGAACTGCTCGCCCGCCAGTGCGCCGCCCACGGCGCCCGCATGCTGCAGCTCTCCACGGACTACGTGTTCGACGGCAACCGGCCGGCGCCGGCGTTCTACACCGAGGCGGACACGCCCAACCCGCTGTCCATGTACGGAAAGAGCAAGCAGGCCGGCGACGAGGCGGTGCAGGCGCACGCCGACAACCACCTCATCATCCGCACCGCCTGGCTGTACGGCATCGGCAACAAAAACTTCCTCAAGACCATGCTGCGGCTGGCCCTCGCCGACCCCGGGCGGACCATCCGCGTGGTCAACGACCAGCACGGCTCGCTCACCTGGTCCTGGCGGCTGGCCCGGCAGATCGAGCGGCTGTTGGACAGCGACCTGCGCGGCATTGTCCACGCCACCGCCGAGGGGCACTCCACCTGGTACGAGGGGGCCCGCTGCTTCCTCGACGCCATGGGCGTACCCTACGCCATGGAGCCCTGCACCACCGCCGACTACCCCACCCCGGCCCACCGGCCGGCCAACTCCATCCTCGAGAATTGCCGCCTGAAAGAGGCGGGGATCAACTGCATGGCCGACTGGCGGGACGATGTCCGCCTGTTCGCCGAGCGCCACCGCGACCGGCTGCTGGCCGAGGCCAGGGGCTGAGGCCCGCTCAGCGGGGCGCGGGCGTCCCCTCGCCCCCGGCCGGCTTTTCAGCGGCCTTGGCCGGCAGCAGCTGGTTGAGGATGGCCGGCTCCTTCTGCTGAAAGTACTGGCGCACCCGGGGATCGTCGATGAGCGCCTGGAGCACGGTCGCGCCCTCTTTGAGCCAGGGCGAGGACCAGGAGCGGCGCAGCAGGTCGTTGGTGGTGGACAGGGTCGAGGCGAGCGCCATGTACACGAGCGAGCAGACCACCAGGGCCTTGACCCCGCCGAGCACCAGCCCGAGCAGCCGGTCGAACCAGCCGAGCAGGGTGATGACCATCACCCCGCGCAGCAGCTTGCCGATCAGGGTGAACAGCAGGGCCGCGACCAGGAAGATCACCGCGAAACTGATGAAGAAGGTCAGCCGCGGGTTGGCGACGAACTGTCCGGCCAGGGGGCTGAACTGGACCGCGTAGCGGGCGGCCAGCAGGTAGCTGCCCACCAGGGCGAGGAAGGCGGCCAGCTGGCGCACCAGGCCGATCCATGCGCCCCGGGCCAGGAAGAGGGCGAAGATGCAGGCGACCGCGAGGTCGAACGAGGTCAATTCATTGAAGGTCGGCATGACAGCGGATGGCGGTGACGGTTGTCCACCGGCCGACGGCACTCCGGCCGGCGCGGTGGCGGTGAGCGGTCCCCCGGGAACAGGAACCGGGCTTGCGGGCGCCCCGATTATACCGGATTTTGCGGTGAAGACAAGCGGTTGTCCGCACGACCCGGCGACCGGGCCGCACCCCCTGGCTGCGCTGCCCGCCGGGCTGGTCTCGCCGGCCGCGGCCCTCGCCCTGGTCGATCTCGACCAACTCGCCCGCTGGATGGCGGCGGCCGGTGCCGCTGCCGAGACGCTGCTCGCCCCGGCCGAGCGCGCCCAATTTGCCCGCTACCGAAATCCGAAGCGGCGGCTCGAATGGCTGGGCGGCCGCCTGGCCGGCAAACACGCCCTCCACCAACTGGCCGCATCCGGCCTGATCGCCGCCCTCCTCCCGCAGCAATATCCCATCCTGGCCGACGCCCACGGCCGTCCCGGCGTGGACTGGAGCGGCCGTGCCGGCACCCCGCCAGCCCTGTCCATCAGCCATTGCCGGGGGTATGCCGCGGCCCTGGCGCGGGTGGGCGGCGCCTGCGGCCTGGACATCGAGCCGGTGGCGCCACGGCTCGCCACGGTGCAGGCCCGCTTCACCACCCCGGAGGAGATCGCCCTGCTGCACGCCCTGCCCGACCCGCTCACCCGCCTGGCGCTGATCTGGACCGCCAAGGAGGCGGTGAAGAAGTGTTTCCTCCACGACGAACCCACCTTTGTCAGCCGGATCAGCCTCATCGCCGCCACCATCGACCCGGCCGATCCGGTGCTCACCCTCCGCTGCCGGGTCACCGGCCCCCACGACCCGACCCCGACAGTGCGCGTTACCGCGGTCGACCACTGGATACTGGCCTGCACCGAGGAGGGCGAGCATGCCTGAACTGCCCGAGGTGGAGGTCACCCGCCGCGGCCTGCTCAGCGACCTGCCCGGCCGGCTGGTCACGGCCATCCGCTGCGGCCGCCTGCGCCTGCGCGCGCCCCTGCCGGCCGCGCTGCTGCGCACGCACATCGCCGGCCAGCGGATCACGACCATCGACCGGCGGGCCAAGTACCTGCTTTTCCGGATGGCGAGCGGCGCGGTGCTGGTCGCCCATTTGGGCATGACCGGCAAGTTCGGGGTGATGGCCGCGGACGCGCCGACACACAAGCACGATCACCTGGTGCTGGTGCTCGACAACGGTGTGGAGGTCCGCTACAACGACAGCCGCCGGTTCGGCTCCATCGTCGTCTGGCCGGCGGCGCGGGCAGCGGAGTTGGAGGCGGAATTTTCCGCGCGGGAGGGGATCGAGCCGTTCGGCCCGCAGTTCACCGGCCGGACGCTGCACCGGCTGGCCGCGGGCCGGAGCGCGCCGGTCAAGGCGTTCATCATGAACAGCCGGCTGGTGGCCGGCATCGGCAACATCTACGCCAACGAGATGCTGTTCGCGGCCCGCATCGACCCGGAGACACCGGCGGGCGCGCTCACCCTGCGCCAGTGGAACCGGCTGGTCCGGGCCGGCGTGGACATCCTCGCCCGGGCCATCGAGGCGGGCGGCTCCACGGTGGCGGATTTCCTCTCCGCCAGCGGCCACCCCGGCTACTTCCAGCTGCAGCACAGCGTCTACGGCCGCGACGGCGAGCCCTGCCGCCGCTGCGGCCGCAGCGTGGTCAGGAATGTGCTCGGCGGCCGCGCCACCTACCGCTGCCCCCGCTGCCAGCCGGCCGCGACCGCCGACGCCCCAGCCTCCCACCCCGTCCGTCGCAAAAAAACGACAGAAAATTCCTGAGTGTTTTCAAAAAAAACAGGGAGGCGGACCTGCCTCCCTGTCGGTTTTCGGCGTCAGCCAGCTGTCGGCCCTTCGGCCGGGTCATTCCTTGTACAGGGCCGGAACGATGTGGTGCCGGCTGAGCAGCTTGTAGAAGTCGGTGCGGTTGCGGTTGGCCATCTTGGCGGCCTGGGAGACGTTGCCCCGGGTGGTCTGGAGCAGCTGGATCAGGTACTGCTGTTCGAACTGGCGCCTGGCCTCGGCCAGCGGCAGGATCTTCTTCTGGTGTTGCTTGAGGGCGTCAACGAGCAGGTCCTCGGTGATCAGGGGCGAGGTGGCCAGGGCCACCGCGTTCTCGACCACGTTGTACAGCTGGCGGATGTTGCCCGGCCAGGGCGCCTCGACCAGCACCTGCATGGCCTCGGGCGTGAACCGCTTTTCCTGGCCCTCGTCCTTGGCGGTGAGCAGGGCGACAAAATGCTCGGCCAGCAGCGGGATGTCCTCCCGCCGCTGGTGCAGGGGCGGCAATTCCAGGCTGACCACGTTGAGCCGGTAAAAGAGATCCTCGCGGAAGGCGTGTTCCTTGATCGCCTCCTCGAGGTTGCGGTGGGTGGCCGAGATGATGCGCACGTTCACCGGCACCGGCTGGGAACTGCCCACCGGCCGGATCTGCCGGTCCTGGAGCACGCGCAGCAGCTTGACCTGGATGTGCAGCGGCATGTCGCCGATCTCGTCGAGGAACAGGGTGCCGTTGTGGGCTGACTGGAACAGGCCGGCGTAGCTGCGCACCGCCCCGGTGAACGAGCCCTTGACATGGCCGAACAGCTCGGACTCGAGCAGGGACTCCGGGATGGCGGTGCAGTTGACCGGGATGAACGGCCCGTCGCGGTAGGCGCTGGCCCGGTGGATGGCGATGGCCAGCAGTTCCTTGCCGGTGCCGCTCTCGCCGCGGATGAGCACGGTGGAGTCGGTCTCGGCCACCAGCCGGGCCCGCGACAGCAGTTCCTCCATCACCGCGCTGCGACAGATGATGTCCTGCCGCCACTCCTCGCGATCCTCCATCTCGCCGGCCGCGCCGCCGCTGGCCTGCAGGGCCTTTTCCACCTCGCGCAGCAGGTCCGCGCCCTCGATGGGCTTGGTCAGGAAGGAAAACACGCCCTGCCGGGTCGCCTCCACCGCCTCGGGGATGGAGCCGTGGGCAGTGATGATGATCACCGGTACCGCCTTGTTCTGCCGGCGCACCGCCTCGAACAGGGCCAGCCCGTCGATGCCGGGCATGCGCAGGTCGGTGAGGACCACCTCCGGCTTGAAGGTGGTGAAGGTCGCCAGGGCCTCCTCGCCGCTCTTGGCCACGGCCACCTCGTACCCCTTGCTCTCCAGGCGCAGCCGCCACAGACGGAGCAGGTCGACCTCGTCGTCTACCAGCAGTACCTTGTATCGTTGCCGCGCCATGGTCAGCGTTCCCTGTTCTTGATGATGGTTTCGATGTTCTTCAGCTGCTCGATCTGCTTCTGCAGCTCCTCGATGCGCACCCGGTCCTGCTCGGCCTGCTGCTCGAGGAGGGCGAGCCGTTCGCTCAGCTGCACCTTTTCCTCGGCCAGGTTTTTCCGTCCCTCGCTGTCCTTGCGCTGCTGCGCCCAGCGGGCGACCCGCTCCCGGTCGAGCCGCCGGAGCAGCGCCAGCAGGCCGTGCAGGCTGGCCGCCTCGTCGGGTCGGGCCTCGGCCTGGGCCTGCAGCAGTTCGATGCTCCGCCGGAGCTGCCGAGCCGTGGCCCGCTCGTGCAGGCCGAGGCAGGCCAGTCGCAGCCGGTCCGCCTCGGTCCCGCTGTCCGCCTGCGGTTCCAACGCGGTGTAGGCCGTGCGCTGGTCCTCGCGGGACAGGTCGCGGTGTTCCTCGAGGCAGGCGAGGATGGTGGCGACGGTGGCATCCCGGGTCACGATCGTGGGCGCGACCGGCGGGGCCGGCTTGTTGGCAGCACAGCCGGCAATACCGGCGCAGACAAAAATCCCCACAACCAGCCAGCGCAGCTTCATGGCGCCTCCTCCGCCGCCCGCGGCAGCGTCAGGGAAAAGCGGGCGCCGTGGCTGCTCGGCAGCAGGCGGATGGTGCCGCCGCTGTTCTCCACGTACTCCCGGCTTATTGCAAGCCCCAGGCCAGATCCCTTGACCGGGGACTGGCCCTGCTGTTTTCCCTGGAAAAAGGGCTGGAAAATCTGCCCCCGATCCTCTTCGCTGATGCCCGGGCCGTTGTCCTCGATGAGCACGTTGACCCTGTTCGCCTTGATTTTCATCATCACTCCTATCGTCCCGCCCTCGGGCGTGAACTTGACCGCGTTGCCCAGCAGGTTGTCCAGGGCGACACGCAGCTGGGTGCGGTCGCCGCTCACCGTGACCGGCTCGAGCTGCAGGCTCAGCTGGATGGCGCGGGCGAGCAGGGCGTTGCGGTGATCACCGGCCACCTCCTCGATGAGCTCGTCCAGGCGGATATCCTGCAGAACCGGCGGCGCCTCGCGCGCCTGGGCCATGTTGAAATCGAGGATGTTCTGGATGAGCTTGTGCAGTTTGCGGCAGTTGCTGTCCAGGATGCCGACCACCTCGGCCTGGCTGCGGCTGAGCGGCCCCACCAGGCCGTCCTTGAGCAGGCCGGCCCCCTCCTTGATCGAGGCGAGCGGGGTTTTCAGCTCGTGGGAGATGTGCGCCAGCATGCGGACCTTCTCCCGGTCAAGGGTGCGCAGTCGGTGGCGCAGCCATTCGAGCCGGCCGCCGATGGTCTCCAGGTCGCGGGTGCCGCCGACCACGACCGGGGTGACGAAGTCGCCCTCGCCCAGCCGCTCGATGGCCCGGTCGAGCTGGCGCACCGGCTTGAGGATCAGGCCGATGAACACCACCACGAGCAGCACGCTGAAGGTGATCAGCCCGGACACCTGCCAGACCAGGGCCTCCTTGCTCTCCTGCACCGCCGCCTCCAGGGCGGCAACCTCCCGGCCCATGAGGTCGTTGCCGAGCCGTTCCAGGCGGGTGACCAGCTCGCTGATGCCGCTGTACAGGCCCAGCACCCGCACCTGCTCGCTCTCCCGGGTCTCCGGGTCGCCCAGCGGCCGGTTGAGCACCGCCACCAGGTGGTTTTCCCTGGCCCGCAGGTCGTCCACCAGGCGGACCAGGTCTTCCTGGCCACCCTCCGGCGCCAGCGACTGCAGGGCGGTGGCGATCTCCGCGGAGAGGGTGTTCACATCCGCGAGGTGGACCGGTTCGCCGAGCACCCCGTAGAGCCGGGCGGCCCGCTCCTGGCTGCGCAGCAGGTCGGCCACCGTCCGGCTGCCCTCGATGCGGCTCACCGACCGGTACACCGCCGCCGCGCTCTGGCGCAAGAGCCCCTCCAGGTTCTGGATGGAGCTGAACAGGGCGATCACCAGGGGCAGGCTGACGAACACGAAGCCGGTGAGCAGCAGCGACAGAAACGATCGTGGCCGGTACAGGCGGTCCATGGTCCCTCACTCGCTCAGCACGACATGGTCGAGAACGATCGTCAGCGGCCTGGGCTGCTGGACGACAAACAGGCCGAACCCCTCGATCCGCCCCAGGTCCATGCTCCGCCCCCTGGGCGCGGTCCGCACCCGGTCCAGGTCCACGACCAGGTCGTTCCAGCCCTGCTGCAGCCGGAACTGCTGGTTGAAGCGGTCATGGAACTCGTTGCGGTGCTCCCGGTGGCGGGCGTCATGAATGCGGCAGTTGAGTTCGAGCGGTTCCTCGCGCGGGTTGTAGACGCTGAAGCGAAGCCAGCGGTAGCCCCGCCAGTCACCGGGAAAATGGAACAGGGAAACGCCGGAGTAACGGGCGGTGGTGAGCTGCACCCGCGCCGCCCGCTCACCGTGACGGACGATCCCGCTCTGGGTGCGCAACTGGCTCGGGTGGACCCAGCGCCAGGTCTCGAACGGTGTTTCGAAATCGGCCAGGACCGGGAACTGGCGCGCAGCCAGGGTTTCGTCGATGAGCGCCCGGGAGAGCGGCCACAGGGCCAGCACGAGCAGCCCGGCCACCCCGAGGCGCAAGGGCCGGGTCCACCGCCAGCCCGATGGAGCGAACAGGGCGAAGGCGAGCAGGCAGCCCAGCTGGTTGCGGACCAGGTCGGCCACATCCGGGGTGCGCCCGCCGCTCTGCATCTGCAGCAGTTCCACCACCAGGCCGACCGCAAAAACCAGGGCGAACACCAGGGCAAAGGTACGGCCGGTGCCGACGACGGTCGTCCGCCGTTTGCACAGGCCAAGGAGCAGCGTGCCGAGCAGGGCGAAAAACAGGATGTGGCCCAGGTCCCAGGCGCCCTGGAAGGAGCGGCCCGACTGGTAGCCGGGACCGCCGAGAAAGAAAAAGGGCAGGCCGGTGAGCAGAAGGCTGCCGAGGATGATGAAGGAACCCTTTTTGGGTGCCATGTGCCAGCCTGCGCGCCCCGCCCTCACCCGGTCTGGACCCGGGAGCGAAGAGGCGCAAAAAAAAGGGGTTCCGGGTGCTGCCCGGAAATCGTTGCGGCAGAATCGATTCGCAAAATTACGACAGCAGATCGGGAGGTTAGACCATTGTTCGCCATTGACAGGGATCGTTTCTTGCGGCTAGCATGTGGCCCGTCAACAGGTTGTCCCCCTTTTCTTCTTGTTGTGGAGGAGCCATGAAAAAGTTCTGTTTCGCCCTGCTGCTCGTCCTGTTTTCCGTGACCATGGCCTTTGCCAAGGTAAATATCAACTCGGCCTCCGCGGATGAACTGGCCCAGCTTGCCGGCATCGGCAAGGTCAAGGCGGAGGCCATCGTCGCCTACCGCACTGCCAACGGCCAGTTCAAATCGGTGGAGGACCTCACCAAGGTCACCGGCATCGGCGACAAGACCCTGGAAAAACTCAAAGCCGACATCACCATCGACGGCAAGTAACGACCGCCCCTGTTCCCCCGCGGCTGTCGGTCTCGGTTTTTTCGAGGCTGGCAGCCGTTTTTTTTTGTCCGCCGGGCGACTCGCCCGCCACCCGCCCTGCCTGCCGCGGCCGGCCGCCGCCATTTGCCGCTTTGCCCACCGGCGCCTGCCATGGTATCATAGAAACGCAAAACAGGCGAAAAAAAGGTCGCGCGCCGCGCCGCCCCGCCCGCCCCGTTGAATTTCACCCCAGGTCAGCCAGATGAACTGCATTTTCCTGTCGCCCCACTTCCCGCCCCAGTACCACCGCTTCTGCCGCCAGCTCAAACGGGCCGGGGCCAATGCCCTGGGCATCGGCGACGCGCCCTACGACACCCTGGCGCCCCGGGTGCGCGAGTCGCTGAGCGAATATTACCGGGTGGAGCGCATGGACGACTATGACCAGCTGGTGCGCGCCTGCGGTTACTTTACCCACAAATACGGCAAGATCGACCGAATCGACAGCCTCAACGAGTACTGGCTGGGGATCGAGGCGCGGTTGCGCGACGATTTCAACGTGTTCGGCGTGCGCACCGCCGACATCAGCACCATCCGCCGCAAATCGGAGATGAAGGAGAAGTTCCGCGAGGCCGGGGTACCGGTGGCCCCAGGCCGGGTGGTGCGCACCCTGGACGAGGCCCGGACGCTCATCGCCGAGACCGGCTACCCGGTGGTGGCCAAGCCCGACGAGGGCGTGGGCGCGCTCGACACCTTCCGGCTCGACACGGACGAGGACCTGGTCCGCTTCTTCGCCCGCAAGCCGCCGGTGGACTACATCGTCGAGGGCTTTGTCCAGGGCACCATCCACTCCTTCGACGGCCTCTGCGACCGCGACGGCACGCCGGTGTTCCGCACCGCGCACGTGTTCAGTCAGGGCATCATGGAGACGGTCAACGAGGCCCGCCACATCGCCTACTACTCGCTGCGCGACATTCCGCCCGCCCTGGAGGCGGCCGGGATGCGCTGCCTCGAGGCCTTCCGGGTGCGCGAGCGGTTCTTCCACATGGAGTTCTTTCACACCGGCGGGGACAACTACACCGCGCTCGAGGTGAACATGCGGCCGCCGGGCGGCTTCACCACCGACATGTTCAACTACGCCTGCGACATCGACATCTACCGGGTCTGGGCCGAGCTGCTCGTGCACGGGCGCTCCGACCTGCGGTTCGAGCGGCGCTACCACTGCTGCTACGCCAGCCGCAAACACGACCTGCCCTACGTGCACAGCCACGAGGAGATCCTGGAACGCTACGCCGGCGAGTTGTGCCAGGTCGACCGGGTTCCGGGCGTGTTCAGCAGCGCGCTCGGCGACCTGGGCTACATCTTCCGCACCCCGGACCCGGCCCGGCTCCGGGAAATCATCGACTTCATCCACCGAACCGGCGGCACGGAGGTCTGATCATGCAGATCGAGGAACATCAGTGGTTCAGTCCCAGCCTGCAGCGGGACATGGCATTCAAGGTGTACGGACACTGGGGGGCGCCGGTGCTGGCCTTCCCCTGTTCACTGGGCAGGTACTACGACTACGAAGGCATGGGCATGATCGACGCCATCACCGAGTTCATCGATGACGGCGTGATCAAGCTGTTCTGCGTGGACTCGGTCGACGCCGAGTCCTGGTACAACTTCGCCGCGCCCCCGGCCGAGCGCAACGCCCGCCACGAGGCCTACGACGCCTACATCGTCAAGGAGGTGGTGCCGTTCATCCGCCACCACTGCAACCAGCCCGAGGTGCGGGTGATGGCCAACGGCTGCAGCATGGGCGCCTACCACGCGATGAACGCGTTTCTCAAGCACCCGGACCTGTTTGCCGGCACCATCGCCCTGAGCGGCCTGTACCGGCTCGACCACCTGGAGTTCGGCCTGGGTCCGGCAGACATCCCGGCGGTGTACTTCAACTCGCCGCTCAACTACCTGCCCGGCCTGGTGCACCAGTGGTTCCTGGACTGGTACCGGCGGAGCGACATCGTCGCCTGCGTCGGCCAGGGCGCCTGGGAGAACGAGGCCCTGGAGGACACCCGCCAGCTCGACCGCCTGTTCCGCGAGAAGCGCATCCCCGCCTGGGTGGATTTCTGGGGCACGGACGTGGACCACGACTGGCCCTGGTGGCACCAGCAGATGTGCTACTTCCTCGACTACCTCTACCGCCGCGATTCCTGATCTCCGCCCTGCCCCGCACCCCACCGCGCCCGGCGCCGCACCGCGCCGGGCGTTTGTGTTTCCCCCCGCTCAGGCGCCGATGCGCACCACCGTGCGACCCTTGACCCGCCCCTTGATATAATCGTCAAAGGCCCCGGGCAGCTGGTCGAAGTCGATGGTCCGGGTCACCCCGGCCAGGCGGCGCGGCTTGAGGTCGCCCGCCAGCCGCTGCCACACCCGGCTGCGGGTGGGCTCGCCCATGTAGCCGGAATCGATGCCCAACAGGCTCACCCCGCGCAGGATGAACGGGAAGACCGTGGTGTTCAGGTGGATGGAGGCGGCGTTGCCGATGCTCGCCACGGTGCCGGCCTGCTGCATGGTGGCCAGCACCCAGTGGAGGATCGGCCCGCCGACGTTGTCCACCGCCCCGGCCCAGCGGGCCGCTTCGAGCGGCCGCACCGCTTCCCAGTCGATGCTCGACCGGGGGATGATCTCGGCCGCGCCCAGTTCGCGCAGGTAGTCGGTCTCGGTCTCCTTGCCGGTGAGCGCGGCCACGTGGTAGCCCCGGCGGGCGAGCATGTCGATGGCCAGGCCGCCCACTCCGCCGGTGGCGCCGGTGACCACCACCGGGCCGTTGGCCGGGGCGAGGCCGTTGTCCTCCATGCGGACGATGCCGAGCGCGGCGGTGAACCCGGCCGTGCCCAGGGCCATGGCCTCGTGCAGGTCGAGCCCCTGGGGCAGCGGGATCACCCAGCCGGCCGGGATGCGCGCGTACTCGGCGTAGCCGCCGTGGTGGGCCACGCCGATGTCGTAGCTGGTGGCGATCACCCGGTCGCCCGCGCGGAAGCGGTCGTCGCTGCTCTCCACCACCTCGCCGGACAGGTCGATGCCGCCGGCGCAGGGAAAGCGGCGGATGATCTTGCCCGTGCCGGTGGCGGCCAGGGCGTCCTTGTAGTTGATGCTCGAATAGTGCACGCGGATGAGCACCTCGCCCGGGTCCAGCTGGTCCGGGGCCAGGGTGGCCATGCGGCCGGAGGCTTTCCGGTTTTCGTCCTGCTCGATCAGATAGGCTTTGAAGGGCTGCATGCGTTCCTCCTTGGTCTGGGGTGGTGGCCGAGACGGCCGGAACCGGGCGGTTTCAGGCCTCGTTCGCCTTGACCGCCCAGGTGTAGTCCGCCGTGCCGGCGACGATTTCCCGGGCCAGGCGGTTCTGCAGATCCTCGCTCAGCGCCTGGTCGATCTCCTCGTCGGAGACGTGGGCCTCGACCTCGATGGAACTCGCCCGGTCCGAGGTCCGGTGGATGCCGATGTCCACGTAGACCTCGGCCTCCGGGTAGGCCTCGGCGAGATAGTCGGTGATGATCTCGCCCTGCAGGTCGGCCAGGTTTTCCGCGCTCTGTTCCACAGCATACCCCTCTTCGGCAAACAGCCGGTCGGTCACGATGTGGGCTGTCACGACAATCTTGGTTATCGCCATCCGTTGTTCCTCCAGGTACCGCCATCGGGGCGGGATTGTGTTGGGTGCGGCGCCGCCGGCCGGCGCCGGGTGCAGTCACGGCGGGGCGGTCCCCCGCGGGTGCGCCCCGATTCTATTGGACAACGGCACCAAAGGAAACAAAAGAATGGCCCCTGCCCCCGGGCGACCGCTTTTCCCGGCCCGCGCAGCCGCCGGGGCGACTCGAAAAGCTGTTGACTGTTCGTTGGTGATTCTCTAATAGTTGGCCTCCGTTCGCCTGCCCGGCCGGGCGGCCCAGCCCGGGCCGGCAACGCGGGCGCGGCGGTGATTTCCAGAGTCGGGAGCTATCCGGGAGGGTCGGCATGCAGGGATTCGTGCAGGTGTACACCGGCGACGGCAAGGGCAAGACCACCGCGGCCCTGGGGCTCGCCCTGCGCGCCGCCGGCGCCGGACTGCGGGTCTATTTCGGCCAGTTCATCAAGAACGCGGACTACAGCGAGATCAAGGCGCTGGCGCGGTTTGCCGACTGTATCACGGTGCACCAGTTCGGCCGCGGCTGCTTCCTGCTCACCGAGCCCGCCCCGGAGGACCGGGCCGCGGCCCGCCGGGGCCTGGACGGTATCCGCCGGGCGCTCGTCTCGGGCGACTATGACCTGGTGATCGCCGACGAGGCCAACGTGGCCGTGGCCCTTGGCCTGATCGAACCGGACGACCTGGTGGCGCTCATCGACCTGCGGCCGGAGCAGGTGGAGCTGGTGCTCACCGGCCGGAGCGCCCCGGATGCGGTGCTCACCCGGGCCGACCTGGTCACCGAGATGCGCTGCGTCCGCCACTACTACGACCGGGGCGTACTCGCCCGCCCAGGCATCGAAAGCTGACCGCACCGGGGCCGGACCCGCGCCGGCCCGAGGAGAACACCCATGATCCAGGGACATGGCGGCAATGTCGCCGCCCTGGCCGCGCAGCTCGGCTGCCGGCCGGAGGCCATTGTCGACATGAGCAGCAACATCAACCCGCTGGGCAGCCTGCCGGGGCTGATCGACCACCTGCGCGAACGCATGGAGTGCATCAGCAGGCTGCCCGAAGTCGACGCGGCCGGCGCGGTCCGGGCCCTGGCCGACCTGCTCGACATCGACCCTGACCGGGTGCTGGCCGGCGGCGGCACCACCCAGTTCATCTATGCGGCCTGTGCGGCGCTCGCCGCCACCCACCCGCTCATCCTCGGCCCGACCTACGCCGACTATGCCGACGGCTGCCGGGTGCACGACCTCGAGCCGGACTTCTGCCTCGCTGACCCGACCGCGGACTTCCAGCCCGACCTCGGCCGGCTCCACGCGGCGATCCCCGGCCATGACCTGGTCTTTGTCTGCAACCCGAACAATCCCACCGGCCGCATGCTCGCCCGCGCCGACCTGGAAGCGCTCTGCCGCGCCCACCCGGCCACGGTGTTCGTGGTCGACGAGTCCTACCTGCCGTTCGCCCCGGACGGCGACACAGAGACCCTCACCCGCTGCCGGCTGGACAACCTGGTGGTGCTCTGGTCGGTGTCCAAGATCTTCGGCATGCCCGGGCTGCGCGCCGGCTTCCTGGTGGCCGAGCCGAATTGCCTGGAGCGCTTCCGCCGGCTCATGCAGCCCTGGTGCGTGAACAGCCTTGCCCAGGAGGCGGTGCTCTTTCTCGGCGCCCGGCGCGAGGCGGCCCGCGCCTTCATCGCCGACACCCGCGCCTGTCTTGGCCGCGAGGGCGAGCGTTTCCGCGCCCGGCTTGCCGGCTGCGGGCTGACGCTCTACCCGAGCGTGACCAGCTACCTTCTCCTCCGCCTGCCCGATGGCCTCACCGCCACCACCGTCTGCCGGCGGCTGGCCGAACAGCGCTTCCTCATCCGCAACTGCGCCAACTTCCACGGCCTGGACGAGCAGTTCATCCGCATCGCCCTCAAGGATCCGGCCAGCAACGCGGCCGTGGCCGACCACCTGCGCGCGGCGGTGCTGGCCGGCCCGGAGGCTTGAGCCATGGCGGACCTGCTCCCCTGGCTGACCCTGCCCGCGGCCTTCGCCCTCGACGCCCTCGTCGGCGACCCGCCGTCCCTGCCCCACCCGATCCGCTGGATGGGCCGGGCCATCGAACACAGCGAACCCTTCTGGCGGCGGACGGTCGCCAGCGAACGGCTCTCCGGCCTGCTCTTTGCCGCCAGCCTCATCCTCGGCTGCTGGCTCGTGGCCCTGCTCGTCATTGGGCTGGCCTGGAAGGCGCATGCGCTCTTCGGCTTCGTGGTGGAGACGGTGCTGCTCTTCTACTGCCTGTCGGCGAAATCATTGCGCCAGGCGGCGCTGGAGATCGACCGGCTGCTGGCCGCCGGTGAGGTGGACCGGGCCCGGGCCCGGGTGCGGATGATCGTCGGCCGGGACGTGGACCGCTACGGGGCGGACGACATCGCCCGGGCCACGGTGGAGACCGTGGCCGAGAACGTGGTGGACGGGGTGCTCTCCCCGCTCTTCTTCGCGGCCCTGGGCGGCGCGCCGTTGGCCCTGGCCTACAAGATGGTCAACACCCTGGATTCCATGGTCGGCTACAAGAACCCGCGCTACCTGCTGTTCGGCCGGGCCGCGGCGCGCATCGACGACGCGGCCAACTTCCTGCCGGCGCGCCTGGCCGTGCCGCTCATCGCCCTGGCCGCCCGCCGGGTCGAGGGGGCTTCGTCCCGGCAGGCGCTGGACACCGCCCGCCGCGAGGGCAAAAACCACGCCAGCCCCAACGCCGGCTACCCGGAGGCCGCCTTTGCCGGCGCCCTCGGGGTGCGCCTGAACGGCCCCAACGTCTACCACGGCGTGCTCGTCGACAAGCCCTTCCTGGGCGCAGCCTTCGGCCCGGTCACCCGGGCCCACATCGCCCGCGCCTGCCGGCTGATGACCTGGACCGCGGTGTACGGCGGCCTCGCCGCCTGGCTGCTGTCCCGGCTCCTCGCCTGATCCCGGGCGGCGGGCTCAGGCCGCGGGCAGGCTGATGGTGAAGGTCGAGCCCTGGCCCGGGGTGCTGTCCACCGCCACCGCGCCGTGGTGGGCCTGGGCGATGTGCTTGACGATCGACAGCCCCAAGCCGGTGCCGCCCTGGTCGCGGCTGCGCGCCCGGTCGCAGCGGTAGAACCGCTCGAACAGCCGTCCCAGGTGCTCGCGGCCGATGCCCGGGCCGTTGTCGCTCACCCTGAGCCGCACCTCTCCCTCGCCCGTCTCGCTCGTGCCCGCCTCACAGCGCAGCACCACCCGCGCCCCGGGCGGGCTGTAGGTGACGGCGTTCTGCAGCAGGTTGATCACCGCCTGTTCGAGCAGCGGCGCGTTGATGGCCGCGCGCAGGCCGCCGTCCCCCTCCACCCGCACCTCGATCCCCCGCTCCGCGGCCTGCACCGCGCAGGTCTGCACGGCGCTCTCCAGCACCGGCCGCACCGGTGCCGGGGCGAGGGTGATCGCCTCGTGGCCGTCACGGTTCTCGATGCGCGAGAGCGTCAGCAGGTCGTCGACAATGGCGTCCAGCCGCCCGGCCTGGCGCAGAACGATGTCCAGGAAACGGCGGGCATTGTCCGTGTCCTCCAGGGCGCCGTCGAGCAGGGTTTCGACGTAGCCGCGGATGGCGGTGATCGGCGTCTTCAGTTCGTGGCTGACATTGGCCACGAAATCCTGGCGGATGTGCTCCAGCCGGTTGAGCCGGGTCAGGTCGTGCAGCACCAGCAGGACGCCCATGCTGCGTTCCTGCTCGTCACGCAGGGGCACGGCCCGGGTCTGCAGGAGCACCGGCTCGGTGCCGGTGGGCAGGCTCACCCGCCGGTCCTGGCGGCTGTTGTCGGCCAGGGTGCGGTCGATCAGGTCGAGCAGTTCCGCGTGGCGGAGCACGCCTTCCACCGCCTTGCCCTGGACCCCCTCGGCCGGCAGGTTGAACAGGGTGGCGGCGGCCTGGTTGAGGCGAATCACCCGCCGCTCGGCGTCGATGGCCACCACCGGGTCGGCCATGCTGGCGAACATGGCCTCCAGTTCGTTGCGCTGCTGGATCATGAGGCGGATGCGGCGGTCGATCTCCGCGCCCATGCGGTTCAGGGCCGCGGCCAGGGCGGCCATCTCGGTGGACAGCCCCTCGCCGCCGGCGGGCGCGAGCTGCATGGTTTCGCCCCGGGCCAGCCGCTCCGCGCCCAGGCGCATCTCCTCCAGCGGCCGGCTGATCCGCCGCGCACTGGTGTAGGACAAGAGGGCGGCGAGCCCGACCACGGCCAGGCCGATGGCGGCGAACTTCCAGTTGAGCGAGGCCAGCATGGCCTCCACCGGGGTCACCGGGATGGCCAGGCGGAGCACGCCCCGCCGGTCCGTCTCGACCACCTCCACCGGCACCGCCGCATAGAGCATGGACTCGCCCACGGTGCGGCTCGGCCGCACCGCGAAACCGGTGGCGCCGGCAAGGGCCTCGGCCACCTCGGGCCGGCCGCCGTGGTTGTCCATGAGCTGCGGGTCCTCGCTGGAATCGGCCAGCACCCGGCCGTCCCGGTCGATCACGGTGATGCGGGTGGCGGCCCGCCGGCCGGTCTGGCGGACGAACTCGGCGAACCGCTCGGGATCGCCCTTGCTGAGGATGGTGATGGTCGGTTCGAGCAGCAGGGCGCGCTCGCGGATCTCGCCCTCCAGGTGGTGGAGGAAGAACGAGTGGCCGGTGGTGGTGGCCAGCCAGGCGATGAGCACCGTGGCCAGCAGGGTGATGCCCACGCAGGCCGGAAAGATCTGCCAGAAGAGACGGACGTTGCGCATGATGGTTCCTGCCGGGGTTGGAGAGAGGCCGCCCGGGAGACGGACGGCGGAAGGCGACCGACCGGGACGCCCTATTCGCGCAGCCGGTAGCCGATGCCGCGCACCGTTTCGATGCAGCTGCCGGCCGGGCCGAGCTTGCGGCGCAGGCCGAAGATCTGCACGTCCACGGCCCGCGGGGTGATGCTGTAGTCGTAGCCGCGCACCTGGTCGATGATCTGCTGGCGGGAGAACACCCAGCCCGGCCGTTCGGCGAGCAGGGCGAGGATGGTGAACTCCGAGGCGGTGAGGTGGACGTTCTCGCCGTCCACCCGCACCTCGTGCCGGCCCGGGTGGATCTCCATGCCGTGGCGGGCGATGACGCCGTCACCGTCGTCCGGCCGCCGGGCCGCCTCCGGGGCGCGGCGCAGGGCCGCCTCGATGCGGGCCACCAGCACCCGCGGGCTGAACGGCTTGGTCACGTAGTCGTCCGCGCCGCAGCCCAGGCCGGTGATGATGTCGTCCTCCTCGCCCTTGGCGGTGAGCATGATCACCGGCAGGCCGCGGGTGGCCTGCTGCTCGCGCACCGCCCGGCAGACCTCGATGCCGTCGCGGCCGGGCAGCATCAGGTCGAGCACCATGGCGTCGAACCGTTCCCGCTCGAGCAGCTGCAGGGCCTCCTCGCCGGTGTCGGCGCAGGTGACGTTGAAGCCGGCGCGGATCAGGTTGTAGCTGACCAGCTGCTGGATGTCGGTGTCGTCCTCGACGACGAGTATGGCCGGTTTGTCCACGTGCTCTCCCTGGCGGTCGGTGCGGTTGGCTGGTCAGCATATTAGGGCGCAGCCCGGCGCGTGCAAGCCAAAAAGCGGTCGCTAACACTCTCCTAACCAATTGCTAACCCTGCGGTAACGAACCGCCGGTACAAAGAAAAGATACTATACCGCACCACCCAGCCGAGCCATTCCCCACTGGAGGAAGCCGTGAGCCGACACATGCATTTTCACCGCGAAATCGACCAGCTGAAACAGCTGATTCTCAAGATGGGCACCATTGCCGAGGACCGGCTGCGCCGCGCCTGCACCCTGCTCAAGACCATGGACGAGGAGGAGGCGCGGCGGATCATCGGCGCGGACTGGGAGATCGACGACATGGAGATCCGGGTGGAGGAGGAGTGCCTCAAGATCCTCGCCCTGCACCAGCCGGTGGCCCGCGACCTGCGCCTGATCGTGTCCATCATCAAGATCAATACCGAACTCGAGCGCATCGCCGACATCGCCGTCAATATCGCCAAGCGGATCGTCACCATCCGCAAGAAACGGCCGGACGGCTTCTCCACCCTGGTCGACTACCAGCCCATGGCCACCCGGGTGCTGGCGATGGTCAAGACCTCGCTGGACGCCCTGGTCACCGAGGACGCGGCCCTGGCCCGCCAGATCTTCCTCATGGACGAGGAGGTCAACCGGCTGCGCGACCAGGCCTACCGCACCATCATCCACGAGATCGACGAGGGCGGCGGCGGGGCCGCCTGCCTGATCAACCTCTACCTGATCGCCCGCCACCTGGAGCGCATCGGCGACCGCTCGTGCAACATCGGCGAGGAGGTCATCTACCTGGTGGAGGGCGAGATCGTCCGCACCAGCGAGGACGCCGTCTGACCGTCGACGCCCCCGGGCCGGCGCTCAGGGGATGCGGTTACCCAGGCAGGCGCCGGTCTCCAGCGCGGCCCGCACCCAGGGATGGTCGGGCGGCACGTGCTTGCGCTTGCCCACCACCTCGGCCAGCGGCACCAGCCGGGTGGACTCGCCCTTGACCGCCACCATGCAGCCGTAGCGTCCTTCATGGATCGCCTCGGCGCAGGCCGTGCCCAGCCGGGTGGCGAGGATGCGGTCCGCGGCCGTGGGCGTGCCGCCGCGCTGCAGGTGACCGAGGATGGTCACCCGGCTCTCCAGGCCGGTGAGCGATTCCAGCTCGTGCGACAGGCGCAGGGTGCTGGTGGCCTGGCTGGCGTGGAAGGCGGCCAGGTCCGCGCCGGCCTTCTTCTGCTTCTTGTCCTCCCTGGCCCCGCGCTTCTTCTCCTCCAGCTTGGCCAGTTCACGCGCCTCGCCGATGGACAGCGCCCCCTCCGAAACCGCCACGATGCTGAAGTTCTTGCCCCGGTGCCGGCGCCGGCGGATGGCCTCGGCCACCTGGTTGACGTCGTAGGGGATCTCCGGGATGAGGATCACGTCCGCGCCGCTGGCCAAGCCCGCGCCCAGCCCCAGCCAGCCGGTGTTGTGGCCCATGATCTCGACCACGATGATGCGGTGGTGGCTGTGGGCGGTGGAGTGGAGCCGGTCGATGGCGTCGGTGGCGATGGACAGGGCCGTGTCGAAGCCGAAGGTGATGTCGGTCATGGCCACGTCGTTGTCGATGGTCTTGGGCAGGGTGATCACGTTCATGCCCATCTGCGCCAGGCGGTGGGCGTTCTTCTGGGTGCCGCCGCCGCCGATGCAGATGAGCGCCTCCAGGTTGTGGCGGTGGTAGTTGTCGCGCATCACCTCGGTCATGTCCTGGACCTTGGAGCCCACCGGCATCTTGTGCGGCTTGTCGCGGCTGGTGCCGAGGATGGTGCCGCCCAGGGTGAGGATGCCGGAGAGCGTCTCCCCTTCGAGGAGCACGGTGCGGTTCTCCATGAGGCCGCGGAAGCCGTCGCGGAAGCCGATCACCTGCATGTTGTAGGCGTTGTTGGCGCTCTTGCCGATGGCCCGGATGGCGGCGTTGAGCCCGGGGCTGTCGCCGCCCGCGGTCAGGATGCCGATGCATTTCGCCATGTCTGTTCCTCCCTGGGTTGCATGGGTGTTGTCGCTGTAAAGCACAGATCCGCAGCCGGTGCAAGCGGCCTAACGGAAATCTAACGGAGCATGAACACTCCCTGAACAAAGCGGCGGTACCCTTTGCCTGTTCCGTTCCGCTTTGCCTTTTGTCCGAGGAGCCCCATGTCGCCCACACTGCTCGTTGCCCTTGTTCTCGCCCTGTCCGTCCTGGCCTACCGGCTCGGGCAGCGGCGGGCCCATGCCCTGGCAGTGCGGCCCACTGGTCGCCGCCTGCACAGCCGGCCGGGCTACCACGGCCTGCTCGCCGCCCTGTGGTGCGCGGTGCCGGCCCTGTGCATCATCATCGGTTGGCAGTTCGCCGCCGGACCGGTGCTCACCTCGCTGGCGCTGGACACGGTGACCAGCCAGCGGCCGGACCTGGGCCCGGACCAGATGAACCTGCTCGTCACCGAGCTGCGCAACCTGGTGGCCGGCCACACCGGCAGCCGGGAGATCGATCCCTTGCTGCAGGCCGCGGCCGACCGCTACACCGCGCTCGCCCAGGTCAGCCGCCTGGCCCTGGCGGCGCTGGCGCTGAGCGTGGCGGCCATTGCCGCCTTCCTCGTACTCGGCCGCATCCACCCCGCCCTGCGGGCGCGCAACCAGGTGGAGCGGGCCATCGAGATCCTGCTCACGCTCTGCTCCACCTTTGCCGTGTTCATCACCATCGGCATCGTCGCCAGCGTGCTGTTCGAGTCCATCCGCTTCTTCCAGAAGGTTCCCATCACCGAGTTCCTGTTCGGGCTCAACTGGAGCCCGCAGATGGCCATCCGCGCCGACCAGGTGGGCAGTTCGGGCAGCTTCGGGGCCGTGCCGGTGCTCACCGGCACCTTTCTCATCTCGGCCATCGCCATGAGCGTGGCCGTACCCTTTGGCCTGATGTCGGCCATCTACCTCTCCGAGTACGCCGGCAGCAAAACCCGCGCCGTGGTCAAGCCCCTGCTCGAGATCCTCGCCGGCGTGCCCACGGTGGTCTACGGCTTCTTCGCCGCCCTGGTGGTGGCGCCGCTCATCCGCGACCTCGGTCTGAGCTTCGGCCTGTCGGTGAGTTCAGAGAGCGGACTGGCCGCCGGCCTGGTCATGGGGGTGATGATCATCCCCTTTGTCAGCTCGCTCTCCGATGACGTGATCAACGCCGTGCCGCAGTCGCTGCGCGACGGCTCGTACGCGCTCGGCGCCACCCGCAGCGAGACCATCAAGCTGGTGGTGCTGCCGGCCGCCCTGCCGGGCATTGTCGGCTCGATCCTGCTGGCCGTGTCGCGGGCCATCGGCGAGACCATGATCGTGGTCATGGCCGCCGGCCTGGCCGCCAACCTGACCCTCAACCCCCTGCAGGCGGTGACCACGGTGACCGTGCAGATCGTCACCCTGCTGGTCGGCGACCAGGAGTTCGACAGCCCCAAGACCCTGGCCGCCTTTGCGCTCGGCATGCTGCTCTTCCTGGTCACCCTGGCGCTCAACGTCATCGCCCTGTACGTGGTCCGCAAATACCGGGAGGAATATGAATAAGAAGCCCAACGATCCCGCCGCCCCGCCGGCTCCGCCCTCCACCATGGAGGTGGTCGGCCTGGGTCTATCCAAACGCTACCGGCGCGAGCGGCGCTTCCGCATGTTCGGGCTGGCGGCCATCGTCGGCAGCCTGTCGTTTCTCGTCCTGCTGCTCGGCTCCATCGGCATGAAGGGCTGGACCGCCTTTGTCCAGACCCGCATCCACCTGGACATCCACCTGGACCCGGCCCGGCTCGACGTGCAGAACCTGGCCACCGCCAACTACAACGCCCTGGTGCGTGACGCCACCCTGCAACTCCTGCCCGCGGTGGAGAGCCGCCAGGACCGCCGCCTGGCGGCCGGCCTGGTGAGCGGCGGCGCGGCGTTTGAGCTGCAGCGCATCGTCACCCGCCAGCCCGAGCTGATCGGTTCCACCCTGTCGCTCTGGGTGATCGCCGACGACGAGGTGGACATGTTCGTCAAGGGGCACATCCCCCGCGACGTGCCCGAGACCGAGCGGCGGGTGAGCGACAAACAGATCGGCTGGATCGACCAGCTCACCGCTGCCGGCCGGCTGGAGAAGCGGTTCAACCGCACCTTCTTCCAGAACGGCGACAGCCGCGAGCCGGAACTGGCCGGCATCCGCGGCGCGGCCATGGGGTCGTTCTACACCCTGATCGTCACCCTGGCACTCTCCTTCCCGGTGGGCGTGGCCGCCGCGGTCTACCTGGAGGAATTCGCGCCCAGGAACCGCTGGACCGACCTGATCGAGGTGAACATCAACAACCTGGCCGCCATCCCGTCCATCGTCTTCGGCCTGCTCGGCCTGGCGGTGTTCCTCAACGTCATGAACCTGCCGCGCTCGGCCTCCACGGTGGGCGGCCTGGTGCTCACCCTGATGACCCTGCCGACCATCATCATCGCCAGCCGGGCCTCGCTCAAGTCGGTGCCGCCGTCCATCCGCGAGGCCGCGCTCGGGGTGGGCGCCTCGAAGATGCAGACCATCGTCCACCACGTGCTGCCGCTGGCCATGCCGGGGATGATGACCGGCACCATCATCGGCATGGCCCGGGCCCTGGGCGAGACCGCGCCGCTGCTCATGATCGGCATGGTCGCCTTCATCGTCGACGTGCCCCGGGGGTTCAACGACCCGGCCACGGCCCTGCCGGTGCAGATCTACCTGTGGGCCGACTCGCCGGAGCGGGCCTTTGTCGAGCGCACCTCGGCGGCGATCCTGGTACTGCTGGCCGTGCTGTTGTGCATGAACGGCCTGGCCGTGTACCTGCGCAACCGCTTCGAACGGCGCTGGTAACACGATCCGAACACAACCCTGACCCGGCGCTCACGATCGGCGGGTAAGCTGGCGCAAGATTCTTCACCCATAACCCACTCAGGAGACCTTCCATGCAGAAACCGACCCTTCCCCTGGCCGTTGCCGCGCTCATGCTCGCCGCCACCACCTCCGCCCAGGCCGCCGCCGGCCGCGACTACATCGCCGTGGTCGGCTCGTCCACCGTCTACCCCTTCACCACCGCCGTGGCCGAGCAGTTCGGCAAGACCACCAAGTTCAAGACCCCGAAGATCGAGTCCACCGGCACCGGCGGCGGCATCAAGCTGTTCTGCGCCGGCAGCGGCG
>ERZ1645187.643-NODE-643-length-34267-cov-19.558488_pt1 | contig 34267 bp, 37 predicted proteins | sample MGYA00575352_ERZ1645187 | MGnify/ENA primary metagenome ERZ1645187 (study PRJEB40837, sample SAMN11349314) | freshwater sediment metagenome | isolation source: river sediment | host: Sediment | place: India: Wazaribad , New Delhi | collected 2017-02-21 ... | reverse complement strand
TCACCAGTCAGCTCGCCGCCACAGGAACTGCAGACCAGGATCGAACTTCTGCTTGCTTGAACTGCATGGAGGTGTGAGATGAGTGACTCGGTGGTTGTTGTTGGGGCCGGCCTGGCTGGCGCCAAAGTGGTGGAGGCGCTCCACGACGAGGGTTTCGACGGCAAGGTCACGTTGATTGGTGATGAGTCGTACCGCCCCTACGAGCGGCCGGGGCTGTCGAAGGAAGTGCTGCAAGGCAAGGCGGAGCCCGATTCGCTGTATGTGCATGAGGAGGGTTACTACGCGCACGCCGGCGTGGAGACGCACTTCGGTGATGCCGCCGTCGGCTGTGACCTGACCGGACGCCGCGTCCGGCTGGCCTCGGGTTCGGAGGTGCCCTACGACCGGCTGGTGCTCGCCACCGGTTCACGGGCCCGAGCCGTCCGACTGCCCGGCGCTGAATTGGCGGGGGTTCGGACGCTACGCACCATGGGGGACGGGCTCGCGTTACGGGCAGACCTTGAGGCCCAACGCCGGATCGTTCTGGTCGGTGGCGGGTGGATCGGGCTGGAGGCGGCCGCTGCGGCGCGACTGGCGGGCTGCCAGGTGACCGTGTTGGAGCGCGATCCGTTACCGCTGCTAAACGTGCTCGGGGAGACGATCGCCGAGCACTTCGCGCGGCTGCATATCGACCACGGGGTCGATCTGCGCACCCGGGTCAGCGTCGACGGGTTCGAGGGTAGCCACGGCGTGGTCACCGGCGTCCGGGTGGACGGCGAGGTACTGCCGGCAGATGTCGTGTTGGTAGGGATCGGCGCCATCCCGAATACCGGCTTGGCCGAGGAGGCCGGCTTGGTCGTCGACAACGGCGTCCTCGTCGACGAACGGTTGCGAACCTCCGATCCGAACGTGTGGGCCGCCGGGGACGTCGCCAACGCTCGCAATACGCTGCTGGGCCACCGGCTCCGTGTCGAGCACTGGGACAACGCGATCCGGTCTGGACGCCTTGCCGGGCTCAGCGTCCTCGATCGTCCGGGCGTCTATGACTGGCTGCCGTACTTCTACACCGACCAGTACGACTTGGGCATGGAGTACGTCGGGCATTCGTCGAAGGACGCCGAGGTGGTGGTGCGGGGCGCCATGGAGGACGGCGAGTTCATCGCCTTCTGGCTCGACGATGGCACGGTCGCCGCCGCGATGAACGTGAACATCTGGGACGTGAACGACACCTTGCGGCAGGTGGTGGGGCACCGGGTCGATCCGGAGCGGCTGCGAGATCCCGAGGTGCCGTTGGCCGAGTTGGCTGTCTGAATCTCGCGAAGGCTGATGGCCTCCCGCTGGGGGCGGGCGCCAATGTTGTGAACCGGGCGCCCGCAATCCCCAACCCCGGAATACCCAACGGGGTATCATTCGGCAATGAGGCGCGTGCTCATCCTGGGTGCCGGAACCGCCGGCACCATGCTCGCGAACCGCCTGGCCGACCAGCTCGACGAGGGCTGGACGATCACCATCGTGGATCGCGACGACGACCACCACTACCAACCCGGGTACCTGTTCATCCCGTTCGGTACCGCCACCGCGAAGCGAATCACCAAGCGGCGCAGCAGATTCCTGCCGTCGCGGGTGGCCTTCGTCCGCTCCGGCATCAGCCGCGTCCGGCCTGACGACAACGAGGTAGATCTCGACGACGGCCAGATTCTTGGGTACGACTGGTTGCTGATCGCGACCGGTACGGTGCCGCGTCCCGACCTGACGCCCGGCATGGGCGACGGCAGCCTGTGGTACCGGAAGGTCTTCGACTTCTACACCATGGCTGGCGCTGTGGCGTTGCATGACGGCCTGGCGAGGTTCGACGGCGGTCGGCTGCTGGTGCACATCACCGAGATGCCGATCAAGTGTCCGGTCGCACCCTTGGAGTTCGCCTTCCTCGCCGACGACCACTTCCGGCGCCGAGGCATCCGGCACAAGGTCGACATCACGTTCGTCACCCCACTGGACGGCGCGTTCACCAAACCGATCGCGGCCCGCGAACTGGGCAATCTGCTGGAGGACCGCTCGATCAGGCTCGCCACCGACTTCGCCGTCGAACGAGTCGACAACGACCACTCGAGGCTGGTCGCCTACGACGGTCGTGAGCTGCCGTTCGACTTGCTGGTGACCGTCCCGCTGAACACCGGTCAGCAGTATGTCTTCGACTCCGGGATCGGCGATGAGTCCGGCTTCGTCCAGGTCGACCCGCACACCCTGCGGTCCACCAGGTATGACAACATCTTCGCGTTCGGCGATGCCACCGACCTGCCGACCTCGAAGGCGGGTGCGGTGGCCCACTTCGCGGTGGAACTGTTCGGTGACAACTTCCAGGCCGCGATCGCCGGAAAACCGCTGCCCAATGCCTTCGACGGCCACGCCAACTGCTTCATCGAGTCGGGACGTGGCGAGGCGCTGTTGCTCGATTTCAACTATGAGACCGAGCCGTTGACTGGACGCTATCCGCTGCCGGTCGTTGGGCCGATGCGGCTGCTCGGTGCGTCCCGGATCAATCACTGGGGCAAGCTGTTGTTCGAGCAGCTGTACTGGCAGGTGCTGATGCGCGGACGCGGACTGCCCGTCCCGACCCTGATGTCCATGGCCGGCAAGCACAAGGAGGATTGAGATGCCCACCAACACGCTCAAGGGCCACACCTTCGAGGTCAATGACGAGGGTTTCCTCACCAACCGCGACCAGTGGAGCGAAGAGTTGGCCGCTGAACTCGCGGCTCTGGTCGATGTCGAACTGGACGACGCGCATTGGGCGCCGCTCCGGTTCATGCGCCAGGACTCCGCCCGCACCGGGGTCACCCCGACGCTGCGTCGCCTGCAGACCGTCGGTGGCTTCGACGTCAAGGAGCTCTACCGGCTCTATCCCGGCAAGCCGGTCAAGATGATGGCCTGGCTGGCCGGCCTGCCCAAGCCCGTCGGCTGCGTCTAGAAGGAGCTGAAGATGACTGAGATTCCCGCCGGCTTCGTCATGCCGAACTTCGGGCCGCGCGCTGCGGCTCCCAGTCCGGCCCAGGGCCAGTTCGTGTCAGCCCCGGTGTCATCTGGACCACGCAAGATGGCGTTTATCTGTTCCAAGGGCAACCTTGACATGGCCTATCCGGCACTCATCATGGGTAACGCGGCCTTGGGCGAGGGCTGCGAGGTGCACATCTTCTTCACCTTCTGGGGTCTGGACATCATCAACAAGAAGCTCAACCACAAGCTGCAGCTCACCCTTTCCGGCAACACTGCCATGCACATGGCCGACCTCGGTCGGCTGCGACCTGGCCTGGAGTATCGGTCGATGCCGCAGCAGTTGGGCGGCCTGCCGGGCATGACTGCCTTCGCCACCAAGATGATGAAACAGCAGATGGCCGATCTGGAGATCCCCGACGTGCCGCAGTTCCTCGACCTGCTCGCCGCGGCCGGGGCCCACTTCTACGCCTGCAAGCTGACCTTCGACATGATGAAGATGATCGAGGCCGACCTGCACGATGCGACAGAGGGGGTGATCTCGGCTGCCGACTTCGTCGAGATCAGCGAGGGCGCCCAGATCATCTTCATCTGAGATGCCGATGCGCCGGAACGGAGATCTAGATGATTGAACAGAAAAGTTCTTCTGGAACTCGGAATAGTTAACGCGTCAATCTAGTTATGGATGGTGAGAGCGCCCGGAGATGCCGTCGGCGCCAAGACAGGAGAAACCATCATGGTTGACACCACCGCGCTGACCGGCACTTGGACGCTGGACCTCGCGCATACCCGAATCGGCTTCTCGGCCCGGCACGCCATGGTCACCAAGGTTCGTGGCCACTTCGCCGAGTTCGAGGGCACCGCCCACATCGACGGGGAGAACCCTTCCGCGTCCAGCGTCAACGTGACTATCCAGACCGCGTCCATCGACACCAACAACAAGATGCGCGACGACCACCTGCGCACCAACGACTTCCTGGAGGCGGACAAGTACCCCACCATCACCTTCAACTCGACCAAGGTCGAGCAGTTGGACGCTGACACCGTCCGCATCACCGGTGACCTGACCATCAAGCAGACCACTCGTCAGGTTTCCATCGATTTCGAGTTCGGTGGCGTCGCCCAGGATCCGTTCGGCAACACCCGGATCGGCTTCGAGGGCTCGACGTCGATCAACCGTCAGGACTACGGCGTCGCCTTCAACGCTGCGCTGGAGACCGGGGGCGTGCTGGTGAGCGACAAGATCGGCATCGACATCGAGGTGGCTGCGGTCAAGGTGGCCGTCGGGGCCGACGCCTGATCGGAGCCGACGACCCTTCGGGGCAACCAGCGGGGGCTGGTCCGAGTCCGCTCGGGCCGGCCCCGCTGTCTCGCCCTGACATATGCTGGCCGGATGCCGATCCGGGTCAGCGACGAGGTATTCGACGAGTGCGTCAATCGCGCACTCGACTCGATTCCCGACGAACTGGTCGCGTTGATCGACAACTGCGTCGTCCTGGTGGTGGACGCGCCCCCGCCCGGCGAGGACGTCTTCGGCTTCTACGACGGCGTCCCACTCACCGAGCGCGGCTCCGACTACGGCGGGGTGCTGCCGGATCGGATCATGATCTTCCGCGAACCGCACAAGTCGGCCTGCTCGACCCAAGACGACCTGGTGGCCGAGATCCACACCACCGTGGTGCATGAGATTGCACACCACTTCGGCATCGACGACGCAGCCTTGGACGAACTCGGTTACCAGTAGTCCCGCTATCCTGTGTCTGTTGTCCGGGCGCGCGAACGGAAGGTGGACATGCCGAAGATCTTGGTGATCATACCCGCGTGGAACGAGGAAGAGGCGATCGGGCCCACCATCGCCGAGGTCATGGCAGAACTGCCGGAAGTCGACCTCATCGTCGTGGACGACGGCTCCACCGACCGAACCGTCGAGGTCGCCGAGGCGGCGGGGGCGCGGGTCGTCAGCCTGCCGTACAACCTGGGCGTCGGTGGGGCGATGCGTTGCGGCTACACCTACGCACAGCGGTTCGGCTACGACCAGGCCATCCAGTTGGACGCCGACGGGCAGCACGACCCACGCAACGTCCGTACGGTGCTGGCCGGGCTTGAGCACGCCAACATCTCGGTCGGCGCGCGGTTCGCCGGTCGTGGCGAGTACGAGGTCCGTGGGCCTCGCAAGTGGGCGATGGCGATGCTCGCCGGGATCGTGAGCCGGTTGGCGAAGACCAAGCTGACCGACATCACCAGTGGCTTCCGGGCCGCCGACCGGGTGGCGATCGCGCAGTACGTGAAGCATTACCCGGTGGAGTATCTCGGCGACACCGTCGACTCGTTGGTCGTCGCCATCCGGTCTGGTCTGACCGTGACCCAAGTGCCGGTCGAGATGCGTCCGCGGCGCGCGGGCACCCCGTCCAACAACCCCTACAAGGCGGCGATCTACCTGTTCCGCTCGATGTTCGCGCTGCTGGTTGCTTTGACCAGGCGTCCGGTCAAGATCACAGATGAGGAGGATGCCAAATGAGCGCCACCATGTTCTTCCTGGTGATGGCGGTCATCACGATCGCGTTCTTGTTCAACCTGGTTCGTTCCCGGCGGCTTCGCGAGAAGTACGTGGCGCTGTGGATGGTGGTCGGGTTGGCCACAATTGTCTTGGCGCTCTTCCCAGGGCTGCTGGCGAGCCTGGCCCGGCTGGTCGGGGTTGCGGTGCCGTCCAACCTGCTCTTCTTCCTGGCGATCCTGCTGCTGCTCGGTGTTTGTCTGCAGCTGTCTCTGGAGATCTCGCTGGCCGAGGAGAAGTCGCGCACCCTTGCCGAACATGTGGCGATCCTGAACCTGCAAATGCGGGAGCTGACGGGTCAGTCGGCGCGCATCACCCCGGCCGAGCTGGAACAACCTGAAGACGAGCTGGAGCCCTCAGAGCGGCTCCAGCAGCGCGATGCCGTGCGGCCGGAACCGTCGCCCGACCACCAGCGGAACTGAGACCGGTCGAAACCGATCAGCGCCCCGCGTCGATCGAGGGCCCGGCGTCCTGCGGGGAACGTGAACCGACCAGGTTGTAGACCTCTCGGGCGGCCTTGTGGTACCGCTGCCACAGCAGGAACGACTGGAGTAGCAGGAAGACCGTGATGACCCCGCCGATTGCCTTCACCCAGACCGACTCGCCCAGGAAGATGCAGACCATGGCGACCAAGATGGGCACCAGGTAGCGGAGGGTCCAGCCGATGTATCCGCCGAATGAGGGCATGACGACCTCGCGTGACTCGGCGACTGCCTTGACCATGAAGTTCGGTCCGTTGCCGATGTAGGTGATGGCACCGCAGCTGACCGAGCCCAGGCTGATGGCGAGCAACCAGATCTCGGGCACCGTGGTGGCGCCCACTCTGGCTACGCCTTCCATGACGGTCGGGTCTGCGCCCAGCGCACCCGCCATCTCGAAGAAGGTGAGGTAGGTCGGCGCGTTGTCCAGGAAGGCCGACAGCGAACCGCTGAAGATGAAGAACGTCATCGTGTTGAGCGGCAGCCGGTCGGCGACCTGGGCGAGGAACTCCAGAGCAGGAATCATGGTCAGGAAGATGCCGATGAAGATGACCGCGACCTCGCGGATCGGTGCCCAGGAGTACTGGTTCATCTCGAAGCGAATCCGCTTGCTGCCCGTGGTGTAAGAGCCCATCGCCGCGGTCAGGAAGACCAGTTCGCGCCACGGGATGTAGTGATACCAAGCGGCGTGGCCGGTCTCGATCGCGTGCAGGTCGAGTGACGGCACCAGCGCCACCGCGGCGATGATCATGGCGAACCAGAGGAAGGATGGGGCGCCCAGGATCTTGAGCGGTTCGGCGCGCCTGACGTCCAGCAGATGATCGGGCACTTCTTCGCGGGAGTACTGCCTGGTGTCCAGCGCGTAGTAGGTGATCAGCAGCAGGACGTTGATGAACGCCCACATCGGCAGCAGCTTGAACGTCCAGGTGAACGGCACGCCACGCAGGAAGCCCATGAACAGCGGGGGATCGCCGAGTGGGGTCAGCATGCCGCCGTTGTTGGCCACGATCAGGATCGTGAAGACCACCGTGTGCACCTTGATCTTGCGATCCTGGTTGATGTTCAGCAGCGGCCGGATCAACAGCATCGCGGCGCCCGTCGTACCGATGAAGGACGCGATCACCGCGCCGATCGCCAAGACGATGGTGTTGTTCTTCGGTGTGGCCCGGATGTCGCCCTTCAGGAAGAGTCCGCCGGAGACCACGAAGAGCGCGAACAGCAGCATGATGAACTGCGCGTATTCGACGAGCGCGTGGCCGACTCGTGCCCAGTTGAGGACGAATCCCACCCACAAGGCGGTTGGGATCCCCAGCATGAGCGCCACGCCGAGTACGAAGCGCCAGTCCTCCCACTTGTGGGCGGTCGCAGGGATGAGTGGCATCAAGGCGATGCTCAACAACATGATGACGAATGGGATTATCGCCCACCAAGGCACAACGGCTTCCATCAGTCCACTCCTGCGTGAAAAGGGTCGCCCGGTTGAGATGGACGACGCAGTCGGTTGGCTCATCGTAACCGGCGTGGGCGTCCCGGAGCGCCCCGAGTGGAATCGCCTGGGCGAGCATCTCGCCGAACCGGAGGTTATCCACAGGGCGCCCCTACCGGCTTGTCATCACCCGGATCGGCGACGTAGGGTGCACCTGCTGCACCCCCTCACCCCCGCAGCAGAACAGGACATGTCGCCATGCGTGCGTCCCCACGCCCCCCTGCCGCGCAGCCCGCGAGAGCCAGGCCTGCCACTGCCGAACCCCCACCACGCCCGGCAGCGGTCCAGCTACGCGCCCGGCGAAGCACCCGGCTGATCATCATCGGCGTGCTCTGCGCCTGCCTGGGTGGCCTGGCGATGGCGTGGGCCTGGAGCGGCACGCAGGAGTCGAGAACCGTGGTGCTGATGGCCAAGGCGGTGGCTCGCGGTGATCTGGTCGAATCGACCGACCTGACCACCACGACGATCGGCCGGGCGTCCGGTGTCGCGGTGGTGCCCGCTGCCGAACTGCCCGGGCTGGTCGGGCAGTTCGCACGAGTCGACCTGCCGGCGGGCTCCCTCGTCGGCCCCGATTCGGTTGGCGCCCGGGTGGTGCCCGCAGGCTCGGCCCACGTTGGGCTTCGGCTTGCTGCGGGACGATTGCCGAGCGGGCCGCTACCGGCCGGTGCCTTCGTGAGTTTGGTGGCGGTGCCGGCGCCGATGGACGCTGAACGGGGCCCGGGCGCCCAGTTCGAAGCAGTCGTGGTGTCAACACCGACGGTGACCTCCGATGGGGGAAGCTGGCTGCTCGACGTGCAGGTCGAACAAGGCTCGGCGGCGGCGGTCGCGGCGCTGGCCGCATCCGATCGGATCTCGGTGATTCGCAAGGCCGACGGCTGATGGCCATCATCGTGCTCACGTCGGCCGGCGGCTCGCCCGGGGTGACCTCTACTGCGTTGGGGCTGTCGCTGACCTGGCCGCGCCCGGTGCTGCTGGCCGATTGCGACCGGCATCCGAACCAGGCCGTGCTGGCAGGTTACCTGCGCGGGCTGTCGGCCGGTGGACGTGGGCTGGGTGGGCTGGTGCAGGAATACCGTTCCCAAACCGGCGACGGCGTGCAACAACTGTTGGGGCAGACCGTGCAACTGGACGACGACCCCGTCCAGCCGCGCCGTTTCCTGCCGGGCTTCACCAATCCCGGTTCCGCGCTGCTCTTCGAGCACTACTGGCCGCGGCTGGCCGGCCAGCTCGCCGAACTGCACCAGACCGACGTGCTTGTCGACGCGGGACGGCTTGATGCCGACGGACTGCCCGGTGCGCTGGTTGAAAGGGCCAGCCAGGTGCTGGTGCTCAGCCGCGCGGGATTGCCCGCAGTGGCCACCCTGCGACTCTTCCTGCCCGACCTGATCGCCGGCCTCGACGAGGCGACCAAGCTCGGGCTGGTCGTGGTGGGCGGTGGGCGTCCCTACTCGGCCACCGAGATCTCGGACTCGCTCGGCGTCCGGTTGGTCGCCGACCTGCCGTGGGATCCGGCCACCGCCGCGGTGCTCAGCGAAGGCGACCCGCCACCCCGACGGCTGCGTGAGCGTCCGTTGTGGCGCGGCTATCAGGCGTTGTCATCGCAGCTCCAGCCGTTGGGGGTGACATGCGCGTGAACGGCTATCCCGCCGCGGAGCTGCCGCGCCAGCAACTGCTGGAAGCCCTCAGTGTGCTCACACCTCGGGCGCTGCCCTTCCAGCCGGACGAGGAGCCGGTCGTCCGGCCACCTGCGCGCAGACGTGATCCAGCCGAGGGGGTGGATTGGGAATTGGTGGTGCAGCTGCGTCGGCAGGCCTCCGAACAAATCATCGAGAACTCCCAGCATTGGGCCGGCGAGCACGGCCGTCCCATGCCCACCGACGACAGGCGCATGATGGGACGCGCAGTCATCCGCGCCGTCGTCCGTGATCACGCGCAGCGGCTCAGCCAATCCGGCGAGCAACTGTGGGCGCTGTCGGTGGAACATGCCTACGCCAACGCGGTCGAGGACGCGATCTTCGGCTACGGGCGGCTGCAACCGCTGTTCGAGATCCCCACGGCCGAGAACATCGAGATCCACGGTTGGGACTGCGTGACGGTGCAGCACGGCGACGGTCGCCGTGTGGCCCACCCACCCGTGGCAGACTCCGACGAAGAACTCGTGGAGGCAATCCGCTTCCTGGGGGCGAGCGCCAGTCCGGCCCGTGCCTTCGACGATGCGCACCCGATGATGACGCTGGCACTCGGCGATCGCTTCCGCTTGCATGCCGTCGGTTTCGGGCTGAGCTACCGGCCGTCCATCGTGATTCGCCAGCATCTGCTTACCGAGGTCAGCCTTGACCAACTCGCCGGCGGCGCCATGATGCCGCAGCCGGTCGCCCAGTTGCTGGCCGACTGTGTGCTGGCACGCAAGTCGATCGTCATCTCGGGTGACCAGGGCGCCGGTAAGACCACCTTGCTGCGTGCGCTGGTCGCGGCCATCCCGACCAGCGAGCGCATCGGGACGTTGGAGACCGACTACGAACTGCTCACCCACCTGCTGCCGAATCGTCGCAACATGATCGCGTTGCAGGCCAAGGTCGGGTTGGGTGAGTACCGTGACGGCCGCAGCGTGGGCGAATACACCGTCGCCGACCTGATTCCGGAGGCGTTGCGGCAGAACCTGTCCAGGCTGATCGTCGGCGAGGTGCGGGGTGCCGAGGCCGGTGCGTTGTTCGAGTCGCTGCAATCGGGCGCCGGGACGATGTGCACGACCCACTCGCACTCGGCGGCGTCCACGATGGACCGGCTGGCGGCCCGGGTCGCCCAAGGCGGTGTCTTCGGCGTCGATGAGGCATACCGCCAGATCGCCTTGAACCTGCACCTGCTGGTGCACGTCCGGCTGGTGGACGACACCTGGCGCGGTGGGGTGCGTCGGCGCTTCATCAGTGAGATCCGCGAACTGACCGGTGCGGTCGAGAACGGCCGGCCCGTCACGCATCTTGCCTACGCCACCGATGAGCAGGGGCGGCCCCGGGAGCCGCAACCGAGTGCTGGGCTGCTGGCTGAGCTGCGCTCGGTGCGGGGGTGGTCGTGATGGTGGGGTTGGTGGCCGTGGGCGCCGGGTTGCTGGTCGCCGGGCTGTTCACGATCGTCGCTGGCCTCCAGCCGGCGACTCGGGCGGATGGGCGTGCTGGCGCCCGACGAGCCGATCGCCTGCGGAGGGCCTGGCTGTCATGGCCCCGCGCGAGGCGGATGCGCGCCACGATCGGTGTCGTGTCTGGCCTGCTGGTCACCCTGTTCACCGGTTTCGTGCCCGCGCTGGTACTGGTGCCGGCACTTGTCCTGGTGCTGCCCGAGTTGCTGCGTCAGGCGGCCCAGCCCGAGCTTGAGCTTCTGGAGGGAATGGACCGCTGGATCAGGGTGTTGTCCGCCTCGGTCGGGACTGGCAAGTCCATCGGGGACGCGATTCGGTCGTCCCGCGCCCAGGTCCCGGCCAGGCTCGCCGGTCCGGTGGCCGGCCTGATAACCCGTCTGGATGAACGTTGGACCCCGGGCGCCGCATTGCAGCAGATGGCCGACGAGATCGACTCCGCCGACGCCGATGCGGTGCTCGCGGCGCTGATCCTGGTCGGCGAACGCGGCGGCGTGGGCGCGTCGGCCACCCTTGGGGCGCTCAGTGACGCCCTGCAAGACCGGCTGCGGGCGATGCGTGAGATCAGCGCGGAGCGGGCCAAGCCGCAGGTGGTGGTTCGGCAGGTGACGGTGATCACGCTGGTTGCACTCGTCGTCGGTTTCGTCGTGGCGCCCGACTACTTCGCGCCCTTCGGGACGCCGATCGGTCAGCTGCTGATGATCGTGCTGGGCTCGGTCTATCTCGCTTCGCTGATCGCGCTGCGCCGCATTGCCACCCCGCGGAGCCGGGAACGGATCCTGATATGCGCCAGCGACGCGGAGGTGGCCCGTGCCTGACCCAGTCTTTGCGATGGCGATGACCGCGGCCGCCTTGGCGGCAGCCGGTGGGTGGCTGGTCGTCTGCGGGCTGCTCCCGAGGCAGATCCGGTTGTCGGATGCCCTCGGGGTGCTGGCGGACGGAACCGAGCCGGACACCGCAGAGCAGGGGCCAGTGGTGGTGACCGACCCCACCTCCCGCCTGGAGCTCGCGGGCGCCTGGCTTTACCAGACTGCTCGACTACCGCTTTCGGCCTCGGCGATGCGCGCCTTGATGCTGCAGGGACGTTCGATCGGCGACTACTTCGTCAACAAGGCGGTGCTGGCGCTGGGCGGACTGGTGCTGCCGCACCTGCTGGTGCTCGCGGCCAGGCCGCTGGTCGGATCGCTCGGTGCCATTCCGGTCGGGGTCGGACTGATCTGCGGTGTCATCGGATGGTTCTGGCCCGACTTCGCGCTGCGCAACCAGCAGCAACAGACCAACGCCGACGCCGAGGAGGCGCTGAACACGCTGTTCGACCTGGTGGTGCTCGAGCGCCTCGCGAACATGTCGGCCACCCAGGCGATGGCGGCCGCAGCACGGCTCTCGGACGTGCCGGTCTTCGTCCACATCCGGGGTGCCTTGGAGCGAGCACGGCTGGAACAACGGCCACCATGGACCGACCTGCACCGACTGTCCCGAGAACTGGAACTGCCATCAATCGCCGACATGGCCGATGTGATGCGACTGGACGACCAGGGCGCCGCTTTGGCGGGGGTACTCACGGCCCGCGTCAAGGAATTGCGGGATGCCCATCTCACCAGGGAGCGGGTCCGGGCGCACCAAGCCTCCGAGGCGATGACGCTGTGGATGTCGATTCCGGTGGTCGTCTTCGCACTGGCCTTCCTGATCCCGCCGCTGCTGACCATGTCCGGGGCAGCTTGATCCCACACCCAGAACCCCCCATTGCACAACAACCCCAGGAGAAGAAGATGAAGCAACTCGAACCAGTGGCCGTGTGGCACCGACTGATCGGCACCATGCTCACGCTGCGCGACCGGCCGATCCGCCGTGACCAGCGTGGGCTCTCCCAATCCACCGAGAGCGCCGTCCTGCTGATCGGGGCGATCACCATCGCGGCGATCGTGATTGCGGCTGTGACCAACTATGTGCAGAGCAAGCTGCAAGGCCTCGCCTGACCGCGGGCTGGTGGAGTCGACCCAGTTGGCGTTGCTGCTGCCGCTGCTCCTGCTCAGCCTCTTCGCCGTCGTGCAGGCCGGCATCTGGCTGGCCGGACGCTCCACAGTGCAACAGGCGGCCATGGCAGCTGCCGAACAGGCTGCGTTCGCCGACGCGAACCCTGCTGACGCCCAGCGGGTGGCCGCCGAGTTGGCTGCCCGCGGCGGGCTCACGGCCGTTTCTGTCGAACTGACGACCACCGGCACCTCAGTCGACGTCCGCGTGGACGCCCAAGTGCCTGCACTGCTGCCCGGTCAATGGTCACAAGTGACCGCCTCCGCCCACCGAGTGACGCAGGCCTGACCGTGACCGTATCCAGGCCAGGGAAGGCGAGGTTCGGCAGGCAGCGTGGCGCGACTGCAGTCGAGGTCGCGATCCTGATCCCGTTGTTCGGCCTCTTGCTGGCCGGGTTGATCGGCGGCTGGCGGATCGGCTGGGCGCGCGCCCAGGTGGTCGAAGCAGCGGCGGCCGGCGCTCGTGCAGCCAGCATCCCGGCGTCGGGCGGCCAAGCGCGGCAACTGGCCACCACGGCGGTGCAGGCAGACCTGGCAACAGTTGGTCTGCATTGCGCCGACGTGCAGGTCGATGTCGACACTTCCGCCTATTCGCTGCCGCCGGGAACCCCCGGTCAGGTGACGGCACGAGTGAGCTGTCGACTCGACCTTTCCGACGTGATCGTGCCGGGGCTTCCCGGCACCACGCTCATCAGCAGCGCGGCAAGTGAGCCGCTCGACATCTTCCGGGAGCGCACACCATGAGCGTCATCCTACGTTTGGCAAGGTCCGTCGCCGCACTGCTGGTGATCGGCACGGTGATCGGCGGAGGTGCTTGGGCGCTGAGCCGCTTCGGTCGCCTCGATGCCCTGGCCAGCCTGAGTTGGGCGCGGCTGTGGACGACGGCTGACGACGGCGGCGTCGTGCTGGGCGTCATCACCGCGATTGGCTGGATCGCGTGGGCACTGGCCACGGCGTCCTTGGTCAGCGAGCTGCTGGCCGCGATCTCGCAGCAACGTTGGCGGTTGCGGTTCCCCGGCCTGAACCTGTTCGCCCCCGCGAGCTCGGTCTTGGCCACAGCCATCGTCGGACTGGTGGTGGGGCAGGTGGTCACCCCGGCCCCTGCGTTCGCCACCGCCAGCACCGAGCGGGCACCCGAACCGGCCCAGATCGCCGGTGACCCGCTCACCGCCGACGACGAGCGGGCCGGCTCGAAGCCCACCGAGGTCCGCAGCCATCTGGTGCGTCCGGGTGACGACCTTTGGACGCTGGCGCAGCACTACTACCAGGACGGCTCCCGTTGGCGTGAGATCGCCGCCGCCAACCAAAGCGTCCTGCTGGAGTCGACCGACCAGCTGGAACCGGGCACCCTGTTGGCCATCCCGCAACCGTTGTCGGCGGTGAACGGGGTGGTGGTCCGGCCGGGTGACACACTCAGCGACCTGGCCGCCGAACACCTGGGAGACACCGACCGGTGGCCCGAGATCGTCGAGGCAAACGCGGGTCGCCTCGACGACCCGAACACCATCGACGTCGGATGGGTGCTGGCCATGCCCGGCAGCGATCGGCCGGCGCCGTCCGCACCGGGCGACGATGCGAAGCCGGTGGCAGCCTTCGGCGGCGAACAGTCCGTCAGGGTCTCGCGGGAAGAACTGGCGACCTGTCCGGTGCCCGCGGAGCCGTCGATCACCGAGACCCAGCCTGCGTCCACAGCCGCGTCGATGGCGGCACTGCCCTGCTTCTTCGGGGCAACCTTGGCCGCTGGGCTGGGCGGCGCCTACCTGCTGCGCAGGCGCCGGCAGAGCGCCGCGCGTCCCCTGGGACGCCGGTTGCCGCCGCTGCCCGCAACAGCAAGGCCCACCAGCGGGGCGCTGACGGCCGCGTTCGAGGCCGCGCCGATGCCTGCCGAGCAGGCGCCGATCACTCGCGTGCCGCTGGGGGAGGGGGCGAGCGGACCGATCCACTGCGACCTCGAACAGAACGCACTCACCTGGCTGGGCGCTGCGGATGGCGACGACGTTGCCGTGGCCACCGCCATCGTCTTGGCGCTGGTGTCAAACGCCCAGGAAGCAGCGATCACCGTGGTGGTCGCCGGCCCGGAGTTCGGCTGGCTGACCAGCATGGACGACCCGTGTCTGGTCGTGCTCGAGGGGGTGGACGACGCCCTGCAACTGTTGGACGAGGTAGTGGGTGCCCGTGCGGAAAGTCGCCCGCAGGACATGACCTTGGCGCAGCTGCGCGCCGACCCGGCGCTCGCGGAGGCCTGGGCGCCGTTCGTGCTTGTGACGTCCAGTACACCGGGTCGGCCGCTACCCACCGACCTGGGCCTGCTCGGGGTCAGCGTGGTCATCTGCGGCGGCACGGACGCAGCGGTGCTGCCCGCCTCGACCATCGAGATCGGCCCTCAGACGGCTGAATACCTGCCGACCGGGGAGGTCTTCGAACCCAACCTGGTCCCCGCACCCGCCCGTCGGGTGCTGGCGGAGATCTTCGGGACCGCAAACCTGACCGAATATCCGTCCGCGCCTTGGTGGGACGAGACACCAGCCGCCCAGCTACCCACCGTCCTGCGCGTCGCCGCCTGGCCCGGATCTGTGGAGGAACTACCCGTGGCCTCGACCATCGAACCTGAACACCCCACGCTGAAGTTGCTGGGCCCGGTCGAGCTGATCGGTGCCCGTGGCCAATTGCCGAGCCGCGCCATCAAGCAGTGCGAAGAATACTGTGCTTGGCTGCTCGAAAACCCCGGCGGCAGCGCCGGCACGATGACCCGGGCACTCATGGTCGCCGAGCCGACCCGCCGTTCGAACATGAGCCGGCTGCGCAGCTGGCTCGGTTCGGACGCGAACGGGGCCCCCTACCTGCCGGACGCCTACACGGGGCGGATCATGCTGCACCCCGGCGTCAGTTCCGACTGGGAACAGGTTCAGCTATGCCTGTCCGGCGGGGTCAATCGGGTGGGCGACGCCGCCCTCGTCGAGGCCTTGGGCATGGTGCGCGGTGCTCCCATGGCGGACGCGGCGCCAGGCCAATGGCATTGGGCCGAGCAGTTGCGGGCGGACATCTGCGGCACCATCAGAGACTGCGCCGTCGTCCTCGGCCGCCGGGCAGTCGCGGTCGGTAACTTTGAGCTGGCGCAATGGGCGGTCGACCGCGCCCAAGCCGCCGCACCTGACGACGAACTGCTGCTTGGAGTCCAGATTCAGATCGCACACGCCAGCGGCGATCGGGCCCAGGTCGACCGGCTCGTCCTGCAGCTCACCCGGCGGGCGCGGATGCAGGGCATCGACCTGGCCGACGAGACGGTCACCCTTCTGCAAGAAGTCGTCGAGGGACGCGCACGCCTGCGCCGCGCCTGACGGGCGCGCCGGGGGTGGCGGCGGACTATGACCCGCCCCCGCCGTCGGCCAGCACGGTGCCGCGGTTGTAGGACGCCGTCTGGCCACGGCTGAGTAGTGCGAAGACCGCCGCGAGCAGGAAGTACCAACCGGCCAATGCGACCAAGGTCGGCCAAGAATTGCCATCAGCCGGCAACGTCGCCGCCGCCACCACGGCCCCCACCACGAGACCCAGGTTGTTGACGATGTCGTAGATCACCATCACCCGGCCGCGCACCTGGTCGCAGATGTGCGCCTGCGTCAGGGTGTCGCCGCAGATCTTGACCGACTGCAGGAACAATCCGAGCAGGAAACCTGCCCCCAACAGGGCCGGGCGCGTCAGCGCTCCAGCGGGGATCAGCTGCGCCAGGCCGGCCAACGCCAAGCTGCCCAGCAGGGTGAGCCGGACTCCGAGGCGGGCGGCGCTTGGCGTGGCCACCAGGCCGGATAGTGCAAAACCCGCCCCCGAGACAAGGAACCACACCCCCATCTCGACCATGACCGACTCAAGGTTCTCGTCCGAGCCGAAATAGTGACGGTAGAGCAGGATGACCATGGTCATCAAGACGCCATAGCCGATCCGGGCACCAAAGACCATGCCGACCCCGACGAACGCCGGCCGGGCATGCCACAGCTCTCGCACCCCGACCGACAAACCGGTCCAGACATCGGCCCAGGTGCTTCGGATCTCCCCGGCGTGCGGTCCGAGCCGGTGTCCCCCGAAGCGGGCCGCCACCAGCGCCGCGGCGGCGAACATCACCGCAGCCAAGGCGAAGACCAGGCTGTCGGCCCAGGCGGGAGACAGCAGCCGACCCGACGCCAGCCGCAACCCACCGGCCAGCAGCCCGCCGATCATGCCCGAGATCGGACCTACCATCGGCATGATCGCGGCTGCCTCGAGGTACTCGTTCGCGGCCACGGTGTGCGGCATGCCGGCGCCGAGGGCGGCCAACTGCAGGCGGTTCAGCCCGAGGATGACCAGCAACAAACCGAACAGCAGGACCTGCCGAGAACCGGCTGCACCGCCGCTGACGACGACCACGAAGCTGGCGATGGCCAGCACGAGGCGGATCAGGTCGCAGACGACCACGATGCGCTGCCTGGGGAACCGGTCAAGGATCGGACTGACGAAGGGCCCGACCACCGAGAAGGGCAGCATGACCAGCGCAATCACCGCGGCGATCGCCCACGCGTTGGGCTGCGTTTGCGGGCTGAACAAGATGTAGGCGGCCATGCCGACCTGCACAACCGCGTCCCCGCCCTGCGACAGCGTCCGCACCGCCACCAAGCGCCGGAACGCCGGGTGCCGCAGGAGTTGGGCCAGTCGGCGCAGGGCATCCACGCGCCACATGTTAGGCCCAACCGACGCCCAGGTTGGTCTTGGACCCTCGGGTATTGTGGAGTCAGTCCAACGAAGGATCATCCATGTATCAGGCCGATGCGTCCGCCAGCTCGACGGAACCCCCAGACGAGTCACCTGAAGCAGGGTCGCGCCGTGCCGACGCACTACGTAAGGCCGAAATGGCGCGGACGGCCGCGAACCGTGAGGCAGCGGTCGCGCAGCAGTTGATCGACCAGTTCATCACTCAGGCCCGGGATCGGGGCATCCGGTCCGAGCCGCTGCGGATGCGCTTGTCCAGTGGCGGCACGGCGCGCACCGACAAGATGGGCTGGTACATCAAGGTCAATCAGACCGTGGCGATCGGCGAGGACGGCGGCTACTACATCCTGACGATGCCCGGAGGGCTGCGGGAGCGCATCACGGGCGTCCGGCTGCAGCCGAGCCTGCCGTCCTTGGAGGTCAGTCGTGGTGGACGCGATGGCGAGACAGGCGACCTGTCCGATTTCCTGACCAAGAGGCTGCGTCAAGCACTAGGGGGCTGCTGGTCACCCCCAACAACCCCCTAGGCCTTGTGAATAATCTACGCCAGCCATGACCAAAGCAAGAAGTTCTTAGGCAACTCGCATGCCTTCGGTCACCGTTGTGTTGCGATTGCCATGATTGCCTTGACCGGTCCTTCGGGGCCTTCATAGACTGCCAGCGTCAATCCACTGACTTGGTGATTGGCGTCAAAGACATTCCCGGGAGCACAGCTGCTCCACCGATCCGCCCGCGGATCCGTACAAGGAGGCACGTAACTGATGAAGATGTCCAAGTTGCTCTTGACCGGCGCGATCGGCCTGGTGACACTGGGCTTGGCCGCGTGCGGTGGCGGCTCCTCGAGCGGCGGCAGCTCTGCCGGCTCCGGCGAAACGAAGGTCTTCAAGCTCGCGTTCAACCAGACCGACCAGCATCCGCAGTACGCGGCCGGCGTCGAGCTCGGCAAGCGGCTCGAAGAGGTCACCGAGGGCCGTTACTCAGTCAAGGTGTACCCGAATGAGCAGCTGGGCGGGCAGGCAGACGTCATCCAGAACCTGTCGAACGGCACCGTCGAGTTGATGTGGGTCGGCGGCCCGGTGCTTGAGGGCTTCAACAAGGACTTCGTCGTGTTCAACCTGCCTTATGTCTTCGACTCGGTGGACGCCCAGCTCGCCGTGCTGTCGGAGTACGAGGCACTGGATCCGCTGTTCACCTCGATCGAGGAGAACAAGCAGATCACCGTGCTGGCAGGAGTGAATGCAGGTGTCCGCAACGTCTACAACAGCAAGCACGCGGTTCGCACCCCGGAAGACCTGAACGGTTTGAAGATCCGCGTCCAGCAGTCCGATTCCCAGGTGCGCATGATCGAGCTCATGGGTGCCGTCGCGTCCCCCATGAACAACGGCGAAACCTACTCCGCAATGCAGACCGGCGTGCTTGACGGCGCCGAGAACAACGAGGTCACCTGGGACGCCCTGAAGCACAGTGAGGTCGCCAAGTACTACTCCTACACCCGCCACCTGATCATTCCGGACTACCTGTTGATCAGCACCAAGGCCTTGAACGCCATGTCGGCCGAGGACCAGCAGGCTCTTAAGGACCTGGTGCCCGAGATCCAGAAGATCGCCAACGACGGCTTCGCCGCTTTCACCCAGAAGTCGATCGATCACGCGACCTCGATCGGTGCGCAGTTCAATGACGACGTCGACACCGCGGCCTTCAAGGCGCGCGTCCAGCCGCTGGTCGACGAGTCGGTCAATGAGAACGATGTCCGCAAGGGCCTCTACGATCTCGTCCAGCAGGCCAACGCGGCGAATCCCGCCAAGTGACCTTCTGACCTAGTCCGATTGCAGGTCCGGGTCCCCGCTGCGGGGGCCCGGACCTTTGCGCCCCCCGTGCAGTCAAGGCATAGTCACGATCTGGTCACCGTTGTTGCTCGGTTGCCAAGGTTCCTTGACCGGCACCCACAGCAATTTCTAGACTCGCTTCATCAAACTGAACGGCGTTCAGTTTGGCGTACGAGTCGAGATGACGGCGTCCCGGCGAGGCGTCTGTGCCAGCGGGACGCGGGGCACTTCCGCCCGAGGGTTTCAGTACCAAGGAGGTACACCAATGAAGTTGTCCAAGGTGATTTTGACCGGCGTTGTCGGTCTGGTATCGCTCGGTCTGGCCGCCTGTGGTGGCGGCGGCTCTTCCAGTGGCAGTACGCCGGCGACCGACGGTGGCAGCGGCGAACAGATCGTGTTCAAGCTGGCCTTCAACCAAACCGACCAGCACCCGCAGTACAAGGCGGGCGTCGAGTTCGGCAAGAGGCTGGAGGAGGCGACCGACGGTCGTTACTCCATCAAGGTCTACCCGAACGAGCAGTTGGGCACCCAGTCCGATGTCATCCAGAATCTGTCCAATGGCACCGTCGAACTCATGTACGTCGGCGGCCCGGTGATGGAGGGCTTCAACAAGGACTTCGCCGTCTACAACCTGCCCTACATGTTCGATTCGGTCGATGCGCAACATCAGATCTTCCGCGACACGGAACTGAACGCTGACCTGTTCAAGTCTGTTGAGGAGTCGAAGAACATCACCGTGCTTGCGGCGCTGTTCGCCGGTGTGCGCAACATCTACAACAGCAAGCAGGCGGTTCGCACCCCCGATGACCTGACCGGGATGAAGATCCGCGTCCAGCAGTCCGACTCGCAGGTTCGGATGATCGAGCTCATGGGCGCAGTCGCCTCCCCGATGGGCCAGGGCGACGTCTACTCCGCGCTGCAGACCGGCGTCCTCGACGGTGCCGAGAACAACGAGACCGTCTACAACGCACTCAAGCACGACGAAGTGGCCAAGTTCTACTCCTACACTCGTCACCTGATGATCCCGGACTACCTGCTGATCAGCTCCAAGGCCCTGAACACCATGCCGGAGGCAGACCGCCAGGCTCTGCTCGACCTGGTGCCCGAGATCCAGAAGATGGCAGACGACGGCTTCCAGGACTTCATCAAGAAATCGATCGACAGCTCCAAGTCGATCGGCGCGCAGTTCAACGATGACGTCGACACGGCCGCCTTCAAGGAGCGCGTCCAGCCGCTCGTCGATGAGACGGTCAACGCGAACGATGTTCGCAAGACCCTTTACGCGGCGATCCAGGAAGCCAACGCGGCGCATCCTGCCGGCTGACAGCTGACAGCTGACTCCGGCTCCCGGGTGCGGAAGACCCGGGAGCCGGGGTACGGTACGCCGTAAGCCGACACGTTCACCGAAGAACGAAACGATCAATGATGAAACAGAGGCTCAGATGAAAGCCCTTAAGACATTCCAGGGTGCGCTAGACGTACTCCTCCGCTGGTTCTGCATCATTCTCTTCGCGCTGCTGGTGCTCTTGGTGACCTTCCAGGTCGTGGCGCGATTCACTGTGGGTGGCAATGCCTGGACCGAGGCGATGGCCCGCGTCATCTTCATCTGGCAGGGCATCATCGGGGCTGCCTACGTCATCGGTGAGAACGACGACGTGGCCATCGACTTCCTGGTCCGCAAGTTCCCTGCCTTCGTGGTCAAGATCTTCGAGGTGCTGGCCCACAGCATCGTGGCCTTCTTCGCGATCTGGGTAATGATCTGGGGTGGTGGGGAGCTGGCGTCGTCCGCGATGGACCAGACCGTCGAGTTGTTGCCTTTCAAGCAAGGCATGTTGTACCTGATCCTGCCGATCAGCGGCACCCTCATCACGATCTATTGCATCCTGCACATCGTCCACGCGGTGACCTCAGAGGTGAAGATCGTCAACGAGGAAGACATCGACATCTCCACCCTGCAGGAAGAGGGCATCTGACATGAACGAAGCAGGACTTGTAGCCATCATCCTGGTGGTGGGCATGTTCGGCCTGATGGCGATCGGTGTCTCGGTGTCGGTCTCCATCGGCCTACCCTCCGCAGTCTGCCTGGTCATCCTGATGGGGCATGACTCGGGCATCTTCACTTCCGCCCAGAAGATCTACAACGGCATCGACTCCTTCGCGCTGCTGGCCATCCCACTGTTCGTCCTAGCGGGTGCCATCATGAACCAAGGTGGCATCGCGTCCAGATTGATCGGGCTCGCCAAAGCGATGACCGGCCCGATGCCGGGCGCGCTGGCCCAGACCAACGTGCTGGCCAACATGTTGTTCGGTGCCATTTCCGGTTCGGCGCTCGCCGGCGCCTCGGCAGTCGGCGCGATCATGGCTCCCGAAGAGCAGAAGGACGGCTACGACATGGGCTTCGCCGCCGCCGTCAACGTGGCCTCCGCCCCGTCCGGCATGCTGATCCCGCCGTCCAACACCACCATCGTCTACGCCCTGGTCTCGCAGGCCTCGGTCGGCGCCCTCTTCCTCGCCGGGTACATCCCGGGCATTCTGTGGGGCCTGACCTGCATGGTGCTGGTCTACTTCTATGCCCGCAAGCGTCCCGAGCTCAAGGGCAAAGGCTTCCCCAAGATGGGCGAGTTCTTGGCCTCGCTGTGGGGGGCTCTGCCGAGCCTCGGCCTGATCGTGGTCGTCATCATCGGCATCGTCGGTATCCCGGGCCTGTTCTCGGCCTTCTTCACCCCGACCGAAGGTGCCGCGGTGGCAGTGCTCTACGCACTGGTCCTGTCCTTCATCTACCGCACCATCGGCATCAAGGACCTGCCGCGGATTCTGCTGTCGGCGACCCGCACCAGCTCCGTGGTGATCTTCCTGATCGGCCTGTCGTCGATCATGAGCTTCGCCATGACCTTCTCGGGCATCCCCGACCTGATCGGCAACTGGCTGACCGAGTTCACCGATTCGCCAGTGGTCTTCCTGGCGATCATGATGGTGATCCTGCTGGTCATCGGCATCCCGCTGGACGCGACCCCGGCAGTGCTGATCTTCACCCCGATCTTCCTGCCCATCGCCGTCCAGTACGGCATCCATCCGGTGCACCTGGGCATGATGATGATCTTCAACATGTGTATCGCGGTCATCTCCCCGCCGTCGGCGCCGGTGCTGTTCGTCGGTGCCCGAGTGGCCGGCAAGAAGGTCGAGGAGGTCATCGGGCCGCTGATGCCGTTCTTCGGCGCGCTGATCTTGATGCTGCTCGTCATCCAGTACGTGCCTGAACTGTCATTGGCCCTGCCGCGGGCGGCGGGTCTCATCTATGGGGCCTAGCAACTTGGCCGTCCGCTGAACCCGAGAGGATCTGGTTGTCATGAAAGCCGTCTACATCAAAGGCAAGGAAGACCTGGAGATCGCTGATGTCCCGGTTCCCGAGCCCGGTCCGGGCCAAGTACGCATCGCCGTCGAGTATGTCGGCATCTGTGGTTCCGACTTGCACTACTACTTCAACGGCGCCAACGGCACCTTCGTCATCCGTGAGCCGTTGATCCCGGGCCACGAAATGTCGGGCCACATCGACCTGGACCCGCAGGGCGAGTGGGCGCCGGGCACCCCGATCACGCTGCATCCGGCCACCTTCGGGCCGGATCAGCCGGGCATGGAGAACCTGCGCCACCTGCGTCCTGGCGGCTCCTACCTGGGTAGTGCATCCACCTGGCCGCACACCCAGGGTGCGATGGCCGAGTACATGCTGGTCAACCGTGACATGATCCGCCTGCTGCCCGAGTCGGTCTCGACCCGGACGGCAGCGCTGGTCGAGCCGCTCGGGGTCGTGCTGCACGGCATCAACATGATCGGTGACCTGAGCGGCGCCAAGGTGCTCGTCTCGGGTTCCGGCCCGATCGGACTGCTGGCCGGCTTCGCCGCGAAGCAGCGTGGGGCCGCGCACCTGACCTGTTCGGACGTGCTGGACGGCCCGCTGGAGCGAGCCAAGAAGGTCGGTGCCGACGAGGTCATCAACGTCATCAACGACAAGCTGCCCGAGAACGCCTATGATGTGATCCTCGAGTGCTCGGCGGCTGCTCCCGCGGTGACGTCCTGCCTGCAGGCAGCGAAGCCGCGCGGCCGGATCGCCCAGATCGGCATGTTCCCAGGCACCCCGGTCTCGGTGGCGCTGGCCCCGCTCAGCCAGAAGGAGCTGACCTGGGTAGGCACCATGCGCTTCGACAACGAGGTGGACGAGGCCATCGCGATGATTGCGGAGGCCCCTGACGTCGCCGAAGTGATCACCCATGTGATCGGCGTCGACCAAGCCCTTGAGGCATTTGCCATCGCCAAGGACTCCCAAGTCTCCGGCAAGGTCCTGGTGGCACTCGGCGAAGCGCAGGCCTAGCTGCCAGGCTGGGCCCGGACAACCAGTCTGGTGACTCCAGTGAACGAACAACCGTTGGTGAAGGTGCCGCCGCGTGGGTCTCCCTCGGTCTCCCGCGCGGCGGCCATCCTAAATTTGGTGGCCAGCCGTCCAGACGGCTGGTCGTTGACGCAGATAGCTTCGGCGCTCGGGTTGGCCAAGTCGTCGACCCTGGCGATAATGACTTCGCTCGAGGCAGCAGGCCTGGTCAGCCGCACTGACAACACCTACGAACTTGATGTCGGCGTACTGGGACCTGCCGGCGGCTTCCTTCGCGGGATCGACGTGGTCAGCGACTTCAAGCGCCAACTCGCTGCCTCGCCGATGTTGCGTGACGAGATCGCCCACCTCGGGCTGCTCGCGGGACGTGACGTCACCTTCATAGCCCGGCATACCGGACGTCCACCGCTGCCGGTCACGGGCAGCGTCGGTGACCGGTTTCCTGCAGCCATCACCGCGGCCGGTACGATCCTGCTCGCACAACTGAGCGATGACGAACTCGCCGAACTCTATCCGGACGACAGCGCCTTCCCGAAGTGGACGCCGAAATCCACGTCGAGCCTGACCGAATTGATGGCCAAGATCGAACGTGTTCGCGCTGACGGCTTCGCCGTCGACGAGGGCGAGACCCACCCGAATGTGTTGGGCTTGGGCATGCTGGTGCACCGGGAGGGGAAGTTCGCCCAGGACTTCTCGATCAGCACCTCACTGCAGATCGACCGAGCCCGGCCCAAGATGCGTCGGCAGGCGTTGGACGAGCTGCGCGCCGTCCGCGATGCCCTGCAAACCGGCAACGAGCTGCGCTGACGTTAGTCGGCAGTCTGTTCCGCAAGGTACTTGTGGACGACAGCCAGGTCATCGTCGCCCAAACCTGCCTCGACGAGCCCTTGGTAGATGGCCAGGGCTTCGGTGCTGAGGGGCAGCGTCCGGGACGCCTGCGCAGCCTCCGACAGTGCGATCTTCAGGTCTTTCACCATGAACTTCGCTGCACCGGTGTTCGAATAGTCTCGATCGATGACCTTGCGGTGTTTGGCATTCAAGACCGCGCTGGCGCCCCAGCCCTTCGACAACATCTGGAACATCAGCCCCACGTCGACGCCGGCGCCCTCGGCGATGAGCGCCGCCTCCGCAAGGGCCGCCATGGTGATGCCCACGACCATCTGGTTGCACGCCTTGACCACCTCGCCGGCACCCAGCGGGCCGCAGTGCACCGGGGTGCCGCAGGCCTGCAACACGGGTATCGCTTGCGCGACGTCGTCCTCGTCGCCACCGACCATGATCGACAGCGTGCCGCTCTGGGCTCCGGCCTCGCCGCCACTGACCGGGGCGTCCACCACGCTCAGCAGGCCGTTGGTCTCGCGGTCGACGCGGGCCGCCAAGGTGCGCACGTCTTGCGGCGCCACCGTAGAGCTGACCACGAGCAGGGTGGGCTCGGTGACCCCCGCCAGCAGGCCGTCCGGGCCGGTCAGCAGCGGTTCGAGCTGGGTGAGGTCTTGCAGCATGTCGATGATCACGTCGTTGGAGGCCAGTTCGCGGGGCACCGGTTGGTAGCTCGCTCCCGCGTCGACCAGGCTGGCGGCCGATTCGGGGCGGCGTGCCCAGACGGTCAGCAGATGACCTGCCTTGATGAGGTTCTGACCCATCGGGGCCCCCATCTTCCCCGGACCCAAAAGTGCGACGTGTTCAGCGGCCATGGCATCAGACTAGTCGGGGCCGGCCCACGACCACCACCGTCGAGGATTCAGTCGACCAAGCCGGTTTCGAAGGCGATCAGCACCAGGCCGACCCGGTCGCGGGCGTTCAGCTTGCTGAGCAGGCGTCCCACGTGGGTCTTCACCGTGCCCTCGGCCATGAAGAGATTTGCGGCGATCTCCGAATTGGTGGCGCCTCGGGCGATCTCGACCAGCACCTCCCGCTCGCGGTCGGTGAGCACGTCGAGACGCGAGCTGTCGTGTCCCGGCACGTCCGGCAGCTTCGGCACCACCTGTTGCAGCAGCCTGCGGGTGGCGCTGGGCGCCACCACCGCGTCTCCAGCCGCGACCGCACGGATCGCGCTCAGCAGGTCGTCGGGCCGGGCATCCTTCAGCATGAAACCGGAGGCCCCCGCCTTCAGCGCAGCGAAGACGTACTCGTCCAGATCGAACGTGGTCAGCACCAGCACCTTGGTGGGCAGGCCCGCGGCCACGATGCGACGGGTGGCCTCCACTCCGTCCATCTCGGGCATCCGGATGTCCATCAGCACCACGTTGGCCGGACGAGCGGTCAGCGCGGTGACCGCGCCAAGTCCGTTGGTGGCCTCTCCGACGACCACCATGTCGTCCTCGGCGTCGATCAGCATCCGGAACCCGCTGCGCACCAGGGACTGGTCGTCCGCGAGGAAGACCGTCAAGGGTTCAGTCATCTTCGACCACCTTCTGTTCTGGGCCACGTGGTTGGTGTTGGGTACCATTCTTGCCGATCAACTGACCGCTGTGGGAGGTGGTGCCGGTTGTCGGCAGCGCAGCCCGCACCACCCAGCCGCCACCACTGAGCGGATGGGCCGTCATCTCGCCGCCCATAGCAGACACTCGCTCCGCCATACCCTGCAACCCGTAGCCGGAGCCGACTTGCGGGTTGGCCTGCCGGTCGTTGCTGCCCCCGGATTGGCCGTCGTCGGCGACCTCGACGCTGATGAGATTGGGTTGGTAGATGAGTGTCACGGTGGCGCGCGCCTGTGGGCCGGCGTGCTTGAGGACGTTGGTCAGCCCCTCCTGCACCACCCGGTAGACCGTCACCCCCAGCGCCGCGCTGACTGTTGGCTGGACGCCGGTGATCGAGAGTTGGACGTGGTCTCCTGCCTTCGCCACCATGGCGGGGATGTCGGCCAGACCGGGGGCCGGCTGATACTCGGCGCTATCCGGCGCGTCGGGATCGGCCCGCAGCACACCGACGATGCGGCGCATCTCGGCGAGGGCTTCGCGTCCGGTCTCGGAGATCGTGTCCAGGACTTCGGCAGCTGCCTCCGGATGCTTGCGAGCCAGCGCCTTGCCGCCGTTGGCCTGCACGATGATGACCCCCAGCGAGTGGGCGACCACATCGTGCAACTCGCGTGCGATCTCGTTGCGCACCCTGGTCTCCGCCGCTCTCGTCTGCTGGTCGCGTCTGGCCAGTTCCGCCCGGTAGCGTTCCCGCGCTGCCTTCTCGTGATCGTGGCGGGCGATGGCTGTCTCGCGGTCGCGGCGTCCCAGCAGGTAGGGGATCACCACCCAAGCCAGACACAGCGCCATCAGCGGTGCAACCCCCGACAGCAGTTGGGAGTGGTCCAACTTGGCGGGGCCGATGCTGGTCCAGCGCAGTGGCCCGACGATGGAGCCGAGCCCGCCGGAGACCACAACCAGCCGTGAGCTGTATCCGGCCACCCAACGCGCCACCGAATAGCAGGCGATCGGCACCGCGATCAACGCCCAGGTGGGCGTGGCGACCAGCCAGGCCTGGGCCATCCCGGCGACGGTCATCAGCCCAGTCATGATCAGCGGGTTCCGGCGCCGCAGCGCCAGCGGCATGACCAATCCGATGGAGGTGACCACGGACGCCAGGTAGTCGTCGCGCAGCGGGCCCCGGCCGAGCAGATCGCCCCAGAAGGCGGTACAGACGGTCAGAACCAGCGCAACTACCAGGTCGAACCAGCTCACCATTGAGGACACGTCGTCGACTGGCTCTTCATCGAGCGGCAAGTCGTCGAGGCCTGGTCCCAGATCCATTGTTCCAATGTAGATGGCCGCTCAGCGTCTGCTGGTGTGGGTGACGGTCAAGGATCCTCAGGAATACCCCCACCGGGGCGAGCGACGTTGTCGGTCGAGGATGCTAGCGTCAAGACAGCAAGCAATGAGCCCCCGGGGATACCGCAGATGACGATTCAACAGGCCGGCGAGCGCCGTGCAAAGCCATGGCCCGTCTTTGGCGCGGGCGGATTGGAGACCGGCTATGTACGCCGGTTGATCGACTTCGTGGACGCCCGGCTCTACCTGGCAGACCACCGCGTCCTTCTGCTGCTCAAGTGCATGCTGTGCGGCGACCTGCCCGCCGCGCTCCATGCCCGGGCGCGCGAGTCGGTGCTCAACTTCCGCTTTTCCCTGCTTGAGCCGGGCCAGGATTCGATGCCGCTGTGGACCGAGAACCATCAGATCACCGCGGCGACCGCCGAGTACTTGGCCGGGCAACTCTTCCCCGATCAGGTCTTCCAGAACGACGGACGCACCGGAGCGCGCCATATGCGCGGTGCGCAGGGCCAACTGATGCTGTGGATGTCCGACCGCTTCCGCTTCGGCTTCAGCGAGTGGCTGTCCAACACCTACCTCGCCTTCGACCTCGCGGCCCTCGCGATGCTCGTCGACCATGCCGAGGACGAGACGCTGGCGCGGGCAGCGTCCATGATCGCCGATGTGGCACTGACCGATGTGGCGCTGCACAGTTTCCGGGGCCGATTCGCGCCCAGCATGGGACGTGCTTACACAGAGCAGGTCATGCACCCCGAGCGTGCCGAGATGGCGCCGATCTGGGCGTCGGCCTTCGGGGACGACCCGCCGGAGCCAGACATCGAGGCCCTGTCCAGCCTCTTCGTCGCACGGCAGCAGTACGAGGTGCCTGCGGCGATCCGCGAGATTGCGCGCGACCAGCCGGTGCGCCGGGTGACAAGCTCGATGGGTTTGGACGCGAACGAAGTGCGTTCCGAGCTCAGGGCTCATCCACAGTTCCCGAGGACGCAGGGGCTCGAGCTGACCCGCTTCTGGTGGGGAATGCAGGCGGTGACCACCCCGGAGACCATCGTTGAGTCGATGCGCTTGATGCGCGCCCTGGAACTGGAGCACCGCCTCCTGGCGCCATTACGCCGCTTCAGGCGGCTACCCGACCGCGCGCTGACCCCAACCCTGCTCGCACTGAATCCGATCACCATGGGGGCGGCGCTGCACCGTGCCAACGTGCAGACGTTGGCCACCAGCAACTACCTGCTGAGCAGTGTGCAGCGCTACCAGCCGGGTGGGTTCGGTGACCAGCAGCACCTGTGGCATGCGTCCATGCCCGGTGGCATCGACGTCTTCGGCAACCACCCGGGAGCCACCGAACTGCTCCAGGAGTCGCGGTTGGCGAGTCCCGGCCTGTGGGTGGGCAACGGCATCAATCCTGACATTGCCCAGCACTACAACGTGCTGCTGGCCCAGTACGACCTGCAGCAACGCAAGGGCAAGTTCGAGGGGCGGCGGCAAGAACTGGTGCATATCCACTTCCCGTTCGTACTGTTCGACCAGACCCGGCTGGGACCCACCTGGGTTGCCGGTCGTCGCGGCCAGTCCTACATCGGCATCGTCGCCAGCCATCACTTCGAGCAGATCAGCGAGACCGAGATCGTTCAGCGGGGCAGCCAGACCGGGTATGCCGTGGTGATGGCCGACGACGAGGAGTTCTCGTCACTGGCCGACTTCCTGCGCGAGCTGAAGCAGAGCCGGCTGTCGTTGAACGGGCACCGACTGTCGCTGGCCAGCCCCATCGGCGGATTCGAGCTGGTCTGGAAGGGTGACTTCCGAGTCAACAGACGCTTGGTGGACGCCCAGTATCCGCGCTACGACGCGCCCTCGGTGCAGGCGCCACGCAATCCCGAGCAGTTGGTCGTGACCGGCATCAACCATGAATTGCGACTCGACTGGATGGCCCTGACGCGCGAGGAGATCAAGCTGGGTGGCTGAGCCCCGATCCCGCGCTCACAAATCGTCGGTGGCCTCGGCCCACAGGTCAGCCTCCGCCCGGGCGCGCATCCGGTTCCAGAAGGTGAGCAGCCCGACGATGAGTACCAGGCCTGCCAAGATGATCTGCAGGGGACGTTTCATTGCTCAACCCTAATGGGGTCACCGCTACTGTGGACGGCGGACGATCGAACCCGGGAGGCCGGATGAGCAACTGGCGCAGACGAGGCCGCGCAGCTGGCATAGTCGGCAGCGCGCTGCTACTGGTTGCGTGCGGGGTCTTCGACCCGGGTGCCGCGGGCCGCAACAGCGCCCCGCTTTCCCCTGCCAGCATGGCCACGGCGACTTCCACCCCGGCCACCAGCACCGGTGCGGCACTGGCGGACGCGGTGACCGGCGAAGCCCTGGTTGCGCAGCTGCGCGAGCTCGAGCAGATCACCATGGCTGCCGACGGCACCCGGGCAGCCGGCAGCCGGGGATACGCGGCGGCCGCCGCGCACATCGAAGAGCAGCTGCTGGCCACCGGCTTCTACGAGGTGCAACGCCAACCCTTCACCATCCAGCGTCCACACCCCGGCGACTCAAGGCTGGCCGACGCCCACGGCCGAGTCATCAACCAGGTCCCGTTGTCCTTCTCGCCGGGCACCCCCACCGAGGGCATCAGCGGTCGGCTGGTCGAGCCGGCACGCGGGGACGGCTGCCAAGGGGCCGACTGGGACCCGGCAGTGGCCGGCCAGTTCGCCTTGGTGGAACGCGGGGGCTGCAGCTTCGAGCAGATCAACCGGGTCGCTGCCGCCGCCGGCGCGGCCATGGTGATCGTCACCAACAACCGCGACGCCGGCCTTTACGGCACCCTCGACGGCATGCGTCCTGAGTACGTCCCGATCACCGGTGTCACCCGATCCGAGGGCGACCGGCTGCGCCGGCAACTCGCAGACGGCGAAGTGGCGCTGAGCTTCACGTTCGAGCAACGCATCGAGAGTTTCGAGACTTTCAACCTTTTCGCCGAGACCCGTGGTGGTGACGGACAGGAAGTCGTGATGGCCGGAGCCCACCTCGACAGCGTCCCGGAAGGCCCCGGCAGCAACGACAACGGGTCCGGCTCGGTCGTCCTACTGGAGACGGCGCTGCAACTGGCGCAACTCGGGGCTGTGCCCCACAACAAGGTGCGATTCGCCTGGTGGAGCGGGGAGGAATGGGGCCTGCTCGGCTCAACTCATTGGGTGAACGGTCTGGTCGCCGCCGACCCCGCGGTCATCGACCGGTTGGCCGCCTACGTCAACGTCGACATGATCGCATCACCCAACTACGTGATAGGCGTCTACGACGGCGACGGTGCCACCTTCCCGAACGAGGGTTTGCCGACCGGCTCGGCCGACCTGAAGCGGCTCTACACGTCCTACTTCGACGCTATCGGCCAAGCCTGGGTGGACATCGAGATGCGCAGCAGCTCCGACCACGCTGCGTTCATGCCGTCCGGGGTACCGGTCGGGGGCCTGTTCGCCGGGGCCGGTGACGCCAAGTCGGCAGCGGAGGAGGCCATCTTCGGCGGACAACGCAACCGGGAGTACGACCCCGACTATCACGGGCCGAACGACACCCTCGCCAACCTCAGCGCGGTCGCACTGGAGATCAACGGCAAAGCGTCCGCCCACGTGATCGGTACGCTCGCGGACGACACGTCCATGCTGGAACGCGGTCCTCGAACCCCGACGCGGGCGGACGGCTTTGGGTACGCCGGCACCGTCTGAGCGCTGAACTAGTAGCTGAGTGCTGAACTAGTAGCCAAGGGAGTCCAGGCTCGATCGGATCGCCGCGGCTGACCTGTGCAGCAGGCTGATCTCGTGGGCGTCCATCGGGAAGTCGAAGACCCGCTGGACACCGTTCGGGCCGACCATGGTCGGAACCGACAAGGCGACGTTGGAGACCCCGAGGTAATCGGTCAGCACACTCGACAGCGGCCAGATCTTGTGCTGATCACCCAGGATGGCCTCCACCAATCGTGCTGCGGCCAGACCGATCGCGTAGTTGGTCGCGCCCTTGCCCTCGATGATCGAGTAGGCGGCGTGCACCGTGTCATAGGCGATCTGCGCCAGCGACTGTTCGCTGAAGACCCGCTCGCCATCAGGGTTGGTCCAGTCACGGATCGGGATCTGGGCGATCGTGGCGGACGACCAGAGGGCGAACTCGGTGTCGCCGTGTTCGCCCATCATCGCGGCGTGCACGTTGGACAGTGACACCCCGGCGCGTCGGGCGATCGCCCACCTCAGCCGGGAGGTGTCCAGCAACGTGCCAGTGGACAGCACTCGTCCAACGGGCAACCCGGAAACCTGCTGGGCCACCACGGTGAGCACATCGCACGGATTGGTGACCATCACCAGCACTGCATCGGGGGCTTGCTCGAGCATCTGGGGAACCAGCTTCGCCATGATCCCAGCGTTCTGCGCGGCAAGTTCCATCCGGCTCTGCCCGGGCTTCTGTCGGGCTCCGGCGGTGATGACGATCACCGACGAGTCTTTCAGCACCGACATGTCTGAGCCGCCCATGACCCACTCGGTCGGGGTGAACTGGGTTCCGTGGGCGAGGTCGCGGACCTCGGCCTCGACCCGGGTCTGGTCGATGTCGTACAGCGCGATTTGACGGGCTGATCCGCGAATCAGGGACGCATAGGCGATGGAGCTACCGACCGAGCCCGCGCCGATAACCGACAGTTTCGAATGGGCCATGTTGGCGGGCCCCACGTCGTTGGTATTCACGTGCACAGTCTAGGCGTGTCCTATCAGGCAAGACGCCGTGACAGCGCTATTGGCGGCCGATATCTGCCCAACTTGTGCGCCGCGTGGAACCATGGACGCATGGCTTCCGTCTTCTCCAAGATCATCAGTGGTGAGTTCTCCGGGTTGTTCGCCTGGGCGGACGACCGTTGCGTGGCCTTCGCCACGATCGAGCCGATCAGCGCCGGGCACCTGCTCGTCGTGCCCCGCGACGAGGTGCCCGCGTTCACCCAGGCCGACGACGACCTGCTGGCCCACCTCGCACGCGTGGCGAAGATCATCGGACGCGCGCAGGAGCAGGCGTTCGAGGCGCCGCGGGCTGCGCTGATCATCGCCGGCTTCGAGGTGGCGCACCTGCACCTGCACGTCCTGCCCGCTTGGGGGGAGGCCCAGTTGAGCTTCGCGAACGCTCGCAAGGACGCCAGCCACGCTGAGCTGGCTGCCAGCACCGAGAAGGTGCGGGCGGCGCTGCGTGCGCAAGGTCAGGGCGCGAACGTGCCGGTGTCCATTTCGAGCCCGGAGCTGGCCTCATGAACGGCGCGATCACCGCCCGAGTGATCACCGTCTCCGATCGATGCGCCGCCGGCGAGCGGGCGGACGTCTCCGGCCCGTTGGCCCGCGACCTGTTGACCTCGCAGGGCGTGCGGGTCGACCAGGTGGTGGTGGTACCCGATGGCGTCGAACCGGTCCGGGCCGCCATCACCGAGGCCATCGCGGCCGGCCGGCGGCTGATCCTCACCGCCGGCGGCACCGGCATCAGCCCCACCGACTGGACGCCGGAGGCGACCGAACCGTTGCTTGCTGCGCAACTGCCCGGTCTGGCCGAGCAGATCCGCCAGCGCGGGCTGGGCCTGGCCCAGGCGTCCATGCTCTCCCGTGGGCTGGTCGGCGTCTCGGGACGCCAACCCGGCGCCTGCCTGGTCGTCAACGCCCCCGGCTCACCCGGCGGGGTCAGGGACGCCGTCGCCGTCCTCGGCTCGGTGCTGGAACACCTGATCGAGCAGTTGGACGCCGGGGATCACTGAGGGTTGTCGCCGAGCCAGCGGGCCACGGCCACCTGGTCGTCCAGGTCGGTGGCAAGCCCGGCCGGCACCGTCAACTCGATGGTCCCCAGTGCGGCCACCAGCCGGTGCATCGACGCACCGTGGGCGTCACCGCTGGGACGGATCAGCCGCAGACCGGTGCGCAGCGCCCCAACCCGGTAGGCCGCCAGCAGATACTGGGCTCGGCCATCGGCGAACGCCAGCACGCCGTCCGCGTCCGGGTTCGCCTGTGCCGCGGCCACCAGCAGCGGGGCCAGCCGGGCCGCCTTCGGTGCATCGCAGGTCAGCACCAGGACGCGGTCGTCGTCGGCCGACTGCAGCGCGGCGAGCCCCGCGAAGATACCGGCGACCGGGCCGCCGCCGGGCGGGTCCTCCAGGGTCTGCAGCGCCCAGTCGGGCACGTCGAGCGCGCTGGGCGCCACCACCACGGTGCGTCCGAGCTGTCGCCAGCCGACGGCTAGGTCGTCGAGGACATGGTCGATCAGGCGCCGGCCGGCCACCGGCAGCGAAGCCTTGTCATGCCCCATCCGGCTGCTGCGCCCACCCGCCAGCAGCACCACATCGATCAAGGCCACGTTCAGTCCTCGAACGCCCATTCCGGCAACTGGTCGAGTGGACGCTGCCAGTCGCCGCTGCGGCCACCCGACTTCGCCACAATCATGCAATCGCGGATCGCGGCGGTGCGGTCGACGCCCTTGATCATGTCGACGATCGACAGGGCGGCCACCGTGACTGCGGTGAGGGCCTCCATCTCGACGCCGGTACGGTCGGCGGCACGCACAGTCGCCTGAATCAGGACGCCGTCGTCGAGCAGTTGCAGGTCGATCTCGCAACCATGCACCCCGATCACGTGGGCCAACGGCAGCAGTTCGGGTGTCCGCTTGGCGGCCGCGACACCGGCGATCCGGGCCACCGCCAGCACGTCCCCCTTGGGCACGCTGCCGTCCCGCAAGGACGCCACCGTGGCTGGGGCGCAGGTCACTCGTCCGATCGCCGTCGCCTGCCTTGCGGTGACCTGCTTGCCGGTCACGTCGACCATGTGGGCCGAGCCATCGTTGCGCAGGTGATTGAAGCCGCTCATCGCCAGCACCTGGTCATCAACACGTCCACCCGGTCGCCCGCGGTCACCTGGTCGAC
>ERZ1645187.642-NODE-642-length-34279-cov-12.498802_pt1 | contig 34279 bp, 32 predicted proteins | sample MGYA00575352_ERZ1645187 | MGnify/ENA primary metagenome ERZ1645187 (study PRJEB40837, sample SAMN11349314) | freshwater sediment metagenome | isolation source: river sediment | host: Sediment | place: India: Wazaribad , New Delhi | collected 2017-02-21 ... | reverse complement strand
CGAACAGCGCCTGGCCGCGCGCCACCGGCTGGCCGGTGACGTTCACGTGCAGGCGCTCGATCCAGCCCTCGAATTTCGGCGCCACGGCGAACACGCGCCGCTCGTCGATCTCGACGCGCCCGGAGGCGCGCACGGCGCGGTCGATGACGCGGCGTTCCACCACGGCTGACTTTACGCCGGACTTCTGCACCTTTTCGGCGCTGACCTTGACGCCGCTGTCCGGCGCCTCGTCCTCGCCTTCGTAGACGGGAATGTAGTCCATGCCCATCGGGTCCTTCTTCGGCACCGGCGAGGTGTCGGGCAGGCCCATGGGATTGCGGTAGTAGAGCAGCTTCCTGCCGCCCGGCGCACCAGACTCACCCGGCGCGCTCGCGGCGGGTGGCGTGTCGCCATGGCTGACTTTCGCCTGTCCCAGCCAGTACCCCGCGGCTGTCGCGACGGCGACGGCCGCCACGAGGATCGCGATATGTTTCATGACTCTTCTCCCGTCAATCGCTCGATCTCGGCCAGCCGCGCCTGCTGCTCGGCCTGCGCCTTGATGACGTCGAGCTTCGCCTTGCGGATCTGCCGCTGCGCATCCAATAGCGTGGCGAAGTCGACCTTGCCGTTCTCGTAGCCCGCCAGCGCCGACTGGAAGGTGAGCTCCGCCTGCTGGAGCAGGTCGCCGCGCGCAAGGGCCTCCAGCCGCCGCGCCGTCTCGTAGCCCGATACGTTTTCCGCCAGCTCGGTCAGCAGCTGGTTGGCGCTGGCGTCGCGCCGCGCCCGCGCCGCCTCGAGCATGCGCTCCGCCTCGCGCTCCTGGGCGCGGCGGCTTTCCTGCTGGAGCGGAATGTTGAGTTCGAGCATCAATTCCCATTCGCTGATGCGGTTGCGCGTCTGGATCGGCGACACGCCCAGCGCCAGATCGGGATAACGGTTGCGATAGACCGCGTCCCGGTTCCGTTCGGCTGCGCGGATGCCGGCATCGGCCGCGAAGAGCTGCGGGTTGCGCGCCTTCAACCGCTCCGACAAGGCCGCGTGATCGAGGCTCGCCGGCATCGCGCGCGGGGACCGCGGCTCCGCCAGCGCCGCATGCGCAGGACGCGCCAGCAGGCCGTTGATGCGCACGCGCGCGTGGTGGCGTTCGTTCTCCAGCTGCACCAGCTCCGCTTGCAGCGCCGTGCGCTCGACGCGCGCGCGGATGGCGTCCTGCTGGGGCGCGAGGCCGTTGGCGTAACGGCCGCGGCCGATCGCCTCCAGGCGGTCGAGCAGGTCGCCCACTTCGCGGCTCAGCGTCAGCTGCCGCGACAGCGCGTGGTCGAGCGCGTAGGCGGTCTTGATGCGCGCCGCCAGCTCGTTCCAGCCGGCGTCCGTGCGGCCGCGCGCCGCTTCCGCCTCGGCCTGGGCGGCCTCGCGTTTCAGTTCACGCTTGCCCCAGAAAGGCAGCGGCTGGATGAGGGTGTACTTGGTGCTGCCGACGCGCGCGGGCAGCAGGCTGGCGCCGCCGCCCGCCATCTCGTTGGTGAAGTCGCGCCACTCGATGCGTGCCATCGGGTCGGGCAGCGCGCCCGCCGATGCGGCGCGTTCGCGGGCGGCATCGGCCTCCAGCCGCAGCGCGATGACTTCGGGACTCTGCTGGCGGGCGAGTGCGAGCAGCGCCTCGACGCTGCCGCCGGGCGGGGAGGACGCATCCTCCGCCCGCGCGGCAAGCGCGATCAGCGCCGCCAGTATCGCCAGCCCGCGTTTCACGGGCTTCACGGCTCGCCCCTACTTCGCGGCTTCGATGCGGGTGACGACGATGTCGCCGCCCGCCATGATCGCCTGGAAGCGCACCTTGTCGCCTTCCTTCAGTTTGGCGAGGCCGGCCGCGTCCTTGACGGCGAACTGCATGGTCATCGGCGCCATGCCGATGCTTTCGATCGGGCCATGGGCGATGGTGGCCCGGGGCGCGGCGTTGGCGGACTTGTCGATCTTCTTGAGCGTGCCTTGCGCCCACGGAACATCGGCGGCGATGGCGGAAAACGAGAAAGCGAACGGGAACGACAGGGAGACGGCGAGAATGAACGAACGCAGCAATTTCATGATGGACTCCGGAAACAGTGGTCTGAACCGCGGCCGTGAACGACCGCATCTTCCGCGGAGGTCGATCCGCGGTGACTGTCAGATCAGGCGTTTGGGAGGTTGCTGCGGCGGTTCGGGAATGGCGCTCGCCGGCGCGAGCGGCAGGTCCGCCTGGAAGTCGCGGTCCGAGGCCATCACGGCCGCGGCGTACTCGGTCGCCGGCATGAAGCCGGCCGCGAGATGGCAGAACTCGCAGTTGTCGCAATCCATGCCGTGACCGGACTGCGTCGGCTGCTGCTGCCCGCTCAGATGGCAGTGCTCGGCCGCTTCATCGACCATGGCGACCATGGCCGCCGTGTCGTGCACCTCGCCATGCCGGCAGAACGGCATGGCCGTCGCCGCGATGGCCTGGAACGGCAGCCACAGCGCGGCGAGGAAAAGCGGCAGAAGACGAAACCAGCGATTGCGCATGCGGATCATTGTAGGAAGCCCCGTGGCGGCCCGCAAGTGGCGTGCCGCCACGGCTGACTTTCCTATTCCTCCTCTTCCTTCAGCTTGAAGGAAGCGGCGAGTTTCTGCTGCGTGAGCGGCGGCACGGCCGCGTAACGCGAGAACTCCATCGAATAGGAACCCTGCCCGCCGGTGACCGACTTGAGCTTGGAAGCGTAGTCGGTGATCTCGGCCAGCGGCACCTCGCCGGCGATGGCCACCACGTGTCCGCGCGGCGCCGTGCCGGTGACATGGCCGCGCCGCGAGGAGAGATCGCCGGCGATATCGCCCATGTTGGAATCCGGCGCGATCACCTCGATGTTCACGATCGGTTCGAGAATGATCGGGCTCGCGGCCTGGATGGCGGCGATGGTGGCCTTGCGGCCGGCGGTGACGAAGGCCACTTCCTTGCCATCGACCGGGTGGGTCTTGCCGTCGTAGACGATGACGCGCAAGTCCTCGACCGGATAGCCGGCGATGACGCCATCGGCCAGCGCCTGCCGCACGCCTTTCTCGACCGCCGGCATGAACACGCCGGGAATCACGCCGCCCTTGACGTGGTCGACGAACTCGAAGCCCGCGCCGCGCTCCATCGGCTCGATCTTGAGATAGACCTCGCCGAACTGTCCGGCGCCGCCGCTCTGCTTCTTGTGGCGGCAATGGCCCTCGGCATTCTTGGTGATCGTCTCGCGATAGGGAATACGCGGCGGCTTGGTGTCCAGCTCCATCTTGTACTGCGTGGCCATCTTCTCCAGCTTGTAGCGCAGGTGCATTTCGCCCAGGCCCTGGATGACGGTCTCGTGCGTGGTCGGATGGCGTTCGACACGGAAGCAGGGATCCTCTATCTCGAGTTTGTGCAGGATGTCGAACAGGCGCTGTTCGTCGCCCTTCTTCCTGGTCTCGACCGCCAGCCCCTGCATGGGCTGCGGGAAATCGAGCGGCTTGAGATGGATGTGGTCCTCGTCGTGCGAATCGTGCAGCACGACATCGAATTCGATCTCCTCGACCTTGGCGACGGCGCCGATGTCGCCCGGCACCAGTTCATCCACCTCGACATATTCCTTGCCCTGCAACTGGTAGAGGTGGCCGGCCTTGAACGGCTTCTTGCCGTCGCCGACGAAGAGCTGGGAATCCTTGCGTATCGTGCCCTGATGCACGCGGAAGACGCCGACCTTGCCCATGTAGGGGTCGGCGATGACCTTGAACACGTGCGCCAGCACATGCTTCTTCGCATCCGGTTCGGCGTGGAAGGCTTCGGCGTCCTTGGCGCCCGGCTCCCCCTTGAAGAAGGGTGGCGCGTTGCCTTCGGCGGGATTCGGCGCCAGCGTCGCCAGCGTGTGCATGAGGTGGTCCAGGCCGGCGCCCGTCCTGGCCGAGACGAACAGGATGGGCACGAGATGGCCTTCGCGCAGCGCCTTCTCGAAGGGCGCGTGCAGTTCACTGGCGGTCGGATCCTTGCCGTCCTCGAGATAGCGGGCGAGCAGGTCCTCGTCCTCCTCGACGAGCTGGTCGATCAGCTCGCGGTGGGCGTGCGCGACGGTGTCGAAATCGGCATCGCCGGAATCGTGTTCGAGCACCTCCACCACGTCGGCGCGATCGTGCGCGGGCAGGTCGAGCAGCTTGCATTCGTTGCCGAAGCGCTCGCGGATGTTGGCCACCAGGCCGGGCAGGTCGAGGTTGTCGGCGTCGATCTTGTTGATGACGATCATGCGCGCGAGGCCGCGCTGCCTGGCGACGCGCATCATGCGCTCGGTCATCAGTTCGACGCCCGTCTGCGCATTGACGACAATGATCGCCGTATCGACGCCCGCCAGCGCGGCAAAGGCCTGGCCGGCGAAGTCGGGGTAGCCCGGTGCGTCGACGAGGTGTATGTGCACGCCTTCGGCGGCGAAATTGACCAGGGCGGAATTCAGGGAGTGGCCGGCGCTCTTCTCCTGCGGGTCGAAATCACAGACGGTGGCGCCCTTCTCGACGGCACCTTTCGCCGGAATGGCCCCCGCCTTGAACAGCAGCGCCTCGGCGAGCGTGGTCTTGCCGGAACCGCCATGCCCGACCAGGGCAACGGCGCGGATCGATTCGGTGGCGTAGCTCGCCATGATGCAACTCCCTATCTATATGTGGAAAGTTAGTTGCGGCGATTCTACTCCGGGGCACCCTCAGGTCGGGTGGATGCGGTTCGCGGACAAGGTCTCCGACGGCAATTCGCCGAAAAGCGAGCGGTACTCGCAGGCGAACCGCGAAAAGTGCCAAAACCCCCAGCGCCCGGCGATATCACGAATCACGCCCGGGCCCGGTTCGGCCCGGCGGAGTTCGCGACGAACGCCATTCAGGCGGACCACCTTCAGGTAGTGCACCGGGTTGGTGTTCAACACATCCTGAAAGCAATAGTTGAGCAGCCGTCGACTGACCTTCGCCTTGGCGCACAGGTCGCCCACGCTGACGGGCTCGGCGCCGCACGAAAGCGCGAAGGCCACGGCCTGCTCGACCACGCGGCAACGCCCGGGAAAGGAAGGCGAGCGGAGCGGCGCGCGCACGGCGTCGGACAGAAGGCTGGCGAGCTGATCGACGACGGTCTGGCGCAACGAGTGGCGAAACATGGGCTCGACCAGCCGCATCGCCTGAAAGCCATCCGGAGCGAACAAGGAGTTCAGCCAGCCGCGGAATTCCGACAATGCCGGCTGGGAGGGCATGAACACCATCGGTGAGCCGGGAAGCGCTTCCGCGGCACCCGCGAATCGGCTACCCATGGCCGCGAATATGTCCCGTTCCGGAACGACGATGCCGATCACGTCGAAAAACTCGGGCGTGCGCAAACTGAAACCATCGGTGGCGCGAAACACGAATATCGAGTCCGGCACCACGATCTGGTTGCCGAACAAGGCGGTACCGCTCATTGCGAGCGGCACGCCGAACACGAAATGGCCTTTGCTCGGCAAACCGTCCTGCGCCAGGGACCGATTGGTCCTTTCCCGAAAGAGGTGGATCCGGTTCAGCCAGATTTGTTGCAACGCGCCATGGAAGCTTCCCGCCGACAACTGGTTATAGGTCTGCTCCCAGGAGGCAAGCATCGCCGCGTGCTCATCGGAGTCGTGGGTAAGCACGGACTTGAATCCGTAGCTGCCATCCATTCCAAGAGCATGGGACTCCATTCTCGCCTGACCGGAAACCTGCATAGATTGACCGCCGGAAATTGTCGCGCAGCAACATGAAAACCAAGCGTGGCGATGCTTGCAGGATAGCGGAATCCCTCGTCGATGGCGAATCGGCCAGCGCGGCGCGCCGACGAAGGCGCCCGCGCGGCGCCGCCGGTCTGATATGCACGCTTTTTCCGATTTCGGATATCGCACCGACCGGCGGTTGCAAGAGAATTGATGCACAAGTTGATATATCTCAATAAGAGATTCATGCCGGTCACCGGCTGAAGGAGGAGGCAGATGCTTGGACGTTTCCTGCGGACATGTCCGTGGTTCCTGTTGGCGGCGGGCGCCATGCCATCGGCATGGGCGGAGCTGCCCGTCGAGCAGATCACGGTGGCCTCGCTGTCGCCGGCGTCGCCATATCGGCTCTATTTCACCGATGTCGCCCTGCCGCACCTGCCCGACGGCCGCCTCTACATCATCGACGGCCGCAATCTGAAGCTGGAGGGCATGGTATCCACGGGCAGCTTCGCGCAGACCGCGCTGGCGCCGGATCGATCCGAGATTTACGCCGTCATCACCTATTTCAGCAAGCTCAATCGCGGCGAGCGGCACGAGGAAATCAATGTCTTCGACGCGACGACGCTCAAGCTGAAGGCCGAGATCCCCTACCCCGCGCGCCACACCCAGGCCTTGCCCAGCATCGCCACCATGCGCACGTCGGGGGACGGTCGTTTCATTCTGGTGCAGAACGCCACGCCGGCCACGTCGATCGGCATCGTGGACCGGCGGCAGGGAAAGCTGATCGCCGACGTGCCGACACCGGGCTGCTACGGCATCTATCCCGCCAAGTCCGCCGACCGCTTCGGTACCCTGTGCGGCGACGGCACGATGCTGACGGTCAGCTACGACCGGGACGGCAACCCGACGGCCAGGAAGAAAAGCGGCCGATTCTTCGATCCCGACGAGGATGCCCTGTTCACCGCGGGCGCCCAGGCGGGCGATGTCTATCATTTCCCGAGCTTCAAGGGGAACTGGCAGTCCGTCAACGTCGCGGGTGAAACGGCCGTTGCGGAAACACCCTGGCCGATGATCGATGCCCGGGACGCCAAGCAAGGCTGGCGGCCGGGGGGTACGCAGCCCGTCGCGCTGCATCAGGCCAGCGGCATCGCCTACGTCACCATGCATCCCAAGGGAGCCGAGGGCAGCCACAAGAATCCGGCGCGGGAAATCTGGGCGTTCGATGTCGCCGGCAAGAAGCGGCTGTCCAGGGTCAAGGTCCACGACATCAGCGGCGTCGCCGTCAGCCAGGGCGAGCAACCGCGCTTGTTCGCCTTCGCGATCGAGCGTCCGGCGATCACGGTCTTCGAGGGAGGGCCGCGGCCGAAGCAGATACTGTCCGGCCCGGTGCCGGGCGACACGCCAACCTTGCTGGAAACCCATCGATGACCCTACCGTCACTTGTCTTCGACCCGGTCGCGGTGCATGGCCTGGCGGCGACGCTGGCCATCCTGCTGATGTTCGGTGCCTGGCAGAAGCTGCGCGATCCCCTGGTTTTCAGCGCGGCGGTTGAAAACTACGGGCTGTTGTCCGCTTCCTGGGTACCGGCGTTCGCGCTCTGCCTGCCGGTCATGGAAGCCGCCGCGGGCGCCATGCTGCTGCTTCCCCAGACCGCCGTGGCGGGAGGGGCAATCGCGTTGCTGGTGCTGTCGTTGGCGACCGGCGCGGTGGTCATCAACCTGTCGAGAGGACGCCGCGACATCGATTGCGGCTGCGGCGGGCTGTCGCATCAGCCGCTGTCGTGGGGATTGGTGTCGCGCAACCTGGCCTTGATGGCCGCCATCCTGGTCGTGATGCACGGCGACGTCGAGCGCAGCCTGGTCTGGCTCGATTATCTGACCGTCGCCGCCACCGTGCTGGCGCTGTTCGGCTTGTACGCCGTTTTCAATCAATTGCTGGCCAATCGACCGGCGACGCCGGTTTTTCGCTAATCGAGGACGGGACATGCAGGAAGCACTCATCATCTCCAATTTGGTTCTGTGGCTGGTCGTGCTGGCGCTGGTGGTGATCGTGCTGGCGCTGTCCCGCCAGATCGGCATGCTCTACGAACGCATCGCGCCGATGGGCGCGCTGATGATCGACCAGGGGCCCAAGGTCGGCGATCCCAGCCCGGTCATGACGCTCCCGGTGATCGCCGGCGGCGAAGAAGTGCAGGTCGGCGTCGCACGCGGCAGGAGCCAGCTGCTGTTCTTCCTCTCGCCCACCTGCCCGGTGTGCAAGAAGCTGCTGCCGATCCTCAAGTCGATTCGCGCCGCCGAAAAGGACTGGCTCGACGTCGTTTTCGCCAGCGATGGCGAACTGCCGGAGCACCTTGCCTTCCACCGAAGCGCCGGACTGACGGACTTCCCCTATGTCCTGTCGAGCGAACTGGCCATCGCTTTCCGTGTCGGCAAGCTGCCCTACGCGGTGCTGATCGACGAATCCGGCCACGTACGCGCCAAGGGACTGATCAATTCGCGCGAACACCTGGAAAGCCTGTTCACCGCCAAGGAGGCGGGTGTCGCCTCCATCCAGGAATTCATCGATCATGCCGAGGCACCGGCGCATGCTTCAAGGAGCGCTTCATGAAATGGTTCGACGACTTTTTCGAACGGCAGTCGCGGCGCGTCGCGCAGTCGGCTTCGCGGCGTAGCACCGTCGCACGGCTGGGCAAGCTGTTGCTCGGGTCGGCCGTACTGCTGCCGGTGCTGCCCTTCGACCGCATCGCCAAGGCCGCCAGCGGCAAGCCACAAGACAAGATCAACGACGAAACCACGTGCGAGTACTGGCGCCATTGCGCCCTCGACGGGTTCATTTGCAGTTGCTGCGGCGGCAGCGTTTCCACCTGCCCGCCAGGAACCGAAGTCTCCAAGGTGACCTGGGTCGGCACCTGCCACAATCCCAACGATGGCAGGGACTACCTGATCAGCTACAACGATTGCTGTGGCGTGACCATGTGCGGCCAATGCTTCTGCAACCGCAACGAAGGCGAGCGGCCGGGTTATCGGATGGGCGTGCATAACGACATCAACTGGTGCATGGCGAACAACAGCAATACCTACCATTGCACGGTCGCCGCCATCGTCGGCGTGGCGGAGAAACGGGGCTGAATCATGCGCATGGGCTCGGCATGCCTTGCGTTCATGGCATCGGCCTGGATTGCGCCGACGGCGGCGTCCGCGCAGGCCGCCCAGGGCAAGGCGCTTTACGCCGAACATTGCCAGGTCTGCCATCAGGCCGATGGGCGGGGCGCCATGGGCGTCGCGCCCCCCTTGCAGGATGCCATTGCCCGTTATGCCGGCCAGCAAGCCGGCCGCGAGTATCTGGTCAGTGTTCCGCTGACGGGCATGACCGGCATGGTCGAAATGGAAGGAATGCGCTTTCTCGGCCGGATGCCTTCGTTCGCCGGCCTTGCCGACGCGGATATCGCGGCGGTGCTGCGCCACGTCCTTGCCCAGTTCAACGGCATCGGCGACGCGGACTGGCTCACCCCGCAGTGGGTTGCCCAGATACGCTCGCGCGGCGGGTCGCCAGGACTGACTTACGCACAGCGAGCCAGGTTGGCAAAGGAGCAGCGGTGAAAAAAATCGCCTTCGTCATCTGCATGCTGGCGTTCGCCGGCATGGTTCATGCCGCCGATGCCGGCTCCCCCCGGGCCAACTACATGCTGCATTGCTCCGGTTGCCATGGTGTCGACGGCTCGGGCAACCCCGGCGCCGGCATTCCGACGATGGTCAACACCCTGGGCCATTTTCTGCGGGTATCGGGCGGACGCGACTTCCTGGTTCAGGTGCCCGGCACTTCCCAGTCCGCCCTTCCCGACGATGCCGTCGCCGAGCTGTTGAACTGGATCCTGGAGCAATTCAGTCCGGGCCAGGTCCCGTCCGGCGCGCCGCCGTACTCCACCAAGGAAGTCGCCAGACTGCGCAGCCAGCCACTGGACGATGCCCCGGCGTTTCGCACCGCTATCGTCGGGCAGCTCAAGAGCATCGGCATCGGCATCGAATAAGTCCGTCCAACGCAAGCCGTGAATCAGGCAACACACATCATCAGAACGAGGGAGCAGACATGAACAAGACACGATACCTGACCGCGATAGGCCTGCTGGCCCTTGCCGGCCACGGATTGGCGGCCGTGAGCGAGCAGGAAGCGGCCCGCCTGGGCAAGGAACTGACGCCGGTCGGCGCGGAGCGCGCGGGCAACAAGGACGGCAGCATTCCGGAATGGAAAGGTGGCGTGCCCAAGGGCGCGCGCAAGCTGAGCGATGCGCGCGTCGATCCCTTCGCCGCCGACAAGCCGCTGTTCTCGATCGACGCGAGCAATGTCGACAAGTACAAGGACAAGCTCTCGGAGGGCGCGGTCGAGTTGATCAAGACCCGCAAGGGCTATCGGATGGATGTCTATCCGACGCACCGGAGCTGCGGCTATCCCGACTCGGTGCATACCCAGACGCGCCAGAACGCGACGGTGGCCAAACTCACCACCGATGGCAAGGACAATCTGGCCCAGGCGGTGGGCGGCGGCTTTCCGTTCGCCATCCCCAAGAACGGCGCCGAAGCCGTCTGGAATCACCGGCTGCGCTGGCAGGGCGAGGGACGGATCGAGCATTACCAGACCAACTTCATCAACCCGGATGGCACCTTCTACGGGCTTGCCCAGGATCAGTGGATCATCACGCCGTTTGCGTCGGCCAAGGCCAAGTCGATCGAGGATGTCGGCGACGTGCAGATGAAGATCCTCAACGTGGCGACGGCGCCCGCGTCGCGCACCGGCGAGGTCATCATGGCCCATTACTTCCTCAACAAGGGCAACGATGCCTGGATGTACTTCCCCGGGCAGCGCCGGGTCAGGCGGCTGCCGGCCTTCGAGTACGACAACCCCATCCCCGGCTACGAGAACCTGGAGACGGCCGACCAGTACCCGATGTTCGCCGGCATGCTCGACCGCTACAACTGGAAGCTGGTGGGCAAGCAGGAAATGTACATCCCCTACAACAGCTTCAAGTTCGTCGCCAAGCGCAAGATATCGGAGATCTACGGCGGGCTCTATCCCAACCGCGATCTGATGCGCTATGAGCTGCATCGCGTCTGGAAGGTCGAGGCGACGGTCAAGCAAGGCATGCGTCACATGTTCGCCAAGCGCGTCTTCTACATCGACGAGGATACCTGGATGATCATGGCGGCCGATCTGTATGACGCCCAGGGCAAGCTCTGGCGCGTCATGGAGGCTTCCATCTATCCCGCCGTGGAACTGGGCGCCTGTGTCAGCCAGGAATTCATGTCCTGGGATCTCAACGTCAATCGCTACATGGCCGAGAACGCCTCGCAGGAGTCCAAGCCGACCGACTGGCTGGCCGGCGCCGAGGGCCGCATCGACGCGAAGCGCTTCGAGCCGGATGAACTGCGCCGCGCCGGCGAGCGCTGATCGAATCTCACACTGAGCGGGGAGAGAGACAATGAACAAGACCATGATGGCCCGGTCGCCCGTGGCGTCCATGATCGCCGCGATCGGCCTGGCGACGAGCCTGCCGGCGCATGCCTTCAAGTTCGAACTGGACAACGGCATCACCGGCAGTTTCGATTCGACCATTTCCTTCGGCGTGCAGATGCGCTTGCAGTCGCCCGACAAATCGATCATCGGCAACGATTCGGGCGGCAATGTCGCCACCGCCGGCAGGCTGGGCGAGCGCGTCAATGGACCGGGCGGCGGCATTGCCTCGCCCCCCGATTTCAATTACGCCCAGACCGACGACGGCAACCTCAACTACAAGAAGGGACGGATCTTCTCGGCGGTGCTGAAGGGCACGCACGATCTCTTCCTGAAGGAGCAGGGCAGCTGGTCGGCGCTCGGCCGCTTCACCTGGTCTTCGGATTTCCGGGCCGACGATACGCGACGCACGCCACTGCATCCGGATGCCGAGGACGCCATGGAGAAGAACGTGTCGCTCCTGGACCTGTGGTTTTCGAAGGAGTTCTCGCTGGCCGGACAAACGGCCAAGCTGAAGTTCGGCAATCAGGTCATCAGCTGGGGCGAAGACATCTTCATCATCGGCGGCATCAATTCGATCAACGCCCTCGATCTGCGCAAGATCCACATTCCCGGCGTGCAGTTGAAGGAAGTCTTCGTGCCGGCGCCCATGCTGTCCCTGTCCTCGGGTCTCGGCGGCGGCTTTTCGACCGAGGCCTACTATCAATTTCGCTGGAACAAGTTCATCTTCGACCCGGCGGGCACGTACTGGTCCTCCGCCGACTTCCTGGGCAGGGGCGGCAAGCGCGGCGCCTTCATCCCGACCTCGGTGCCCAACAATCTCGCCGCGTTCTCGCAGATATTCAGCGGCGCCGGTTTCCCGGCGCCGTACGGCACGCTCGGCGATTTCGACCCGACGCGCGGCCGGACCATGGAATACCTGGCCGGCGCCGGCACCATCATCCCCATCCACCACGACGACCCCAAGGATAGCGGCCAGTTCGGCCTCAATCTCCGCTACAAGCCCCCCGGCGGCAATACGGAGTACGCCGCCTATTTCATCCGCTATCACGACAAGATTCCCTTCGTCGGCTTCAAGTCCTTCTGCATCGGCGGCGCGGCCGGTTGCGTCGCCGATCCCGCCAATCAGGTGATTTCGGCCGCCGTCGAGCAATATGGCGAGGACCGCAAGCTCTACGGCGTCTCGCTCAACACCTCGGTCGGCGACTGGGCCGTCGGCGCGGAGCTTTCGTACCGGCCGCGCGACAGCGTCGCCATCGACCCGACCGTGCCGTTCGCCGGGCGCTACAGCCTCGTGGAGGCGGCCGTGGGAGCCGACGGTGGCGAGGTCATGGTGAACGGCTACACGACCGAGAAGAAGTGGCAGGCGCATGTGACCGGCTTCCGGATGTTCCCGCCGGAACTGACGGCGCCGCTGGGCGCCGCCGAGGGCTACTTCCTCGGCGAGGTGGCGGTAACCCATTATCCGAATCTCGACCGTTCGGGCCGCGTGCCTTATTTGCTCAACAACTATGAACTGCCCACCAAGACCTCCTGGGGCTACGTCGCCGAGGTGGGCCTGACCTACGCCAACATCTTCAATTCGGGCTGGACCATGACGCCGATCATCGACTACTACCATGATGTCGATGGCACCAGCCCGACCGCCCTGCCCTTCGTCAAGGGCCGCAAGGCCGTCGCCATCAACGTGACCTTCGATTATCACAACCAGTGGAAAGTCGGCGTCGGGTATACCACCTTCTTCGGCGGCGGCAACATGAACATGATGCGCGACCGCGACATCCTGAGCGCCATGGTTTCCTATACCTTCTGATCCGGGCCGTTCATTGTTCCCTGATGCTCGACACACCGGTCGGGTGCACACCCTGCCCCCGACCGGACGGTTATCGGCCGGCCTGACATGAGCGGTGGCATCGTCGCCCTCGTTCGGCGGTTGGAAGCGTTCTTCTTCCGGCACCGGCTGGCCACCCTGTTGGCGCTGGCCGCGTTCACCCTGGTCATGGGCGTGCTGGCGGCGCGCCTGCACATGTCGGCCGGCTTCGACAAGCAATTGCCGATCGGCCACGAATACACCGACACCTTTTTCGAGTACCGCACCCAGTTGTTCGGTTCCAACCGCATCATGGTCGTGGTGCGGGCGCGCCACGGTGGCATATGGACGGCCGCGTCGCTCAAGAAACTCCATGAAGTCACGGAAGCCGTCCTGTTCCTGCCGGGCATCGATCGCCGCTCGGTGCAATCGCTCTGGACCCCGAACACCCGCGTCTATGAACTGACCGAGGAGGGTTTCGAGGCCGAGGACGTCATCGGCGGCAACATCACCCCGGAGGCGCTCGACGAGCAAAAGATCGCGCGGATCCAGGACCGGGCGATCCGGGGCGGTTATGTCGGCAGCCTGGTCGCCAACGACGGCACCGCCGCCATGATCGTCGCCGACCTGCTGGAGGAAGACCCCAACACTCATCGCAAGCTCGATTATCTGGATCTCGCCAGCAAGCTGGAAAAGGATCTGCGCGGCAAGCTCGAATCGCCGGAGCACGCCATCGAGATCATCGGTTTCGCCAAGCAGATCGGCGACATCGCCGACGGTGCGCGCGGCGTCGCGCAGTTTTTCGCGCTGGCCACCCTGCTGACGGCGCTGGCGGTCTACTGGTACTGCCGTTCCATCCTGCTCACCCTGCTGCCGCTGCTTTGCTCGATGACCTCGGTGATCTGGCAATTCGGCACGCTGACCCTGCTCGGCTATGGTCTCGACCCGCTGGCCATCCTGGTGCCTTTCCTGGTGTTCGCCATCGGGGTCTCCCATGGCGTCCAGCAGATCAACGCCATCACCAAGGCCGTCGCTCGTGGCGCCGACTCGTTCGAGGCGAGCCGGGAGAGCTTTTCCAGCCTGTTCATTCCGGGCTCCCTGGCCTTGGTCACCGCCTTTGTCGGATTCATCACGCTGGTGATGATCCCGATACCGATGATCCGGGAATTGGGCATCACCGCCTCCATCGGCGTCGGCTACAAGATCGTCACCAATCTCGTCATGCTACCGGTGGTGGCATCCTATTTTCGCTACTCCCGCGACTACGCGCTGCGCCTCGAAGCCCTGCAGGCGCAACGCGGCGCGATCATCGAGCGGCTCGGCTTCATCGCCGACCCGCGCCACGCCCGCGTGGTGCTGGCCATGGCCGCCGTGTTGCTGGCGTTGGCCATGTGGCAAAGCCATGGCCGCCATATCGGCGCCCTGCAACCGGGCGCGCCGGAACTCCGGCCCGACGCCCGCTACAACATCGACACGAGGAACATCGTCGAGCGCTTCGACCTGGGCATGGACGTGCTGACAGTCGTATTCGAAACGCCCAATGACTCGTGCAACAGCTTCCCGATCCTCGATTACATCGATCAGTTCACCTTGCACATGGCCCAGGTGCCGGGCGTGTTGTCGGTGTCGTCGCTGTCGGCGCTGGCCAAGTTCGCCAACGCCGGCCTCAACGAGGGCAATCCGAAGATGACGGCCCTGCCCCGCGACAGCAAGGCCCTGCAGGTGGCGGTGGGGTATCTCCCCGAAGCCGGCGGTCTGTTCAACCGCGCCTGCACCATGATGGCCACCAACATCTACCTGGCCGACCATCGGGCGACCACCATCGAGACGGCGATCCAGGCCGTGAAGCGCTTTCGGCAGGAGCATGACGCGACGCCGCCCGGCGTCAAGGTGCGCCTTGCCTCGGGCAACGTCGGCGTGCTGGCCGCCACCAACGAGGAAGTCGGCTCCCGCGAGCTGCCGATGATGCTCTACGTCTATGCCGCCATCATGACCCTGGTGCTGATCGCCTACCGGGACTGGCGGGCGATGCTGGCCTGCTGCGTGCCGCTGACGCTGGCGACCTTCCTCGGCTACTGGTTCATGCGGACGCTCGACATCGGCCTGACCGTGGCAACCCTGCCGGTGATGGTGCTGGCCACCGGCATCGGCGTCGACTATGCCTTCTACATCTACAATCGCCTGCTGATCCACCTGGCGCACCACGAGCCGATGCCGGTGGCGCTGCGGGCCACCCTGCGCGAGGTCGGCATCGCCACCATCTTCACCGCCATCACGCTATCGGTCGGCGTCGCCACCTGGGCCTTGTCGGACCTCAAGTTCCAGGCCGACATGGGCATACTGCTGACCTTCATGTTCGTCGTGAACATGCTGACCGCCATTACCGTGTTGCCGGCGTTCGCCGCGGTGCTCGAATCGGTGTTCCCGCGGCGCGGCCCGGTCAGGGCCTCGGCCATCGGCCATTGAGGGATGGCGGACATGAAACGATTTCTGGCACTGGCGTTCTCCACCCTGCTGCTGGCCGTCGCCGCGCCGAACGCGGTCGTGGCCGCGCCCGACCAGGCGCCGCGACTGTCCAATCCGGCGCGCGCGCCGATTCTCGGCGCGACCCTGGCCGGAACGCGCATCGTCGCGGTGGGAGACTACGGCGCCGTGATCCTTTCCGACGACGGCCGCGGCTTTCGGCAGAGCCAAGGGGTGCCGACGCGGGCGCCGCTCACCAGCGTCTTTTTCCTGGACGCCAAGCGCGGATGGGCCGCCGGCCACGACGGGACGATCATCGGCACGGATGACGGCGGCGAGACGTGGCGATTGCTGCGCGAGGAACGCGGCAAGGAGCGGGCATTGCTCTCGATATGGTTCGAGGACGCCAGCCACGGCCTGGCCGTCGGCCAGTTCGGCCTGGCCCTGGAGACGACGGATGGCGGCATCACGTGGCAAGAACGGCGCCTGCTCGAAGGGGAAGCGGGGGAAATGCACTTGCTGCACATTTTTCGCGGCCCCGCCCGGCTGTTGCTGATCGCCGCCGAGGCAGGCAATGTTCTGCGTTCCGAGGATGCCGGCGCCACTTGGCAGGCGATATCGACCGGCAACAAGGGCTCGTTCTGGACCGGGATCGCGCTCGCCGACGGCGGCCTGCTGGTCGCGGGCCTGCGCGGGCATGTTTTCCGGAGCCAGGACGAAGGCCGCTCGTGGCAGAAAGTGCCGGGCGGCACTCAGCAGTCGCTGACCACGGCGTGGCAGGCGCCGGACGGCGCCGTTCGCCTGTTGGGCCTGTCCGGCATCATGCTGACCAGCCGCGACCAGGGGCAAAGCTTCACCGCATCGACCAGACCCGACCGCACGAACTTCACCAGCGGTGTCGTCGCACCCGGCGGCGAAGTCCAGTTCAGCATCCTCGGCGTCGTCGAAAGACGTTGATCCGCTCAATCCGTTTACGCGGGCGATGGCGGGACGCCAACGCTCCTGAAGCGCTCCTGGAATGTCGCGTTGGCCTTGGGCAAGGGCCCGTCGGGCGTTTCCAGGGTCGCCATCAGGTGTCGCTCCGTCGTGTCGCGGCATAAGCGGTAGATTTCGGCGCACAGCGCGCGCGCCTTGTCCCCGGGCCAGTCGCTCGGCAGCAACTGGCTCGGCAGCTGCGGGTCGCGCAGTTGGACGCGCCGGAACTCGTGCATCAACAAGACGCGCACGATGAAGCATTGCTCGGGGTCCTGCCGCGCCACGTTGCGCAGCATGCGCGCCACGGGACGGAAATGATCGAGAAAGCGAAGGTATTCGTCGGCGACGCGGCGGAGATTCCAGCAGCCCTCGACCAGGGCCTTCAGGGGCCTTCCCGCCAGCGCCCCGAGCGTGCGCGCCTTCAGGACGACGACCTTGTCGTGGGTGCCCGTGCTTTGCAGGATGTCCAGCAGCGAATCCTCGCTGGCCGACGGATGCGCCATCACGCCCGGCGCGATCGAGCCGAATCCCTCCCACAGCAACTCGGTGCGCAAGGTATCCCGCTGCGCGGTCGTCAAGGCATCGCCCGGCACGATGACGAGTTGCCAGGTGCCCTCCCAGGGCGTGCGGGGGTCGTTGTAGATGCGTCGATAGGCGTGCTCGAAACGCCGATGGCCCATCGCGGTCAGGCTGTAATGGCTGCGCCGTCCGATTTGCTGCGACACCAGCCATTTTTCGCGCGAGAGGCGGAACACGCTGGTGCGCACCAGGCGCGCGTTGATGCCGAACGGCGCCACCAGGGCGATCAGGCTGCCTAGCCATACCGTGCCGCCGTGCGGCGCGATCATGTCGCCGAAGATGGTGATGATCAGGGAATTGGCCCGCACCGGGCGCTCGGCGAGCATGTCCGCTATCCAGCGGCTGAGCGACCGGTTTTCCATGGCATTCGAGGGTGAGGATGAAGGCGCGCAGTTTATTACATCGCCTTCACCGGGCGGCGCGCCGGCAAACGCGGCCGCCCGTCCGCCGAAGGGGGGTCAGTCCACCAGCGACCAGTCGCCGTTCTTGACTTCCAGCATGCGGAAGGCCGACAGGTCGAGGCCCATGTGATCGGTCGCCGACATGTTCACCTTGCCGCCGGTGCCGACATAGCCCTTGGTCGCCTCGATGGCGTCGCGCACCTTGGCCCTGTCGGTGGCGCCCGCGCGCTTGATGGCGTCCACGGCGATCATCAGGCCATCGTAGGCATGACCGCCGAACGTGGAGACATCTTCCTTGTAGCGCTCGTTGTAGGCCTTGGTGTAGCCCGTGACCACCGGCTTCTGCGGATCGCCGGCCGCCAGTTTGCCCGCCACCAGCAGCGCCGCAGCCGGCAGGCGCACACCCTCGGCCGCCGGCCCGGAAAGCTTGATGAACTCCTCGGACGCCACGCCATGCGCATGATAGAGCGGCAACGCGATGCCCAGCTGCCTGTAGTTCTTGTTCACCACCGCCGGCCCCTGTCCGAGGCCGAACACGAACACCGCCTGGACGCCGGGGGCATTCTTGATCTTGGTCAGCTGCGGCGTCATGTCGGTATCCTTGGCGCCATAGGTCTCGTTGGCGACCAGGGTGATGCCCATCTTGGCCGCCATCGCCTCGGTTTCCTTCTTGCCCGATTGGCCGAAACCGCTGGTCTCGGACAGCAAGGCCACCTTGGTCAGGCCGCGCTTCTTCATGTCCTCGAAGACTTTTTCCGCGGCCATGCGATCGGTGTGCGGCGTCTTGAACACCCATTTCTTCACCGGTTCGACGATCACCACAGCGCCCGCCAGCGAGATGAATGGGACCTCCGCCTTCTCGACCAGGGGCACCATCGACATGGTGGAACCCGTGGTGGTGCCGCCGACGATGATGTCCACCTTGTCGTCCTCGATGAGCCGCTTGCCGAAGCTGTTGGCCTTGTTGGCGTCCGATCCGTCGTCGTAATGGATCAGTTGCAGCGGACGGCCGAGCACGCCGCCTTCCTTGTTGAGCTTCTCGACATAGAGTTGAAGCGTCTTCAGTTCCGGGTCGCCGAGAAACGCGGCCGGTCCGGTCACCGACAGCACCGAGCCGACCTTGATCGGCTCCGCCGCGCCGGCGGCCGCCATGCCGGTGACCAATGCCAGCCCCGCCGCCATGCCCGCTACTCGCCTGATGAATGTATTCATGTTGCCTCCTCGAAGATGAGTGTTATCGATGCACTGCCGCCCCACCGGGCCGAAGCCCGTTCAAATACCCAGGTACGCCTTGCGCACCTGTTCGTTGCCCAGCAATTCCTCGCCCGACCCCGACAGCACCAGTTCGCCGCTCTCGATGACATGGCCCCGGTCGGCGATGGACAGCGCCGCCTGGGCGTTCTGCTCGATCAGGAAAATGGTGATTCCCTGTCGGCGCAGGTCGTCGACGGCGGCGAGGATTTCCCGGACCAGCAGCGGCGCCAGGCCCATCGACGGCTCGTCGAGCAGCAGCAGGCGGGGCCGCCCCATCAGGGCGCGCGCCATCGCCAGCATCTGCTGCTGGCCACCGGACAAGGTTCCCGCCGCCTGCGCGGCCTTCTGCTTGAGGATCGGAAACAGCGTGTACATCCGTTCCATATCGTCGGCGACGAGACGGCGGTCGCACGCCGTGAAGGCACCCAGCAACAAGTTGTCCGCCACCGACAGCGGGCCGAAAACCTGCCGGCCCTCCGGCACCTGGCAGATGCCGAGCCGGACGCGCTCGGCCGGACGCCGCCGGGTGATGTCGCGGCCCTCGAACAGGACACTGCCGCCGCTGATCTTGTGCACGCCGGAAATGGCGCGCAACAAGGTGGTCTTGCCGGCGCCGTTGGCGCCGACCAGCGCCACCAGTTGGCCGCGCGCCACCGTCAGGCTGACGTTGCGCACCGCGTCGATGCGGCCGTAGCCGGCCGACAGGCCGCGAATTTCGAGCAGGGGCGGCGTGTCGCCACGGCTGACTTTCGCGGCCGGCCCGGCCAGGGTCTCATCCATGGCTCGCACCCAGGTAGGCGGCGATGACATCCGGGTTGGCGCGCACTTCCGCCGCCGACCCTTCCGCCAGCTTCTTGCCGTAGTCGAGCACCAGGATGCGGTCGGAGATGTTCATCACCATCTTCATGTCGTGCTCGACGAGAACCACCGTGATCCCCTGGTCGGCGATGCGCCGGATCAGTTCGTCGATCTCGCCGGTTTCCTTCGGATTCAGCCCCGCCGCCGGCTCGTCGAGAAACAACAGCCGCGGCTTCGCCGCCAGGGCGCGGGCGATTTCGAGCCGCTTGAGCGCGCCGTAGGGCATGGCGCCGGCGGCGCTGCCGACATAGCCGTCCAGGCCGACATAACGCATCAGCGCCGCCGCCTCCTCACGCAGGGCCGAGTCCCGTCGCCGCAGCGCCGGCCAGCGCAGCATGCCCTTGATCAGGTTGCGGTCGAGCGCGAGATGGGCGCCGACCATGACGTTCTCGCGCGCCGACATGTTCATGCAGACTTGCAGGTTCTGGAAGGTGCGCGCGATGCCGAGGCCGGCGAGTCGATGCGGCGGCTGGCCGACGATGCTCCGGCCATCGAAGCGGATGTCGCCGCTGGTCGGCTCGTAAATGCCGGTGATCAGGTTGAACAAGGTGGTCTTGCCGGCGCCGTTCGGGCCTATCACCGAATAGACGAGGCCGCTTTCGACGGCGAAGCTGACATCCTGGACCGCCAGCACGCCGCCGAAGGCCTTGTTCAAGCCGGCGACCTCGAGCAGGGCCATCACTCGCCCCGCCCGAATCGCGCTGCCAGCGTCGGCACCAGGCCGCGCGGCAGAAAGATCATGAACAGCATCAGGATGGCGCCGAAGGCGACGGTCTCCCAGCCATCGAAGGACACCAGCGCCTGCGGCAAGGCCGTCAGCAGGACGGCGCCGACCAGCGAGCCGAACACCGAGGCCATGCCGCCCACCACCACCATGGTGACCAGTTCGATCGAGTGGAAGAAATCGGCGACGTTGGGCGTGACGAAGCCGATGTAGTGGGCGCTCAGGCTGCCCATGATGCTGGCGAAGAACGCCGAGAAGACGAAGATCGCCATCTTGTAGCGCGCCAGGTCGACGCCGACCACCTGCGCCGCCACCTCGGAGCCGTGCAGCGCGCGCAGGGCGCGGCCGAACGGCGAATCCATCAGGTTGCGGCACAGCCACACGCTCAGCAGCAGATTGGCGGCGAACACCCAGTACCAGTTCCGCTCGCCGCTGATCTCGTAACCGAAAATCTCGAGCGGCGGCACCGGCATGCCGTCCGGCCCGCCGGTGTACATCCCCTCGTTGCGAATGACGATGGCAATGATGATGCCGAGGCCGAGCGTCGCCATCGCCAGGTAGTGGCCATGCAGGCGGAAGATCGGCTTGGCGACCAGCGCGGCCAGCAGCGCCGTCGCCAGGGCCCCGGCGGCCATGGCCGCCAGCGGGTGCCAGCCGAAGTGCGTCGGCAGCACCGCCGAAGCGTAGGCGCCGATGCCGAAGAAACCGGCATGGCCGAGGCTGATCTGGCCGGCGAAGCCGATCAGCAGGTTCAGGCCGAGGACGATGACGGCGTTGATGGCCATGCGAATGACCAGATCGTAGTAGTAGCTGTTGGGCAGCAGCAGCGGCAGCAGCAGCAGGATCAAGGCCAGCAGAGGCATGGCAAGCCGCTTCATACGCGCTCCGTCACCTTCGCGCCCATGAGGCCGCGCGGCATGAAGAAGAGGATGACGAAGATCAGCACGAAGGGCACCGCGTCCTTGTACGCCGACGACAGATAACCGGCCGACATCGCCTCGATGACGCCGACCAGCAGGCCGCCGATCACGGCGCCCAGGCCGCTGCCGAGTCCGCCGACCACCGCGGCGACAAAGCCCTTGAGGCCGAGCATGATCCCGACATCGTAGGAGGTCATGGTCAATGGCGTCAGCAGGATGCCGCCCACCGCGCCGAGCGCCGCCGACAGGGCATAGCTGATCAGCAGCACCCGCTGGATGTCGATGCCCACCAATTGGGCCGCCAGGGGATTACACGAGGTCGCCCGGATGGCCTTGCCGATGACGGTGCGGCTGAAGAACAGCCAGAGGGCCACCACCACGAGGGCGGTGACGCCCAGCACCCACAGGCTCTGCGGCTGCAACGAGGCGCCGCCGACGCTGATCGGCGCATGGCCGGAGAAAGGTTCGAGGCCGTGGGTTCCCTTGCCGAACCAGATCTGGACGAGGCCGCGGATCAGCAGCGAGGCGCCGATGGTGATGATGATGAGGCTGACCACGTCGGCGCCCTTGGCCGGCTGGATCGCCAGTTTCTCGATCAGGATGCCGACGCCGGCCGGCAGCACGATCGCCAGCGCCAGCGCCACCGGCAGCGGCAGGCCGGCGTGGATGAAGATCACCATCACCACGCCGCCGAGCATGATGAACTCGCCCTGGGCGAAGTTGATGACATTGCTGGCGTTGTAGATCAGCGTGAAGCCGAGCGCGGCCAGGGCGTAGCCCGCCCCGACCGTGACCCCGGAGAATAGGAACTGGAGGAACTGGGCCACGATGCGCTACTTCGGCCGGCGGTCGATGACGCGCCGCGCCTTGCCCACCAGCGTGCGCTCGATCTTGTCGGTCTCCACCACGTGCACCCGGGTCGACACACCGATCAGGGCCTTGATGTGATGCACAACCTCGCGGCCGATCTCCTCGCGCCGGAGCGAGCTGGTGCGGTCGGACAGTTCGGGCTTGACCTCGACGTAGATGTCCATCTCGTCCAGATGGTCCTCCCGCGATACGTGGATCTGATACTGCGCGCAAAGATTGGGATTCTTCAACAGGACTTCCTCGATCTGGGTGGGGAAGACATTGACGCCGCGGATGATCAGCATGTCGTCGGAACGGCCGGTGATCTTGACCATCCGTCGCATGCAGCCGCCGGTGCCGGGCATGAGCCGGGTCAGGTCGCGGGTGCGGTAGCGGATGATCGGCAGGGCCTCCTTGGTCAGGGAGGTAAACACCAGTTCGCCATCGGCGCCGTCCGGCAGGACCGCGCCGGTATCCGGGTCGATGACCTCGGGATAGAAATGGTCCTCCCAGATGTGCGGCCCGTCCTTGCATTGGACATACTCGCAGGCCACTCCCGGGCCGATGACTTCCGAGAGCCCGTAGATGTCGACCGCGTCGATGCCCAGGCGGTCCTCGATTTCGCATCTCATCTCGTTGGTCCATGGCTCGGCGCCGAAGATGCCGACGCGCAGCGCCGTCGCCGACTTGCCGACACCCTGCCGCGCCAGTTCGTCGGCGATGGTCAGCGAGTACGATGGCGTGCACATGATCACGGTCGGCCCGAACTCGCGGATCAACTGCACCTGCTTCTCGGTCTGGCCCCCCGACATCGGGATGACCGCCGCGCCCAGCGTCTCGCCGCCATAGTGCGCGCCCAGTCCGCCGGTGAACAAGCCGTAGCCGTAGGAGTTGAGGATGATGTCGTCCGCCGTCACCCCGGCGGCGCGCATGGAGCGCGCCATCACCGCGCCCCACATCGCGATGTCGGCGCGGGTGTAGCCGACCACCGTCGGCCGGCCCGTGGTTCCGGACGAGGCGTGTACCCGCACGACATCGCGCATCGGCACGGCAAACAGGCCGTAGGGATAGGTCTCGCGCAGATCGGCCTTGGTGGTAAACGGAAACTTGCCGAGATCGGACAATGTCCGCAAGTCATCCGGATGCACGCCGGCCTGATCGAACTTCTCCCGATAACGGGGAACCTTGTCGTAGGCATGGCGCAACGACCATCGAAGGCGCTGCAATTGCAGCGCCTGCAATTCGTCACGGCTGGCGGTTTCTATCGGCTCTCGTTCAACTTCGTGGTGCGTCACCCTTGCCATAATCTCCTCCACGGCCCGCGAATCTGGATGGCTCGCGTGGCGCCTGGCTCTGTTGGGAGATTTGTTGAACAAAGGCGCGGTTCTCTTCGACCTTGGCCTGGATATGTTGCACCTGCTCCGGCGACAGATGCCGGAAACGTCCCATCACCTTCAAGTACTCGGCTACCGGCAGGGGATCGTCGACCGGGCGGCTCAAGCGCAGCCCCTGTTCCGGCGTGTATTCCCACAGCATGACGAAGTTGGTCTCGACCGCCTTGCGCGCCACTTCCATGTTCTGGTCGGTCGGAAAACGCCAGCCGGTGGTGCAGGGCGAGTAAACGTGGAGATAGGCGAAGCCCGTTTCGGCTGCGACGATGGCCCGGTCGAGCTTGTCGTACAGATCTTCCATGTAGGCCGTCGAGGCGGTGGCGACATAGGCGCAGCGATGGTTCACCATCAGCAGCGGCAGATTCTTCGCGTCCTGCGTCTTGCCCTTGGACTCCCGGCCCACCGGCGTCGTCGACGTCCATGCGCCGTAGGGCGTGGCGCTGGAACGTTGCATGCCCGTGTTCATGTAGCCCTCGTTGTCGACCACCATGAACAGTATCTGCTCACCCCGCTCGGCGGCGCCCGAGAGCGACTGGAAACCGGCGTCGGAGGCGCCGCCATCGCCGGCGATGGCCAACGCCGTCACCTTGCGTCCGGCGCGATTGAACTGACGCTTGACGCCCGCCAGCATGGCGGCGGTGTTGGTCAGCAACGGATGGAACACCGGCACCTTGGTGCCGGCCATGCCGTTGTAGCCCACCGAACCCATGCCCGGCACGCAGCCCGGCGGCGTCGCCAGCACGGTGTCGGGGCCGACGCGGCGCAGGGTGTGGCGCATGAGCAATTCGGTGTTGCAGCCCTGGCACCCGGCCAGGCCCGGCGCGAACAAATCCTCCCAGTCGCCGACCTCGTTGTAGATGCGCGCCGTGGTGTGATGTTTCAGCGCGCCGTGCGGACAGGCCGGCACGCAGGCCGGCGCGCCTTCACAGGTATCGCACTTGGCGACGCGCCCCGTCGCCTCGTCCAGCGCAATGCCGGCATAGACGCAGCCCAGGGTGCACAGCAGGCAATCCACGCACTTGCCGGCATCCCAGCCGATGACTCCGGACTGGCCGTCCTTGGCCAGGGCGCCGGCAGGACAGACGGCCACGCAGCGGGGGTCGCCGCATTGGCGGCATAGCGCCAGCTCGAAGCCCGCCGGTCCGGCGGCGATCTGGATGCGCGACCGCGAGATGTCGTCGTCGCCGACCTTGGCGCGCGCGCAGGCGCGCATGCACTCGCCGCAGCCGTCGCATCTGGCGGCGTCGAAGGCGATGGTGTTGTAGGCACGTCCCATGAACTTTTTCCTAGCGCCAGAGTTGCGACATCAGTTCCCGGCCGACCGCCATCGGCCTGGCCACGAAGCGTTCACGCACAGAATCGAGATTCACGCGGCGCAGAATCAGTTGCGCCATGACGCCGCCGTCGAAGAACTCGTTGACGCCATGAATGCAGACCAGCCGGCCATCGAGAAAACACGCCCTGAGGTAACGGCCGGTCTTTTCGTCGAAGCGGGTTTCCACCCGCGCGTCCGCGGGCTGCCTGCTGCTTCCGACCGAAATGGCGTGGCGGCCGAAGAAATGGTAGGTGTTGAGCGGCACGCCACCCGGATAGCGCCGGAGGCCGGGATCGCCGGCCATCGCCATCCCGGCGATGCGTCCCTGCTCGGCGGCATCGGGCAGGATGGCGTTCATCACCTTGGCATCCGAGTAAAAGCTCCGCGCCTGCGCGCAGTCGCCCGCGGCCCAGACATCGGCGGCATTGGTTCGCATGCTGTCATCGACCAGGATGCCCTGGTCGGCCAGGATGCCGCTATTCGCCAGGTAGCCCAGATCCGGTCTTACCCCGGTGGCGACCAGCAGCAGGTCGGCCTCCAGGGAGTCGCCGTTGTCGAGCGTCAGTATCGCGCCGTCGCCGTTGGGCGCCAGGCCGACGACCCGCCTGCCGGTGCGTATGGTCGCGCCGTGGTCGGTGAAGGCTTTCTCGATCAAGCTTGCCGCCGTGCGATCGAAATAGCCCGCGCACAGCTGGTCGGCCATTTCGACGATGGTGACATTGGCGCCGGCCTTGGCCAGGTTTTCCGCCGCGTGCATGCCGACCAGCCCGGCGCCGAGCACCACGGCCCGCCGCGCGCCGGCGATGGCCCGGTTCAGTCCGATCGCATCGTCGAGGGTACGCAACACGTGATACTTCACTTGCCCGATGCCGGCGATGGGCGGCACCACCGGCGAGGCCCCGGTGGCCAGCAACAGCTTGTCGTAGCGCCATTTGCCGCCCGCCGCGCCATCCAGGCGGACCAGGCGGACGATCTGCTCGTCGGGCCGGACTTCCGCCAGCGACAAGCCGGGCTGGTAATCGATTCGATGCGCGGCGAAGAAATCGGCGTCGCGCAGCAGGACCTGCCCGGGCGTCGACCGCCCCGAGACGACATAAGGCAGCACCGTCGGCGAATACGGCGGATGGCGGTCGCGCGTGACGACCGTCAGGCTGCCCGCCGCGTCGTGCATGCGGATCGCGCTCACCGCCTCGAGCGCCGCGTGGCTGCTGCCGACTACCAGGTACCGCGTTTGTCTCGTCGTCATGTCGCCCGTGCTCTCAATCGTTCTCGTTCAGCCAGGTCGGCCCGGCCGAAAGTCGGCCGTGGCGGAGCGCCTCGGTGTCGCGGATGACCCGATGGAAATGTTCCACGGTCATGTCGGCGCCGGCCAGACCGCCGATGAAGCTGGCCGAGGGAACGTGGCGGCCCAGGCGGTACAGCGCCCCGAGCATCTCCTGGTACATCGGCCCGCAATTCCAGCGAAACGCCACGGAGCGATCGACCACGCCGACGGCCTCGACCTCGCCCAGCGCGGCCACCAGCGCATCGACCGGGAAGGGGCTGAAGGTCTTGATCTTGACGATGCCGACCCTGGTTCCGGCCTGACGCGCCTCGTCCACCGCGTCCTTGGCGGCTCCGGTCATGCTGCCGAGGGTCATGAGGGCGATTTCGGCGTCCTCCATGCGGTACCGCTCGACCAGGGGCGCGTAATTTCGGCCGAAGCGCCGCGCGTATTCCTCGTGCACCTCGGTGATCACCCGCAAGGCGTTTTGCATGCCCTGGCACTGGCCCTTGCGATAGCGCACGAAGGAAGAAGGTCCCTTGCCTCCCGCGCCGCCGGTGAGCGGATCGACCCCCATCGGCCGCAGCGGGTCGAGCGCCGCGTGCCAGTTGACATTCTTCACGCCCATGAACGCATCGACTTCCGCCTGGTCCGGCACCTCGACGCGCGTCGAGCCGTAGGACAGGTAATTGCCGTCAACGCAGACGTTCACCGGCAGCATGACGTCGTGGTGCTCGGCGATCTTGAAGGCCATGATGGTGGTATCGAGCACTTCCTGCACCGATTCGCAGTAGATCTGGATCCAGCCGACCTCCCGCACCGTCATCGCGTCCTGATGGCCGCCCCACACCGACTGCGGCGTGATGCCGTCGCGGGTGACGATGGTCATGACGATGGGCAGGCGCATGCCGGATGTGCGGAAGTAGGGCTCGAACATGAAGGCGAGGCCCGGCCCGCAGGTCGCCGTGTAGGTCCGTCCGCCCGCCAGCGCCGCCCCCTGGAGCACCGAGAGCACCGAATGTTCGCCCTCCGCGTCGACGATGTCGGCGTCGAGCCGGCCGTCGGCGACGAGCTTGGCGACATGCTCGACCAGGCTCGATTGCGGGGTGATCGGATAAACCGACACCATGTCGGGGCGCGCCAGCGCCACCGCCAGCGCCGCCGCCTCGTTGCCCTCGCAGACGATGTACTTGGGCTTGGTTTCGGACCGCTCCAATGTCGCCGTACTCATGCTCCGGCCTCCTCGACCATGGTGATCGCCCGTTGCGGACACTCGTTGGCGCAGATGCCGCAGCCCTTGCAGGTGGCCAGGTTCATGTCGAACCATGCCGGTTTTTCCACGATGCACTGCACGGGGCAGTAAAGCCAGCAGATCGCGCACTTGACGCACTTGTCGCGATCGACCACCGGGCGCATGCTGCGCCAGTCCCCCGGCAGCATCGGCGTGATTTCGGTCGCGATCGGGCACAGATCGTCGGGCACGCCGGCCGCGGCAGGATCGAACATCGGATAGGCGCGATGGCTGCTCATGCCGCGACCCGCCGTTCGATGCGATGGACTTCGGTTTCGTCGTAGCCCCGCTGCAGGGCGGTCAGGTTCTGTTCCAAGCCCGCATCGCGGAACTCGGAATCCCTCAGTGCCTGCTTCAGGGCTTCGAGGTCGACCACGCCGGTCGTGCGCGCGAAGGCGCCCAGCATCAGCGTGTTGGTGATCGGACGGCGAAAGATTTCAATGGCGATCTTCACCGCGTTGCACAGGCCGACGGTGCCGACGGTATCGGGCAGCTTCAGTTCCGCCAGCGGCTTGGCGGTGGTCTGCACCAGGGTCCCGCCCGGCTTGAGGCCGGCAAAGATATTCACCGAATTGGCGATCGTGGGATCGATGCAGATCAGGCAGTCCGGCTCGGTGATGTTGGTCATGCGCCGGATTTCCTTGTCATCGGTGCGCAGATAGGCCACCACCGGCGCGCCGCGGCGCTCGAAGCCGAAGGAAGGAATCGCCACGGCATGCTTGCCGGCCGCGACCAGTCCCGCCGCCAGGATTCCCGAGGCCATCACCGCGCCCTGCCCTCCCCGCCCATGCAGACGGATTTCGTACATCACGCCTCCTCCGACTCGCTGTTCATCCGCGAGCAGCCATCAGTTCAATCGATCGACACTTCAACGCATCAGCCAGGAACTCCACTGCCAGCCCGGCTTGACCGCCGGGCCCGCCCGGCCTTTGCCCCGTACCGGCTGCTTGGGCAAGGCGAAGCCCTGCGTGAAGGCGGCCTGACACACCAGCGTGTATTTCATCCACCAGCCGCTGGCCAGCGCCAGGATGCCGGCCAGCGCCGCCAGCCATGGCAACGTTATGAGCATGGCGACAACGGCCAAACCAGCGGGAACCGCATTGCCCGCCCAGACAAACATGGTGGCGATGCCTCCGAAGGCCTCGATCGTCCCGCTCGGCGCACCGTCGCTCCGCAGGGCCGCGAAGTAGCGGCGCCAGGCCCACAGGCGCCAGAGGCAGAACACTACCAGCAGGGCCGCCGGGTGGCGCCACCACGAGGCGCCCCATGCGGCCAGGGCGAGCAGCGCGGCGCCTTCGGCAAGGCCGGTCGCCAGGACCAGCGGCAGGCAGCGCGGATGCCGCCACGCGGGAATCCCCTTGTTGGCGGCGAGGATCCGGCCCTGCGCGTACATGAACATCAAACCGAGCAGTCCGGTGGCGATCACCGCCGGCAGGGTGCCGTGGGCTATCGCCACCACGCCGGCGCACATCGCAAGCAATGCGACATAGGCCTCCCGGGTCATCCACGAACTGCCGAAATGGCGAAAGACGTTCATCGCACGCCACGGGCGACCGATCTCAAACCACACGCAGGTCAGACCGATGCCGATCATCACCAGCCCGACCACCAAGGGTGGCCGCGCGTCGAGGCCGAGCCAGACGGCGAGCATGGCCGCGTTGGCGAGCAGGCCGCCGCCGCCGCCGCCGGCGATGAAGTTGCCGGCCGCCCGCCAGTCCCAGTTACCCTGGCGGCGCGGCGCGATGCGTTCGACGGAGCGTGCGGGGATGCTCATCGCCGATCCAGCAGGTAATGGACCGAGGGAGCCGTGCCCAGTTCCTCGTGCATGCGGAACGACTCGTTGTCGGCCAGCAGGCGCGCAACATTGCTCTCGGGGTCGAGCACGTCGCCGAAGTGCATGGCGCCGGAAATGCAGGAGTTGACGCAGGCCGGCGTGACCTCGTGATCCCGTCCCGGCACCTGGCCGGTGCGTTCCGCCAGGTCGATGCGATCCTTGCAGAACGTGCATTTGGTGGCGACGCCGATCCGCTGGCTGTCGGCCCGCGCCGCCTCGGAGGCGATCGGTCGGGAACCGTAGGCATATCGCGGCTCGTGCACGATCGAGCGCGCATCGTAGGGGCAGGCCATGATGCAGTTGGCGCAGCCGATGCAGATGTCGTAGTCGATGGTCACCAGGCCGTCGGCCCGCTTTTTCGTCGCCGTCGTCGGGCAGACCTCTTCGCATGGCGGGTTGGCGCAATGCATGCACGCCACCGGAACGAAGCTCCTGCGCACGTCCGGAAACTCGCCGCTTTCGAGATCGAGGACACGGCGCCACTGGACGCCGGGCGGCGTCGCATTGGCGCTCTTGCAGGCGGCGGTGCACGTCTGGCAGCCGACGCAGCGGCGCAGGTCGATCACCATGGCGTAGCGTTTCATGCCGCCATCGCCTCGACACGCCGCACCGCGACGCAGACGATGTCCGCCCCGGAACCGGTGGCATCGGTGAGGTCGAGCGACATCGGCGCGATGGTGTTGAGGCTGGGCATGCCGAGATCCTTGGCGTAGGGCGTCGCCCAATGATCGAACTGCCCGATGATGACCAGCGTGTCGGGGCGCACTCCTTGCACGAGCGTCGCCCGGCCATAGGTGGCGCCGATGTGCGACCGGACTTCGATGCGATCGCCATCGGCGATGCCCAGGTTCGCGGCGGTATCGGCGTTGATGATGACGCCAGTATGACCGCGAACATTTTGGGCGATCTCGCCCATCATGGCGATGGCCGCGTTGCCGCCGGCGTGATACTGCATGCTCTTGGTCGTCAGCAGCCAGAACGGGAAATCGGCGGCCTTGGCGCCCGACTTCTCCAGGTTGCGAATCCAGTGCGCCGGGACGTCGTGCCACTCGGGCAGGGCCTGGTATTCGGCAAGCTGCTTGTTCCACCAGTTCATGCTGCTCTCGTGCATGCGCCGGCCGAGTTCGCGACCGGTGCGCAGCAGACGCTCCTGGTAAGGCAGCTCGTAGCGCAGGCCCTGCCGCGCCAGGGTCGGCGTCAGATACCACTCGAGACGGGATATCGGCACGGTGTAGAAACCATGCTCGCGATACCAGTCGATGCCGTGTTCCTCGCGGCCTTCGGAGAGCGTCAGGGTGGCGGCGCGGCAAACCGCGTCCCATATGCGTTCCGGACTGGGCTCGCCGGCAAGGCTGAAGTCGTAGCCGTCGCCCTTCAGCGGCGCGACCCCGGCAACGCCCTTGTTGATCGCGCTCACGTACTTGTCCAGCAGGCCGCTGCGCCTGGCCAGTTCGGTGGCGATCCAGGTGAAGTCGCGCGCCTCGCCCTGGGGTTCGACGGCCTTCTGGCGCAGGGCCACGCCCTTGTGGTCCCAGAACTGCTCCATGTACTTGGTGCCGCCGACGCGGATCATCTGCTCAGACTCGAGGTCGGTGGCCTCCGGCAGCAGCACGTCGGCCATGTGGTTGGTCTCGTCGACGGTGTAGGCAAAGCAGGCCATGAAGGGAAACTTCGCCACGACGTCGGCGAGATGACGGGTGTCCCAGAAGGAAATCGACGGGTTGGAGCGATAGACCAGCCAGACATCGGGCAGGGTCGGCATCGGCAAGCTCCAGTCATCCGGTCGCTCGCCCTGGAACATCCACGCCAGCTGTGTCGGTCCCAAGGCCTGACTCCAGGCGCCGTTGTTGCCGACGATGGGCACCAGGGTCTGGTGCAGGTTGCGCGTCGCCGGCGTGGTCTGCCATTCCTCCTTGCTGGTCGGATTGAAGTACTGGACCATGAAGCCGTCCTCGCCCGGCGCCACCGAGAGATGCCGGTTGTCGCGCGTCTTGTTGAGACGCACCGTGGTGCCGAGCAGGCCGCCGGGGTTCTCGAGCGCACCGACCAGGACCGCCAGCACCGTGCGCGCCCAGCAGCATTCGTAAGCTCCCCAGCCATTGTTCACCGACTTGCCCAAGGTTACGGCGACGGGACGCAACGGCAGCACCTGGCCGTCGATGGTGATGGTCTCGCCGATGCTCGCCGCTTCCAGATACTCGTTGGCAATGCGGCGGATGGTCGAAGCCTTGACGTCGCAGACACCTTCTGCCCATTCCGGCGTGTATTTCCCGATATGGCGCGCCAGCATCTCGTAGGCGGTGACGCCGTCCACGTCGCGATGCTCGCGATGTTCGTCGTCGGCATCGACGGAAACGGCCCGTGCCACGCGGAAGCTGCCGGCAACCGCCGGCACAGCGCCCGGCGTGTCGTGCGGCACGGCGTTCGCGCTTGCCTCGTCCCAGACGAGCGGCTTGCCACTGGCCGGATCGCGCAGGTAAAGGCCGTCGGGGCCGACCAGATAGGGGGAGGCCGTGCGATCGCGCAGGAAGGGCACGTCGAGTTTCGCCAGGCCATGCTCCTTGACCAGCACGTGGATCAAGGCGAACAGGAAGGCCGGATCGGTCTTGGGCCGGATCGGCACCCATTCCGACGAGCAAGCCCCCGTGGTCGAGAGATGCGGTTCCACCTGCACCCGCTTGTAGCCCCGCACGCGCGCGTCGGCATGGCGGATCACGGCGCACGGACCGCCGGTGACGTCGACATTGGCGCCGACCGCGATGTTGTAGCGGCAATGCGGAGTATCGGCGGCAACCGTGAAGGCGCGATGCCAGAACTCGCCGTACAGATGCTCCGAATGAACGCACTTGACGCCTTGTCCCGAACCGAAGCTGTAATCGACCGGCCCCCAGGCCGCCAGGAAGGCCGGGAAAGTGCCCATGTAGTTCGATGGCGTGCCGCCGTGACCGAGGCTGACCGCCAGGCGAGGCAGGCCGGACTCGTCGATCAGGCCCTTGGCCCGCGCCGCCGCGAGCTTTTCCGCGACCAGGTCGAGCGCCTCGTCCCAGGAGATCGGCACGAAGCCCGGATCCTCGTTACGCCCTTTCTTCGGATTGGTGCGCTTCATCGGTGTGCGCACGCGCTCGGGGTTATACGTCTTCTGAACCAGGCCGTAGGCCTTGACGCATACCCGGCCGCGCGCCGGATGCACATGCTCGGCGTCGAAGTTGGGTTCGATTTCCGTGGCGACGCCGTTCTCGACCTTCACTTTCATGAAGTCCGGGCCCGCCACGCAGTTGTAGCAATAGCTCGGGACGCGCCTGACGCCGGCGTTGTCAGCCATGCTCGACCACCGCCATGGCCACCAGATCAAGGCAAATGCCTTGTGGACCGGAAAGCGCTCGCGTTACATACCGGGACTGACTGTCCAACCGATGTCTCCTCGATTATCGCCTGCGTTCTCGCCGCTTTTTTCTGGCTCTCGATATATGATACAGAATATCCATGAATGTAACAATTATTTTGTATCACCTTATCAAATACAAAACGCCAATGGACATTCATGCCAGCAACCAATCATGTTATATGCTAATAATTAATTAGTTATGATTGAATCTTGCCTATAAACGTGATACATCAACTTGATATTGCGTTAACAATCGAGTATCTTCGTGACTCAACAATGACGGCCTTGCCGGCAGGGAGATAGCCATGAAAAGCACTTTGACCGCGGGCGCGTGGGCCACTCGCCAGATCACCATCGATACCCCGAGGACCATCGATTTCCTGGGAGAAAATCTGCGCGTGTATGCAACGCCGGAATTGGTGCGCGATTTCGAGGTGAGCTGCCGCGAGTTCCTGCTCGATCACACCGACGCGGGCGAGGATTCGGTCGGTACCGGCATCAGCATTTCCCACGGCGGCGCGACTCTGCGCGGCATGAACGTGACCATCACGGTCACGGTGGCGAAGGTCGAGGGACGGTCGGTGACCTTCGATTTGCTGGCCCGCGACGATCTCGAGGAGATCAGCCGGGGCACTCACTCCCGTTTCGTCGTCGAAGTGGAGAAACTGCGCGCCAAGGTTGCCGCCAAGGCGGCGAAGATCGCCGGCTGACCGACACCGGGGCGACATGCGAGAAGTTAGCCTCTTACAGCCCGTCGGACGAGCCGCGCATATCGACCGATTCCCGATAACGGGGAACCCAAAGGACGCCGGTCAGTGAACGGTGATGATTAGGCGCGCGATCATCGCTGCGGCAGTGACCGTCTTGCCAAAGGCTGTCGGAGCACAACTCACAGGCGATCCCGATTCATACCCGAGCCTGAAGCTCATGGGCGACGTGCTGCCTGGCCGCAGTTCCGGCGATGGCATAAAGGAGATCGAGCGGCTGGCAGCACAGTTGCCGCCGGGCATCGGCTACGAGTGGACCGGCCTGTCCTACCAAGAGAAGGCCGCCGGTTCGCAGGCGCCTATGCTGCTCGCGCTCGCCCTGCTGGTGGTGTTTCTCGTGCTCGTCGCGCTCTACGAAAGCTGGAAGATCCTGTTCTCCGTGCTGCTTATCGTGCCCATCGGCACGGGCGTGCTCGGCGGGATGTTCACCGCCACCTTGCTGGGCGTGCTGTTCGTGCCGGTGTTCTACGTCTGGGTCATGTCCAGGTTCAACCAAAAGAAGACTGACAACCATCAGGAACTCCCTGTGGCGATCGAGGGGGAAGCCAAGTGAAATCAATGGCCAGATATTCAGGCGGCCGAACATCGGCTTCGTGCCCGCAATGCGGACATCGGTGCGGCCCGGCTTATTCCACGGTAACGGACTTGGCGAGGTTGCGCGGTTTGTCCACGTCCGTGCCCTTGACCAGCGCCGCGTGATAAGCAAGCAATTGCAGCGGCACGACGTGCAGCACGGGCGACAGCAAACCGTAGTGTTCGGGCAGACGCAGGATGTGCACGCCTTCGGTCTCCGGCACTTCCGAGTCGGCGTCGGCGAAAACGTAAAGTTCGCCGCCGCGCGCGCGCACTTCCTGCAGGTTGGACTTGAGCTTCTCCAGCAGCGGATCATTGGGCGCCACCGAGATCACCGGCATCTCGGCGTCGACCAGCGCCAGGGGGCCATGCTTGAGCTCGCCGGCCGGATAGGCCTCGGCGTGGATGTAGGAGATTTCCTTGAGCTTGAGCGC
>ERZ1645187.641-NODE-641-length-34279-cov-47.794004_pt1 | contig 34279 bp, 29 predicted proteins | sample MGYA00575352_ERZ1645187 | MGnify/ENA primary metagenome ERZ1645187 (study PRJEB40837, sample SAMN11349314) | freshwater sediment metagenome | isolation source: river sediment | host: Sediment | place: India: Wazaribad , New Delhi | collected 2017-02-21 ... | reverse complement strand
GGCCGTGACGCCAGAGCGTGGGAGCCGGGTGCGATTGCAAAATGAGAATTGCTGTGAGGTTTTGCTTGAAGATTCTACCCGTGACTGTGCTGGTGCTGGCGCTATCGCTGCTGCGCCTGGCGATAGCGCAGGGGCCAGATCCTGCAATGCTGCCGTTGACGGCCCAGGAGCGCGCCTGGCTGGCCAGCAACCCGACGGTGCGTGCCCGACTCGGCGACTATCCGCCCTACATGCTCACGACGCCCGAACCGGCGGGCCTGGCGGTTGATTATCTCAACTACGTCGCCAAGCGGTTCGGTTTCAAGGTTGAGTTTATCCCTGCCACCACCAGTTTTGACATCGCAGTCGCCGATGTCGGCGGCGCGCATCAGCACTACGATCTGTTGCCTACCTTTACGCGCACGCCGGAACGGGAACAGCAGTTCGCCATTACGAATGATTATCTGACCGCGCCCTGGGTCCTCTATGCGCGCCAGGATAGCCCCTACATCATCGGCCTGGAAAGCCTCGCCGGCAAAACCATCGCCGCGGAAAAGGGCTTTTTGGTCACCCAAAAGCTCAAGCAGGACTTCCCAAGGATTCGCATCCTCGAAATGATAACGCCGGTGGATGCGCTCATGGCGGTCGCCACCGGCCAGGCGGATGGCTATGTGGGCAATTTGACCGTCAGCAATTTTCTGGTCAAGGAACATCGCCTCAGCAATCTTGTAGTCGCCGCGCCCACGCCCTACGGCATCAATACCCAGGCCATGGCAGTCCGCAAGGACTGGCCCGAGCTGGCCGGGCTGATCAACAAAGGCCTGGCCGCGATGACGGATGAAGAGCGCCAAACCATCCTCCAGAAATGGATTGGCGTCGAGATGAGGCTGCAACCGGACTACACGCTGGTCTGGCAAATTCTGGTGGCCGCGATGCTGATCGTGCTGGCCATCTTCTACTGGAACCGCCGGCTGGCGCGAGAAATCGTGATCAGACAACGGATTGAGTCCGAGTTGAGGAACTCCAAAGCCCAGCTACAGCAAGAAAAACAGGCGCTCCAACGGGCGGAAATCAAGTTGCACCAGGAGCAAACGGCATTAAGAGAACTCAATGAAACCCTGGAACGGCGGGTCGAAGAGCGTACCGCCGAGGTCCGGGCCGCCACTGCGGCGATCCTGGAGCGCGAAGAAAGTCTGAATTTCGTCGTAGATGGAAGTCGGCTGGGAACCTGGGACTGGAACATCGAGACCGGCGAGGTCCGGCGCAACGACTACTGGGCCGGGATGCTCGGCTATACCCGCCAGGAGGCTGATGACGCCACGGCCGGCGGCTGGCTCGAACTCATCCACCCCGATGACCGGGAGCGGGCGTGGCAATCCATTGATGCGCACCTGGCGGGCCAGACGCCGCTGCACGAAGTCGAATACCGGATGCGGGCGCGTGACGGCAGCTACCGCTGGATTCTGGATCGGGCGCGGATCGTCAGCCGCAACAGCGAGGGTCGGGCGGTGCGGATGGCCGGCACCCATCAGGACATCACCGAGCGCAAGCGGGCCGAGCAGCAGGTGCGCGACAGCGCCCACCACCTGCACCGGCTCTTTGAGAATGTGCCTATCGGCATGTTCCAGTCCACCCCGAAGGGTCAGTATGTCTTCGTGAATCCCGCCCTGGCCGCCATGCTCGGGTTCGATTCGCCCGCGCAAACGATAGAAACCATCAACCGCACCTCCGTTGCCGAGGCGACTTATGCCGACCCCAGCCGTCGGCCGCTGCTGGTCGAAGAAGTAGAGCAGCACGAAGGACAGTTTCGGACCTTTCAAAACCGCTACCGGCGCCGGGATGGCAGCGTCTTCGATGCGCTCCTCTGCTTTAGCGAACAAACCGATCCCTTCAGTGGCGAGCGGTTTCTGTACGGCTTCATCCAGGACATCAGCGAACGAGTACAGGCCGAGGCCCAGGTCCAGGAAACCCTGCGCCTGCTCCAGGTCGCCACCGACGCCGCCGACATCGGCATCTGGAGCTGGGAATTCGCCAGCGGCAAGCTGGAATGGGACGACCGGTTGTGCGCCTGGTACGAAGCGCCGGAGGAGATGAACCGGACCGGTCTCTGCTACGAGTTCTGGAAATCGCGCGTGCATCCCGACGACCGGGAACGCGCTGAGTCCGCCTTGGCCGCGCCCCTCCATAATAACGCGCCCCATGAAGATGACTTCCGCCTGCTCTTGCCGAGCGGCCGGGTCCGCTACATCCACATGGCCGCGGTGGTTGAACGCGACGCCAACGGCCAGCCCTGGCGGATGGTCGGCGTCAATCGCGACATCACGCAGCAACACGAATTGGAGGCGGCGTTACGGGCCGCCAAGGGGGCTGCCGAAACCGCCAGCGCGGCCAAGAGCGAGTTTCTGGCGCACATGAGCCATGAAATCCGCACGCCGATGAATGCGGTGCTGGGACTGGCCCAGGTGTTGGGCCGGGAACCGCTAACCGCTAACCAGCACGATATGTTGGAGCGGATTCAGGCGGCGGGCCGGTCGCTGCTGGTCATCCTCAACGATATTCTGGATTTCTCCAAGATCGAAGCCGGCCAGTTGCGCCTGGAATCCCGGCCCTTCGACCTGGCCGGACTGCTCGCCCGGATCGGGAGCCTGATGGAGCAAACTGCCCAGACCAAGGGACTCACATTCTGCATCGCCGCCCCCACCGAACCGGTAGGTCCGCTCCTGGGCGACGGCTTGCGGCTGGAGCAAGTACTGGTCAATCTGGCCAGCAACGCCCTCAAGTTCACCGAGCGTGGGGAGGTCACCATCGCTGTTCACCTGCTGGAGCGCAACGAAACGGTCGTCCGGGTGCGCTTTACCGTGCGGGACACTGGCATTGGCATTGCGCCGGAAGCCCTGGACCATCTGTTCACCCCCTTCACTCAGGCTGAAGCCGGAATCACCCGACGATTTGGCGGCACCGGGCTGGGGTTGGCGATCTGCAAGCGGCTGGTGGCGCTGATGGGCGGGGAGATCGGGGCCGAAAGTCAGGTCGGCCAGGGCAGTACCTTCTGGGTTGAACTGCCCTTTGCGCGCGCGGTTCAAGGCGCAGTCACAACGCAAGCGGCGCCGAAACCGGCGCTACCCGCCGGGCCGCGCCTGAGCGGGGTGCGGGTGCTGGTGGTGGACGACAGCGCGATGAACCGGGATGTGGTGGAGCGGGCGCTGGGGCTGGAAGGCGCAACGGCGATGTTGGCCGCCGATGGGCAACAAGCGATTGAATGCCTGAAGGCCCGACTCGCCGCGTTCGACGTAGTGCTGATGGATGTGCAGATGCCGGTCATGGATGGCCTGACCGCGACCCGGTTGATTCGCCGTGACCTGGGTCTGACGGCGTTGCCCATTATCGCCTTTACCGCCGGGGTGCTGCCCGAACAGCAGGCGGCGGCGCGGGAGGCCGGCGCGAATGACGTGCTGGCCAAGCCGCTGGATTTGGAGCAGATGACGGCGATGCTGTTGCAGTGGGTGAAACCTCATTCAGTGGCGCTTCCGTCCCCCCCACCCCAGCCCTCCCCCACGAGGGGGGAGGGAGTTGGCGGCTCCCCCTCCCCGCCGTGGGCGGGGGTTGGGGGGCGGGGGGAAAGGTTGCCCGACGACTTCCCGGCCATCCCCGGCATTGACCGGGGCCAGGCCGCTCAGACCCTCGACGGCGACCGGGCTTTCTTTCTGCGCCTGCTGGACGGATTCCTCACTGAATTCGGGGCCGCCGCCGCGCAAACTCGCCGCGATCTGGTCCAGAGCGACCGGGAAACCGCCGCCCGCCGCATTCACACGCTGCGCGGCAACGCCGGCAACCTCGGTGCGCTGGAGTTGATGGCGACGGCTGGGGCGCTGGAAGAGGCAATTCGGCGAGGTGAGATGGATGTGGAAACCGGATTGGAATCGCTGGACCGCCAACTCGCCGCCCTCACCGCCGCCAGCGCCCCCTGGCGAGGTCTGACCGAGGCCCCCGCGCCGCCAGCCTCCGCCGCCGCGCCGCCACTGGCCCCCGAGCAACTGGAAGCCCTGCGCGCGGACTTGCGTGACTACAACCTCAAAGCCCTGCGCCGCTTTAAAGAACTGAAACCGGCCCTTGTGGGCGCGCTGGGCGCGGCGAAAACCGGGGCGCTGGAACACGCCATCCGTGGCATGCGCTTCGACGAGGCGCTCGCGGCCCTGGAGCGATGCTAACGTTCCTTCGCCCCCGGATCGCGCGGCGTTAATCAATGGCCATCGGGCTGCAAAATCCGCTAAATTACTTGGTTTCCTTTTTCTAGCCGAGGATTTGCCCATGCCCACCGCTGCCCCGCTCCGAATCGTTCAGATTACCGACCTGCATCTCAAGGTCAGTCCTGGCAGCCGCCTGTGGGGCGCCGACGTGGACGCCGGGCTGAACGCGGTGCTGGCGCACATCCAGGCGCGCGATCCTGCGCCTGACTTTATTCTGGCGACTGGCGATCTGGTCGGCGACGAACCGGACGCCTATGACCGTCTGATCGCCATACTGGAACCGCTGGCCCTGCCGGTCTATTGCCTGCCGGGTAATCACGACTTCCCGGCGATCATGAGCCGGACCTTGCGTGGCAGCATGGTGCAGTGGCTACGATACTTCGTCGCCGGGCACTGGCAGTTCGTGCTGCTCGATTCCAGTTTCCCCGGTACACCCGACGGCCATCTGGCCTCGGCTGAGCTGGCGCTGCTGGATACCGTGCTGGCGACGGACTTCGAACGGCCTACGTTGGTCTGCCTGCACCACAACCCGTTGCCCATCGGCGCAGCCTGGCTCGACACCATGACGGTCAGCAACGGTGCGGCGCTGTTCGCGGTGCTGGAACGTTATCCACAAGTCCGGGCACTGGTCTGGGGGCATATCCACGGTGAATTTGCCGCTCAGCGCGGTTCCATGCGCCTGCTGGCCACCCCCGCCACGTCGGTGCAATTCAAACCTGACGCCCCGGAGCCGTGCGTGGATGATCTCCCGCCCGGCTATCGCTGGCTCGAGCTGTATCCCGATGGAACGTTGAAAACCGGCGTGGAGCGGGTCACTTTACCGGCTCGGCAACACGGCCTGACCCGGCGGGTCCCGGCCTGACCAACCTTTTGATGGAATTGAATATGAACCTTAAAGACGATCTGGTCCGACATTACCACTGGCTGCGCCAGTACGGTCTCAACGACTCCCACAGCGGCAACGCCTCAGTGCGGGATGGCGATGCTTTCTGGATCACACCCACCGGCTGTTGCGCCGACACGCTCAGCAGCGGCGATCTCGTCGAATGCCGCCTTGACGGCATGATCGGCAAGGGCGCTTCGATGGATGCCCGCCTGCACTTGGCGGTATACCAGGCCAACCCCGAAGCCCGCGCCCTGCTGCACAGCCACGGTCCCTACTCGGTGGCGATGACCATGGACAACGAGGAATTTTTCCCGGCGGATTTCGAGGGGCAGTTGTATTTCAGCCGGGTGCCGGTGCTGACCATTCCCTACGATCAGTACGCCACCCGCTCGCCGCGCCTGGTCGCCGAAATCCTGGCCGACTATCCCATCGCCGTAGTGCGCGGTCATGGCGTCTACGCCTGCGCCGACAGCCTCAATCTGGCCTACAAATGGACCTGTTCGCTGGAACTGTCGGCCAAAACTGCCTTTATTGCCCAGCAGGCGGGCAAGATTTGAGGGAATACGGCGCGCAGGCGGCGTGGGTGAACGGCAGCGTGAAGCGGAAGACGCTGCCCTTACCGAGTTCCGACTCTACCCAAATCTGCCCGCCGTGGTGTTCGACGATCTGCTGGCGCATGGCCAGGGCCGCTCCTAACCATCAAGGGAGTCACTCTACTCCCTGGCCAACACTCCATCGTTCAACCGCCACACGGCATCCATTCGCGCCGCCAGGCCCGGATCGTGCGTGACCACGACAAAACTGGTCCCCAGATCGCGGTTGAGTTCCAGCATCAGTTCAAACACCTGCTCGGCGCTGTGCCGGTCGAGATTGCCGGTCGGCTCGTCGGCCAGCACGCAGGCCGGCTCGGTGATCAAGGCCCGCGCCACCGCCGCCCGCTGGCGCTCGCCGCCGGACAGCTCGCCCGGCTTGTGCGTCAGGCGCTGGCCCAGGCCAACCCGTCCCAGTAGTTCCGCCGCCTGCTCCCTGGCTTTGGCCGGCGCCGTGCCACGAATCAGCAGCGGCATCGCCACATTTTCCAGCGCGGTGAATTCCGACAACAGGTGATGGAACTGATAGATAAATCCCAGACAGCGGTTGCGCAGCCGGCCCCGGTTCGCGTCGCTCAGCCGGCTCAATTCCTGGCCCATCACCCACACCGAGCCGGCGGTCGGCGTATCCAGCCCGCCTAACAGATGCAGCAGCGTGCTCTTGCCGGAGCCGGAACTGCCAATGATCGCCAGCCGCTCGCCGCGCTGCACCTGCCAATCCACGCCCTGCAATACCTCCAGCCGCTCATCGCCCTGCCGAAAGGTCTTGGCCAGTTGCCGGCATTCCAGCACTGCCGTCTCCATCGTCGTCGCCTCATTCATAGCGCAGCGCCTCCGCCGGCTGAGTTCGCGCCGCCCGCCAGGCCGGATACAACGTCGCCAGCGTCGCCAGACCGAACGCCACCAGGCCGATGGTCCAGACATCGCCCCATTGCACCTGTGACGGCAAATCGCTGATCAGGTAAACATCCGGGGCCAGAAACTTCATGCCGAGCGCCCGCTCGATGAACGGCACCACCACATCCACATGGGTCGCCAGCGACACCCCGCCAATCAGTCCCAGCAGAGTGCCCACCAGCCCGATGGTGATGCCCTGGACGATGAAGATGCCCATGACGCTGAGCGGAGTCGCCCCCAGGGTGCGCAGGATGGCGATGTCGGCCTGCTTGTCGGTCACCACCATCACCAACGCTGAAACGATGTTGAACGCCGCCACCGCCACGATCAGGGTCAGAATCACGAACATCGCCGTCTTTTCGATCTGCACCGCCCGGAAGAAGCTGGCGTGATCCTGGGTCCAGTCCCGCGCCAGATAGCCCTCCGGCAACTGACTGGCGAGTTGACGGACCAGACGCGGCGCCTGAAACAGATCGTTCAGCCGCAGCCGCACCCCGTTAACCGCGCCCTCGGGAAACTGGAACAGCTTGCCCACATCGGCGATGTGCGCCAGCGCCAGCCCCCGGTCGTACTCATACATACCGGCCTTGAACAGACCCACCACCTCGAACCGCTTGAGGCGCGGCAGCACGCCGGCGGGCGTCACATTGGCCTGCGGGGTAATCACTATCACCTTGTCGCCCAGCCCCACGCCCAGCACATTGGCCAGTTCCTGGCCGAGCACCACGCCAAACCGGCCAGGGCGTAAATCATCCAGCGAACCCTGAACCATCTTGCCGCCGATGTCGGACACCTGCTGCTCCTCTGCCGGCAGGATGCCCTGAATCAATGCACCGCTGACCAGCGAAGCATTGTTGAGCATCGCCTCGCCCCGGATGTAGGGCGCGCCGCCCTGGACTTGGGGATGGCGCAGCGCCTGCTCGCGCACCGCCGCCCAATCCTCCACCAGCCCATCCCAGCGGCTGAGGGTGGCGTGGGCGGTCATCGCCAGAATGCGCCCGCGCAATTCCTGCTGGAACCCGTTCATCACCGACAACACGGTGATCAAGGCGGTAATGCCCAGCGCAATGCCAAGCATCGAGGTCAGGGAAATGAAGGAAATGAAATGATTGCGGCGCTTGGCGCGGGTGTAGCGCAGGCCGATGAACAACTCCAGGGGACGAAACATGGACACGATTCCGATTGGCGGCAACGCTCGCTGCCGAAAAGCGCGCCATTATAAAACGTTGGCCGCCCGGTGGGCGGCCAACACGCGATCCATCGCCGGATCAGACAAGCTGGAACAATTACTACTTGGGCGCAGCGGGGGGGGTCGGAGTAGCAGGCATAGCGGGAACTGCCGGTTTAGCCGGAACCGCGGGCGCCGCCGGAGCCGCCGGCACTGCCGGAACCGCCGCCGGCATCGCGGGCGCCGCCGGAACCGCCGGAACCGCCGCCGGCATCGCGGGCGCCGCCGGAGCCGCTGCCGCCGGCTCTGCTCCACCTACGGTTACCATCGGCTTGACTTTCTCAAGAGTTTTGCCCTTGATGCCCGGCACTTTAGCCAAGTCATCCACCGACTGGAAAGGGCCGTTGGCTTCCCGATACTTGACGATATCGGCCGCCTTTTTGGGACCGATCCCCTTCAAGCCTTTTTCCAACTGCTCAGCGGTCGCGGTGTTGATGTCAATAGCCTGGGCAAAAGCCATGGCGGAGAACACGGCCAGAGCAGCCGCAAAAACCATATGCAACAATTTCATTGGGCACTCCTTTTATTCTTGATCACTTTGTCGGTCGGCAACAAACAGCCGGCATGGAAAAAATAGAACAAAATTGTGGAAATGCAACCCGGGTGACCGCTTTTTTTTAGAACGGGCGTTAGCCGCTGGTCTTCATGACCAGGTCAGGCATCGGCTTGATGGTATTCCACTGCTGGCAACTGGGACAACACCAGGGCAGCGATTTGACGATAAAACCACAGTTAGCGCACCGGTAGCGGGCGGCGCTGTTCAGCATTTGGGCACTGACGCAGTGCAAGACGTGCAAGTCGGCATATCCCGCTCCCATCCCCCGCCCCAACTGGATTTCAACCAATCGCCGCAGCCCGAGCAGGGTCGGGTACTCCTGGAGTTCGCGTTCGAGAAACCGGAACGCCGCCTCTTCGCCCTCCTGCCGCAAGAGCCAATCCACCAGGGCATCGGTAATGCGCCCGCCGTGATCCCGTTGCTGAACCTCCCGTAAATATGCGCCCCACTGATCCAGTTGGCCCAGGGCGTCATAACAGGAACTCAGGGGCGTAATCACCTCCGGGAAATATCCCCGATCCTGTCGCTCAACAGCCTGGAACGCGACAATGGCCGCCCGATAATCGCCGGCCCGCATCGCCAGCCGGCCTAATAACAGATTGGCCCGCGCGCAGTCCGGATCGCGCGTCAACGCCTCGCGCAACCAGCTTCGGGCCTCCTCATCCTGGCCGCCGGCGGCGGCTTCCTCGGCCAGTTCACAGCAGAAGTGCGCAGTCTCCCGCTGTTTGGATTCGCCGCCGATCTCCTTCAGGCGGTCGCAATGGGTAATCGCCTGACGCCAATCCTTTTCCTGCTGGAAAATATGGATGAGCCGCGCCAAGGCCACCTGCGTATGATCAGGTTGTTCCACCAGTTCCCGAAACAGCTCCTCAGCCCGGTCAAACAGACCGGCCCGCAAATAATCCTCGCCCAGTTCGAGCATCGCCCGGCGGCGCTGCTCCGCAGTGAGTGAGGAGCGGGTGATCAGATTGGCATGAACATGGATCGCCCGATCCACCTCGCCCCGGCGTCGGAACAAATTGCCCAGCGCCAGATGAATCTCGGCGGTACTCCGGTCCACGCCGGCCATGCGGGTAAAGACCTCGATGGCCTGATCGGGCTTGTCTTCGATCAGATAATTCAACCCCTTGAAGTATTCGGCATTACGAACCGTCGTGCGACGGCGCCGCCCGGTATACTCGCGCCGGGCCACCCACCAGCCTGAGGCCGCGGCAACCGGCAGCAGCAACCAGAGTAGCTCCAGCATGACCTAGCGGCGCACCACCGGCGCGTCAATGGGCATCCCGGCCTACCTTTTTGGCCAGCAGGCTGATTTCCTGATCCTTGCCAGCAATGGCCTGTTGCAAGCGGGCCGCCCGCCAGCGCAACGGCAGCACGATGAAGGCTCCGATCAGTGCGGTGACAACCGCGCCCGCAGTAAACGCACCGACCACTACCAGCGATAGCGGCAATTCCAACTTGTACAGCAGGTAATCAACCTGAACAGGATTAGCGTTCAGCGTCGAAAATTCCACGCCCAGCAACAACACGACCAGCAAGACGATGGTAATCAAAATGACTTTAATCCAGAACATCGGTTTCCCCCGCTAAACTAAGGCCTGAACTCGGTTCGGCTCGAACCGCGATCCGCTACTCACGGTAGAGCCGGGTTTCGCGCACCTCAACAAAAAACCCACTTCATGCTTGTGGGTTTTTGAAGGGCGGATGACAGCCGATAGCCTGCCGGATTGAAAGGATAATTACAACAACGGATCACCACCTTCAAAACCGCGGTCATTAACCCGTTCGCGCAATTCCTTCCCTGGCTTGAAGTGCGGGACGTACTTGCCCGCCAGCGTAACGGCATCACCGGTTTTGGGATTGCGGCCCACGCGCGGCGGCCGGAAGTGGAGTGAAAAACTGCCAAAACCACGGATTTCGATCCGCTCGCCATGGGCCAGCGAATCGCTCATCTGTTCCAGCAGCGTCTTGACGGCCTGCTCTACATCCTTGTAGGGAATATCGCTGCGTTTGCGCGCCAGAATCTCGATCAATTCCGATTTTGTCATGAACTGTGCTCCGTGAACGGCGGTCGCGGCGGAGTAGCGCCGCGCCGCCCGCATTCAAGTCAATCGTCCTGTGCGCTCATCTGTTCCTTGAAAATATCGCCCAGGGTCGCGCCCGTGCTGGATTTGCGACTGTAGTCCTGCAACACCTCGGCTTCCTCCGCCATGTCCTTGGCCTTGATGGACAGGGCGATAGTGCGGTTCTTGCGATCCACATTGATGAACTTGGCTTCGACCTCGTCGCCTTCCTTGAGCACCGACCGGGCGTCCTCGATCCGCTCGCGGGACAACTCGGAGGCGCGCAGCGTGCCCTCGACCCCATGACCCAGGTCCACCACGGCGCCCTTGGCGTCCACCGAGATCACCCGGCCCTTGACCACGCTGTTCTTGGGATGATCAGCGACGAAATTGGAGAAGGGATCCTTGTCAATTTGCTTGATGCCCAGCGAAATCCGCTCGCGTTCCGGATCCACCGCCAGGACCACCGCATCCACCTCCTGGCCTTTCTTGTACTGACGCACGGCCTCTTCGCCGCTGACGTTCCAGGAAATGTCGGACAGATGCACCAGACCGTCAATGCCGCCATCCAGGCCGATGAAGATGCCGAAGTCGGTGATGGACTTGATCTTGCCGGAGACGCGGTCACCCTTGGCGTGGCCCTGATCGAATTCCTCCCAGGGATTAGGCTGGCACTGCTTCATCCCCAGCGAGATGCGGCGGCGTTCCTCATCAATGTCGAGCACCATAACCTCGACCTCGTCGCCCAGAGCCACCACCTTGTTCGGATTGACGTTCTTGTTGGTCCAATCCATCTCGGAAACGTGGACCAGGCCTTCGACCCCTTCTTCGATCTCGACGAAGCAGCCATAGTCGGCGATGTTGGTGACCTTGCCGAACACCCGGGTACCGACCGGATAGCGACGGGCCAAAGCGATCCACGGATCGTCGCCCAGTTGCTTCAGGCCCAGCGACACGCGGTTGCGCTCGCGGTCAAATTTGAGCACCTTGACTTTGATGTTATCGCCGACCGCGACCACTTCGGAGGGATGCTTGACCCGCCGCCACGCCATGTCAGTGATGTGCAACAGGCCGTCAATACCGCCCAGGTCCAGGAACGCGCCGTAGTCGGTGAGGTTCTTGACCACGCCGTCCACGACCTGGCCTTCCTGCAGGTTCTGCAACAGCGCCTCACGCTCGGCGCTGTATTCCTGCTCCACCACCGCCCGGCGGGAGACCACCACGTTGTTGCGCCGGCGGTCGAGCTTGATAACCTTGAATTCCTGTTCCTTGCCTTCCAGATAGGCGGCGTCGCGCACCGGGCGCACGTCCACCAGCGAACCTGGCAGAAAGGCGCGAATCTCGCCGATGTCCACGGTGAAGCCGCCCTTCACCTTGCCGCTGATCAGACCCTTGATAATTTCCTCGCTCTCGAACGCTTTTTCCAGGGCGCTCCAGACCCGGGCGCGCTTGGCTTTCTCGCGAGACAGCCGGGTTTCCCCGAAGCCGTCCTCGAGCGCATCCAGAGCGACCTCGACCTGATCGCCCACCTTCACTTCGAGAACACCGTCCTCGTTGTAAAACTGTTCGAGTGGAATCAGCCCTTCGGATTTCAGGCCGGCGTTGACGACCACGGCATCCGACCGGATCTCCACCACCGTTCCCTGGACGATGGAGCCGGGTTGCATCTGCTTGTCGGCCAGGCTCTGTTCAAACAGTTCGGCAAAACTTTCGGTCATGGGTTATAGCTCAAAAAAACCGGCGGCTTGCAACCGCCACGGGTGGGTTAGGGTATCGGATTCGGCAGCGCGCTCCCGAACCGGCTTGGGTGACTGCATTTCTCGCTACGATAGGGAGCGCCCAGTCCCGGCGCTTATCAACCGATAAGCGTAGCATGGGTATCACCGGCGTAAAGGCTTGCGCCTAACAGTTTTTCGGTAATCCCAAACTCTGTCGGGTCCGCATCAGCGCCCAGTCGCACACTTCGGTGATGCTCAAGCGCGTCGTATCCAGCGTTTCCGCGTCGGCCGCGGGCCGAAGCGGAGCCGCCGCGCGCTGGCGGTCGCGGGCATCGCGCTCGGCGATTTCGTCAGCAAGATTTTTAAGGTTAGCATTCAAACCTTGTTCGCTCAACTGGTTATGGCGACGGCGGGCGCGCTCCTCGGCGCTGGCGGTCAGGAACAGCTTGAGGTCAGCGTCGGGAAACACCACTGTCCCCATATCCCGGCCATCGGCGATCAAGCCAGGCGGCTGGCGAAAATCGCGCTGTCGCTGCAGCAGGGCGGCGCGCACCGCCGGCAGCGCGGCAACCCGGGACGCCGCATTGCCGCAGGTTTCGCTGCGCAGTTCAGCGCCGACTTCCTCGCCCTCCAGAACAATGCGTGGGGACTCTTCGATCCCGGCCTGGAATTCCACCTCCAGCCCGGCGGCCACCGCCGCGACCTGAATTTCATCCTCCAGCGCCAGATTCCGGCGTAGCGCCGCCAGCGCAGTCAGCCGGTACAGTGCGCCACTGTCGAGCAAATGAAAGCCCAGCCGGTTCGCCAGCCACTGGCACAGCGTACCCTTGCCGACTCCGCTCGGACCATCCACGGTGATGACGGGAACCCGCGCGTTCATGGCGTTTCCTGCTCCTGGATGGAGAGGCCGGCGTTCCGGGCCAGAACCACAAAACCGGGGAACGAAGTATTAACGTTGGTGCAATCGTGGATCGTAATCGGGCCGCTGGCGCGCAATGCGGCCATGGCGAAGCTCATAGCGATGCGGTGGTCGCTGTGGCTGTGCACGGTTCCGCCGGCCAGCGCGCCGCCCTGAATGATGATGCCATCCGAGGTTGGGCCGGCGGCGCCGCCCAGGGCGCTCAGCCCATCGGCCATGACCTGAATCCGGTCGCTTTCCTTGACCCGCAGTTCTTCCGCGCCGGTCAGCACCGTGACGCCTTCGGCGCCGGCGGCGGCGATGAATAGCGCCGGAAATTCGTCAATCGCCAGCGGCACCAGGGCTTCGGGAATGCGGATGCCGTGCAGCGGCGCGTGGCGGACCCGCAGATCGGCCACCGGTTCACCGCCGGCCAGCCGTGGATTCAGCACCTCGATCTGCGCGCCCATCAACCGCAGGATTTCAATGACGCCGGTGCGGGTAGGATTGACGCCGACATGTTCCAGCACCAGATCGGAACCGGGCGCAAGGCTGGCGCCAACCAGAAAGAACGCCGCCGAAGAAATATCTGCTGGTACGTCAATGGTCGTCCCCGTCAACGACCCGCCGCCCGTCAGCGCCACAGTGCGCTCACTCTCACGCCGCAGCGGATAACCGAAGCCTTCCAGCATGCGTTCGGTATGGTCGCGGGTCGGGGCCGGCTCGGTGACGCGGGTGACGCCTTCGGCATAGAGGCCCGCCAGCAGCAGGGCGGATTTGACCTGGGCGCTGGCTACCGGCAGCGGGTAATCAATGCCGGTCAGTCGCTGGCCGCCGTGAATCCGCAACGGCGCAGAACCGGTTTCGGTAGTTTCAATGCGCGCGCCCATCCGGGCCAGCGGTTCGGTCACTCGTCGCATGGGCCGCCGGGTCAATGAAGCGTCGCCGGTCAACACCGTATCGAACGCCTGCCCGGCGAGAATACCGCTCATCAGCCGCATCGAGGTGCCGGAATTGCCCATATCCAGCGGGCCGTCCGGCGCGCGCAGACCGTGCAAGCCGACGCCATGCACCGTCACCCGCCCCTGTTCCGGCCCGTCAACGCGCACACCCATGGCGCGGAATGCCCGCAGCGTCGCCAGGCAGTCCTCGCCTTCCAGGAAGCCGGTAATGGTGGTGACGCCTTCGGCCAGCGCACCGAACATGATGGCGCGGTGAGAAATGGATTTATCACCCGGAACCCGCAACCGGCCGCGCAGGGCGCCGCCCGGTTCGACGAAAAAGGTCAAATCAGCCATGAGGAGCGTTCATCAATCCAGATACAGGTTATCGCGGGCGCGCTTGGCCCGCTGGAACACCGCGAGCATCGCGGCGCGGTCGTCGGTGCGAATCGCTTCGGCCAGCCGGTTCAGATCGGCGCTGAACAGCGCAATCATTTCCAGCAACTGCTCGCGGTTGGCGACACAGATGTCATGCCACATTTTGGGATCGCTGGAGGCGATGCGGGTGAAGTCGCGGAACCCGCCGGCGGCGTAGCGGAAAATCTCCGCACGGTCATCCAGCCGCGCCAGGGTATCCACCAGTGTGTACGCCAGCATGTGCGGCAAATGGCTGGTAGCGGCCAGCACCGCATCGTGATGGCGCACGCCCATGTCCACCACCTCGGCCCCGGTCAGTTCCCACATGCGCTGAATCAGCCGGTGCGCGGTGGCGGCGGTTTCTGCCAGCGGGGTCAAAATCACCCGCCGGCGCTGGAACAACGTGGCGAAGGAAGCTTCCACCCCACTTTGTTCGGTGCCGGCGATGGGATGGCCCGGCACGAAGTGAGGGGGGATGCCGCCATAAATTCGCTCTACGTCCGCCACCACGCTCCCTTTGGCGCTGCCCACATCGGTCACCACCGCCTCGGGCGCCAGATGGGGGATGATGGCGCGCAGCACCGGTTCGATGGCGCCCAGCGGTACGGCGATCACCACCACGTCGGCGCCGGCGACCGCACGGGCCGGATCGGTGTCGTAACGATCCACCACGCCCAGGCGGACCGCAGCGCGCAGGTTGTCTTCGCTACGCCCGCAGCCCACCACCTCGCCCACTTCGCCCGCCTGTTTGAGGGCGCGGGCCAGCGAACCGCCGATCAGACCGACGCCGATGATGGACAAGCATCCAATGAGGGGGTGCGCCATAACCCAGTCAATCCTTCAGCACTTCGCCCAGCGCCTCGATCAGCCGGGCGTTCTCCGCTTCCGCGCCAATGGTGATGCGCAAAAACCGGGGCAGGCCGTAATTGTCCACGGGCCGGGTGATCACTCCGCGTTTGAGCAGTTCCAGAAACACTTCGCGCCCGGGCCGACCCATGTCCACGCACAGGAAGTTGCCCACCGACGGCAACCAGTTCAGCCCCAGTTGACGGCAAGCCTCCTGCAACTGCTTTATCCCGGCGCGGTTGAGGGCTTTGCTCCGCTTCAGATGCTCGACATCGTCCAGCGCCGCCGCCGCCGCAACCAGGGCCAGGCTGTTGACGTTGAACGGCTCGCGCACCCGGTTGAGCAGATCGGCGACCTGGGGATGGGACACGGCATAGCCGACCCGCAATCCCGCCAGACCGTAAACCTTGGAGAAGGTGCGAGTCACGATCAGGTTGGGAAAGCGGTCGAGCCAGCGCAGGGCGTCGGGACAGTCCGCCTCAGCATCCACGTATTCGCCATACGCCTCGTCCACCACCACGATGACCGATTCGGGAACGGCCGCCAGGAAGGCTTCCAGTTCCGCCGTCTTGAGCCACGTCCCGGTGGGATTGTTGGGATTGGCGATGAACACGAGCCGGGTGCGGTCGTTGATCAGCGCCAGCATGGCTGCCGGATCGTGGCCGTAGGGCATGGGGTGATCGGGCGGATTAGCCCTGGCGATGCGGGCGGTCGCGCCGATAGCCTGAGTGACGATGGGATAGACCGCGAAGGCGTGCTCCGAGAAGACCGCCTCGTGTTCCGGGGTCAGGAAGGCCCGCGCCGCCAGTTCCAGCACGTCGTTGGAGCCGTTGCCCAGGGTCAGCGTCGCCATTGAGATACCGAGCTTGGCCGACAGCGCGGTTTTAAGTTCAAAACCGTTACCGTCAGGATAACGGGCCAGCCCGCTCAGGGCATCGCGGATGGCAGTCAACGCCCGGGGGCTGGGACCGAGCGGATTCTCGTTGGACGCCAGCTTGACGATGTCGCTCAGGCCATATTCCCGGCGCAATTCGCTTTCCGGCTTGCCGGGCTGATAGGGTTGCAGGGTGCGCACGCCGGGCGCGGCAAGAGAAAAGAAATCACAGGTCATGAGGAAAGTAAGCTCCAGCAGAATAATTGAACAGTGGGGCACGCCCTGCGGAAAGTTCGGCCGGCCAAGACGCCAAAAGACGTAACAACGCACACAAGCGCCGGGCCGGCTGCTCCCATTCCCTGGGCCGGTGGGCAAAAATTGGTCAGGCTATAATTCAGCGGCAGCACTTGAGAATTCAGTAATAGTCAGTCCTGCCGAACGGATAAGACCTCTCAATGTTCCCTTGGCTACTTCGTCATGATCCGGAATAGACAGGGTTACCATCTGTTCATCCTTGACCATGATCCTATGGCTACCCCGTTGACGCACTATCCGCCATCCAAACTTCTCGAATACCTTGGCCGCCTCCCGTCCACTAAGCTTCGGGAGAGTACTCATTACGCAGCAACTTCGATTTGCCGAGTTTCAATGGTCAATGGTAACCCCTGCTCAGCACGAACCTCAAGACAAAGCTGGATAGCTTCCTTAATATTTTCAAGTGCTTCCTGTTTACTACCACCTTGACTGATACAACCTGGAATAGCAGGGCATTCCACAACCCATACCCCATCTTCATCTCGATCCATCGTTACGAAAAGTTTCATAAAATTCTCTCCCCAGCAAGACGAACCTGTTCATCAAGGCTGACCAAGCCTCTAAACCCAATGCCACGGAAACGGCGCCTCAGCCAAACTCCAACCGAAATCCGGCCTTTTTCAGATACTTCGCCTCCGCTTCCAGATCGGCGCGGGTCAGCGGATGTTCATCCAGCCAGCCGGCGGGAAACCGCAATTCCAGGCGCTGTTGGTTCGCCGTCAGCTTCAGCGGCGGCAACGGCTGCCGGCTGCGGCCCCGGTGCAACACCACCGCCAGCCGCAGCAACGCACATAACCGCCGGGCTGGCTGCCCCCATTCTCCGGGCAGATGGGCGAAGGCATCCGCCGGAAACGACCGACGATGCCGGCGAACCAGCGCCGCCAGCACGAGTTGATCGCCATGCGAAAACCCCGGCAAATCGGCGTGTTCCAGGATATAGGCCCCGTGCTTGTGATAATCGTTGTGGGACAGCAGCAAGCCCACCTCATACAGCCGGGCCGCCCATTCCAGAATCCGGCTGCACTCGTCCGTCGCCAACCGCCAGCCTTCCTTGACCTGACCCAGCAACTCCAGCGCCGTCGCACTGACCCGCTCGGCCTGCGCCTGGTCCAGACCGTAGCGGCTGGTCACGGTAGCGATGGAACGGTCACGCACGTCCTCGTGGCGGATGCGGCCCAGCAGATCGTAAATCACGCCTTCGCGCAGCGCACCGTCCGACACCTCCATCCGTTCGATATTCAGCGCCTCGCACAGCCCGTGCAGCACCTCGAACCCGCCGGTGAATACCCGCGCCCGCGCCGGCTCCAGTTGCCAGCGCGCAGCAATGGCCCCCGTATTGCCGGCTTCCAACAGAGCGGTCCGCAGCCGCCGCAACGCTTCCAGGGTGATGCCCTCGCGGCACCAGCCTTCCCGATTCACCACCTCCTGAATCGCTTTGATCGAACCCGAAGCGCCGGTCACCATCTCCCAGCCCTGTTCCAGATATTCTTCGCGCACCGGCTCCATCCGCAGTTGCACGATCAACTCCGCCTCGCGCATCCGGGCCTCGGTGATTCGGCCATCGTCGAAACAGGCCCGGCTCAGGCTGACGCAGCCCATCCGCAGGCTGGCCAGGCGCAGCGGCTCGAACTTTGCGCCGATGATGAATTCGGTGCTGCCGCCGCCGATGTCCACCACCAGCCGCTGGCCCGCCACATCGGCGACGCTGTGTGCCACGCCCAGGTAGATCAGCCGCGCTTCCTCCTGGCCGCTGATGATCTCGACGGTGTGCCCCAGCACTTCCTCGGCCCGGCTCAGAAACTCGGCGCTGTTGCGCGCCTGCCGCAAGGTATTGGTGCCGACGATGCGCAACTGCTCCGGCGGAATGTGGCGCAGGCGCTGCCCAAACCGCGCCAGGCACTCCAGCGCGCGCTGCTGCGCGTCCTCGGCCAGCCGATTCCGGGCATCCAGACCGGCGGCCAGTTGCACCATCTCGCGGATTCGGTCCAGCACCTGAACCTGCTCGTTGGCGATCCGGGCCACGATCATGTGAAAACTGTTGGAACCCAGGTCAATCGCGGCGACCACATCGGAAGACATCACCCCCCCTTTTTCTCATTCTAATCCTGCTTCAGGCTGCGCAACTGCCCGGCAGTCAGCACCCAGTGCAGCACGCCCATTCCGGCTTCCACGCGGTCCGGGAATTCGATCATCGCCACCCCGCCCTTGCGGAACGCAATCACCGGGCGCGGCTCGTCGGCGGTCAACAAGCCCGCCAGCAGACCCAACTGCGGCTCGTGGCCCACGACCACCACCAGATAGTCGGCTGGGTATTGCACCAGCCAGTCCGCAACCGCCTCAGGCGGATAGCGGTAGTCGAGACTGGAACATTCCACCAGCGGTGGCTCGCCGCAGGCGCGGGCGATGAGTTCGGCGGTCTCGCGGGCGCGCAGCAGCGGGCTGTGCGCCAGCACGTCAATCCGCCCCAGCAGAGCGCGCAGACGGTTGGCGCCCTTGCGCATCTTCTTGCGCCCGACTTCGGTCAACGGCCGCTGGGCGTCGGTACCGCCCGCGGCGATGAAGGCTTCGGCCTCTTCGGCGATGGCATGGCGAACCAGCACTAATTTCATGGCAAATTCCTCGACGGCGACAGCCGTCAGTTTATCACCGGGCGGTGGTTGCCGTAGGCTCCACCCGCGCCTCGGCGGGAAAATCACAGGTAAACACGCTGCCCACTCCCAGTTCGCTGGCGATCCGCAACTGGCCGCCGTGATGGTTCAGCACGTGCTTGACGATGGACAACCCCAGCCCCGTGCCGCCGCTGCCGCGCGAGCGGTCGCGGTTGATGCGGTAGAAGCGCTCGGTCAACCGGGGGATATGCTGGGGCGCGATGCCCTCGCCGTTGTCCTCGACCGTCAGGTGCGCGCCGCTGGCGTCGGCGAACCAGCGCAGCGCGATCCGCCCGCCCGCCGGGGTATAGCGCACCGCATTGAAGGCCAGATTGGCGAAGGCGCTGCGCAAATCCTTCTCGCAGCCAAGAATCCATAGCGCGGGCTCGGCGCTGACCTCGATCTGGTGGTTCTGCTCGCCACTGAGCGCGAGGGCATCGTCCGCGATATCTGCCAACAGGGCCGGCACGTTGACCGGCTTGCGCGCCAACGGCTCCTTGCGCGCTTCCAGCCGGGCCAGCAGCAGCAAATCCTCGATGATGTGCAACATCCGACGCGACTGCTCCTGCATCCGGTGCAACGGCTGCCGCCAGCTTTCCAGGGCCGGATTTTCACTGTCGAGCAGGGTTTCCAGATAGCCGCTGATCACCGTCAGCGGGGTGCGCAGTTCATGCGAGACGTTGGCGACGAAATCGCGCCGCATCTGCTCCAGCCGCCGGAGTTGGGAAACATCAGTCGCCAGCAGCAAGCGCTGTTTCTTGCCGTAGGGCACGATCCGGGCACCGAGCAGCAAGGCGTCGTCCACCGGCGAGGGAAATTCGACGCTGTCGCCGGGAGGCCGCTGGGTCAGAAACGCCACGAACCCTGGGTGTCGCACCAAATGAGCGATCGGCCGGCCCATATCCCGCGTCGGCGACAGGCCCAGCAGAGATTGGGCCGCGCCATTGCACCACGCCACCCGGTCGTCCTCACCCAATACCACAGCGGCGTCGGGCAACGCAGCGGTGGCCTGCTGAAATTGCTCCAGCAGCTTGCCAAACTTGCGCTTGCGTTTGCGATTCTGCCGGCGCAAGCGGGCAACCTGCGCGGCGAGGCTATCCCAAACCGGTCCGAACCGGGGCGGGTTGACGTCGCGGTCGCTGCGTAGCCAGCGATCCAACCGGGATAACTGCCACAACTGCCAGGCCAGACTGCCCAGGGCGGCCAGCAGCAACGCCAGGGTCAGACGATCCACCAGCCAGCCCAGCAGGGCGGCTCCCGCAAACAGCAGCGCCAGCCGCCGCCACAGCGCCAGCCAGGGCGTCGCCACGGCTAGACCCGGGTGGAAAACCGGTAGCCGGCGCCGCGCACCGTCTGAATCAGCGCGTCGTGACCGTGTGGCTCCAGCGCCTTGCGCAGCCGGCGGATATGCACGTCCACGGTGCGCTCCTCGACGTAGACGGTGCCGCCCCAGACCCGGTCCAGCAACTGGCCACGACTGTAGACTCGCTCCGGATGCGACATGAAAAATTCCAGCAACCGGTACTCGGTCGGTCCCATGTCCAGCAGGGTTTCGCCGGAACTGACCCGGTGGCTGGCCAGATCGAGGGCCAGGCCATTGGCGCGCAACACCTCCCCTTCCGCCGCCGGCCCGCCGCGCCGCAACACCGCCCGGATGCGCGCCACCAGTTCGCGCGGCGAGAACGGTTTGGTGATGTAGTCATCGGCGCCGCTTTCCAGCCCCTGCACCTTGTCCTCTTCCTCAGCCCGCGCCGTCAGCATGATGATCGGCAACTCGCGCGTCAGTTCCTCCTTCTTCAGCCGGCGGGCGAAATCAATGCCACTGATGCCGGGCAGCATCCAGTCGAGCAGCAGTAAATCCGGCAAGCGTTCGGCGATGACAGTCTGGGCCTGTCGGCTATCAGCGGCCTCTTGCGCCTCATAGCCGGCACTGGCCAGGGCGAACATCACCATTTCCCGAATCGGCTGCTCGTCTTCCACGATTAAAATGCGTCTGGCGCTCATAAACCCTCTTGAATTTGCTTGAACCGCCCCAACTTCAATTAACCATCATGGCTGTGAACGCCCTATTTAAGACAATTTGATGACAGCGATGTGACAAGGCGGGCGGTCGAATCGGCAAGGTTATCGGTTTGTTTGGATGAAACCCACACGCCAGCGTCTTCCCAACGGTCTGGTCGCTAACCTCAGCAACATAATCAGGAGACTGTTCGATGAGCGCCAAACACGCCCGCCTGTTGATTCTCGGCTCCGGCCCAGCCGGCTACACCGCCGCCGTCTATGCTGCCCGCGCTAATCTCAAACCGGTACTGATCACCGGCCTGCAAATGGGCGGGCAACTGACCACCACCACCGAGGTGGACAACTGGCCGGGTGATGTCGAGGGCTTGATGGGGCCGGACCTGATGGAGCGGATGCGCCAGCACGCCGAGCGCTTCCATACCGAGATCATCTTCGATCAGATTCACACCGCCCAGCTTCAGGAACGGCCGTTTCGGCTGATCGGTGATTCCGGCGAATATACCTGCGACGCCCTGATCATCGCCACCGGGGCCAGCGCCCAGTATCTCGGCCTGCCGTCGGAACAGGCGTTCATGGGCAAGGGCGTGTCCGGCTGCGCCACCTGCGATGGCTTTTTCTACCGCAATCAGAAGGTCGCGGTGATCGGCGGCGGCAATACGGCGGTCGAGGAGGCGCTGTATCTGGCCAACATCGCCAGCGAGGTGACCCTGGTGCATCGCCGGCAGCAGTTCCGCGCCGAGAAGATCCTGATGGACAAGCTGATGGAAAAAGTGAACAGCGGCAAGATTCGACTGGAGCTGGACAGCGTGCTGGATGAGGTGCTGGGCGACGATAGCGGCGTCACCGGCATCCGCGCCCGCAACGTCAAAACCGGCGCGACCCGCGAAATCCCGCTGCAAGGGGTGTTCATCGCCATCGGCCACAAGCCGAACACCGACCTCTTCGCCGGCCAGTTGGAGATGAATAACGGTTACATCCAGGTCAAGGGCGGCAGCGAAGGCGGCGCCACCTCGACCAGCATCCCCGGCGTGTTCGCCGCCGGCGACGTGGCCGACCACGTTTACCGGCAGGCCATCACCTCCGCCGGCAGCGGCTGCATGGCGGCGCTGGATGCTGACAAGTTTCTGGGAGGCTGAGTCGCCACGATCAATCGCTGTCAAGCGGGCCGGTTGATCCGAATCAATTGGCCTTCGAGCGAGGCGCGCGTTCCAATCACGGCATCAATACGCCGCGCCTGCTGCTCGAAATTGGCGTCAAATGTGCAAACGATAATGCCGCCATGCCGGGAACTATTCAGATGCAACCGGATGAAATCCCGGCGATTGAGCGTCAGCAATGTCCGCCCTTGCTCGGTCGCGCGGGCTAGAATGGCAGGATCGGTGATCGCCTGTCCGGCGCAACCATCATCCTGAACCGTCAATACCTCATGGCCAAGCCACCGCAGGCGCTCGACCACCTGCAAGGGAAAATTTTCATCCGCGTACAAACGGGCCATCAATCCTCCTCGTTGGCCCAAATCTGCCGATCAATCTCATCCGCGTGAGCGCGAGCGTAAGCCCAGGCGTTTGTCAAATCCTCGGCGCGCAACGCCGGATAGGCCCTCAGCAATTCCGCTTCACCAACCCCCTGCCGCCGCGCCTGAACCAGCACCCAGACCGGAATACGGGTACGAACAATGCAGGGCACACCGCCACAGACGCCGGCGTTGTTCTCGATTCCTGGAAACGCCTCGCCAATATCCCGAGCAACCCATTGCAGAACCACCGCCTTTTCAGCGCGCGTCATCCGGTGTAACAAAATCTCGGCTTGCTCTAAAAGATTCATGATTCGTAACCCACAATAAAACCTGGCCTTCCGACCATCCTACCCCTATCTTCCCCGCCACGGTCACTCCCACGCCGCCAAATCGGCCCGCATGATGCGCACCCGCTGCAGGATCGCCTCTCGCTTGAGGTTGAACAGCACCATCCCTACGGTAATCGTCGTTCCCAGCCCCAGCAGAATCAAGGCCCGGCTCAGGGCCTGCTCGGGATAGAAACGAATCAGTTGTCCAGCGACGTTCAGCACCAGAAACGCCACGCCGGCATAGAGAAAGGCCCGAATGCGCAAAGCCACGCCCGCGACGACGCCCAGCAACGCCAGCGCCAGCGCCAGCACGAACACACTCAACTCCGGTCGCAGGAACACATCCAGCCCCGCCCCGGCGTAGAGCGCACTCAGCGCCGCCAACCGCGTTCCGTTCAGCACGTTCGGTCGCAGTTCCCGCCGGTGCAAATGCAGCAGCGCCAGCACCGACGACGCCGCCGGGACGATGTAGAACTGCCACAGGCCATAACGCTCCGCCCACAGTGGCGCCCAAAGATAGATCGCCCCATTCAGCGCCAGCACGCCCAGATACAGCGGCCAGGGATGGCGCAGCGTGCTGGCCAGCGACAGATACAGCACGGCGACAGCCAGCAGCGTTCCCCCGGTCCAGACCGAGGCAAGCTGCCACGGCGCAGTCGTCAACGCCAGCAGCGGTAACCACAGGGCGAGCCGGTACAGCGGCGGCGAACCGGTAAACTGGTGCAGCAGGAACGCGGTATAGCCCGCTGCCATCAGGGCTACGGTATCGCCGACCATGAACGGGGTTAAACCCAAGGCCAGCAACCGCCCGTAAACCACCAGCAATCCCAGCAACAGCGCGGTTGCGTAAACCCAGTTCGGCTCATCCGGTCGCCGCCAGGCGCGCGTCAACGTCAGACCGGCCAGCATCAGCAACGCCGCGCTGGCCGCCAACGGATCGGCGGGAATGCCAAACCACCACGGCGAGGGTCCCAACCCGGTCAGATGCGCCGTGACTGCATAACCATGCAACCCCAGCCAGAGAGCAGTCAACGCCAGCAACCAGGGCATCAGACCGGAGACCGCGTGCTCCAGGTCATAGACCCGGCTGAACCGCTCCGCATCCGCTTCTGGGTCCGCCTGGGCCAGCCAGACCGCCAGCCGCCGCCGAACCACCATCAGCGCCAACAGCAGCAAAACGGTTTGCATAGCGTACCAGGGCGTCAATCCGATCAACGGCATCCAGGCGAACGCCAGGCTACCCGTCAGCCAGGCTGCATAACTGCTCGCCAGCGTCAGCCCCAGTCCCGCATTCAGCCAGAACGACCGTCCCTGCCACCAGCCCCGCGCCAGCGCCACCGCCGCCAGCGTAAGCAGGGTTATCGTGCAGATCATCCAGTGGGAATCAGCCGCCAGCAGCAACAAGGTCAGGCTCGCCGCCGGCAGCAGGGTCAACCACCCGTTCAGCGCCGAACGCCAGACTTCCCAGCGGCGCGGCCCGTACTGCCACGCCAGCAGCAGCACGCCATTCCACAGCGCCACGGCCAGCGGCAACCCAATCAGCGGCGCACTTAAATCCAGCAGGATCGCCAGCAACGTCGCGCCGAGCGCCATCAACAGCACGTGCGCAGTCAATAGCTCTGGCCGCAACCGGAAGGCATGGCCCGCAGTCGCCGCCAGCAGCAACGCCAACCCAGTCAGCATCCAACCCGACCGCTCCAGCAGGAACGCGCCATCCCACAACAGGCCACCCGCTTCCACCAACAACAATCGCGCCAGCAACAGAACCAGTACCGCGAACGGCGTCCAGAACAGCGGTGGTTCCAGATCGGCTTGCCGCCAGCGCAAGCTGTGCGCCAGTGACTGGCCATAGCGTCGCCACAGCGGAACCAGCAGGAACAACACGTTCAACCAGGCCAGAACGATGGCAGTGCCGCGAATCGTAGCGGACAACGTGTCAGCGCGGCCCCACCAGACCCATTCCAGCGCACCGCTGGTCAGCAAACCGCTCGTCGTCAACATCACCACCGCCAGCCAGGCCAGGCCGGGCCAGGCCGTGTTGCGCAACAGCAGGAACAGATACAGCGCCAGCACGGCCAGCAGAGCAGCAGGCGCCAGCGCACCGTCCCACACGCCGACGATTCCGCCGCCCAGCACGCTGGTCAAGCCCAGCAACGGCCACAACGCGGGGTCTACCGCCCAGCCCGGCCAGCGGCCATTCCAGCGCGGCAGCAGCAGATTGCCAACGCCCCAGAGCGCGTAGCCCCAGACGATGGCCAGCCAGACGCCTTCTCGGGTATTAAAGTCGAGTGTGTCCGCCAGGCTCCCGACCAGGGCGCTCAGCAGCAGTGGCAACCCCAAACCGCGCCAGCCAACGGCGTTTGGCCAGCATCGCGCCACCGGGAATAGCGCAACACAGAGCAGCGCCAACAGGACTGGCAAGCGAAAATCAGTCGGCAGTAATCCCAACAGCACCGCGCCCGCCAGCGCCAGGACGTACAGCACGCTGCTGGTCACTGCCAGCGGCGCGCGCCAGTACGCCAGCGGCGCGGCGCGTTCCGCTTCCAGCCCAACCGCCGCTGTCGCCAGAGCCAGGCTCAACAGCACATTCAGCAACGGCTGGCCCAAGCCGAACAGCGCGGTCGGCGCGAACCCGTCGCCGGTCAGCCAAAGACCGAGCGTCAGGGTGATCAGCGCCGCATAGGCCCAGACCGTAGAGCGGTCTTCCCAACTGGCCAGCCCGAACAGTCCCAGACTCAGCCCCAGGGCTGGCCATAGTGCCGGGACGGGCCATCCCGACCACGCCAGCGTCGGACTGGCCGCCACCACGACCGCCGCGATCAACAGCGCGCCGTCGCGCAGGCTTTCTTCTACTTGTTGGCGACCGCCGGCGCCGCCGGGCGTAGTAAACCCCAGCATCCGCGCCGCGCGCCAAACCGACGGTTTAGCCAGCGCCGCCCTGCCCAATCGCCAGACCAGCAACGCATACAACACGGCTGCCGCGTTCAGCCATGGCAGCGTCCATCCGCTCCGATCCAGACCGACCAGCAGCCCCGCCAAACCCAGCAGCATTGGCAACACCGCCCAGCGGAACTGGTGGAAATGACCGATGAGCAACAACCCGGTCAGCGTCGCCAATCCCGCCGCCCATGGCCATGACCATGCCGCCCCGCCCATGACCCACCGCTGGCCGAGATGGATGAGGCCAACCACCCACAGCAAACCCATCGCCTGTTCCAGCGGCGCGCGAATCAAAGATGTCAACGCCGGCGAAACCGATTCCTCGCGCTCCCCATCAGCCAGCAACATCCGACGAATTCGCAAGGACCGATCCAACCACCATAAAAATACCCACAGCGCCAGCACCACCGCGAACTGGGCCAGACCGGTACTCGGTCCAGGGAACCAGCCGCGCTTGACCAGCACGCCGATGCCGCCCGCGCACGCCAACACGCCATAAAACAACGCCTGCTGGCGCAAACCCAGACTCAACCACAGCAGCAGCGCCCCCGCCAGCGCCAGCAGCAGGATCGGTTCCCATCGTCCCAGCAATTCCGGCCACAGCGCCATCCCTGCCAGCCCCAGCGCCAGCGCCACATTCAGTAGCGCCCCAGCGACAAACACGGTGCGGCTGATTGGCGCTTGCCGGCGGTCGTGCAAACCCAGCATGGTCCACAGCGCCGCCAGCGCCAGCAGGCCGAACCCAATCCGCAACTCCCTAATCACGCCGATCCAGTCCGGCGCATAGGCGACCGCCGCCATGGCCAGCGCCACTACACCAATATCAGCCCAGGCCCAGCGCGGATCGACCTCCGGCAACGCCAGCGCCAGCCGCACCGCGCCATACGCCAGCAGTGCCGCCGCCGTCGCCGTGGCAAAGCCGAGCCAGCCCGGCGCCGCCCAGTTCAGGCTCCAAACCGTCAGGCCCAGCAGCAGCAATCCAAAAGCGACCAAACATTGCAAGGCAATAGCGCGCGACCGGGAATGCGCCCAGCGGCTCAATCCCAAAAGCCCCAGCAGGCCCGGCAGGCTGGCGAGTCCATGCCAGGCGGGCGGCAGCAGGTTGAGGATGCCATAGCCGTACAGGCCCGCCACGCAACCAAACAGCAGGTACAGCGGCGGCCAGGTCCGGTAGCGCCAGGTCACCCAGCCGTACAGGGCTGCGCCCAGGGCCAGCGTCAGAATGGCGGTCGGCGTGGTCTGAATCGCTGCCGCCACCGCCACCGCCGACAGGCCGTAGAGCGCAAAGCTGAACCGGGACAGGAAGGCGTATTTGTGGACCCAGTCCTTGAATGCGGCGTCCACCGCGAACAACAGCCCGCACAACGCCATCAGGAACGGCCCGGCGTAACCGGCCGGCAACGGTTCCGGCCACAGCCAGGTCAGATGCGCGAACGACACCGCCGCCGTGTACACCAGCAGACCGGCGGCGTAGTAGGTGATCAGCCACCGATCCAGGAACAGCCGCCGCAGCCACTCGCTGGCGAAGGTCCGCAGGCCGTAACCGAGCACGCCCAGCAGCACGCCGTGCAGCGCCGCCAACCCGGGCCAGCCCGGAACGATCTTTGCCAGCGGCGCCGCCAGTTGCGTTGCGGCCAACCCGGTCAACAACCAGGGATAACGCCCCATCAACGCCCGATCCATCAGGCCGCTGACCAGGATTGCGGCCCAGGCGAACGCCGCCAGCGTACCGGCCACAATCACCAGGGCGACGGTCAACAGCCAACCGTCGCCCGCGCTGGCGCTGGCCAGCCGTACCGCGACCGCCAGATCGAGCGGCGCCAGCAACAGACCGAGCGTCAGCAACATGTCGCTGGCAACTACCAGTTCCGGGCGCTGGCGACGAAACTCATAACCGGCCCAGATCAGAAAAGCGGTGGCGCTCACCAGGCTGGCGAACACCACCAGGGCGTTGACGAAGCCCGTGGTGTTGGCGATCAGGAACAACGCCCCAGCGACAAAGCAGAACCCGCCGACGAACCAACCGATGTTCTGGGCCAGAAACGGCGCGATCAACCTCGGCCAGCCGGACAGCGCGCGCAATGCCTGTTCCAGCGGGCTGGGCGTGGCGGAACGCCAGTCGGCGGCGGGAACCGGCTCCTCCCAGCGCGGCGGCGGCGATGGCAAGGGTCGTTCCAGCGGCGCGACCGGCGGTGACAGCGGCTCCAGGACCAGCGGCGGCGACAGCGGTTCTGCCCCCCCACCCCAACCCTCCCCCACGCGGGGGGAGGGAGCCTTGACGGAGGGAGTGAGGGCGGCAGGTTCCCCCACGCGGGGGGAGGGAGCCTTGACGGAGGGAGTTGGGGCGGCGGGTTGCCATGGCGGCGCTCCCGGCGGCGTCTCCATACCTTGCGCCAACAAATTCCAGGCCAGCGCGCGCCGGAGCCGCCAAGCCTGGGTGTTCGGGGATACACCGCCCCGACGTAGATGCCGCTCCCACAATCGGTCCAGTTCGTCGCTCAGTTGCCGACAGCGTTCCCATTCCAGCGCGCCCGTCTCGACCAACCGTTGCAACTCCAGCCGCAACAGCGCCAGATTTTCCAGATCGGCGGGCGCGTAATGGCCGCCGCCCAGCACTGGCGCGATAGGAACCGGTGGGGGTTGATCGGATGATTCCGGGATGCTGCGGGCGAACGGACGTTCCCGCAGCTCCCGAACCTGGCGGCGCGCGACGATGAGCGCAATCAGCAGAACGATCGGCGAGATCAGCCACGCCAGCGCCACAAATCCCAGAATTGCCCATTCCATGATCCGTCCCCCTCCGAAACGCCATCAGTCTCCTCGACGGGCCTTTAGCCTTTGATCTCCTTCTTCAGTACCGCCAATTCCGCCTCGACCTCGGTATCCACTTCCATTTTTAAAAACTCGCGTTCCATCGCGCTGTACTCGCCATACACCTCGGCGCGCGCCTCCATCCGCGCTTCCATCTCGCCCACCTTGTCCGCCATCCGGCCAAATGAGTTATTCAGATCGAGGCCGGTCTGGAACCGGTCGCTGACCAGGTCCATCTGCTCGCGCGCCTGGGCGGCCCGTTGCCGCGCCACCAAGCTGCTCTTCTTCAACCGCGCTTCTTCCAGCTTGGTTTCCAGCGCCCGCAACTGGGCCTTGAGCCGTTCGCTGGTGCGCCGGGCCGATTCCCAGGAGGCTTGCAGGCTGGCGACCGTGCCATCGTGCTCCTTCTTGCGCAGCAGTGCTTCCCGCGCCAGCATCTCGTTGCCGGTTTCCAACGCCCGCCGCGCCCGGTTGTACCAGTCCTCGGCTTGCCGGCGCTGACTGTCCAGCTCCTTGGCCAGTTGCTTTTCGCTCGCCAGGGCATCAATCACCCCTTCCCGGGCGCTGTTGACGTTCTCCTCCATCTCGCGGATGAGCTGCTTGATCATCCGCTCCGGGTCTTCGACCCGATCCACCAGATCATTCAGATTGGCGGTGAGTACATCGCTAATACGCTTGAACAGGTTGGCCATGGACGCCTCCGGGCAGGTATGGAGCAGGAAAGGAATGGTTTTGAGTATAGTTGGGAAAAATAGTCTTGAACAGTGTTTAATTTAAATGCCGCCCGTGTTTCCCTGCAATTGACCCTCCGTCGCTGCAACGCCGCCACATCGTACAAGCAACTTGTTCAAATCTTTGATGAACTGTGAGCTAAAGCGTGGGGTTTTCCGCACCTGTCCCCGCGCGCCTCAGCCTTGTCCAAACAGGAGAACCCCGTGGCCACTGTGAATTCCATGAACACCCCCGGCGAGCGCGTCGCCATCGTCGCCGGTCTGCGCACCCCGTTCGCCCGGCAACTGACCGCCTACAAGGACCTGAACGCCATCGAACTGGGCGTTCTGGTCACCAACGAACTGCTCAACCGAACCAACCTGGACCCTGCCCTGATCGAGCGGATGGTCTACGGCTGCGTCGGCCTGATTCCCGAAGCGCCCAACGTCGCCCGCGAGGTGCTGCTCGGGGCCGGCATGAACCCGCGCACTGACGCCTACACCGTCACCCGCGCCTGCGCCACCAGCTTCCAGTCGGCGGTGGAAATCACCCAGGCCATCCTGCTGGGCGAAATCGAAATCGGCCTGGCCGGCGGTTGTGACTCCACCTCGGTCTTACCGATCCAGACCTCGAAAAAACTGTCGCGAGCGCTGATTCACTCCACCAAAGCCAAGACCCTCAGCGACAAGCTGGCGCTGTTCAAGGAAATTCGTCCCGCCGACCTCATTCCGGTGTCGCCGGCGGTCAAGGACTACTCTACCAACCTGGGCATGGGCGAAATCGCCGAACAGATGGCCAAGAGTTACGGCATTACCCGCGAGGAACAGGACCGCCTGACCGTGCGTTCCCATCAACTCGCCCAGCAGGCCTGGGACGCCGGCAAGCTGAGCAGCGAGGTGATGCGCGTGTTCGTCCCGCCGTTCAAGGACGCTATCGAGCGCGACAACAACATTCGCGGCGATTCCAGCCTGGAACAACTGGCCAAGCTGAAGCCGGCCTTCGACCGCAAGCACGGCACCGTGACCGCCGCCAATTCCACCCCGCTGACCGACGGCGCTTCCTCCATGATCCTGATGAAGGAACAACGCGCCCGGCAACTGGGGTTCGAGCCGCTCGGCTACATCCGCTCCTACGCTTTCGCCGCCATCAATCCGTTCAACGATGGCCTGATGGGGCCGTCCTTCGCTACGCCCGTCGCGCTCGACCGGGCCGGGATCAAGCTCAGCGATCTGACCGTACTGGAGGTGCATGAAGCGTTCGCCGCGCAAACCCTGGCCAATATCAAGAACTGGCCGTCGCGCAAATTTGCCCAGGAACAACTGGGCCGCGCTGAACCGATTGGCGAGGTGGACATGGACAAGTTCAACGTGCTGGGCGGCTCGCTGGCCTATGGCCACCCGTTCGCCGCCACCGGCGGACGGCTGATCATGCAAACGATCAACGAGCTGCGCCGACGCGGCGGCGGGCTGGGGCTGGCGACCGCCTGCGCCGCCGGCGGGCTGGGCGTGGCGATGGTGCTGGAAGTGGCGTAACCGAGAGGATGCCAATCATGACCACCGAACTGAATCTGACTGTGTTTCAACTGGCGCTGCGCGAAGACGGCATCGCCGTGATCACCATTGACCTGCCCGGCGAAAGCCAGAATACCTTGAAAGCCGCCTTCATCACCGAGGCCAATACCTTGCTCGACCGGCTGGAGCAGGACGCCAACGTCCAGGGCATGGTGTTCATCAGCGGCAAACCCGGCTCGTTCATCGCCGGCGCTGACATCAACATGCTGAAAGCCTGCAAGACGGCCGCCGAAGCCACGGAATTGTCCAAAGCGGGCCAGCGCTTCTTCGACCGGCTGGAGAATTTCAAGGCCCCGGTGGTTGCGGCGATTGACGGCGCGTGTCTGGGCGGCGGGCTGGAACTGGCGCTGGCCTGCCATGGCCGGGTCTGCACCGATAATCCGAAGACCGCGCTGGGTCTGCCGGAAGTGATGCTGGGCGTGTTGCCGGGCAGCGGCGGCACCCAGCGCCTGCCCCGGCTGATCGGCATTCCCACCGCGCTGGACCTGATGCTGACCGGCAAGCATTTGAACGCCCGCAAGGCGCAGCGACTGGGGCTGGTGGACGATGTCGCGCCGGCCACCATTCTGCTGCAAACCGCGATTGATCTGGCGAAGAAACTCCAGCAGAACCGCGCCGCCATGCGCAAAACCGGCAGCCTGTTCTCGGTCAAGGGCCTGACCAAACTGGCGCTGGAGGACAATCCGCTGGGCCGGCGGGTCCTGTTCCAGAAAGCCCGCGAGCAGGTGTTGGGCAAGACCAAAGGCAACTACCCCGCCCCGTTGCGCATCATTGACTGCGTGGAAACCGGTGCGGGCCAGGGCTTCAAGAAGGGCCTGGAAGCGGAAGCGGTCGGGTTCGGCGAACTGGCGGTCACGCCCCAGGCCCGGCAGTTGATGAATCTGTACTTCGCCACCACCGCGATGAAGAAGGATACCGGCGTCGCCGACGCCAGCGTGCAACCGCGTCCGGTCCAGAAGGTTGGCGTGCTGGGCGCGGGGTTGATGGGCGCGGGCATCGCCTACGTCACCACCAACAAGGCGCGGGTGCCGGTGCGGCTCAAAGACAAGGAGCCGGCGGGCCTGAATCGCGGCCTGGCCTACATTGACCGGCTGATTCAAAAGCGGGTGCAGCGGCGTTCGATCACTTCCTTTGAAGCCGGTCAGGAGCGGCACCGCGTCACGCCCACCCTGGATTTCTCCGGGTTCCACAACGTGGATCTGGTCATCGAGGCGGTGTTTGAAGACCTCAAGCTCAAGCATCAGATGATCGCCGACGTGGAGGCGAATTGCCCGCCGACCACGATCTTCGCCACCAACACCTCCTCGATTCCCATCGCCAAAATCGCCGAGGCGGCGCAACGCCCGGAAAACGTCATCGGCATGCACTACTTCTCGCCGGTGGAGAAGATGCCGCTGCTGGAACTCATCGCCACGCCGAAAACCGCGCCAGAGGTCATCGCCACGACGGTCGAATTGGGCCGCAAGCAGGGCAAGACCGTGATCGTGGTCCAGGACGGCGCCGGGTTCTACGTCAACCGCATTCTCGCCCCGTACATGAATGAGGCGGGCTATCTGCTGGCCGAAGGGGTGGCGGTAGACGCCATTGATCAGGCGCTGGTGGAATTCGGCTTCCCGGTCGGGCCGTTCGCGCTGCTGGACGAAGTCGGCATTGACGTGGGTTCCAAGGTCGGGCCGATCCTGTATGAGGCCTTTGGCGAGCGGATGAAACCGGCCGGCGTCGCCGACAAACTGCTGGCCGACGGCCGCTACGGGCGCAAGAGCAAGAAGGGCTTTTACCTGTACGAAGGCGTCAAGAAGGGCGAAAAGCCGGTAGACAAGACCGTCTACGGCATTCTCGGCGTGAGCGGCGACAAGGCCGTGGACGCGAAGGAGATCGTTGAACGCTGCGTGCTGATGATGCTGAACGAAGCGGCGCTGTGCTGGGACGAAGGCGTGATCCGCAGCCTGCGCGACGGCGACATCGGCGCCGTGTTCGGCATTGGCTTCCCGCCGTTCCTGGGCGGGCCGTTCCGCTACGCCGACACCTTCGGTATCACGGAACTGGCAGCGAAGCTGGAGCAGTATCGCCAGCGGCTGGGCGAACGCTTCGCTCCAGCGGAAATTTTGCAGCGTATGGCGAAGGAAAAGCAGACCTTCCACACGGATTGACCGTCGCCATGACCCTCCCTCTTCGCCGGGGGGAGGGTTTGCGGCACAATGGCTCTGGGCCACCAACCGTCGAGGCAGCGCCATGAATCCGCAACTGAAACCCCGCCTGACCCCTGAAGACTATCTCGCCATCGAGCGCAGCGCCGAGTTCAAGAGCGAATACTTTGACGGCGAAATCTTTGCCATGGCAGGCGCGAGCAGGGCGCATAACAGCATCGTTCTCAACACCGGTTCCGAAATCCGGCAACACCTGAAAAATCGTTCCTGCAAAGCTTACGTGAACGACATGCGGGTCAAGGTCAGTCCGACTGGCCTGTACACCTACCCGGACGTGGTCGTCGTCTGCGGCAAGGAGCAATTTGAAGATACCCATCTCGATACCCTGTTGAACCCGACGCTCATCATCGAAGTACTGTCGGATTCGACCGAAGCCTACGACCGGGGCCGCAAGTTCGAGCATTACCGTCATCTGGACTCGCTGGTCGAATACGTGCTGATCGCCCAGCAGCGGCCGCATGTCGAATCCTTCCGCCGGCAATCGGACCAGCACTGGCTACTCGCCGAATGCAGCGGTCTGGACGGAACGCTGCGGCTGGAATCCATTGATTGCGATCTGGCGCTGGCCGAGATTTACGCGAAGGTGGAACTCAGCGAGAGTCCGCTGGCTGATCCAATTTCGCATAACCCTATTGCGGTTTAAGCCGGTTTGTGGAAAAATGCGAACCATTCTCATTTGAGGCTTGATCCAGATGACTATGGTGCGCCTTTCCGAACTGGCTGTTGGTCAGCAGGGCATTATCGAAGACGTGGATGCCGAGGACCACTTTCGCCAGCGCCTGCAAGCGCTGGGCTTCCGCATCGGTAAGGAGGTGCGCCCGGTCCGCCAGGCGCTGTTTGGTGGACCGCTGCAAGTCCGGGTCGGTAGCGTCAACATCATGCTGCGCCGGAACGACGCCGCGCTGATTTACGTCTGGGCCGAGGGATAAAGCCGGTCCACCACGGAAAACACGGTCCACGGAAAACACGGAAGGCACGGAAGATACGGAAGATACGGAATCAGTGATGAAGCGTATCGCCCTGTTGGGAATGCCTAATACCGGCAAATCTACCTTTTTTAATCGCCTGA
>ERZ1645187.639-NODE-639-length-34302-cov-20.092855_pt1 | contig 34302 bp, 35 predicted proteins | sample MGYA00575352_ERZ1645187 | MGnify/ENA primary metagenome ERZ1645187 (study PRJEB40837, sample SAMN11349314) | freshwater sediment metagenome | isolation source: river sediment | host: Sediment | place: India: Wazaribad , New Delhi | collected 2017-02-21 ... | reverse complement strand
ACCAGCGCGGCGGTGCGGCGGGTGCGGCGGATGATCGAGCAGGTGGCGGACACCGACGCGACCGTCCTGATCCTGGGCGAGTCCGGTACCGGCAAGGAGGTGGTGGCGCGCAACATCCACTACCAGTCCTCGCGCCGTTACAAGCCCTTCGTGCCCCTGAACTGCGGGGCGATCCCCTCCGAGCTCCTGGAGAGTGAGCTCTTCGGGCACGAGAAGGGTGCGTTCACCGGGGCCATCAGCGCGCGCCGGGGGCGGTTCGAAATGGCCGAGGCCGGAACCCTGTTCCTCGACGAGATCGGCGACATGCCCCTCGCGATGCAGGTCAAGCTCCTGCGGGTGTTGCAGGAGCGCGTGTTCGAGCGGGTGGGGAGCAACAAGAGCATCACCGCCAACGTCCGCATCGTGGCCGCGACCCACGCCAACCTGGAGGAGGCGATCGGCGCGGGGCGCTTCCGCGAGGACCTGTTCTACCGCCTGAACGTCTTCCCGATCGAGATGCCGCCCCTGCGCGAGCGCGGGGAGGACCTGCCGCTCCTCATCAACGACCTGGTCTCGCGTCTCGAGCACGAGAAGCGCGGCTCGATCCGGCTCACGCCCCAGGTGGTCCGCACCCTGACCGCCTACCCCTGGCCCGGCAACGTGCGGGAGCTCGCGAACCTGGTGGAGCGTCTCGTGATCCTGTACCCGAACGGTGTCGTCGACGTGCAGGACCTGCCCGAGAAATACCGGAAGGACGACTCGCTGCAGGACCTCCCGAGGGACGCGGACCTCGAGGTCTTCGCCCCGGTCGCGTCGAGCCAGCGCCTGCCGCGCGAGGGACTGGACCTGAAGGACTATCTGAACCAGCTGGAGTACGTCCTCATCCGGCAGGCCCTGGACGAGGCCGACGGGGTGGTGGCCCAGGCGGCGAAGCGCCTCAAGATGGGCCGCACGACCCTGGTGGAGAAGATGCGCAAGTACGACATCCACCGACCGGAGGGCGCGACGGAGTTCTGACGCCGCCGGTGCGCCACGGCGAGCGGTCATTCGTAAGGGTCTGATCTCACTGGGTATCGCTACTCGGCACAGCCCTTGCTTCTTCGAGGCGAGCCGGGCGCGCCGTGGGGCCGCCGGCGAGACCTGGGAGAGGCCCGATGCCCGCCGCGACCGCTGCAGTCCAGAATCGTTCCCCGACCCAGGGCCCCCGCGCGGGGCGTAACCCGGCGCCGTTGGCGCACGCCACCGCCCTCGCGGCGAGACCCGGGGCCGGCCGGGCACACCAGACCCTCGAAACCCTGCCGGCCGGCGTGGTCGTGCTGAACGCGCAGGGCCTGGTCGAGCTTTGCAACCCCGCGGCCCGCGCCCTGATGGGGGAGGACGCCCGGGGCCAGCGCTGGCGGGAGGTCGCGGCGCGGGTCTTCCGGCCGCGCCCCGACGACGGGCCCGACCTCTCGCTCGTGAGCGGCCGGCGGGTGCACATCGACACCTCGTCGCTGCGGGACCCGCCGGGGCAGCTCCTCCTGATCCAGGACGTGACCGAGGTCCGCGCCCTGCAAACGCGCATCGCGCAACTGGAGCGGCTCTCGGCGCTCGGCGAGATGGCGGCCGCGCTGGCCCATCAGGTGCGCACGCCGCTCGCCTCGGCCCTGCTCTACGCGGGGGCCCTCGCCCGGCCCGGTGTGGATGCGGGGCGCTACTCCGGCAAGTTGACGGACGTCCTGCGCCAGCTCGAGGGGCTGGTGCGGGACATGTTGCTGTTCGCGCGCCAGGGCCGCTTCGAGATGGAGGGTCTCTCGGTCGGGGAGTTGGTGGAGCAGGTGCGCCAGCCGCTCGGGCCCCGCATGGAGGCCCGCGGGGTGCGCCTGGATTGCCGGGTCCAGTCGTCCGACACCCGGCTGCGGGGCAGCCGACAGGCCCTCGCCGGGGCCATCGGAAACCTCATCGACAACGCCTGCGAGGTGGGTGCCCGCAACGTCCTCTTCGCGGTGTCGTCCCCGGGGCCCGGGCTCCTCACCGTCGACGTCGTCGACGACGGTCCCGGTGTTCCGGTGGAGCTTCGGGAAAGCCTCTTCCGGCCCTTCTTCACCACGCGCCCGGGCGGGAGTGGTCTCGGGCTCGCCGTGGCGCGCGCGGTGGCCGAGGCTCACGGCGGGCGGGTCGCGCTGATCGACAGCCCCGCGCCCGGGGCCCATTTCCGGATCGAATTGCCCCTCTGGGCGCAGCCCGACCCGGCCCCCGGGGATGCCGCGAGGGGAGCCAGGCCGTGACCCGGGACGTGTGGGAAGCGCTGGTGGTCGAGGACGACGCGCCCCTGCGCGAGGCGCTCGTGGACACCCTCGCGCTTGCCGGCTACCGCGTGCAGGCGGCGGCCGACGGGGAGGAGGCCCTGCGGCTCCTCGAGCGTGCGTCCGCGGGACTCGTGGTGAGCGACGTGCAGATGCGCCCCATGGACGGGCTCACGCTCCTGCGGCGCCTGCGCGCCTCGCACCCCGAGCTGCCGGTCCTGCTGATGACGGCCTACGGCACGGTTCAGCAGGCCGTGGAGGCGATGCGCGAGGGTGCCGTCGACTATCTCGTGAAGCCCTTCGAGGCCGAGGTCCTCATCGCCAAGGTGGCCCAGTACCTGAGGGCGGTCGCCGGGGCGGACGCCGAGGTCGTCGCCGAGGACCCTGCGAGCCGCGCCCTGCTCGCGCTGGCGGCGCGGGTCGCGGAGAGCGACGCGACGGTGTTTCTCAGCGGGGAGAGCGGGACCGGCAAGGAGGTGCTGGCGCGCTTCATTCACCGCCAGTCGCGCCGGGCCTCCGGTCCCTTCGTCGCCATCAACTGCGCCGCGATACCGGACAACATGCTCGAGGCGGTGCTCTTCGGCTACGAGAAGGGCGCCTTCACGGGGGCCTACCGTTCCTCGCCCGGGAAGTTCGAGCAGGCCCAGGGCGGGACGCTGCTCCTCGACGAGGTCTCCGAGATGAGCCTGCCGCTGCAGGCCAAACTCTTGCGTGTCCTGCAGGAACGCGAGGTCGAAAGGCTCGGCGGCCAGGCTACGGTGGCGCTCGACGTCCGGGTCCTCGCGACCTCCAACCGGGAGCTCCGGGCCGAGGTGGCGGCGGGTCGTTTCCGTGAGGACCTCTATTACCGGCTGAACGTGTTTCCGCTGCGCCTGCCCGCCCTGCGTGAGCGTCCGGGGGACGTCGTGCCGCTGGCCGAGCACCTGCTCGCGCGGATGTCGGCGGCGGCCGGGCAGGTGGCGCCGGTGCTCGACGCCACGGCCCGGGAGCGCCTGCTGGCGCACCGCTGGCCGGGGAACGTGCGCGAGCTCGGCAACCTGCTGCAGCGGGCGCTCATCCTGTCCCAGGGCGGGCGCATCAGCGCGGCGGACTTGGCCTTCGAGAGCGCTCCACGGCCCGAGGTCCGCCCCCCCGCGGCGGCCGAGCCCGAAGAGGAGGCGCCGGCCGTGGGGCTTGGCGACGCCCTCCGGCGCCAGGAGCGTGAGCGGATCCTGACCGCGCTCGCCGAGGAGCGGGGCAACCGGGCGCTCGCCGCGGCCCGGCTCGGCATCAGCCCCCGTACGCTGCGCCACAAGCTCCAGCGCATGCGCGAAGCGGGCGTTTCCTGAGGAGGATGGCGATGAGAGTCTCCGGCGGACCGGATCTACAGGCGCTGCTTTCGCAGATGCGGGCGCTCGCGAGCGAGGCGCGCTCCGTGCAGGGCGCGGACTGGGGCCGCCCGGCGCAGGGCGCCGATTTCGGCCGGGTGCTGAGCGAGTCGCTGGCGGCGGTGAACGGGATTCAGCAGCGCGCCGAGGGGCTCGCGGAGTCCTTCGAGCTCGGCGACCCGAAGGTGAGCCTGGCCGAGGTCGCGGTGGCCCGGGAAAAGGCCGGGCTGGCGTTCCAGGCGACCCTGCAGGTCCGCAACAAGCTGCTCGCGGCCTACCAGGACATCATGAACATGCCCATCTAGCGGCAGCGTCAAAGGGCAGGGGGCTGAGCGGACATGGCGGTGACGGCAGACGGGGGACAGCAACTCCTGGCGCGGCGATCGGGGCCCATGGCGGCCCTGCAGGCGCTGAGCGAGATGCCGGTCCTGAAGCAGGCGGGGGTCATGGCGGGTCTGGCCCTCAGCGTCGCGCTCGGGATCTGGGTGGTGCAGTGGTCGCGTTCGCCCGGATACACCCAGCTCTTCCGGAACCTCGCCCCCAAGGAGGCGACGGAGGTGGTGGCAGGCCTCGAGCGGGCCCGGATCCCCCATCGGCTCGACGCCCAGAGTGGGGCGGTCCTCGTGCCGGGGGCGGACGTCCACCGGGCGCGCATGGCGCTCGCCGGTGAGGGTCTGCCCCACAGCGCGGAGGTCGGCTTCGAGCTGCTGCAGCGCGAGCCGGAGATGGGCACCAGCCAGTTCATGGAGCAGGCCCGTTACCAGCGGGCGCTCGAGGTCGAACTCGCCCGCTCGGTCGCGACCATCCAGGGAGTCGAGAAGGCGCGGGTGCACCTGGCCCTGCCCAAGGCCTCGGCCTTCGTGCGCGAGCGCAAGCGCGTCAGCGCCTCGGTGCTCGTGCACCTGTACGCGGGTCGCAGCCTGGAGCAGCCCCAGGTGGCGGCCATCGCGAACCTGGTGGCCGCCAGTGTCCCGGGAATGGAAGTCGGGGACGTCCGGGTCGTGGACCAGAAGGGGCGCCTGCTGACGGCCTCCGACGCCTCCCGGGAGGCGCTGCACTCGCAGCAGGAGTTCGACTTCAGCCGCCGTCTGGAGAGCTACTACATCAAGCGGATCGAGGACATCCTCTCGCCCATCCTGGGCCCGGACGGGGTGCGGGCCCAGGTGGTCGCGGAAGTCGACTTCACGCGCACCGAGCAGACCCGGGAGAGCTTCAGCCCCGAGTTGACCGCCCTGCGCAGCGAGCAGGTCGCCGAGGAGGCGCGCGCGGGGGCGACGGGGCTTGCCTCCGGTGTGCCGGGTGCGCTGAGCAATACCCCGCCTGGGGCGGGGGCGGCCCCGGAGCAGGCGGTTGCCGCGGGGCGCACGCCGGGACCGGGCGAGGCGCGGGCGTCGGGTCCCGGGGCCGCCGGGGCGGCCGGCGCGCCGGCCGGGAGCGGAGCCCAGGGCAACGTCCTGAGCCGCCGGTACACGCGCAATTTCGAGGTCGACCGCACCGTCAGCCACACGACCCTGCCGACCACGACCCTGAAGCGTCTGTCGGTCGCGGTGGTCCTGGACGACCTGCGCAGCGTCGGAGAGGACGGGGAAACGGTGCGCCGCTCCCTGAAGCCCGACGAACTGGAGCGGTTCTCGGGCCTCGTGCGCGAGGCCATCGGCTTCAGCGCGGCGCGGGGCGACAGCGTCAACGTCGTGAACGTGCCCTTCACGACCGGCGCAGGGGGCGAGGCGTTCGAGGAGCCCGCCGTGTGGCAGCAGTCCTGGGTCTGGGACGTCGGCAAGCAACTCCTCGCCGCCGGGATCGTGCTCCTGCTGGTGCTCGGGGTGCTGCGCCCCGCCATGCGCCGGTTGGCGAGCCAGGCCCCGCTGCTCGCCGCACCGCCCGGTCTGGCGGGACCGCGGGGGCAGGCCGAGCGTGTGTCCGGCGGCGGACTCGCCGAGGACCGGCTGAGCCTGTCGGAGGCGCAGTCCGGGGTGTCGCGGCCCGGCGGGGGCGTCGCCCGCGACCATCAGTTGCAGCAGGTGGATAGCCTGCGCTCCCTCGTGAGCCAGGACCCCAAGCGGGTGGCCCAGGTCGTGCGGAACTGGATCGGCGAGAATGAGTGACGCGGGCGAAGGTGTGTTGAAGGGCGTGGAGCGGGCGGCCGTCCTGCTCCTGATGCTCGGCGAGGAGGGTGCAGCCTCCGTGCTGCAGCACATGGGTCCCCGCGAGGTGCAGAAGCTCGGCGCCTCCATGTCCTCGATCCGCAACGTCTCCCAGGACCAGGTCAACGGGGTGGTCGACCGCTTCCTCGACGCGGTGGGCAAGCACACCGCGCTCGGCATCGACGCCGAGAGTTACATGCGCACGGCCCTGGTGAAGGCCCTCGGCGAGGACAAGGCGAGGGGCTTGATGGACCGGATCGTTCTCGGCGACGCCACCCAGGGCCTCGAGACCCTGAAGTGGATGGACCCGCGCTCGATTGCCGACATGATCCGAAACGAGCATCCCCAGATCGTGGCCATCGTGCTCGCCTACCTCGAGAGCGACCACGCGGCCGAGGTGCTCGCGCACCTCCCCGAGCGCATGCGCTCGGACCTCCTGTTGCGCGTCGCGACGCTGGACACCGTCCAGCCCGCCGCCCTGCAAGAGCTCAATCTCGTGCTGGAAAAGCAGTTCTCCGGCAGCGCCACCGTGAAGGCCTCCGCCGTTGGAGGTGTGCGCACGGCCGCCAACATCCTGAACTTCATGGACAACAGCTCGGAGACCGAGGTCCTGGACCGGATGCGCGACGCCGATGGCACGCTCGCGCAGCAGATCCAGGACCTGATGTTCGTGTTCGAGGACCTGATGGACATCGACGACCAGAGCATCCAGGCGCTGCTGCGGGAGATCTCCTCGGAGACCCTGCTGCTCGCCCTGAAGGGCGCCGACGAGGAGGTCAAGGAAAAGTTCTTCAGGAACATGTCCAAGCGCGCCTCCGAGATGCTGCGCGACGACCTGGACGCCAAGGGCCCCGTGCGGGTGAGCGAGGTCGAGGTGGCCCAGCGGGAGATCCTGAGCGTCGCCCGGCGCATGGCCGACGAGGGGCAGATCGCTCTCGGAAAGGGCGGTGAGGAGATGGTCTGATGGCCGCCCCGCGCAAGCTCATCACGGCGGCGGAGCTGCGCCGGTTCGACCAGTGGGAGCTCCCCGTGATCGGCATCGAGGAGCGTCGGAAGGGGCAGGGCGAGGACGAGCTCGCGCGACCGCTGACCGCGGCCCAGCTCGAGGCCCTGCACGCCGAGGCCTACCGGGAGGGCTTCGAGCAGGGGCGGCACGCCGGTGAGGAGGCGGGCTACCGGGAGGGACGGGAGGCGGGGGAAGCGGAGGCGGCGGCGCGTCTGGTGCGCATCCAGTCGATCCTGGACCTGCTGGCGCGCCCGCTCGAGGCCCTCGACCGGGAGGTGGAGGACTCGCTGGTCGCGCTCGCCACGAGCGTCGCGCGCCACGTGCTCCGCCGGGAACTGCGCACCGACCCCGGGCAGGTCATCGCGGTGGTCCGGGAGGCGGTCTCCGTCCTGCCCGTGGCGGCCCGCAGCGTCCGGGTGCACCTGAACCCGGCCGACGCGGCGCTGCTGCGCGAGCGGATGCGGGTGGGGGAAGGCGAGGAGAGCCGCTGGCAGATCGTGGAGGACCCCATGCTCACGCGGGGTGGTTGCCGGGTCTCCACCGACGTTTCGCTCGTGGACGCCAGCGTGGAGCAGCGTCTCGCCGCCGTGGTGGCCCGGGTGCTCGGGGAAGAGCGCGAGGGCGAGCGTGTCCCCTGACCTCGACCGTCGAAGGCTGTGGGCCTCGCGCCTCGCGTCCTGCCGGCAGCGGGCGGAGACTCCGCCCCCGCTCGTGGTCCAGGGGATGCTCACGCGGATGGTGGGTTTGACCCTGGAGGCCGTGGGGTGTCAGGCGGCGATCGGTGATCGCTGCCGGGTCGCCGGCCCCGGGGGCACCGTCGTGGAATCCGAGGTGGTGGGGTTCGGGGCGGACCGGCTCTACCTGATGCCCATCGGCGACATCCGCGGGCTCGCCCCGAACGCCCGCGTCACGCCGGTCGGGCGGGGGGGCGACGTGGGGCTCAGCGACGCGGTGCTCGGTCGCGTGCTCTCGGGCACCGGCGTGCCCCTGGACGGCAAGGGACCGATCGCCGTGGCGCAACGGGTCCCGCTCGCGGGCCGCGGCATCAACCCCCTGACCCGGCACCGCATCGACCAGCCCCTCGACGTGGGGGTACGGGCCATCAACTCCCTGCTCACGGTGGGTCGCGGGCAGCGCATGGGGTTGTTCGCGGGCAGCGGCGTCGGCAAGAGCCGTCTGCTCGGGATGATGACGCGGTTCACGGAGGCCGACGTGGTCGTGGTCGGTCTCATCGGCGAGCGGGGACGCGAGGTCAAGGAGTTCATCGAGGGCATCCTTGGCGAGGAGGGGATGGCTCGCGCGGTCGTCGTGGCCTCCCCGGCCGACGACCCCCCACTCATGCGCCTGCACGGCGCCGCGCTGGCCACCGCGGTCGCCGAGTACTTCCGCGACCAGGGCAGACACGTCCTGCTCCTGATGGACTCGCTCACCCGCTACGCCCAGGCCCTGCGCGAGATCGGCCTCGCCATCGGCGAGCCGCCCGCGACCCGGGGCTATCCGCCCTCGGTCTTCACCCGCCTGCCGCAACTGGTGGAGCGGGCGGGCAACGGGGAGACGGGCGGCGGCTCGGTCACGGCGTTCTACACGGTGCTGACCGAGGCGGACGAGCAGCACGACCCCATCGCCGACTCGGCGCGCGCCATCCTCGACGGACACATCGTCCTCTCGCGCACGCTCGCCGAGGCGGGCCACTACCCTGCCATCGACCTGGAGCGGTCCATCAGCCGGGCGATGGCGGACATCTGCGACCCGCGCCATCTGCAGGACGCGCGGCGCTTCCGGCAGGTGTACTCGGTGTACCGCCGGCACGAGGACCTGATCAGCGTGGGTGCGTACGCGGCGGGCAGCGACCCGCAGGTGGATCACGCGATCCAGATGTACCCGCGCCTGATGGGCTTCCTGCGCCAGGACATCGGGGAACGGGACGCGATCGCCGACAGCCTGCAGGGCCTGCGGGCGACGGTGAAGTCCGGCGAGGCCGCAGGCGCCCCGGAACGCGCGGCGGCGGGCGTGGCGCCCCGGCCGGCACCCCCGGCCCGGCGCGGGTGATTGACGCGTGAACCGCTCGACCCGGCTGGAGCCCTTCGCCCGCCTCGCGGACCAGCGGCAGCAGGGCGCGGCCCGCTCGCTGCAGGCGAGCCGGGACGAGCTCGCGCACTACGAGGCGCGTCTGGGCGAGCTCAAGGCGTATCGGTCCGAGTATGCAGAACGTCTTAACCAGCTAGGAAAAACAGGAAGTTCAGCGACTCACATAAAGCGATTTCTCGACTTCATCGGTCAGGTGGACGAGGGCGTGCGCCAGCTGGAGTCGCTGATCGCCCTGACCCGGGGGCGCTTCGATCAGCACCGTGAGGAATGGCTGGCCGCGCGCTCCCGGTTCCGTGTGCTCGACGAGGTGCTCACCAGGGCGCGCAGGGAGGAAGACCGCAACCGCCTGAGGAGCGAGCAGCGCGAGAGCGACGATCGCACTTCACAGGCCCCCCGGGCCCGCTGACCCCCCTATCGTCCCGACCTGGCCCGAGGGTTGCTTCACGCACCCCGGACCACCTGGAGCCAGACCGATGCAGGCCATTGCCGCGAACCTGACCGCTCCGATTCCCGCCTTCGAGGGCGTCCGGACGGATCCCCCTCCCGCCGCCCCCGGGCTGGTGGAGGAGGCCGCGCCTGCTGCGGAGAACGCCGCGGGTCTGCCGTTCTCCTCCGTCTTCGCGGAGGTGCTCGCGCCACCCCCGACCGGCGGTCCGCCCGCCCCGATTCCAGGCGCGAGGCCTCTTGCCGAGGAAGCCGCGGGTGACCTGCAGGACGGCAACGGCTTGCCGGTTGTGGCAACGCCCTTGCTGGTCCCGGCAGTCCCGTTGCCCCCGGTGCTGCCCGATTCGGGAGTCTCCGCGGAGGCGGCTGAGCCCGGCGTGGGCGCGGAGGCCTGGAGCGAAGAGCCCGGGCCCGCTGGGCAGGCCGGGCCGGCCCCGACGGGCTTGCCCCTCGTGGCCTTCCCTCCCACGGCAGCCGTGGGGCCGGAACCGGAGGGGGCGGTGCCCGCCGCCCCGGCCTCCGCCGCCCCGGAGCCCGTGCCCGTGGTGCCCCGGAAGCACCCCGTGCACGCGACTTCGCGCGGCCCGGCGTTCCCCGCTCCGCAGCAGGGGGCGGTGGAAAACGGGGCTGCGGGGGGCACCGTGCAGGACGCCCCGTCCCTGGCCCCTGCCGCCGGGCCGGAACCCGTGGAGCTTGCCGAATCCGGCGCAGCCGACGGGGATCCCGACCCCGGGAGCCTGGCCCTCCTGTCCACTTCCCGTCAGCGCCACGCCGCCGCCCTCCAGGGGCTGTCCCCCGGAGGGACCGGCGCCTCCGGGCTCGCCCCCCGGGTGGGAAGTGCCGAGTGGGCTCCGGCACTCTCCGACCGCGTGGCCTGGATGGTGGAGGGCGAGGTGAAGCAGGCCGACCTGCAGCTCAATCCGCCCGAGCTCGGACCGCTGGAGGTCCGGATCTCGATGGTCGACGACGAGGCCCGCATCACCTTCACCGCCTCGCATCCCCAGGTCCGCGAGGCCCTGGAGATGGCGCTGCCGAAGTTGCGGGACATGCTGGGCAGCAGCGGTGTGCAGTTGCTGCAGGTGGACGTCTCCGGGCACGGCGCCGGGCACCGGCCGCCGCCCGAGGCAGGGCCCGGGGCGGCCGCGGCGCAGGCATCGACCTCGCGGGGGGGGGCACGCGAGGCCCTGGCGGCCCTCGGGACTGGGAGCCCGCACCGACAGCGGGGCCTGGTGGACGCCTACGCGTGACCTCGGTCGGCTGCGCCGTCTCCCTCCGGCGCACCCGGTAGCGAATTTCCATCGTGCCCCAGGCGCGTGCAGCGCCCGGAACGCGTCAAGAATCCGCGATCATCTCGAGGGCATTTTTGTAACCCATTGACTTAGCGATCTATCTTTGGGTGGCATGCCGTTTGCTGGTCCGCCAGCGACCCTCGGCGCGGAGAACCCGGCATGGCGGACAAGGAGATCCAACTCGCAGCCCCGGCGGCACCGGCAGGCGGACGGCGCAAGGTCGTCCTGCTCGGCGCTGGCGCGCTCCTGCTCGTTCTCGGCATTGGCGCTGCGGTGCTCCACTTCACCGGGCTGCTGCCCGGCCCGTGGCAGGGCGGCGCGGCGTCTTCCCAGGCGGCCAAGCCGGTCCGGCGCGAGGCGGTGTACGTCCCGCTGGAGCCGCCCTTCACCGTCAATCTGCAGGGACACGGCCCCACCCGCTACTTCCAGACCAGCGTGGAGGTGCTGACGCGCGACCCGGCGGTCGAGGCGGCCCTGAAGCGCCACCTGCCGATCATCCGCAACGACCTGGTCATGCTCTTCAGCAGCAAGGACGCCAAAGACCTGGCGTCGATGGAGGGCAAGGAAAGGCTGCGCGCCGAGGCCCTCGCTGCGGTGAAGAAGGTGCTCGAGAGCGAGACCGGAACGGCCGAAGTCGAGCAGGTCTTCTTCACCAGCTTCGTGATGCAGTAGCCCATGCCCGCCACCGACATCCTGTCCCAGGACGAGATCGACGCGCTGCTGCACGGCGTCGACCAGGGCGAGGTCGAGACCGAGGCCCCCGGCGTTCCCGCCGAGGCGGCGGTGCGGCCTTACGATTTCACCAGCCAGGACCGCATCGTCCGGGGCCGGCTCCCGACCCTGGAGATGATCAACGAGCGCTTCGGGCGCCTGTTCCGGATCAGTCTGTTCAACCTTTTGCGCCGTCTGCCGGAGGTCACGGTGGGCACGGTGCAGATGATGAAGTTCAGCGAGTACGTGCACTCCCTTTTCGTGCCGGCGAACATGAACCTGGTGAAGGTCCGGCCGCTGCGCGGGACCTCGCTGTTCGTGCTGGACCCGAAGCTCGTGTACATCCTGGTGGAGAACTTCTTCGGCGGGAGCGGGCGCTTCCAGTCGAAGATCGAGGGGCGGGAATTCACCGCTACCGAGATGCGGGTCGTCCAGCTGGTCCTCGAGAGGATGTTCCACGACCTTCGCGAGGCCTGGACGCCGGTGCTCGACATCAGCCTCGAGTACGTCGGGTCCGAGGTCAATCCGCACTTCGCGAACATCGTCAGTCCGAGCGAAGTGGTCGTCACCACGGTCCTGCACGTGGAACTGGACGGCGGCGGTGGGGATCTGCACCTCACGCTGCCGTACTCCATGGTGGAACCGATCCGCGACCTCCTCGACGCCGGGGTGCAGAGCGACCGTTCCGAGCGCGACGAGCGCTGGACCCGGACCCTGCGCGAGGAACTGGAATCGGCCAACGTGGAGGTCGGAGTGACGTTGACCGAGGCGAGTCTCACGCTGCGCGAACTCCTCGAGATGCAGCCGGGTGACGTCATCCCGGTGGAGATCCCGCCGCGGCTGGTGGCGCGGGTCGGCGACGTGCCCGTGTTCTGGGCGAAATTCGGTACCTCGCGCGGGAAGCTGGCGCTCAAGGTCGAGCAGCCCGCGCGGCATGCCCGACAGGCAACGAGTGACTTGGACAGGGTGGCCATCGATGAGTGAACAGACGAAATCCCGGGAAGAGCTCATGGCCGCGGAGTGGGACGAGTCCATCGGGCGACAGGCGGACGCCGCAGCGGGTCCCTCGCCGAAATCGCGCGCGGCCCGGGAGGCGGGCGTCGCGCGCGCCCCGCTGGAGGACCTGCGCGCGGAACCGGGGGTGCCCCCCCGGGAGGTGAGCCTCGACGCGATCCTCGACATCCCCGTCAGCCTCTCGATGGAGATCGGAAGGACCAAGATCAACATCCGTCACCTGCTGCAGCTCAACCAGGGATCTGTCGTCGAGCTGGACCGGCTGGCGGGCGAGCCCCTGGACGTCCTCGTCAACGGCACGCTCATCGCCCACGGGGAGGTGGTGGTGGTGAACGAGAAGTTCGGCATCCGTCTGACGGACGTCGTGAGCGCGCACGAGCGCGTGCAGAAGCTGCGCTGACGCTCCGGGGAAGCGACGTGCGGACATCCATCACCGTGTTGGGGCTCGGCCTGCCGGGGCGCGCAGCCTGGGCGGCCTCTGCGCCCTCCGCCGCCCCCCCACCGGCCCTGGACACGGGCCACGTGCTGTCCGTGCTCCTCGGCCTGCTCGCCGTGCTGGCGATCATCGCCGTCCTCGCCTGGGCCCTGCGGCACCTCTTCCGCGTGGGTGTGGGAGCCGAGGGGCTCGTGCGGGTCCTCGGCTCGACCTCGCTCGGCGCACGGGAGAGGGTGGTGCTGCTCCAGGTGGGCGGCGAACAGGTTTTGGTCGGCGTCGCGCCCGGGCGCGTGCAGACCCTGCACGTCCTCGACGAACCGGTGACGCTGCCTGCGCCGGGCGAGGCGCCGGGCTTCCAGGCGCAGCTGGCCCGGTTCCTCGGGCGCCCGCCGGTGGGGGAGCGCAGTGAATAGGAGCCCCTCGGTCCTGGCGCCGGTCCTGCTGGGTCTCCTTGTCCTCGGAGCGCTGCCGATGGCCGCGGCGGCGGCGGAGCCCGCCATCCCGGCGCTCGCCGTGACGACCTCGGGCGACGGTCAGCAGACCTGGTCGCTCAGTCTGCAGCTCCTGCTCCTCATGACGGTCCTGAGCGTGCTGCCCGCGGCGCTCATCATGATGACGTCGTTCACCCGCATCGTGGTGGTGCTGGCGATCCTGCGCCAGGCCCTGGGCACGACGACCACGCCGTCGAACCAGATCCTTCTCGGTCTCGCCCTGTTCCTCACGCTCTTCGTCATGACGCCGGTCATCGACCGGGTGCGGGACGAGGCCCTGAGCCCGTACCTGGAGAACAAGGTCGGCTTCACCGAGGCGCTGCAGCGGGCCGAGTCGCCGGTGCGCCGCTTCATGCTGAGCCAGACGCGCGAGACCGACCTCGCCCTGTTCGCCGAGCTGGCCGGGGCCGAGGCCATCGAGTCCGCGGAACAGGTCCCGTTCCGGGTCCTGATGCCAGCCTTCGTGACGAGCGAGCTGAAGACCGCCTTCCAGATCGGGTTCCTGATGTTCCTGCCGTTCCTGGTGATCGACCTGGTGGTGGCCAGCGTGCTCATGTCGATGGGCATGATGATGCTCTCGCCGCTGGTGATCTCCTTCCCCTTCAAGCTCCTGCTGTTCGTGCTGGTGGACGGCTGGGCGCTGGTCGTGGGAACGCTGGCCTCGAGCTTCTACGGACCCTGAAGGGGAGTCTGCGAGCGTGACGAGGGAGGCTGTCCATGGGCGCTGACGCCGTTCTCACCATGGGTCGCGGGGCCCTGGAGCTGGTCATCCTCCTGGTGCTGGTGCTCCTGGTGCCGTCGCTCGTCGTGGGTGTCCTGGTGAGCCTGTTCCAGGCGGCCACCCAGATCAACGAAATGACATTAAGTTTCATTCCAAAGCTATTGATTACCGTGTTGGTCATGGTGCTTGCCGGTCCCTGGATGATCACCCTGGTGACCGACTACACCCGCCGCGTGATGGAGGCCATTCCCTCCCTCATCGGGTAGGGAGCGGCGCGGCCAGCCCACTCCCCGAGGCCCATGACCTTACCCGCCGACACCGTCTCGCTGCTCCTGGCGACCTGGCTCTGGCCGTTCCTGCGGGTGGCGGCACTGCTGACGTCGGCCCCGCTTCTCGGCGCGACCTACGTGAACCGGCGTGTGCGCCTCGCGCTCGCCTTCGCGCTGGCCCTGGTCCTCACCCCTCTGGTGGAGGCCCCGGCCGTCTCCCCGTTCTCGCTGGCGGGGCTGCTCCTCGGCGTGGAGCAGGTGGTCGTGGGACTCCTGATGGGGTTCGCCGCCCACCTCATGCTGCTGGTGTTCGACCTCGCGGGGCAGCTCGTCAGCCAGACGATGGGCCTCGGCTTCGCCGCCATGGTGGACCCCGCGAGCGGCGCGCAGGTGCCGGCGGTGAGCCAGCTCTATCTCATCCTGACCTCTCTCGTGTTCGTGACGCTCGACGGGCATCTGCTGCTGGTCCAGGTGCTCGCCCGCAGTTTCGAGGTGCTCCCCCTCGGGGCGAGCGTCGACCCGGGCGCGTTCCGGGAACTGGCGATGCGGGCCGGTTGGGTGCTCGGAGCCGGGGCGCTCATCGCGCTGCCGTCGGTGACGGCGATGCTCCTGGTGAACCTCGCCTTCGGCATCATGACCCGGACGGCCCCCCAGCTGAACCTGTTCGCAGTCGGCTTTCCCATCACCCTGATCATGGGCTTCGTGGTCATCCTGTTGTCGCTGCCGGGGGTCCTGTCCCAGGTGGAGGCCACCACGACGGAGGTCCTGTCGTGGGCCCTCGAGCTGGTGGGCGGGGGAGGCTAGGTGGCCGAGCACGAGGACGGCCAGGAACGCACCGAACAGCCTACCGAACGAAGGCTGCAACGGGCACGCGAGCAGGGGCAGGTCGCCCGCTCCCGTGAGCTCGCGAACCTGGGCCTGCTGCTCACCGCCGCCGCCGGCCTGATGGTGCTCGGTCCGGCGACCCTCTCGGGACTGGTGGAGATCGTGCGTCGGGGGCTCACGCCCACCCGGGAGGCGCTGGCCGGGGGAGGCAGCGACCTGCTCTCGACCCTGGCCGCCACTGCCGCCGACGCCCTGTTCCTGCTCCTGCCCCTGCTCGCCGCGCTGCTCGTGGTGGCCGTGCTGGCGCCCCTCGCCCTCGGAGGGTGGACGTTCTCGACCGAGGCCCTCGCCCTGAAGCCCGAGCGGCTGAACCCGGCGAAGGGGCTTGCGCGGGTGTTCAGCCTGAACGGCCTCGCGGAGCTCGCCAAGGCCCTCGCCAAGTTCACCGTCCTCGCCCTCACCGCCGGGCTGCTGCTCTGGCGGGACATGGGCTCCATCCTCTCGCTGGGCGGGCAAGGGCTGGCGCCGGCGCTGAGCGGTGCGGCGTCGCTGCTGCTGAATTCCTTCCTCGTCCTGTGCGGTGCCCTCGTGTCCATCGCTGCGCTCGACGTTCCCTACCAGTACTGGCGCCACCACCAGCAGTTGCGCATGAACCGCCAGGACCTGCGGGAGGAGTTGAAGGAAACCGAGGGCAGGCCCGAGGTCAAGTCGCGGCAGAGGGCGCTTCAGCGCGAGGTGGCGCGGCGCCGGATGATGCAGGAAGTGCCGCGGGCGGACGTCGTGGTGACGAACCCCACGCACTTCGCCGTCGCGTTGCGCTATCGCCCGGAGACCATGGCTGCGCCCCGCGTGGTCGCCAAGGGTGCGGACCTGGTCGCGCAGCGCATCCGCGGGCTCGCCGCCGAGCACGGTGTACCCCTGCTCAGCGCGCCTCCGCTGGCACGCGCCCTCTACCACGGCACGCGACTCGGCCAGGAGATCCCCGCGGGTCTCTACCAGGCCGTCGCCCAGGTGCTTGCCTACGTATACGCCCTGCGCCGGCAGCGGCGGGAGGGAGGGGCCGCCCCGGTCCCCCCGACTGATCTGCCGGTGCCCGACGAGCACGCCGTGCGCGGCGAGGAGACGAGCGAATGAACGGGACGCTTGTGCTGGGTAGCCTGCGGGAGGCCTCCCGCAACGGGCTCGGGGCCGCGGTCCTGATGCTCCTCATGCTGGCGATGGTGGTGGTCCCGCTGCCGCCGCTGCTGCTGGACGTCCTGTTCACCTTCAACATCGCGCTCGGCCTGGTGGTGTTGCTCGGTACGGTGTACGTGCGCAGCCCCCTCGAGCTCGCGGCGTTCCCGACCGTGCTGTTGCTGGCGACCCTGCTGCGGCTCTCCCTGAACATCGCCTCGACGCGCGTGGTCTTGCTGAACGGACACCAGGGCCCCGCGGCGGCGGGGCACGTGATCGAGTCCTTCGGAAACTTCGTGATCGGCGGGGACTACGCGGTCGGCCTCGTCGTCTTCGTCATCCTGATCATCATCAACTTCGTCGTCGTCACGAAAGGCGCCTCGCGTATTTCCGAGGTGAGCGCACGTTTCACCCTGGACGCGATGCCCGGCAAGCAGATGGCGATCGACGCCGACCTGAACGCCGGCCTCATCACCCAGGACGAGGCACGGCAGCGCCGGGCGGAGGTCTCTCAGGAGGCGGACTTCTACGGAGCGATGGACGGCGCCGGGAAGTTCGTGCGCGGGGACGCGGTGGCGGGCATCCTGGTGCTGCTGATCAACCTCATCGGCGGGATCGCCGTCGGCACGCTGCAGCACGGCATGGCCTTCACGGAGGCCGGCAGGGTGTATTCGCTGCTCACCATCGGTGACGGTCTGGTCGCGCAGCTCCCTGCGCTGGTGCTGTCGACCGCGGCCGCCATCATGGTGACGCGGGTCTCCTCCAACCAGGACATGGGGCAGCAGATCGTCGCGCAGCTCTTCGACCGCCCGAAGAGCCTCGCGGTGACCGCGGGCGTGGTGGGAGCCATGGGGCTCGTGCCCGGCATGCCGAACCTGGCGTTTCTCTCCCTCGCCGCGGTTGCGGGGGGCTCTGCGTGGCTGCTGCAGCGCCGGCGGCGGGAGGCGCGGGAGAAGAGCGCTTCGCTCGCGGCGGTGCCCGAGCCCGCGCCGGCCGAGCTCGGCTGGGAGGACGTGACCCCGGTCGACCCGGTCGGGCTCGAGATCGGCTACCGCCTGATCCCGCTCGTGGACAAGGCCCAGGGCGGCCAGCTCATGGGCCGGATCAAGGGCGTGCGCAAGAAACTCTCCCAGGAGCTCGGCTTCCTGGTCCCCTCGGTGCACATCCGCGACAACCTGGACCTGGCGCCGGCCGCCTACCGGGTCACGCTGCACGGGGTGGTGGTGGGCCGGGCAGAGGTGTTCCCGGACCGTGACCTCGCCATCAACCCGGGGCAGGTGTTCGGTCGGCTCGAGGGGACGGTCGGACGCGACCCGGTATTCGGGCTCGAGGCAGTCTGGATCACGCCGGATCAGCGCGACCAGGCGCAGACCTTCGGCTACACCGTGGTGGATTCGGCGACGGTCATCGCCACCCATCTGAACCAGGTCCTGCAGGACCACGCGAGCGAGCTGCTCGGTTACGACGAGGTCCAGCAACTCCTCAACCGCCTGGCCAAGACGGCGCCGAAGCTGGTGGAGGACCTCGTCCCCAAGCAGCTGCCCCTGGGGACCGTCGTGCGGGTGCTGCAGAGCCTGCTGGCGGAGCAGGTGCCGCTGCGCGACCTGCGCACGATTGCCGAAACGCTGGCGGCCCAGGCGTCGAGGAGTCAAGAACCTGCCGTTCTAACCGCCGCGGTGCGCGAGGCCCTGGCCTCGATGATTATCCAGAATATCAATGGGTTGGAAAAAGACCTGCAGGTCATCACGCTCTCTCCAAAGTTGGAACAGTTGTTGCTTCAGTCTGCGCAGGCCGGGAACGAGGGGGGATTGGGTCTGGAGCCGGGTCTCGCGGAATCCCTGCAGCGAGGGATCCGCCAGTCCGCGCAGCGCCAGGAGGCGGTGAACCGCCCTGCGGTGCTGCTGGTGTCCCAGGCCCTGCGCAGCCTCCTCTCGCGATTCGCCCGGCAAGTGACCCCGACGCTACGGGTGCTGGCCTGGAACGAGGTGCCGGACGACAAGGAGGTCCGCATCGTGGCGACGGTGGGCGGGGCAGATTGAGGCGCGGCGGATCGGCAGTACGGATCTTCCGCGAAAGACCGAGAGGTACCTGCAGTGAAGATCAAGCGCTACGTCGCGACCGACATGCGCCAGGCGCTGCGGACCGTCCGCGACGCGCAGGGACCGGACGCGGTGATCCTCTCCTCCCGCAAGGTCGACGGCGGGGTCGAGGTGGTGGCCGCCATCGATTATGACGAGGCCGAGGCGCGGGCCGGTGTCGAGCTCTCGCCCGTTCCCCCGGTCCGTCCCCGTCCCGGGGTGGCGGAGGGCCGGGCGCCCGGCGCCAGGACGGGGCACGCGTCGCCGGACGCGGACGCGGGCGCGGGCGCGGTCGGGGGGGAGCCTCTCGTGAGTGCCTTGCGCGAGGAGGTGCGCTCGATCCGCGGCCTTCTCGAGCGGCAGCTCTCCGGGCTCGCGTGGGGCGAGTTGGGACGCCGCCAGCCCCAGAGGGCCGCCCTGATCCGGCGCCTGGCCGAGCTCGAGATCCACCCGCGGCTGGTGCGGGAGCTGGTGGCCCAGGTCCCGGCCACGACCGACGTGGAGACCGCCTGGCGCCAGGCCATGGGCCTGCTCGCGCACTGGCTGCCGGTCGGCGACGGGGACCTGCTGGACAACGGCGGGGTCGTGGCGCTCCTCGGGTCGACCGGGGTGGGCAAGACCACCACCGTGGCCAAGATCGCCGCGCGCTTTGCGATGCGCCACGGGGCCGAGCAGGTGGCTCTGTTGACGACGGACAGTTTGCGCGTCGGCGCGGTCGAGCAGCTGCGCACCTACGCCCGACTGATGGGCATGCCGGTGCGGGTCGTGGGCGCGAAGGAGGAGTTGCGCTCCGCGATCGAGGACCTCGCGGGCCGACGACTGGTGCTCATCGACACCGCCGGAATGAGCCAGCGTGACATCCGTCTCTCGGAGCAGCTCGCGCTGCTGCAGGGCGGTTCTCCCATGGTGCGCGCCTATCTCGTCCTGTCGGCCACGGCCCAGCGCTCGGCCCTGGAGGAAGTGGTCACGGCGTTCCGGGGCGCGCCCCTCGAGGGCTGCATCGTCACCAAGCTGGACGAGGCGACCGGCCTGGGCGGCGTTCTGTCGGTCGTGGTGGAGCAGCAATTGCGGGTGGCGTACGTGAGTGACGGGCAGCGGGTGCCGGAGGACCTGCGCCCGGCGCGAGCCCACCACCTCCTGACAAGAGCGGTGAGCGCAGTCCAGCGCCAGGGACAGACCTGCGACGATGAATCCCTTGAACTCACTTTCGGTGCGCTCGGTGCAGCCGGCCAACTCTAGAGTCCTCGCCAGCCAGGCGAGCGGTCTGCGGCGCATGCGCCAGATGCGGCCCGTCCAGGTCATCGCCGTCACCAGCGGTAAGGGCGGGGTCGGCAAGACCAACGTTTCGGTGAATCTCGCCATCGCCCTGGCCCAGGCCGGCAAGTCGGTGATGTTGATGGACGCCGACCTGGGGCTCGCCAACATCGATGTCCTGCTCGGTCTGCCGACGGGCCCGAATCTGGCACACGTGATCGACGGACGCTGCTCGCTCGAGGAGGCGATCGTCACCGGGCCCTCGGACATCAAGATCGTGCCAGCGGCCTCGGGGCTCCAGCGCATGGCGAGTCTGACCCCGCAGCAGCACGCAGGGCTCATTCACGCCTTCGGGCAACTGTCCCTCGACCTCGACGTGATGGTGGTGGACACCGCCGCGGGCGTGTCCGACAGCGTCGTGCTCTTCGCCCTCGCGGCCCAGGAGATCGTGGTCGTGGTCTGCGACGAGCCGACCTCCATCACCGACGCGTACGCCCTCATCAAGCTGCTGCATCGGGACTACGGACAGCAGCGGTTCCACATCCTGTCGAACATGACGCGCAGCGAGCGCGAGGGGGAGGCGATGTTCCGGAAGCTGGCCAGGGTTTGCGATCGCTTCCTGGACGTCTCCCTGGACCTGATGGGGGTGGTCCCCTACGACGAGCACGTGCGCAAGGCGGTGCAGCGGCAGTCGGCGGTGCTCGAGGCGTACCCGACGAGCAGCGCCGCGCTCGCGTTCAAGAAACTGGCGACTCATACCGATAAATGGCCCGTGCCGGACCGCGCACGCGGACACCTGGAGTTCTTCGTAGAGCGGCTCATCCAGGCCGGGCAGAGGGGAGCGGAGGCATACCCATGAACGGGCTGGCGATGTACGTCGAGACGCAGGTCGGGACCCAGGACGAGGTCGTGATGCGATACGCGCCCCTGGTGAAGCGCATCGCGTACCACCTGATGACGCGCCTGCCCCCGAGCGTGCAGGCCGACGACCTGATTCAGGCGGGGATGATCGGGTTGATCGAGGCGTCCCGGAACTACGACGCCAGTCAGGGGGCGAGCTTCGAGACCTACGCGGGCATCCGCATCCGCGGCGCGATGCTCGACGAGATCCGCAAGAGCGACTGGACCCCGCGCTCCCTGCACCGCAAGGTGCGCCAGGTGACGGAGGCGATCCGGACCATCGAGAGCTCGGCGGGGCGCGACGCGCGCGACGTCGAGGTGGCCGAGCGCCTGGGGATTTCCCTCGATGACTATCACCAGATCCTCCAGGACGCTTCGGGTCACAAGGTGTTCAGCCTGGAGGACCTCCCCATCGGGGAGGACTCCGTGTCGGAGGGGCTCTCCGGCCCGATCAAGGGCCCGCTCGAATCGGTCGAGATGGACAAGTTCCGCGAGGCCCTGGCGGACGCGGTGGGCACGCTTCCCGAGCGCGAGCGGCTGGTGATGTCGCTCTACTACGACGAGGAACTGAACCTGCGCGAGATCGGCGCGGTTCTCGGAGTGAGCGAGTCGCGGGTTTGCCAGATTCACGGACAGGCCATGATGCGGCTGAAGTCGCGGATGGCCGATTGGCGCAACGACTGATCTGCCCGCCAGGGCGCCGGGAGGCCGCGGTGTACACGGACATGCGCATCCTGGTGGTGGAGGTGGACGTCTGCCTCTGGAATGGGGCCTGAGGTCGGCTCGATGCGGCTGACCTCGCGACACCCGCGGGCCCGCTGAGCGATGGACGTCCTCAGCGTCGCCGGTCTCCTCATCGGACTGGGTGCCATCCTCGGCGGCAACGTGCTCGAGGGCGGGCACCTGGGCTCGCTGCTCAACGGGCCGGCGCTCATCATCGTGGTCGGCGGCTCGCTCGGGGCCACCCTGCTGCAGTCGTCGGTGCCGGCGTTCCTGCGGGCGTTGAAGATCGTGGGCTGGGTCGCCAGGCCGCCGGCCCATGACCTCACGGCGACCATCCAGAAGGTCGTCAGCTGGAGCCAGGTGGCCCGCCGCGAGGGCCTGCTCGGGCTCGAGGGTCTGACCGAGACCGAGCCCGACATGTTCGCCCGCAAGGGGCTGCAGCTCCTGGTCGATGGCAACGAGCCCGAGACCATCCGCAACACGCTGGAGGTGGAACTCAGCGCCCGGGAGCAGCGGGACATGGCCTCCGCGAAGGTCTTCGAGGCGATGGGGGGGTACTCTCCGACCATCGGCATCATCGGTGCCGTGCTCGGGCTGATCCACGTGATGGGGAACCTGGCGGACCCGAGCAAGCTGGGGCCCGGTATCGCCACCGCGTTCGTGGCCACCGTCTACGGCGTGGGTCTCGCGAACCTGGTCTTGCTACCGATCGGCAACAAGCTGAAGGGCGTCATCCACGCCCAGACCCAGTACCGCGAGATGCTCTTGCAGGGGATCCTGGGGATCGCCGAGGGTGAGAACCCGATGAACATCGAGCTCCGGCTGCGCGGGTACCTCGAGTAGTGGCCCCCCGCCGCCGGCACGAAGAGCACGAAAACCACGAGCGTTGGCTCGTCTCCTACGCGGACTTCCTGACGCTGCTGTTCGCGTTTTTCGTCGTCATGTACGCCGTGTCCTCCGTGAACGAGGGCAAGTATCGTGTCCTCTCCGACGCGATGGTCTCGGCCTTTCGCAGCTCGACCCGCAGCCTCGAGCCGATCCAGGTGGGCCAGCTGGTGCGCGCACCACCGGTCCGTCAGCAGCTTCCGGTGACCACCCCACGGCCGATCCCGATTCCCGTCCAGTTGGTGGAGGAGTTGGACGGGGAAAAGAGTGGCCGCGGGACGGAAGACGAGCCGGGTGGGGCCGGGCCCGAGGCGAACGTGGGCCCGGGGGGCCAGGAGTCCGGCGCACCGGCCGCACACCGGGAGAGCGTGGCACGCCAGATCGAGCTGGCGCTCGAGGGCTTGCTGGCCCGGGGGCTGGTGGACGTGCGCACCACGGAATTCGGTGTCGAAGTCGAGATCAAGACGAGCCTGCTCTTCCCGAGCGGGAGCGCGCGGCTGGTGGACGGCGCCTTGCCCGTGCTGCGCGACCTCTCGGCCATCCTGAAGACCTTTCCCAACGCCGTGCAGGTCGAGGGCTTCACCGACAACGTCCCGATCAACACCGAGGTCTTTCCCTCCAACTGGGAATTGTCCGCGGGGCGTGCGGCGAGCGTGGTGCACGTCTTCACGCGCAACGGTGTGAGGCCCGAGCGCCTGGTGGCCATCGGCTACGGTGAGCATCGGCCGGTCGCCGAGAACGCCACTCCCGAGGGGCGGAGCCGGAACCGCAGGGTGGTGGTCGTGATCGCGGCATCCCCGCGGGCACGGGGGCGCGCGGAGGACGCGGGGGCGGCCACGCTCGGGCTGACGCCGGGCACGCCGCTGCCACAATCGCCGGTGCCACAATCGCCGGTGCCTTCGCCGGTGGGGCCCATCGCGCCACTGCGGCCGGCCGTGCCCTGACTCGCGGCCCCCCGACGCCGGCTGCGGGGCTTGTGGCACGACTCGTGCAAAACCCCCCGGCGGAGGGGTGAGAGCGCCGGATCCTTGACGGCAGCGGGTTGCCGCAGACGGTGGGTCCGGCGAGAGCCCTGGGGAGGCGAGCACGCTCGAGGCGAACAGCGATGGATATGACGTGGCCCTTTCTCGCGAGTCTGTCGTTCCTGTTCACGGGTGCAGCCGGGGCGGTGGTCTACGTCCGCAGACTGCGCGCGGAGTTGGAGCGTCAGGAGGGTCTCGTGCGAGGCCTGGAGCGGGATATGCAGGCGGTCTGTGTCGGGGCCCGGGGCATGGGCGAGGCGGTGGTGCTCCTCGAGGACCGGCTGCGCCGCCTGACCGAGCGCCAGGACGAGCTCGCCCTGCGTGAGCCGGACCAGGGTGTTTACCACCAGGCGATACGGCTGGCGAGCCGTGGGGCCAGCGTCGAGGAGTTGGTGACGACCTGCGGGCTGCCGAGAGGCGAGGCCGAGCTGGTCCAGATCCTCCATCGCAGCGCCCGGGCCCGCCCGCCCGAGACCCCGCGCTCGGCCGCGACCGGTACCGGCTGACCCACAGTCCACCCCGCGGCCCCACCGAGCCCCTGGTAGAATCCGGGGGCAATGAGTGCTCGACGAAAGCGAACGAAGAAGTCTCCCCGCCGGGGCGGACGCGTTGCGGCGGGTCTGCTGGTCTTCGGCCTGGTCCTCCTGGTGGCCCTGCTGGGCTACGGGGTCTGGCTCGACCGGGTGATCCGGACCCAGTTCGAGGGCAAGCGCTGGGCGTTGCCAGCGCGGATCTATGCGCGGCCTCTCGAGCTCTACCCCGATTTGCGGCTCTCCCCCGCGGAGCTGGTGCAGGAGCTCGAGCGCCTCGGCTACCAGAAGACCGCGCGGCTCGAGCGCCCCGGGAGCTTCAACCGTAAGGACTCCGCCACGGTGGAGGTCTACGTCCGGGGGTTCCGCTTCTGGGACGGCTCGGAGCCCACGCGCAAGGTCCGCCTCGCGTTTTCCGGTGATCGGCTCCAGCGGGTGAGCGCAGAGGGTGGGGGGGAGGCCCCCCTGTTGCGCCTCGAGCCGCTGGAGATCGGCAGGATCTACCCCACCCATCACGAGGACCGTGTCCTCGTGCGGCTCTCCGAGGTGCCTCCCGCGCTCGTCCAGGGTCTCCTGGCGGTCGAAGACCGGGGGTTCTACGAGCACTGGGGGCTCGACCCGCGGGGTATCGGCCGGGCACTGTGGGCGAACCTCAGGGCCCGCGGCGTCGTGCAGGGTGGCAGTACGCTCACCCAGCAGCTCGTGAAGAACTACTTCCTGACGCGCGAGCGCACCCTCGTGCGCAAGGTCAACGAAGCCCTGATGGCGCTCCTGCTGGAGCGCCGGTACAGCAAGGACGAGATCCTCGAGGCCTACCTGAACGAGGTGTACCTGGGGCAGCAGGGTCCCCGGGCCGTGCATGGATTCGGGCTTGCGTCCGAATTCTACTTTGGGCGTCCCCTGCGGGAACTGCGCCTGCAGGAGATCGCGGTCCTCGTGGGGCTGGCGCGGGGACCGAACCAGTACAACCCGCGGCGCTCGGCCGCGCGGGCCCTGGAGCGGCGTAATCTGGTCATCGATCAGATGCTGGCCCAGGGGTACGTGGGCGAACAGGAGGCGCGGGCTGCGCGCGCCGCGCCCCTCGGAGTGCGTCCCGACGCGGGCTTCGCGAATTCTCCGTTTCCGGGGTTCATGGACCTGGTGCGCCGGCAGCTCGTGCGGGATTACCGCGAGGAGGACCTGCGCAGCGAAGGGCTGCAGATATTCACCACCCTCGCGCCGCCCGCCCAGGCTCAGGCCGAACGGGTCCTCGCCCGGCGCCTGGCCGCCATCGAGAGCGCCCGGCGGGTCCCCCAGGGGACCCTGGAGGGGGCGGTGGTGGTCGCGGACCCCAAGACCGGCGAGGTCCTGGCGCTCGTGGGAGGACGTGACCCGCAGGCCCCGGGCTTCAATCGGGCGCTCGACGCCCGGCGGCCCATCGGGTCCCTGGTCAAGCCGGCGGTGTATCTGTCGGCGCTGCTGCCCGGGGAGGGATTCTCTCCCGTGAGTCTCCTGCAGGACCAGCCGGTGCGCGTCAAGTCGGCGCCGGGGCAGGTGTGGGCGCCCCAGAACTTCGACCGCCGCAGCCACGGTGAAGTGACGGTGCAGACGGCCCTGGTCCGCTCCTACAACCTCGCGACCGTGCAACTCGGCTTGCAGGTCGGCCTGCGCAAGGTGGCGCGGACCCTGACGGGGCTTGGGGTGACGGCCGACATCCCTCCGTATCCATCGGTCCTGCTGGGGGCGCTGGAACTGTCCCCGTTCGAGACCGCCCAGATGTACCAGACGATGGCCGGACTCGGCTTCCGGATCCCGCTGCGGGCGATCCGGGAGGTGACGGGTCCCGACCACAAGCCCCTCAAGCGTTACGGGCTGTCCGTGGAGCAGGCCTTCGACCCTGCCCCGGTGTATCTGCTCGACACGCTGATGATGGGGGTGCTGAGGGAGGGGACGGGACAGCGTCCCTATCGCCGGCTTGCGGGCTCCCCGCGGCTGGCGGGCAAGACGGGCACCACCGACGAGCTCCGCGACAGCTGGTTCGCGGGATTCGGGGGTGACCGGCTGGCCGTCGCCTGGGTGGGGCGGGACGACAACAAGCCGACGGGGCTCACCGGCGCCGACGGCGCCCTCGAGGTGTGGGTCGACCTGATGGGTGGGCTCGCGCCTGCGCCGTGGGACCCACCGGTGCCGGCGGGGGTCGAGTGGCAATGGGTGGACAAGACAGTGGGACAGCGGCTCGAGCAGGATTGCCCGGGCGCGGTGCGTCTTCCGTTCCTGAAGGGGACGTCCCTCCCTGCAGGGAGTTGCGGTGGTGACACGAGCCCCCTGGACGGGCTCTTCGGGGAGGGTTGAACGGTGACGGTCGTGCGTGTCTTCTGGCTGTGGCCCGGGGTCGTACTGCTCGGCGGGTGCGCCCTGGTGGCCGGGGATCGGGGCTCCGTGGTCTCAGTCGAGGACCGTCCCCTCACCACCGCCTCCCGTTCGGAGCCGCGGGCGCAGGTGCCGCGGCCAACGGAGGTCGCATCGCTCCCGACGCCCCCCGTGGCATCCCCGCTGCCGGCTCCTGAGCCCGTCGCCGTGGTGGCGACGCCGCTGCCGTCGCCCCAGCCCCCGGCAGAAGTGGAGGCGCGGCCTTCGGGCTCGGTCGGCGCCGAGGGTTTGACGGTCGCATCCGCGGCGCCTGCCGTTCGGGAGGCAGGGCTTCCGCGGGCCTCGGCCTCCCAGAGCAAGGTGGTGGCCGCGCTCACCACGCAGGCCAATCAGCAGACCCGCTCGGGCGACCTGGAACAGGCGTCGGCGACGCTGGAGCGTGCGTTGCGGATCGAGCCCGACAACCCCTGGCTGTGGCACCAGCTCTCCCTGGTCCGCCTCTTTCAACACCAGGACGAGCAGGCCGCTCAGCTGGCCGCGCGCAGCAATTCCCTGACCGCGGACGCCGCCCTGCAGGCCCGGAACTGGCGGGTGGTCGCCCAGGCGAGGGAACGCACCGGGGACGCCGAGCAGGCGAGCGCGGCGGCGGCCCGGGCCCGGGCCCTCGGGGGACTGTAGGGCGGGGGGCCTGTCGCCCGACGGCCGACTACGCGTGCGGCCCGGGGGGGGTGCCCGGGGGGCCCTTGCCAGACAGCCGGTAGGCGAAGGCGATGACCTCGGCGACTGCCCGATAGAGCTCGGCGGGAACCTCGTCGCCCAACTCCACGAGGGCCAGCAGTTGGACCAGGTTGCGGTCCTCGCGGACGGGGACCTGGTGCTCGCGGGCAATCGCCAGGATTCGCTCGGCCACCTCGCCCCGTCCCCGCGCGGTGACGCGAGGCGCGCCGGTCCCGTCGTAGCGCAGGGCGACCGCAGTGGCGGTGACGGGCTCGCTGCTCACGCGCGCAGGTCGAGCAGGGCATCGGGCAGGCGGGGTGCGCGGAATCCGGGCCCCGGGCCCGGCAGACAGCGGACGCCTCGCGGCTCCAGTCCCGCGCCGCGCAGGGCGGCGGTGAGGTCCTCACTTCTCTGGCGCAGCAGGTCGAGCGTAGCGGGGTCCTCCGCCCAGATCGTCGTGGCGACACTCCCTGCTTGCCAGACGACCCGCGCCTGGACCGGGCCCAGCGGTTCGAGGTCGAGCGCGAGGGAGACGGTCCAGGCGCCGGGACCCCCGGCGAGGCCGGAGTCGGCCTCAGGCTCGATGTGGAGGCTGAGCACGTCGAGGTGATCGGCCGAGCGCACCGGGACCTCGACGAGCCACCCGGGGTGGGGCCCTTCGCTGTGGGGCACCGCCCGGAGTTGATTCAGCTCGATCCGGGCGACGGCCGCTTCAATCTCGGACCTCGCCCGCAGGGCCTCGCCCGACGCCCCTGCCGGCAGGACGCTCGGGTCGTCCGGGATTTGGCCCGAGGGACGAGGGGGGTTCTGCGCTCCCGCCGCCCGCGACGGGTGGGCTAAAGGTTCCTGCTGGGTGGCCGCCCTCGGGAGCAGGGCCGCCAGCCGGAGCAACCGGGCCTTCAGATCGTTGAGCGGCGGCTGCCCTGGCGCCATGGTGGCGAGACGGGCCTCGAGAAAGGTACCGCTGTCCTCTACCGCGGCGCGAAGCCCCGGCCCCTGCGAAACCTGCGTGACCGTGGGCAGGGTAGCGAGAAGCCTGCCGGCCGCCCCCGACGCCTGGGGCAGGGCCGGTAGGGACTCCAGCACTCCCTTCAGGGAGCCGGCGGAGGGCAGAACGGAGCGGAGGGCTTCGCGCAGAACGGTGTCCGGGGCCTCATGGCCGGCCGGCGCCAGCGGCTGAGCCGCGCGCACACCGTTGTGGCTGGTGCTGCCGGGGTCTGCCGGGGTCAGGATTCGCAGCACCTGGGGCGGCTCGGTCGTCTCCACGCGCGCCGTCAACCGTTGCCCCGGAGTGAGGGGGACCTCGGTCTGGGCTTCGATGCGCTGGCCTGCCATCATCAGGACCGCGCGTCCCGGAGCCGGGGCCTCGACCACGCGGATCGAGAGGATCTGCCCGACCCGCCAGCTCTCGAGGGCAGGAGCGTCGGTGCTGGAGGGCCCGGTGGCCGGGCCGAGTGCGATGCGCGGGATGTCCAAGGGCCGGGCCATGGGTTCGGCGGAGTTTGCCCGTGAAGAGGACTATCGGCATCCGTGTCGGACACTGAAGCGGGAATGGAACGGGGCGCCTGGTACGTCCGGCGCGCAGGCGAGGTCCGGGGACCCTTCGCGGCCGCTCAGGTCGCACGCTACATCGTCCTCGGCCGGGTGCGTCTGGGCGACGAGGTGAGCCGCGACGGGACCGCGTGGGTACCCCTCGGGTCGCGCAGTGAGCTCTTGCCAGCGGGGCTGGAGGAGCTCTCCAACGAGGACACGCTGTGGCGACTGCGTCTGCGGGAGGACGAGCGCAGCGGTGTCGATCGTCGCGCCGGTCAGGTGCCCTCCCCTGAGATCGCGGAGCGGCGCTCGGGCAAGGAGCGGCGCCGTCCCGAGCCCGAGGCGCTCGTACGTGCCCGCCGCAAACGCCAGGACTTCCTGCGCGACGTGCGCCGGTCCGCCCCGAGCCGACGGGGCTGGGCGTGGCTGGGCGTCGCGGCGGCGCTGGCGCTGGTGACCATGGTCGCGGTGCTCACGACGAAACCTCAACCACCTTCCGGCCCGCACTGCAACGCTGACCCTGCCCCCGGGGTGGACTGGCACGACTGCCGGCTCGAAGGGCTCGACGTGGCCGGTCTCGACCTGTCCGGCGCCCTCCTGCGCAACGCCAAGGCCCGGGAGGCCCGCATGACCCAGACGCGGCTCCCCAGGGCCGACCTTGCCTATGCGGACCTCGCCCGGGCCAACCTGGCGGCGGCGGACCTCTCCGGTGCCTCGCTGGTCGGGACGAATCTTTCCGGCGCGGACCTCAGCGCGGCGGACCTCTCCGGTGCGGACCTCCGATATGCGGACCTCACCCGGGCGCGGCTCCAGGGTGCCCGGCTCGAAGGTGCCGCGCTGGGGCGGGCCGTTTGGGTGGACGGGCGCCTCTGCGCCCCGCAGTCGGTCGGGTCCTGCGCCCGGGAGTGAGGGGGTGGGGGTGGCCGGGTCCGCTCAGGTGGTGCCGCAGCCGGGCGCGTCGCCGCTTCCGGCATCGCCGAAGCTTTCCGTGGTGTAGCGCCAGGCCTGCAGTGCCTCCCGGGAGGGCCCTGACGGGATGCCGGCCTTGCGTTTGAGGTGGGCGAGGAACTCGGCAGGCTCGGGGAGGCTGTCCCACACCGACGGCAGGAACGTCGCGCGCCGATGGCCCTGCGCGATGACGAGCCCGTCCACCCCGGGGCGCAGCAACCGGAGGAGTTCCTCCTCGTCGCGGATGTCCAGCGGCTCGCGAGGCGACAGCACCGAGACGTGCACGGCCAGGCGGGGTGCCTCCTCCCGCGTGACCGGTGGGAACCGGGGGTCCTCGAAGGCGGCGTCGAACGCGTGCTGGGCGACGTCTTCCACGAGCGGTTGGTATGCCTCCAGGCTGCCGATGCATCCGCGCAGCGCGCCCCCCGACTCGAGGGTGACGAAGGTTGCCCGCTGGGGGCGCAACGCCGGCTCGTAGTCCTCCGCCCGAGCGGGCAGAGGGGCTCCGTGGGCGAGTCCGTGGGCGATGGAGGCGCGGGCGACCTCGAGCAGAGTGCGCCGCTGCCCTGGGGTCAGCCTCTCAGGCAAAGGCGTATGCCCCGTAACCCACCACGCGATCGCGCGGCCCCGCGGTGTCCCCCGAGCTCCGCAGGTCGAGGAGCCGGGCCTGCAATCCGTGGTCGCGGGCGGCCTGCAGCAGCCCGCTGACGGGGCGGCAGCCGCAGGCCTGCTCCCCGTGCAACGGGACCGGAGACAGGTCCTGGATGAACCGCGAGGTCTCCCGGTCCAGGCGGCGGGCAGTCGCGTAGTCGTGATAGTGGCTCAGGTCCGAGCTCACCACGATCAGGGTCTCCGGCCCTCCCCAGAGCCGCTCGAGGACCTGGGCGACCTCCGCCGCCGTGGCGTCGCCCACCACGAGGGGGACGAGCTGGAAGTCCCTCAGTGCGACCTGCAGGAAGGGCAGGTGCACCTCCAGGCTGTGCTCGCGGGCGTGGGCCGCGTCGAGGACCTGCACCTGCGGCAGGTCGGCGAGCTCGGCGAGCGCCCTGGTGTCCACAGCGATCCTGCCGAGCGGAGTCTCGAAGAACTCGGCGCGGGAGGCCGCGAGACCTCGGAAGGCCACGTGGTGGCTGGGGCCCAGCAGGACGACCCGGCGAACGGTCTCGCGTGCCCGGCCGAGGCGGGCGTAGGCGGTGGCCGCGACCGGGCCCGAATAGACGTAACCGGCGTGGGGCGCGACGAGGGCCTTGGGGGGCGAGCCGTCCCGGGCGGTGTCGGCGGGGTCGGAGGCGTCGGCAAGGAGCGCCTCGACCGTCTCGCGAAGCTCCTCCGGGTCGTCCGGGTAGAACATCCCCGCCACGGCGGGCCTGCGCACGACGCTCATGCTTGATTTTCCTCGCAACGAGGCCTACTACGACGAGTATAGGAAAGTACGGCGCGAGTGGGAGGGCCGGTCGTGACCTTCGAGGCGCAGGGCGTTTCGTTGCGGGACCCCGGGGTGGTGCCGACCCGCTACTGGCACCGGCTCGAGGACGGGCGCGTGCAATGCGACGTGTGTCCCCGGTTCTGCAAGCTCCACGAGGGGCAGCGGGGTCTGTGCTTCGTGCGGGCGCGGGTCGAGAACCAGATCGTGTCGACCACCTTCGGTCGCTCGAGCGGTTTCTGTGTCGACCCCATCGAAAAGAAGCCCCTCAACCATTTCCTGCCGGGGACTCCGGTGCTCTCGTTCGGGACGGCCGGCTGCAACCTCGCCTGCAAGTTCTGCCAGAACTGGGACATGAGCAAATCCCGGGAGATGGACACGCTGATGGACGCGGCGGACCCCGAGACTCTGGCGCGGGCCGCGGAGCGCCTGGGCTGCCGCAGTGTGGCGTACACCTACAACGACCCGGTGATCTTCCTGGAGTACGCGGTCGAGACGGCGAAGGTCTGTCGGCCCCGGGGCATCCGGTCGGTGGCGGTGACGGCAGGCTACGTGACCGCCGAGCCGCGGCGAGAGCTCTTCCAGTGGATGGACGCGGCCAACGTGGACCTGAAGGGGTTCAGCGACGACTTCTATCAACGGCTCTGCGGTGGGCACCTGCAGCCGGTGCTCGACACCCTGGTGTACCTGAAGCACGAGACCCGGGTCTGGCTGGAGCTCACCACCCTGTTGATCCCGGGAGAGAACGACTCGAGCGAGGAGATCGAGGCCATGACGCGCTGGGTGGTCAAGGAGCTCGGCCCGGAAGTGCCCATGCACTTCACGGCCTTCCACCCTGCATGGAAGATGATGGAGACCCCGCCGACCCCCCACGCGACGCTCACGCGCGCCCGCCGCATCGCGATGGAGAACGGTGTGCGCTACGCCTACGTCGGGAACGTCCACGACCCGCAGGGGGAGAGCACGTACTGCCATCAGTGCGGGCAGGTCCTGGTCGGGCGTGATGGGTACGTCCTGTCGACCTGGCACCTGACGGCCGACGGGCGCTGCGACCGTTGCGGGACCGCCTGTGCGGGTGTGTTCGAGGCCCGGCCCGGCCAGTGGGGTGGCCGCCGGCAACCGGTTCGCCTCGCCTCCCACTCTGCCTGAGGACTCGAGCCTGCGCCGCGCGGTGCCGTCCTGCGCGACGGCGCGAGCCCCCCGAATTCCGCCGGGACCCTGGTACACTCCGGGGCGAGGCCCGGGGTCGCCGATTGCGGCGGCCGGCCCGGGCGGAAGGCGCGGACGAACGACACGGGAGAGGGAGCACATGGGCGGGCTGTGGACCGGTGAGGAGTGGACGGTGGCGGTGGTGCCGTTTCTGGCGGGGTTCGCCATCGGTGCCTTCACCGTCTACCTGCTGCTGCTTCCGGACCACCTGCAGCGGCGCCGGCTCCAGGCGGAGATCGACCGGCTCAACGCGGAATTGAAGGCCTACCGGGAACAGGTCTATCAGCACTTCCGGCGGACCTCGGACCTGTTCCAGGGGCTCACCTCCTCCTACCGGGCCATCTACGAGCACATGGCGGGAGGGGTGCGCTCGCTTTGCAGTGCCGAGAGTCCGGCGCCGGCCCTGGAACTGCCCGAGAGGGGGCTTCTGGGGGGGGCAGAGGGCCTGGGGGGCGAGGGGGAGGGTCCTTCCGCGGACGCGCCGAGAAAGGGGTCGACGCCTTTCGGGTGACCCCGGGCGGTCGCGCGAGAGGGGGCGGCGGTGGGGCGCCCCTCAGACGAACCGGCCGCTGCGCAGGAGCTCGATGATGTTCCTGCGGTTGCGCAGCAGCACGGCGAGGACCTTCGCCTGTCCCTGGTCTTCCTCGCCGTCCTGCGCCAGAAGCGTATCCATGCGTGACTGCAGATCGTCGATGTTGCGTTCCAGGTCGTCTTCAGTGACCCGAGGGACGGTGCCCAGCGCTTGCTCGTTTTCGAACATGACCTCTACCTGGCCGTTGCAGGGACCGCGCAACGACCCCGCCCCCCCATCCCCACCCCGGGGACGGTGAAGCCGCGAGGGCCGTCCGCCGTTGCGGCGCGTGCGCTGGCCTGAAAATGTAACAGGCCCGACCTGCGCTGTCACCCGCCGGGGGACATTCGACGCATCGGGTCTGCTTCACTGGGTCTGCTTTGCTGCTTGAACCTGGTCACGCCTGCCACTACACTACGCGGGTTCGGGTGCGGGGTGGAGCAGTCTGGCAGCTCGTCGGGCTCATAACCCGAAGGTCGCAGGTTCAAATCCTGCCCCCGCTACCAAGTTCCAAGAGAGGCCCCGACGTCGGGGCTTTTCTTTACGGCCGGCCAGGCAGTCCCGGGCCGGCGAGGTCGCCAGTGCGGACGTGAACAAGTGGGCCTCGCGCCCACTTTTTGTTTCTGAGGCCGGAAATGCGCAATGAGGCGGAGCGGCTACGCCGCCTTCTCGAGCCAAGCGTGGTGGGTCTGGGGTGCGAGCTCGTGGGCATCGAGCTCCAGGGGCAGGGGCTGCGCTCGCTCCTGCGGCTGTACATCGACCGGCCCGAAGGCGTGACGCTCGACGACTGCGAGCGAGTGAGTCACCAGGTGAGCGGCCTGCTGGACGTGGAGGACCCGATCCGCGGAGCCTACACGCTGGAGGTGTCCTCGCCGGGACTCGAACGCCCGCTGTTCACGCCGGCGCATTTCGAGCGTTTCGTGGGCGAGCGGATCAAGGTGAAGCTCGACGTTCCGGTGGAGGGGCGGCGAAGCGTCACCGGTGTCCTGCGCGGGATGCGGGAGGGTTGCGTGGTCGTGTTGGAGGATGGGGTGGAAAAGGTATTGCCGCTCGATGCGATCCGGCGGGCGCACCTCGCGCCCGAGCCGGTCTTCGGAAAGCGCTGATGGGGGCGTGGCGATGAGCAAAGAGATCCTCATGGTCGTGGACGCCGTTTCCAACGAGAAGGGCGTTGGCAAGGAGGTCATCTTCGAGGCGATCGAGGCGGCGCTCTCGAGCGCGACGCGCAAGAAGCACGGCGGCGAGATCGACGTGCGCGTGTCGATCAATCGGGAAACCGGCGCGTACGACACCTTTCGCCGCTGGGAGGTGGTCGCCGACGACGCCCCGGTCACGGAGGAGACGCCTTTCGTCCCCGAGCGGCAGGTCCGGCTGAGTGAAGCGGTGCTGCGCAAGCCGGGCGTTCATGCGGGCGATTTCATCGAGGAGCCGATGGAGTCCGTCGCGTTCGGTCGGATCGCGGCGCAGACGGCCAAGCAGGTGATCGTCCAGAAGGTCCGTGAGGCGGAGAGGGCCCAGGTCGTCGAGCAGTACCGTGAGCGCCAGGGCGAGCTCGTGACGGGGGTGGTGAAGCGACTCGATCGGGGTAACGTGCTGATCGACCTGGGGGGAAATGCCGAGGCCGTGGTCCTCAAGGAGGAGTTGATCCCGCGCGAGGCGATTCGCCCCGGCGACCGGCTGCGCGGGTACCTGAGGGAGGTGCGCTCGGAGCCCCGTGGTCCCCAGTTGTTCGTGAGCCGCACGGCGCCACAGTTGCTGATCGAGCTCTTTCGCCTGGAGGTTCCGGAGATCGCGGACGGGCTGATCGACCTGAAGGCTGCGGCACGCGATCCGGGCGCGCGCGCGAAGATCGCGGTGCGCACTCGCGAGCAGCGCATCGATCCCATCGGGGCGTGCGTCGGCATGCGGGGCTCGCGGG
>ERZ1645187.638-NODE-638-length-34318-cov-13.082275_pt1 | contig 34318 bp, 27 predicted proteins | sample MGYA00575352_ERZ1645187 | MGnify/ENA primary metagenome ERZ1645187 (study PRJEB40837, sample SAMN11349314) | freshwater sediment metagenome | isolation source: river sediment | host: Sediment | place: India: Wazaribad , New Delhi | collected 2017-02-21 ... | reverse complement strand
GGGCCCATAGCGCAGTTGGGAGCGCGTCTCAATGGCATTGAGAAGGTCGGGGGTTCGAATCCCCCTGGGTCCACAAACAAAAATGCATCTGAAAAAGATGCATTTTTTGTTTATAATGCACTGGCAGCGCATGATGATCGGGTGCCTTCATCCTGCCCGGTAACTTCAACACGCATAAAATTACAACCATTCCGAGAATATCTGCAAGGAGCGGAAAATGCCAGGTAAGCAGCGGATTTATTGGATCGACACGCTCAAATTCCTTGGGATTTTTGCGATTTACTTGTTTCACTTGGGTGAAGCTGGCGGCCGCTCTTATGCTTTCGGTTTTGTTTACCGGGTGCCGCTTTTCTTTTTTATATCAGGCTGCCTGGCCAGCATTTCTACCGACCAGAGCTCCCTGCCTAAATTTATCTACAAGCAATTCAAATCGCTAATGATCCCCTATTTTTTCTTCGCTGCGATCTACATTTTTCTTTTTGTAATCATGAACAACAGCGGCTTTAGCCTGGCGCTCCAAATGGCACGGCAAGACTTTATGGGCGTCCGCAATCACATTTCAGCGCCAAGCTTGTGGTTTTTGCCCTGCCTCTTCCTGATGGAAGTGCTCTTTCGCCTGCTCAAGACCCTCCTGCGCAATAAATGGCTAATTCTGGCGGTCAGCGTTGCCCTGTTCTTCTTCGTCAACCACTTTTTGGGTTTCGTCCCAATCAACGACCCGCGCTGGTTCTGGAATCTCGACAGCGCCTTGTACTACCTGATCTATTTTGCCAGCGGTTATGTCGCCTTCCCGTACCTGGTGGAACTACTTAAACTGGATACGCCTGCCAAACGTGCCGGCGTGGCGCTGGCTGGTGTCGTCGCTTTTGCCCTGACCGGTGCCCTTTATTTTCAACACGACCTTATTGGGACGGCTTTCAGCCGGCTTGGCCCATTGAACACTTTTTCAATCGTCGCCAATGCGCTCTCGGCGATTTTTTGCAATATCCTGGTCGCACTTGTGCTTCAGCACTGGGAGCTGCTGCGGCGGATTGGGACGAACACACTCTGGCTGTGCGGCTTTGAGCAGGCTTATAATTTGGTGCTGTCGCAGTTGGGAACGCTGCTGGGAATCTCGGCGTTAGGGATCCAGTTTGCCAATCCGCTGGCCGCTTTTTTGTACGCGCTGGCGATTCTGCTGATTGCGCCCTTCACCGTGATCCCCTTTGGAAAGAAGCTCTATTACAGCGTCTTCCCGGGCCTGGCTCCAGCGGCCAAACCCGCCCAGGAGCAACCCGCCAGGGCCGCATAAGGGCCACGGGGGCTATTCTGGCCTGGTCTGGCCATACATGCCTGGGTGCAGCCTGCATCAGGCAATGCTTGCTTTCGCAGCGTTGGCCCAAATTTCCCCCAGGCGGCCGGCAAACACTGTACTTTTTCGCTGAGCGCTTCGTCTTATGATATACTCTGGCACAATAAACACGATAGCAGACCATCGGTCATCCGTCAGAGAGCAGCGGCACTGCTGAAACGCTGCCGGCGCAAACGGAGCGCCTCAGACCTTACTCACCTGCTTTGCCCAGCCGGGCACGTGGCCACGGTGATGCCCTTCAGCCGTGGACGGAAAGATCCGTTAGCATCGGCTCGAGCTGCCCGTCTCTCGTCAGGATGGGAAGCAGGGTGGTACCGCGAAGTTTTCTTCGTCCCTGCACGCAGGGATTTTTTATTTAATTGACAGGAGCAAAAAAATGGACCCGACCAGCATTCCCCATTACAAACCTGAGGAGATTGAGCCAAAGTGGCAGAGCCGCTGGCAGGCTGACCACCTCTACGAACCGCAGAGAGATCCTGACAAGACCAAGTTTTACGCGCTGACCATGCTCCCCTACCCTTCCGGCGATTTGCATATTGGCCATTGGTATGCCATGACCCCGTCTGACGCCCGTGCACGGTTCAAACGCATGCAGGGCTTCAATGTGTTTTTCCCGATCGGCTTCGATGCATTTGGCCTGCCGGCTGAAAACGCTGCCATCAAACACAATATTCACCCCAAAGACTGGACCTATAGCAACATCGAGCGCATGCGCGGGCAGTTAAAGTCTATGGGCAACAGTTTTGACTGGCGTTCTGAAATTATCACCGCCGACCCAAAGTATTATCGCTGGACGCAGTGGTTTTTCGAACAATTTTATAAGCATGGGCTGGCATATCAAAAATTTTCGCCGGTAGACTTTTGCCCCAATTGCAACACCACCCTGGCGCGTGAGCAGGTTCAGGGCGAAGATCGCCACTGCGAGCGCTGTGGCACGCCCGTCATCCGCAAGGATCTGAATCAATGGTTTTTGCGCTCTTCCGATTATTCCGAAGAACTGCTCCATTTTGACGGACTGGATTGGCCCGAGCTGATCCGCACGCTGCAGACCAAGTGGATTGGCAAGTCGGAAGGCGCTCAGGTCACCTTCCGTACCGAAAACGGTGATCCGCTGGAGGTCTTCACCACCCGCCCCGACACCCTTTGGGGTGTCACCTTCATGGTCCTTTCACCCGAACACCCACTGGTGGATCAAATTACGACGCCTGCCCAGTGGGATCAGGTGCAGGACTATAAAGAGCAAGCCCGTCGCCAATCCGACATCCAGCGCGAAGCGGCCGACCGCGAAAAAACAGGTGTTTTCAGTGGCGGCTATGCTATTAACCCAGCCTCTGGCGACCGCATCCCGATTTGGATTGCCGATTACGTTCTGATGACTTATGGAACGGGCGCCATCATGGCTGTACCGGCACATGACCAGCGCGATTTCGAATTCGCCCGTAAATTCAATTTGCCCATCCGGGTGGTTATTCAGCCTGAGGGCGGTGAAACGCTGGACCCGCAGACGATGCCGGCCGCCGTGGAAGCGCATGGCAGCATGATCAATTCCGGTCCCCTGACTGGCACACCTGCCGAAAAAAGTTTTGACGCTGCAATTGCATATGTAGAACAACACCAGATCGGCCGGCGCGCCGTCAATTATCGCTTTCATGACTGGCTGATTTCGCGCCAGCGTTATTGGGGAGCCCCCATCCCGATCATCTACTGCCCGAACTGCGGCACCGTACCGGTGCCTGAAGAACAGCTGCCCGTCCTGCTGCCGGATGATGTGGAATGGCTGCCGACCGGCGAGAGCCCGCTCAAGCTGCACCCGACCTGGCGCCATACCGTCTGCCCTCAGTGCGGAGGCCCAGCCGAACGGGAAACCGACACCATGGATACTTTCATCTGCTCATCTTGGTACCACCTGCGCTATCTCAGCCCGGATTACGCTGAGGGCCCCTTTGACCCGCAGCAATATCAATACTGGATGCCAGTGGACACCTATACCGGCGGTTCAGAACATGCCACGATGCACTTGATCTACACACGCTTTTTTCACAAAGCCGCCCGCGATTGCGGCATTGTCAGCGGCAGCGAACCAATGCTGCAGCTGCGCAATCAAGGGATGGTCTTGGGTGAGGACGGCGAAAAAATGAGCAAGAGCCGCGGAAATGTGATCGCCCCAGATGACCTGGTGCAGCGCTACGGCGCAGACACGGTGCGGGCTTATCTGATCTTCTTCTGCCGCTGGGAAATGGGCGGCCCTTGGAGCAGCACCGGCATTGAAGGCAATAGTCGCTGGCTCAGGCGCGTCTGGTCGATGTTCCTCGAGCCGGCCGCCGGCGGAGCTGGACCAGAGGTCCTCAAAACCCTGCGGCGGAAAACGCATCAAACTTTGCGCAGCATTACGCATGACTATGAAAACTTCGAGTTCAATACCATCATTTCCAGCCTGATGGAATTGTTGAATGAAATGGGCCGGGCCAAAAACGCCGGTGCCTTTGGCACGGCAGCCTGGGCGGAAGCTGTCGATATCTATCTGCGCATGCTGGCCCCGGTCTGCCCGCATATCGCCGAAGAATTGTGGGAACGCCTGGGGAAGCCCTACTCCATTCACACTCAGCCTTGGCCCAGCGTCGACGAAGAAGCCGCCAAAGAAGAACAGCTGGTATTGGTGGTGCAGGTGAACGGCAAATTACGCGACCGCATCCTGGTAGCCCCGGGCATTAGTGATGACGAGGCGCGTGCTGCCGCCCTGGGCAGTGAGGCTGTACAGCAGGCTATTGAAGGCAAGCCGGTGCGGAAGGTGATCATCGTACCGGGCAAGCTGGTCAATCTGGTCGTATAGTGCACGTAAAGCACCGCGCACCGGCTCTGACAACCGAACCGGTGCGCGGTGCACCCCTTGAGCTGCGTAAACTTTAAGCACCCAAGTTTGTTGGGAGCTTGCCAGGGTGCCCATTCGCTTGGTCATTGCTATCCTTTTTAGCTTCCCAATAACCTGATCTTCCAGCTAAAGGCGGCGTTTACCTGCCGGAGGCAAAATTGACCACTCTGTCCTTGCAAGCGTATGCAAGCAAACCACGTTTTCGCCAAAATAAGGTAAATTTAAAAAGACCAGCTTGCTCATTCGTTTTTGAATGTCAGCTAACCTTGTAATGCTGCCTCCCGGGGCACTGACAGACAACTTAAAGGAGGTACTGATGAAGACCGTAGTTGCGGGGGCCTTGGGGGAGTGTGTACACGTTGCCGGGGTGAGCAACTTTCTGCACCTGGCCGAAATGGCCGGTTGGCGCACTGTTTTTTTAGGGCCAGCTGTTCCCATCGATCGTTTTATCCAGGCTGCCAAAGATGAAAAAGCAGACCTGATCGGCGTCTCTTACCGGCTGACGCCCGAAACCGGTGAACGCTTGCTCGGTGAGTTTGCCGAAGCAGCCTCTGAGCTGCACGATCAGGGTGTGCGCTTCGCCTTTGGCGGCACGCCACCGGTGGCAGCCAAAGCCCAAAAACTCGGCGCCTTTTTTGAAGCTTGCTTCGATGGCAGCCAACCCCCAGATGAAATATTGGCTTACCTGCGCGGGGAGGGGTCGCAGCCAGCCAGCGTGGATCGCTATCCACAAACCACGGTGGAACGCATTCAATGGAAGGCCCCTTTTCCGCTTTTGCGCCACCATTTTGGCTTGCCCAGCATGGAAGCCACCCTGAAAGGCATCCAGCAAATCTCTGAGGCAAAGGCACTGGACGTCATCTCGCTTGGGATTGACCAGGATGCTCAGGAAAACTTTTTCCACCCTGAACGGCAAAACCCGCGCGCCCGCGGGGCCGGTGGCGTGCCTGTGCGCAGCGCCGCAGACTACCAGGCTCTTTACGAAGCCTCACGCTGCGGCAACTTCCCATTGATGCGCACCTATTCCGGCACGGATGACTTCATCGCCCTGGCGGAATTGTATCTGCAGACCATACACAATGCCTGGTGCGCCATCCCGCTGTTTTGGTTTAACCAAATGGACGGGCGGGGCCCAATTGCGCTCGAAGAATCGATCCGCGAACATCAGCAGGTGATGGCCTGGTATGGTTCCCGGGGGGTACCGGTGGAATTGAATGAACCACACCACTGGGGGATGCGCGATGCGCCTGATGTGGTTTACGTTACGTCAGCCTTTCTTGCCGCCTGGAATGCCAAAGCATTCGGCGTGCGCGATTATATTGCCCAGATGATGTTCAACAGCCCGGCCGGCCTTTCTGACGCGATGGATCTGGCAAAAATGGCCGCCATCCTGGAGATGATCGCCCCCCTTGAAGATGACCGTTTTCGCATCTGGCGCCAAACGCGTACCGGCCTGCTGAGCTATCCGCTGGAAGACAATGCCGCCCGGGCGCACCTCGCTGCCAGCATTTACCTGCAGATGGGGCTTAAGCCGCATATTGTCCATATCGTTGGGCACACCGAAGCCGATCACGCCGCCACCGCCGAAGACGTGATCAACGCCAGCCAAATGGCGCGCCGCGTCATCGCGACCGCCCTTCAAGGTCAGCCGGACTTGCTCGCCGACCCTGCCATCCAGCAGCGTAAGGCGCACCTCATCGCCGAAGCCCGCCTGACACTCACGGCCATCCGCTCACTCAGCCATGCGGAAGACCCGCTCACCGATCCGGCTGCGTTAGCCGAAGCCGTGCGGTGTGGCATCCTCGATGCCCCCCAGCTGAAAAATAACCGTTTCGCAGCCGGTACCATTCGCACCGGCATTGTCCGGGGCGGGTGCGAAGCTTTGGACGAACAGGGCGAAGTCCTTCCCGAATCGGCCAGGCTGGCAAACTACCTATAACAGGAGAATCTCATGAACGATCGAAATCAAATTACTGTCGTCGGGGCCGGAAATGGCGGGAAAGCCATGGCCGCCTATATGGCCCTGCTCGGCAAAGATGTGGTCTTGTACAATCGGACCTTCGCTCACATTCAAGTCATCGCTGAACGCGGCGGAATTGACCTGATCAACCCTTCGGGCTTGGATGGCTTCGGCGCACTCAAACTGGTGACGGATGACCCGGCCAAAGCGCTCGAAAACAGTCAGCTGGTCATGGTGGTGGTCCCATCGACCGCGCACCGCGACATTGCCACCACCCTTGCGCCCTATCTGCGGGATGACCACATCATTGTGCTCAACCCTGGCCGTACTGGCGGAGCCATCGAATTTGCAGAAGCCCTGCGCCTGGCCGGCTGCACCTCCAAACCGGCGGTCTCCGAAGCCGAAACATTCATCTTTGCCAGCCGGTCTGAAGGCCCCAGCCATGCCCGCATTTTTCGCATCAAAGAATCCGTACCGCTGGCGGCAATGCCAGCCACCCGGACGGACGAAGTGCTCGATGTCATCCATACCGTTTTTCCCCAGTACATTCATGGCGGCAACGTGCTGCAGACCGGCCTGAACAATATGGGGGCAATTTTTCATCCGGCGCTGGCAATGCTCAACAGCGGTTGGATCGAAGCCACCCATGGCGATTTTCAGTTCTACATTGACGGCGTCACACCTTCGGTCGCCAAGGTGCTGGAGGTGCTGGACCGTGAGAGGGTCACCGTTGCTTCAGCGCTCGGGCTGCGGGCCCGCACCGGCATGGAATGGCTGGATCTGGCCTACAACGCCCGCGGCGCCGATCTGTACGAAGCCATGCACAATCAAACCGGCTACTACGGCATTAAAGCGCCTGCCACCCTCAACCATCGCTACATCACCGAAGAGATTCCGATGAGCCTCGTGCCGATTGCTTCGCTGGGAGAGCGTTACGGCGTTTCGGTTACTGGCATCCGCAGCATCATCAGCCTGGCCTGCTTCATCCACAGCACCGATTACTGGCGCAAAGGGCGTACGATCGAGAAGCTGGGCATCAAGGAGTTGAGTGTCAGTGAACTGACGCACTATGTTGAAACCGGCGAGCGCGATTAATTGCCGCTGGCCCTTCGCGCCGATTGAGCGGCACACATCGAACGGCGGCTTTCGAGACCTGACAGAAGCTACTGCTGGGTTCGGCTCGCTGCCTGCTGCGCTGCCTGAAGCACTTTCGGGTCGAGCGGGCTCAGCTGATGCACCAGATGCGCCAGCGCTAACCCGGGATGATGCCAAAGCATCCGCGGGCCGGCAAAGCGCATTACTTGCCGGATTTTCTCACGCTGGACGGCCTGATAGCAGTGCACCGGGCAGCGCGAACACACCGGTTTGTTCGGTTGGAAGCGGCAGCGCTCGATGCGTTCCGCCGCGTAAGCCGCCAGCTGCGCGCATTCCGGGCAAAGACCGCCTTGGGTTTGATGGTGCGCCCGGCAATACAGCATGGTCATTTGGGTGACGGTTGTTTTTTCACGCTGAATGCGTGCGGCGAGTTTCTTAGCTTCATTTTTAGGCATTTGCCCATTTTACCTGCATTTTGTCCGCGTTGCGGGTTTAAGGCTGGTTTTGTTCCGGCAATCTTGCAAAATGCTTGTATACTTTAATCAGAACAAAAAGCCAGACGAGATCGCATCCGGCAGAAAGGAACAGCATGGCAGTTATTACAATTTCCAGACAATCCGGCAGTGAGGGCTCTGAAGTGGCCAGGTTGACCGCGGCTCAGACCGGCTATCGCGTGCTCAACAAGGCGCTCATCAATCAGCTGGCACAGCAGCAGGGATGGGATCCCAGCAGTTACCAAAATCTTAAAGAAGACTCGTTCATGGACAAAACGATGCTCGAGAAAGCGCTGCAAAAATTCCAAAGCTCGGCCGTAGTTTCGGGCGGCTACGCCGCCAGCTACACTCAAAAGTCAGAATTGGACGCGGGCTTTCTCAAACAGCTGATCCAGGCCGCCTACGAACTGGGCAACATCATTATCGTTGGGCGCGGGGCGCAGGTCGTCTTGGCGGGCAAACCAAATGTCTTGCACGTCCGCATCATTGCCTCCGAAGAAAAAAGGCTCAACACCTGGCAGTCGCGTGAAAAGATTTCGCGCAGCGATGCCCGAACCCTCCTGCGCGACCGCGACCAGTCGCATGAACGTTTTATTCGCGAGGTTTACGGTGCAGACGTTAACGACCTGAGCTGGTATGACCTGGTCATTAACACCACCCGGCTGACGCCCGCCACTGCGGCCGGGCTGATCGTGCAGGCTGTAGCCCGGCTCTAAAGCGGCGCACACAAGCCTTGAGGGTTGCCTCGCAGCAGCTCCTGAGTGCATCCCAAACACAACCGCCCGGCGCATACCGGGCGGTTGTGTTTTTCGCAGCAAATTCAAAAATTTAGATCCAGCCGCGCAGCTTCATCGCCTTAACGACTTTATCGATGGCGACCATATAGGCTGCATCGCGCATGTAAACTGCTTTTTGCAGTGACATATCCAAAACGGATTGGAATGCGGTCGTCATGTTTTCATCTAGCTTGCGGAGCACTTCTTCGCGTGACCAGTAGAAATTCTGGTCATTCTGCACGCCTTCAAAGTAAGACACCGTTACCCCGCCAGAATTGCACAAAAAGTCTGGAATCACAAATATTCCGCGGGCTTTAAGCACCTCGTCGGCGTCTGGTGTGGTCGGGCCATTGGCAGCTTCCGCCAAAATGCGCACCCGCTCTTTGATGAGTTTGACACTGTCGCCATTGACCTGGCCCTCAAGCGCGGCCGGGATGAGCACATCCACATCTTTCGAAATCCAGGCATTGCCATCTTCGATTGTGTAGCCTGCTTCCTTGGCCTTGGCTTTGTCGATGGTGCCATATTGATCGGTGATGTTCTTGAGAAAATGCGGATCCACGCCGTCTTCCTTGGTGAAGGTGTACGAAGTGCGGTCGTTGCGGTCCCAGCATGAAACGCAAACCACTTTGCCGCCAAGCTGTTCCACAAAACCGATGGCAGCATATTGGGCAACGTTGCCAAAACCCTGCAGCGCAGCCCGGGTTGTGTGCGGGTCGATGCCAAGGTGGCGCATGGCTTCGCGAACGGTGTAGATCACCCCGTAGCCGGTAGCTTCGGTGCGACCTTCTGAACCACCGCCGCCAAGCGGTTTACCGGTGATGACGCCCGGGGTGTATTGGCCGGTAATGCGCGAGTATTCATCCATCATCCAACCCATCATCTGTGGGGTGGTGCCTACGTCGGGTGCCGGCACGTCAATGCGCGGGCCAACGTTGCGCCACATCACACGCATAAAGCCGCGCACCAGGCGTTCTTTTTCGCCATCAGAAAGGGTTGATGGGTCGACCACAACACCGCCTTTACCCCCACCCAGCGGTATATTGGCGACGGCGCACTTCCAGGTCATCCACATCGCCAATGCCCGCACTGTATCGATAGTCTCAGCGGGATGAAAGCGGAGGCCGCCTTTGTTGGGACCCCGCGCATCATTGTGCTGCACGCGGAACCCTTCAAAAACCCGGATCTTGCCATCATCCATGCGTACCGGGATGCGAATGTGGAACTCTCGGGCTGGCCAGCGCAGTTGCTCGCGCACCTGCTCGTCCAGTTCCAGCTGATCGGCCACTTTGTCAAACTGTTGTTGGGCTATCTCAAACGCGTTGGTTGGTCCTGACATATTCTCTCCTTTAATGTGAACGGTTTAGGACATGATAAACGGGCACATACTGGATTGCGCCCGTGGTAAGTAGGGTGAGGTTGACGATCGGTTGTCGTGGTACATGAGTATGCCTCTGTTTCCAACAGAGTTAACCTTATCGCACAATGGGTTTTTGGTCAAGATGGGGGGCAGCTGAGGTTTGTTTTTAATAATCTACACGCAGCATTTCATGTAACTCTGCCCAGCCGGCTGTTGGCTAACGCACAACCTATCAGAGCTTCAGTTCCCAAAACGGCGGTTCAGCCGCCGATGCCGGTCTAAACCCCAGCGCCTCGAACATATGCGCCGATCCGTGATATTGCCGCAGCGGATTTTGCGGGTTCGCAAACGGAAAACCCAAAACGCGCGTGAACCCATCCGCCCGGAAGCCTTCAACCGCCTCCGCCAGCATGCGGGCGGCCAGGCCCTGGCCGCGGTAAGGCCGGTCAACCACAAAGCACAGCACGGCGCCCACCTCTCCTCGACGGGTTGGGAAGAAAACTTCATCCGCCAGCAGGACCGCATCGGCCAGGTCAGCGGCATTACACCAGCCCGCAATCTGTTCCCCGTCCCAGGCCAGCAGTCCGCGCAGCTTGCCAGCGGCAGCCAGCTCCAAAGCCTGCGCGCGGTTTACGGCCGGTGGCCGCTTAAACCAGTCGGCTGGGCTAACTGGCGTAAAGTAATACTGGCAGTAACAGCCTGCCCAACTCTCGGCATGGCTGAAATCTACCTTCGCGAAAAAGCGAACAAAAGCTTCAGCCTGGTCCGGCGTAAAAGGGTGAATGTTTAGGGTCAAAGTTTTCACTCCAGGCGAACACTGCTGGAGATCTTCAGGCCAAACTGCCGGCGTCTGGTTATGCCAGGCGCCGGCCAGAATGTCAGCAGTTGTTTTTCAGGAAATGACCAATTTTTTCAAGCGCCATTTCCAGCTGGGAATAAGAGGCGGCATACGAGACACGCGCAAAGCCGGCACCGGCATCCCCAAATGAGCTGCCCGGCACGATGGCAACGTGCTCTTCGGCCAGCAGGCGGTTGCAGAAGGTCTCATCATCCATACCGCAATCCATGACGCGCGGAAAGGCATAAAAGGCCCCTTGGGGTTCCACCGTGGGCAGTCCAAGCTCGTTCAGGCGGGTAAAGACCAGCCGTCGCCGGCGATCATATTCCTGCAGCATTTCCTGCACGAAAGGTTCGCCCACCCGCAGCGCTTCCAATGCGGCATACTGAGACACGGTCGGGGCCGACATCACCGTATATTGGTGGATGCGCACCAGACCGCTGATGATTTCAGCCGGGCCGGCCACATAACCAATGCGCCAACCGGTCATGGCGTAGGCCTTTGAGAAGCCGCCCATCAAAATTGTCCGCTGCCACATCCCGGGCAGGCTGGCGAAGCAGACGTGTTCCACGCCATAAACCAAACGGTCGTAGATTTCATCAGATACGACCATCAGGTCATAGCGTTCCGCCAGCGCAGCAATGCTCAGCAGCGTCTCGCGCGACGCAACTGCGCCAGTCGGATTGCAGGGAGAGCCCAAGAAAATCGCTTTGGTACGCGGGGTGATTGCCTGTTCAATTAAATCTGCCCGGGGCTGAAAGCGGTCATCAAAAAAGGTGGGCACTTCCACCGGTACACCGCCGGCCAGGAGCACTTCGGCCTGGTAAGAAACAAAGCAAGGCGTTGGGATAATTACCTCGTCACCCGGGTCTAAAATTGCTGTGAAAGCCAGGTAAAGGGCTTCTGAAACCCCAACCGTCATCAAGAGCTCATTCGCCGGGTTGTAATGCACGTCATAGAGCAGCTGCAGATGGCGGGCCAGAGCCTGACGCAGTTCAAGAATACCGTGATTTGAGGTATAGTGCGTATCGCCCCGTCTTAGAGACGCGATGCCGGCCTCAACGATCGGCGCCGGCGTGGCAAAATCGGGTTCGCCGATCCCCAGCGAGATTACTTCCGACATAGTTGCGGCGATGTCAAAAAACTTGCGGATTCCGGAAGGCTTTAAATGGGTTACGCGCGCATTGAGGACGCTTTTGGTCATGAACTCTCCTTTTTTATCGACCACACCGCCCGGGCTACCAATTGGCCCAGGAGTTATCACCTAAGTTAAATTTGCCCATCAGGCCATTAATGACCACATCATACCCCAACAGTGACGCTTCGAGGTGAGCGTTCGTCACATGGACGCCCGGGCTGAGAATGGAGTCTTTAATGGCACTTGCCTGAACCAACGCACCGGGGCCAATCGAAACAAACGGCCCGATGATTGACTTGCTGACCCGCGCCTCCGGGTGAATGTAAACCGGCGGGATGATCACGTTGTCGTCAAACGGGCCCTCTTCGCTGAGGTTGGCCCGGCCATGTTCTAAAAGATAGCGGTTGGTATCGAGCAGCGCTTCTGAGGTGCCGGCATCCAGCCAGACTTTGACCGGTTCCACACGCATGCGAATATGCTTTTCCAGAAGCAAATTAATCGCATCGGCCAAAAAGAATTCACCTTTCAGTGAGATTTTCCTCTGGATCTGCTCCTCAACAGCCTGCAGCAACTGGGCGCCTTCTTTGAAGTAATAGCATCCCACTACAGCCAGGTTATTGTTCATGTCGCTGGGTTTTTCGATCAGGCGGGTTACAAATCCGCGCGAATCCACCTCTGCCACGCCAAATCGGCGCGGATCAGGCACCGGCTTTACCCACGCGATCGCTTCGGCGCTCTCCCCCAAAAGCCCTTCAAAACTGTTTTCAATCAGGGTATCTGAAAAAACCATCAATACGGGCCCTGAGATTAAAGCCCGCGCCTGCCAGATTGCATCAGATTGGCCTTTCATCTCCTGCTGGATCACATAGTGAACTTTGCGGTGCGGATAGTGCTTCTGCATGTGCGGTTTAACGTCTTTTTCTTGCCCGGGAGAAATGATAAAGATGTAATCCGCACGATCGGCATCGGGCACTGTTTCGAACATTCGCAGCAAGTGGTCTAAAACGGTGGCCCCTGCCAGTGAGATCAGCGGCTTCGGCCGGCTCCACGTCAACGGGCGCAGGCGGCTGCCCAGACCAGCCATCGGGATTACAATCTTCAAGTTTTCAGTCATATTGATTCCTCCCACCCCTTCGAATGCTGCGTTTAACTACACTTGCCAGCTACGGTAGCTTATTATATCTCGTGCGGCAATCATATCCTCATGGCTCATAAACGACCAGATGCGAAAACAGAAACGTGCTGGCCCCTTCTCCCGCCGATTGCGCCATCACGCCCAGCCGGCCGCTCAAATCGCTGCGGATGGGCACGCTAAACTGCAGCACTTCATTGATATACACCTTGAGCTCCCCTTCTGAGGCCAACAGGGCCAATTGATTCTTCGCCGGAGCGCCAGGTTCGAATTTTCGCGCGGTTTTCCAATCCTGAATCACACCGATGCTGTCATAAATTTGGCGTTCCAACCGCAAACGGCCATCGCAGTCGGCCCACAGCCGGTAAGTGCCGGCACTGCTGTTCTGCCAAAAAAAGATGCCATATTGATCGCCTGCTGAGCAGATGGAAACGTTGATGTCCATAACCAGATAAAAAGCGGAGGGCAGGTTATGCTCGCTGAGGCTGGCAATCGTCCCCTTGCTGCCATACAGCGCCAGAGCCAGCGCATTGGAACCCAGTGCCACATTGCCTGCAGAGAGTGTTCCCGTCTGCCATGGGGCGCCTTCGTTGAAATTGTCCTCAAAGAGGATAGCTGCCATGCCCGGCTCAGGTCGTGCCGGCTCCGCCGTCGGAATGCCGGTCAGCGAGTTTAGCGTGACGGTGGGGGTAGACGGGAACCAATCCGTAGTAGCGGTTGGACTGCCAGCCGCTGTTGCCGTCTGGCTGGGGGAGGGCGTCAGGGTAAGCTGCGGAGCGGCAGCCTGGCAGGCGGCAAGCAAGGCAACCAAAGCCCACAGCAGACTGGCAAGTGCGGGATTTTTTCGTTCAGTCATATACTCAATTTTACCCAAAGCCAGCTACTCTTGCCGGGTCAACCCAGTGAAGGCCCGAAATGAAAAATGTTATAATGCCACTACGAGGTACCTACGATGAGGAACAAAAAGCGCTTCATATCCGTAACTTTGTCCGCTCTGATGCTGATCTTGTTTTTGGCGTCGGCCCCCTCCTTCAAGCTGGACAAAGCACTGGCCCAAACAACCTACGCAACCCCCACACCGGACGCAGAAGGCCGCATCCTTTACACGGTGGAAGAAGGGGATACCTGCACGCGCATTTTTTTGCTGACCAACGTCCCGATCAGCGATATCATCCTGCTCAACAACCTGGATCAGGCCTGCACCATCCAACCTGGGCAAAAATTGCTTATTGGCCGGGTGGAAGGCATCGACCTGACCCAAACCGCCCTTCCGACCGCCACCACGCCGCCAGAACTGATCACACCCACCGCGACGCCCTCAGCGGGTTTTGCCAAAGTCTGCGTCGTGCTTTTCCATGATCTTGACGGCAGCGGCATGCGCACTACTGGGGAAGATTACCTTTACGGCGGGGTGGTAAGCCTGAATGACCGCCTGGGGCAGGTCTCTCTGACCGGCAACACAGTGGCTGGCAGCCCCGACACGGTTGATCCACTCTGTTTTGACAATATCCCCGAAGGCAGCTACAACATCACCATGGCCATCCCGGATGGCTTCAACCCCACTACCGCCACGAATTATGCGCTGGAGGTCAAAGCCGGGGAGCTTGCAACCATCGATTTTGGCGCTCAGGAAGCCACTGCACCGGCTGGGGAAGTTCAGACCGACAGCGTTTCGCGCTCCCCGATCCTGTTGATTATCGGTTTAGTCATCCTGTTAGGCGGATTGGGGCTGGGTTACTACCTCTGGCGGCAGAGAAAACTTTAGTCATCAAAAAAAACAGAGGCCAGGCCTCTGTTTTTTTATTGACATGCCGCAGCTCAGTCGCGCTGAGTGCGTTGTTCCTGCCAGATATCCGCTTCGTTGTGGTATCCGGCCCGTTCCCAAAAGCCCGGACGGTCAGTTCGGGTGAATTCCAATCCGCGCAGCCATTTGGCGCCCTTCCAAAAGTAGACATCTTTCAGGTCAGTTCGGCCCGGGATCGCGCCAACCACGCCGCGCAGCGGCGCACCGTGTTCTGCGGTGAGTGGCTGCCCGTCATAATGCGTGGCCAGCAGGAAGTTGTCTGCCAAGACAACTTGCAGGGGCAGGTTGGCGGTAAAACCAAACTCAGCGTGTTGAATCACGAACGCTGCCTCAGGCGTTGGCTTTACCAGCCCAAGGTTGATCAGCGTCGCCAGGCTCACCCCTTCCCATTCGGTATCCAGCTTGCTCCAGGTGGTCACACAATGGATGTCCATGATGAGTTTGGTTTTCGGCAGAGCGTCAAACTCCTGCCAGGTCAGCTGCAGCGGGGTTTCTACTTCGCCCCAAACGCGAAAAATCCAGCTGGCTGGGTCAAAGCGGGGAACCGGGCCGTAATGCAGCACCGGGAAGCGCCGGGTGAGCAGCTGACCGGGCGGCAGCCTTCCGCGGGATGAATCTTCGGAATTTGTGTCCATAAACATCCTTTCAGTCTTCTAACGGCAGTGAATCTCCGGGGTTTAACAGTGCCACGTGAGCCGCAGTTTCTTGCTCGACGCGCTTTTTCCAGGCGGCAGCATCCTGATGAATGAGCGGGAAGGTGTCATAGTGGATCGGGAGAACTACTCGCGGGTTGAGCAGCTTCACTGCGCGCAGCGCGTCATCCGGCCCCATGGTGTAATTGTCTCCGATAGGGAGGGCAGCAAAATCTAACCCTTCTTCCCCGATCAGACGCATATCGCCAAACAAGCCGGTATCTCCGGCGAAGTAAAGGCGCTTGTTGTCGGGTGTGGTCAGCAAAAAGCCAGCCGGGCTGCCGCCATCGCTCCCATCGGGCAGGCGCGAACCATGCAATGCCATGGTGAGCTTAAGGTAGCCAAACGGGTAGTGAAAACCTCCGCCAATTTGCTGGGAATGAATTTTAATCCCCTTGCCAGCCAGCCACTGGCAAAGCTCAGCGGTGGCGACACAGGTGGCCCGGCAGCGCTGAGCGATGGAAAGCGTATCCCCAAGGTGATCGCCATGCCCGTGGGTAATCAGGATGTAATCTGCCTCAACATCCTCCGCGCGCGTCCGGGAAGCTGCGTTTCCAGTGAAATAGGGGTCTATCAACAAGTGGTAGCCGCCCAGCTGCAGCCCCAGTGTAGAATGTCCGTACCATGTCAACAGGGTTTTCATCAGGCCTCCTAACCATCGTTATTTTTATTATAACGTCTGGGAAACCGCAATTAAAGCCCCGTGCAGCCCATCTTTCAGCGGCCGTTCAGCCAGACAAACCAGCCCGGGTCCGTTCGTGAAACGTCATCACAAACCAGGGTTTCTCTCAGCAGGGGGAACTGATAGTGAAATAACCCGGCTTCCTTAAGCAGGTAGAAGCCGCGGCTGTCAGGCTGCCAAATAGCCGCTGAAACACCTTCTACGCTGATGACCTGCAAAGGTTTGCCGTCCGGAGCATTCAAACGCGCTCCGTTGCTGCCCCAGGTCAGCAGCCAGCTGCCGCTGGGAGCGTAAGCAGCCTGCTGATCATCCGGAAATGAGAGCGTGTTCTGGCCAGGCGAAAAGAGGGTCAGCCCGAGCGCTCCGCTGGCTGAAAACACCCCCGCCTGAGGGTGGTATTCCAGACTATTGAAGTCGCCATTCAGCAGCAGCTCGGCCTGCTGGCGCCCCGATTGATAAAGATAAATGCCGGCGCTCAAGCCACTGCCAGTGGCAGTCGCAGCTGACACGGCAATCGCTGCCTGCCCCGCGTTGGGGTTTACAGCGATATCATCAAACGGCCCCTTGAAAATGATACTTGCCGGCCGGCCACTCTGGGCATTGACCAGCCGGGCTGCCTGTTTCACGCCATTCGCAGTCAATGAATAGGTGACCAGTTGAGCTGGGTTTAGCCACCCGGCTGCAATTCGGGCCTGATCCGGCAAGGCAATCTGATCGACGTAGGTCAATCGACCGGTATTGCTCAGATTTAGGCTGGTGAACAGGTAAGGCTGCCAACCGCCGGGGTTGTTGAGCGTGTCAGCCTCCTGAAACACCAACAGCTGCCCATCCGGCGACCAAACCGGTTTAAAGTCTTGCTGATAGCGCACGGTCAACCGGCTGGCTTGACCCGAAGCCGGCTGGTATCTGTAAAGGTTGGCAGCAATACCCTCCAGCGCTGCTGAAAACACCAACGACTGGCTATTCGGCCGCCAGGCCAGCCCTTCCGGCTGGAGCACTGCCTGCAGAGCAAAAGCCGCCTGGCTGTCGGTGCGGTCTCGGATCGCTTCTCTCACAAACTCCCCCAAAAGCGGGCTGATCATCCGTCCGCTTTGCATCGGATTGGTAATTTCATACAAGCCCAAATTGTCAAGGTCATCCACATTGCCTGCCCGTACCACGAGGGAAGAGCCATCCGGAGCGATGCCGTTGGTCAGGTCTGCAAAGTCAATCAATGCCGGAATGTCAACGCCGCCCAGGTGATCACTGCCAAGTTCCAGGGCGTACAAGCCATTTTCCTGGGCATTGGGGAAAATCAGCCAGGGTCCAGCCTGCCCGGCCTGAGCGCTGGGCACTGGGGTGGCACTCGGCACCGGGGTTTGGCTGGGCAGCAGCGGTTTGGGCGTTTGCGTCGGTGTGATAGCGGCAGCGCTTTGGGTAGCCGGCCAGGCTGTACTGGTGCCCACCCAGGCGACGGGCGTAGGTGCAGTAAAACGACAGGCCAAGAGGATTAATGCCTGTGCCATAAAAATCAGCCCGCCGCTCCGAAAGTTTCGCTTCACCTTACCAATCATAACCAATAAAAACGCGGAGCGTTTCGCTCCGCGCACTTTTCGCCGAATGATTCTACAAAATTTCAAGGCCAGCCAGTGAAGCCACCAGTGCCTTCAGGCCATATCCCTCAAAATAGACCTCAACCGTCTCATCCCCATGCTCAAGACGGCTGGCTTTGACCACCCCCCGGCCATAAGTTTTATGCCGGACCTGCATGCCCGCTTTGAAGCGTTTCGCCGCCGGCTGAGCTTCGCGCCGGGCTGGCATGAAAGCTGGCGACTCCCAGCGGGAATAATCATCCCATTGCTTGGCGGCGAAACGCCCCGGCAAGCCCCGCGAGCTGCCCTGCAACACCTCGGCCGGAATGTCATCCAAAAAGCGTGAAGGGATGGTTTCTTCGTACGACCCATACGGGCTGCGCCGCCGCTGCGCGCGGGTCAGGGTCAGCCGCTTGCGCGCCCGGGTGATGCCCACGTAAAGCAGCCGCCGCTCCTCGGCCAAAGCCTCTTCGTCATCGCGCGAGCGGCTGTGCGGCAAAAGCATCTCATCCAGGCCGACGATAAACACCTGGTCAAACTCCAGCCCCTTGGCCGCATGTAGTGTCAGCATTACCGGGGCGTCTACCGCCTCCGGCAGAGTATCCTGATCGGCCACCAGGGCCATCGCTTCCAGGAATGCGCCCAGCCCCTGGTCTTCATATTCAAGTAAAACCGTGCGCAGTTCCAAAACGTTTTCCCAGCGCTCAATGCCTTCGTCGCTGTGATCCTGGATATAGTTCTGGTAGCCCGTATCTTCCACCACCCGGTCGAACAGGATGGCAGGCGTGTTTTTTGTGCTGCTCTCGCGCCAGGCGTGCAGCATTCGGGCGAAAGCCAGCAGTCGCGCACCCTCCCGGCTGATGCTCAGCCCGGTCTCAGTTCCACCCGCCGCCATGTCGAGCAGCACTTCCCCCATGGAAATGCCAGCCTGAGCGGCGGCTTCAGCCAGCTTTTCAATACTTTTATCTCCGATACCGCGCGCCGGGAGGTTGATCACCCGCCGCAGGCTGACCTCATCTTTCGGATTATGAATAAGGCGCAGGAACGAGATGATGTCTTTTACTTCCCGCCGACCATAGAAGCGCTGGGCTCCGACCAGCCGATACGGAATGCCTTCCCTCCGGAAAGCTTCCTCCAGCAGTCGCGACTGCGCATTGGTGCGGTACATGACGGCAAAAGCGCTGGCGGGTTGCCGTTCGCGGATGATGCCATCACGGATCGCCGAAACCACTCGTGAAGCCTCGTCACGATCGTCCTGCGCCACAATCAGATTGATCCGGTCACCACGGGTTTGTTCTGTAAAGAGCTTCTTGCGGGTCCGGTTGAGGTTCCGATCAATGACCGCCATAGCCCCATCCAAAATGGTTTGTGTGGAACGATAATTTTGCTCCAACAGGATCACCCGGGCGTCCTTAAAATCCGTCTGAAAGCGTTGGATGTTGCGGTAATCTGCGCCTCGCCAACGGTAGATGGACTGATCTTCATCCCCCACGACGTATAAGTTGTGGTGCAAAAGCGCCAGGTTGCGCAGGATGGCATATTGGGCCAGATTGGTATCCTGAAATTCATCCACCAGGATGTGTTCAAACTTATGGGAGTACGTTTCACGTACCACCTGATAATTCTCCAAAATCTGGTTGGTATAAACCAGCATGTCATCGAAGTCCATGGCATTGTTGCGCACCAGGCGCTGTTGGTACTGCAGATACAGGCGCCGGGTTACTTCGTCACGGTAGTTGTGCACCGGGAAGTCTTCCGCCGCAACCAGGTCATTTTTTGCCCGCGATATGGCATCCAGAATTGAAGCCGGCCGGTAGAGTTTATCATCCAGGTTGGCTTCCCGCACGACTTCCTTCATCAGAGTTTCCTGATCGTCCGCGTCAAAGATGACGAAGTCACGGTCTACCGGTAGCAGATCTGCTTCGCGGCGCAGGATTCGCCCACAGACTGCGTGAAATGTGCCCAGCCAAATGCCTTCGGCTTGAGCCCCCAGCAATTTTTGTACGCGCTCGCCCATCTGGCGGGCCGCCTTGTTGGTGAAGGTGACTGCCAAAATATGCCAGGCTGGAACGTTCATCGCCCCCACCAGATAGGCGATGCGGTATGTCAAAACGCGCGTTTTGCCTGAACCCGGCCCAGCCAAAACCAGCGTCGGGCCGGCCGGGGCAGCCACAGCCTGCTGCTGCTGCGGGTTTAGAACTTCGAGGAGATCGTTCATAAGTTTATTGATTGTAACGCAATCAGGTCGGGATTTTAGCGCTTCAGAAGATGAAAGCCTTGACCAAACCCAACACCAGACCGCTGACGACCAGCACATATGGCATCAGCTTAAATTTTCCCAATGCCAGCAGTCCGCCACCCAAAAGCAAAAATGCCCATACATCGGTCAGGCTGCTGCGCCCGAGGGTGTAGGCAACAGCCAAAATCAACGCAATGACTGATGCGTTTACCCCACCCAGGAAGGCCCGGGCCAGTTCAGACTCGCGCATGCGGTTAACCATCGGCGCAGTAATCATCACGATGATAAAGGAAGGCAAAAACACACCCACCGTCGCTGCCACGGCGCCAGGCAGGCCGCCAGCCAGGTAGCCAATAAACGTGCTGGCAGAGGTTACCGGCCCGGGGGTGATCTGACCAACGGAGATGGCATCTGTCAGCTGTGCCACGCTCAGCCAGCCAAAGCGCTGGGTCACATCTTTTTCCACCAATCCAAACAAAATCAACCCCGACCCAAAGAGCACGGTACCGGTTTTGAAAAAATACAAAAAAACCTGAAGGGTGCGTGACTGTATCCAGTTGGTAGCGGTCTGCCAGAACTGCCCGATCAACGGTAGCGGCAGCCCGACCATCATCAGCGGAAGGGCCGGGCTGTCTTTGCGCTTTTGCGTCTTGATGTAATAAATCAAAATACCCAGCACACCCGCTCCCAGCAGGATGAGGGTTTCATTCACCGCAAAATATTTTGCCACTAGCGACAGGGCAAAAATCAGCACTGGCTGCCAGCCTTTGATGCTGAAGCGGCCCAGCCGCCAGGTGGTGTCCAATACGATGGCCAGCACCAGCGGGTTGAGGAAATAAAAAATGCCTTCGACGGCCGGCAGGCCGCCGTAGCGTGTATAAGCCCACCCCAGGGCAGCCGTGGTGATAAAAGCCGGGGTGATGAACGCCATACCAGCAGTGAGCAGGCCTGGGTAACCGGCCCGGATGTAACCGACGTGATAACAGGTCTCGCTGGCATTGGGCCCTGGGATGAGATTCGCGGCAGACATCAAATCCAAAAAGTGTTCCTCGCTCAGCCAATGCCGGCGCTGAACAAATTCATTTTCCATCATGGCGATATGGGCTGTCGGGGAACCAAAGCTCGTGGCGCCGATTTTCGCACAAACCAAAGCCAGTTCAACCAGGCGGGTTTTGAGGCTGGGCAGCGCGCCCGGGCCATCTGAGGTTGGCGCGGGCTGCGTGGTGCCCGCAGCGGTTGCGTTTGGGTCTTGGGTAGGTGAACTGGTTTCCATCATTGGCTTATATTCGCGGCAAATTAAGCAGCAGGTTTTCCATCACCAGCCGCGGGTTGACGTAGCGGTCGATCTGATCCAGGGCATCTTCATGCAGGTGGATGATGCGCCGGATTTCGGGCAGGCTGACCAACCCGGCTGCCCGGCGCACATCAGCTTCATAGCTTGTGTAGATCAGGGGCAGCTCAGCGTTGCTGGCACAAATCAGTACATCGCGCCAAAATGGGAGCCAGACGGTTATCAGCCAGCTGAACTGCTCGCGGTTGGAAGCTTTCTTTTTGAGCAAGCCTTCCACGAAGCTCAACCGGCTGCGTTTGCTGGCTGGCAAAAGCTCGCGCAGCTGCTCCAAAGCCTGCTGGTAGCGGCCGAGCAAGTCAGGGTCATGTGCCATTTGAACGGCCAACCCAATTCGCCCTGCGGACATATGCGCCAGTAACCGTGCTTCTTCTGCTGCGATGCCAAACTGCTGCTGCAGCGCCTCCTGCGCTGCCTGCACTGGCAGCGGGCTCATGCGTACGGTCTCACAGCGTGAGGCGATCGTTTCCAGGAGGCTTTCTCGCGCATTCGCGGTCAGGATGATCACCGCCCGGGCTGGGGGTTCCTCCAACGATTTGAGCAGCGCATTGGAAGCCGCACTGGTCGCTTGCTGAAAGTCGGGGATGAGCACCGTCCGGTATTGCGCCAGGTACGGCGCCAACACCAGGCTTTTTTGCATCTCGCGGATCTGATCAATACGCAGATCGCGCGTACCTTCCGCCGGCTGGAGCACCGTCAGGTCGGCAAAGGATTGGGCATCGATTTGCCGGCAGGCGGGGCAATGCCCACAGAATTCTCCCTGCTGCGGTGGGTTCTGGCAGTTAAGCGCTTTGATGAACGCCAGCGCCAGGGTGCGCCGGCCGGAACCGGCTGGCCCGGCAATCAGATAGGCATGCCGAAGCTTCCCGGATTCAATTTGTCCTTTCAGGAATGCGACCGAGCGCTCATTGCCGACAATCTGCCAAGCCATGCCAAAATTCTAACACACCCAGCCGGTCGGCCGACCAGTCCCCTTCTGCACTCGCGGTTCGCCCATCCTGCAGCAATGCTTCAAGGCCCCGAGCAAAGCGCAAACACAGATGCATAAATCCTTACAACAAGATAACAGGCACCTTTTTCAGCTATAATCAACGCCAAAGTGTTTTTAACCACACAAATCGGAGAAAAATAAATATGACAAACAGCAAACCTGAGGTGCCACCCGCTCAAAACGATTTGGAGAGTGTATCCTGGCATGCCCTCGAGCCGGAAGAAGTGCTCGAACAGCTGGACGTGCCTGCCGCCACCGGGCTCAGCAGTGACGAAGCAAAAAAACGTTTGGAGCAATATGGGCCGAATGAGTTAGTCGAACGAGGCGGCACCACCTTTTTGCAAATGCTTTGGGCGCAAATCAATAGTTTTGTGATTTGGCTGCTGATTGGCGCTGCGCTAATTTCTGCCCTCCTGCAAGATTGGGTGGAAGCTGGAGCAATCCTGCTGATCGTCGTCCTGAATGCCATCATGGGCATCATTCAAGAATCCCGTGCCCAGGCCTCACTGGCCGCCCTGAAAAAGATGGCCGCCCCCGAAGCCCAGGTGGTGCGCGACGGTCACCGCCAAACCATCCCAGCCCGTGAGCTGGTTCCAGGCGACATGGTCTTCATCGAAGCTGGCAATTTCGTCCCAGCCGACCTGCGTCTGTTGGAAGCGGTCAACCTGAGTATTGATGAAGCCTCTTTGACTGGTGAGTCAGTGCCTGCCAAGAAAAACGCTGAGGGTCACCTGGTTGCCGACATCCCGATTGGCGACCGTGAAAACAGCGCCTTCATGGGCACGACCGTCACCTACGGCCGTGGCCGGGGTGTGGTAACCAGCACCGGCATGCACACCCAACTCGGTCTGATCGCCACCATGCTTCAAACCGTGGAGGAAGAGCAGACTCCACTTCAAAAGCGGCTGGATCAGCTGGGCAAAACGCTCGGCATCGCCGCCATGGCCATTTGTGTGCTGGTGTTCGGCATCGGCGCTGCCCGTCTGTTAATCGCCCACGGGAGCTTCGATTTGGCGAACCCTGAAATCCGTGACGGCCTGCTGAACCTCTTCATGATTGCCGTTTCACTGGCAATCGCCGCCGTGCCCGAAGGCCTGCCGGCTGTGGTCACCATTAGTCTGGCTGGCGGCATGCGCGAGATGGTCAACCGCCATGCGCTCATCCGCAAGCTGGCATCAGTCGAAACCCTCGGTTCTGTGACCACCATCTGCACCGATAAGACCGGCACACTCACCCAGAATCAAATGACCGTCACCCGCCTATGGGTGGACGGCAAGTTTATTGATATTTCTGGCTCCGGTTACGAACCCATCGGCCAGTTCAGCTCAGATGGAAATCCGATTGACCTTGATCGTTATCACGGTGCTGAAACCGCCCTGTGGATCGGCGTATTGAACAATGATGCCCAACTTGAGCCAAGCGGCGAGACAAACGGAAAAACCACCTATCGCATGATCGGAGACCCCACTGAAGGCTCCATTCTGGTTGCCGCAATGAAAGCAGGCGCTTCCATTCAAGAGCTGCAGCAAGCTTTCCCGCGTAAACAGGAAATCCCGTTTGACTCCTCTCGCAAGCGCATGGTCACCATTCATGCCATTGCCAACCCAAGCAAAACCGATATCTCACCTTTCGACAATCAGGAAAAACCGGCTGGCTACATTGTGGCCGTCAAAGGAGCGCCGGATGTAGTTTTGGATCTTTGCCGGCATCGGCTGAATATGGAGAACCAGCCGGTAGAACTGAGCGCTGAGCTGCGCCAACAGGTGCTTGATGCCAATGATCAAATGACCAGCCGGGCTTTGCGCGTCTTGGGTGTGGCCTACCGTATCATCCCTGAAATCCCCGCTGAAATTGTGGCTGAAGAGCTGGAACAAGACTTGATCTTCGTCGGCCTGATTGGCATGATTGACCCCTCCCGTCCGGAAGTAAAACCAGCCCTGAAGGAGGCTCAAACCGCCGGCATTCGTTCAGTCATGATCACTGGTGACTTCCCCAACACCGCGCGCGCCATTGCTGAAGATATCGGCTTGCTGCTACCCGGCCATCAGGTATTAACCGGTGCTGAGGTTGAAGACAAAACGGATGAAGAAATGCGGGAAGTCGTCAAAGTTACCGACGTCTATGCCCGCGTCAGCCCGGAACACAAAATGAAGATTGTGGATGCGCTGCGTCAGAACGGCGAGGTCGTCGCCATGACTGGCGATGGCGTGAACGATGCGCCAGCCATCAAGCGCGCTGACATCGGCATCGCCATGGGAATCACCGGCACTGACGTTGCCAAAGAAACTGCCGATATGGTGCTGACCGACGACAATTACGCTTCGATCGTCTCCGCTGTTGAGCAAGGCCGCGTCATCTACAGCAACATCCGCAAATTTGTGTACTATTTGGTGTCGTGCAACGTGGCCGAAATCATGATCATCTTCCTGGCCACCCTGCTGGGCTGGCCGCCGCCTCTGGTGGCCGTCCAGCTGCTCTGGCTCAACCTGGTGACCGACGGCCTGCCGGCGCTGGCATTGGGGAGCGAAAAAGGCGACCCGGATATTATGCAGCACCCACCCCGTCCGGCTACCGAGCCGATTATCAATAACTACATGCTGCGCGGCATCGTGGTGCAGACCATCGCCATTACCAGTGCCACGCTGCTGGCCTTCTTTATTGGCTGGAAAGGTCTGGATTGGCTGAACATGGCTGGTTCCCTGAAATTAGGAGAGACCCTGGCCTTCACCACCCTCTCGGTCAGTGAACTACTGCGCGCTTTCACTTCCCGCTCAGAGTATTACCCGCTCGCCAAAATTGGCGTTTTCACCAACAAGAATATGAACCTGGCGGTCTTGCTCTCTCTGGCTCTAGTTGGGTTGGTGATCTATGTGCCATTCCTGCAGGATGTTTTTAATACCAGCACCATTGACTTAGGTCATTGGCTGATCATTCTGCCGTTGATCCTGCTGCCTTCCATCGCCGCTGAAGTGATGAAAGCGGTGAGTTCGAAGAAGTACCAGGCCCAATAAGCCCTGGCGCACTGTAAAAATCAAGCTCCTCACCCGGCTCGGGTGGGGAGCTTTTTGATCCCGTTCTTTTGACTTTACCTGCCGGTCATTTCCTGTAGCACCCGCAAAATTTCTGCGTTATCTGGTTCTTCTGACTGCGTCTGGGCTGCATGGATGTAGCGGATCAGGCCGTCTTTATCGACCAACACCGCCAACGCAGTCCCCTCCAACCAAAACTTTTCCACTCCGCTGTAGCGGTAGGCAACTTTGGAGCCTTTATCCATCAAGACCGGGTAAGGCAAGGCCAGTTCCGGCAGGCGCGCTTTGAGCATATGCGGGCCGTTGGGAACAATCACCAGAACTTCGGTCTGGCAGGCCTGAAAAGCTGAATAATCATCACGCAACTGCGTCATGTGGCTGACACAGTGCACTCAGGTAAAGCCCAGGTTAAAAATAAGCAGCACATTCTGCCGGCCACGCAGTGCAGAAAGCCGCCAGAGCTGACCCTGGCCATCGCTCAGCTCAAAATCGGGGGCTATGCCGCCCAGCTGCAGCTGCCCGTCTGCCGGTGGAATTTCTTTTTCTGTCATTCTTTGATTTTACCGCTCACGCAGAACTGACCGGGCTGCTTGCCTAAGTTATGGTTGGCAGAATGGCCGGCTGGCAGTAAAATCGGTGCAATTACACCAGATGCCTGCAGCTTCACCCCAGAAAGCGGCACCAGCAAAAAAAGGAGCCCATCAGATCCGCATGAAGATACTCATCACCGGCGGCGCCGGCTACATTGGCAGCACGATTGCTTCCCTGCTTGAAGATCACCAGCATACACCAGTCATTCTCGATTCGCTGATCACCGGCCGGCGCGAATTCACCCGCGGGCGCATCTTCTACGAAGCGGATATCGCTGACCGGGCCATGGTTCGCAAAATTTTCAGCGACCATCCTGACATCTACGCGGTCATCCACTGCGCCGGGCTTATTGTCGTCCCCGAGTCCGTCTCGCACCCATACGAATACTACAAAGAAAACGTGGTCAAATCGATGGAGTTTTTTAAACTGCTGGCTGAATTGGGTCAAAGCCGGGTGGTATTTAGCTCCACAGCAGCGCTATATGACGTGGTGCCCGGCTTCATGGTCACTGAAGACTCACCCCTGCGCCCGCAGAGCCCCTACTCACGCACCAAATTCATGATCGAAATGATCCTGCGCGATTTTTGCGCGGCCTACCCACTCAAAGGGATTGCCCTGCGCTACTTCAACCCGATTGGCGCGGACCCAAAGCTGCGCAGCGGGCTGCATATCCAATACCCGACCCACCTGATTGGCAAACTAGTTGAAGTTGCTCTCGGGCACGAACCGGTTTTTAACCTGACCGGTGTTGACTGGCCCACGCGCGACGGCTCCGGCATTCGCGATTACATCCACGTTTGGGACCTGGCCCGGGCGCATCTGAACGCTGTGGAACGCTTTGATCAGGTCACCGCCGCGGATGCCCAGGAAGGCGTCCCTTATTCCGTAATCAACCTTGGCACCGGCCGGGGTGTCACTGTTAAAGAGTTTGTGAGCGCTTTCGAGAAGGTGTATGGGCAAAAGCTGCCCCTCAGCATCCAACCGCCCCGACCGGGAGACGTGGCCGGCGCCTACGCCAACGCCGACAAAGCTGCGCGCCTGCTGGGATGGCAAGCCGAACTACCCATTGAACAGGGCATTGCCGATGCACTGCGCTGGGGTGCCGTGCGGGAACAAATCATTCACTACTGAGCTGAGATTTAAAAAATTCACAGCCCCGCCAGACGCGGGGCTGATTTGTTCAAAGCAGCAGCAATATTAGCTGCATGGGGGAGTTTAACTCGCCTCAAATGAGCGCAGCCGGGCTGATGCCGGCCGGCTAGGTCTGCCCCGACCTAACCCCACACCCGTTCAGTCGCCACTGGCTCACCGCGCTGCTTGACGATCAGCGCCAGCAGCACCCCAAACACAAACCCGCCGATATGCGCCCAAAACGCCGTCCCGCCCATATCCGTTGCACCAATGCTTGCCACACCACTCAGCAGCTGCAGCAGGAACCATAAAATGAGCACCAGCGATGCTGGCAGAACGGTCAGCCGCAAAAAGAAACCCAGTGGCACAAAGGTATACACCCGGCTCTGCGGGTAAAAAATCAGATACGCTCCCAGTACCGCCGAGATGGCCCCGCTGGCTCCCACTGTCGGGATCTGTGACCCGGGGTTCACCAGCGTATGCGCGAAGGCTGCTACAAAACCGCCGGCCAGGTAAAACAAGAGATAGCCCCAATGGCCCAGGCGGTCTTCGACGTTATCGCCAAAGATGAGCAGGTAAAGCATGTTGCCGATCAGGTGCATCCAGCCGGCATGCATGAACATGCTAGTCAGAATGCTGCGCGCATCCCCTAAATCCAACCCGGAGGTCAGCTCATAAGGGAAGAAAGCGTAGGTGTTGACCAGTCGATCCATTTGTGGGCCAGAAAGAAGCATATACAAAAATACACCCACGTTCACCAGAATGAGCGCGTAATTAACCAGTGGTGTGCGGTGTGACTTGATTTCATCGCGGATAGGTATCATCAGGATCCTTTCTGTGTCTGGCCCTTCAGTGCGAGCAGTTCCTCAAGGCGGGGGTGGCCGGCATAAAAACCATGCCGTTCGGGAGGTAAAAGTGCGGCTATCTGGCACATAATTTCATCAGTCGCCTGTTTGAGCCACTGATGGCTGTCATCGCTGCCATGCGGAGGCAGCGCGAATGGCTCTCCGATCACCACCTGCACGTTCATTTTGCGCAGGTGCGAAAAGCTCTGCACCATTTTATTGGAACCACTCAAGGCAATCGGCAGGAGCATCACGCCGGCCCGGTCAGCGAGTACGGCAGCCCCGTGTTTTGCCTCCAAGAGCTTCTCATCCTTTGAGCGCGTCCCTTCCGGAGCGATCCCGACAATCCAACCCGCTTTGAGGTATTCAAGTACCTTGCGGAAGGCCTGCATATCGTTTTCGCCGCGGGCGATCCAAATCACATGCAGGGCGTTCATAATCGAGCCGATAAATGGAGCGCTGCGGTATTCATGCGCCACCACTGCCACCAGGTCGCTGCGGTCAGTTGAAGCCATCAAAAATGGCGGGTCCAGCCGGCTGATGTGGCTGATCACCACCATGCACGGGCCGTCTTTGGGGATGTTTTCAGCGCCAATCACCTGCAGGTTAACCAGGCGCTTAATCAGCCAGCGGATGATACTCATGACTCTGGATCGTTTGCGTACCTGGGTCTCAGTAACCAGCGCTTCCTGTGAATCGCTCATCTTTAAGCTTCCTGTAAATCGGCTTGGTTTTGTCCAACCTGCGCGGGTTGTGCTTCAGCCGCCACCCGCCGTGAAAACCAGACAAACCCGATCAGTAAAATTGCAGTGAATAGGGTCATGATCACCTGATAGGTCCCTTCTACTGACAAGCCGCTGCGTAGATAAGGCAAAACAATTGCAGTCAGGGTCAGGCCGTTCCACAGGCCATGCAGCACCATCACCAGCGCATACACTGCCAGCGCCCGCCAGATTTTACGGTCACGCCAGGTTTTCACCAGCGCCCATCCGACCAACCCCCCTACAAAGACATGTACCAGGCTAGCCTGAAACCGTCCGAGGATGATCGCGATCCATTCGCCTGCGCTTACCAACCCAACGCTTTGGAGTGTGCTGCCCAGGCCTTCTGCCAGGGCAAAACCAGCGCCGCTGACCAAACCGGCGGCATACCCTTCAGCCGGGGTAAGGCTGCGCCCGGCCAAAAGCCAGACGCCCAAGGTCTTGAGCGTTTCTTCGACTAACGGAGCCAGCACTGAAACCAGCAGGAATGCCCCTGCAATGACCGCTGGTTCCCGCAGCAGCGGCTCCAGCTGGCGCATCAGCGCATCTGGGTTTTGTGCCAGTGTCTCCAAATTCTGAGCCAGGTTTTGCAGCAGTGCGCTGATTTCGGGTTTACCCAAAATCAGCAGGGCAACTACTGACATCAGGCCAATCAAGCCGACCAATTCAATGATGAGGATCAGTGGCAGGCTGAACGCAATTGAGAAAGTCATCAGCCCGCTTTGGCGTTTGACTGCCGCCCCAAAGCGCCGGCCCAGCCCCAACTGCAACAGCCAGAGCAGCGGCAAGACTATCCCCAAAACTGTCAGCAGCGCAGCGGGCCAGCCCGGTGCAGCTTTTTGCTGCAGCTGCCAGCCCAGGGCGATCAGCCCGGCAGAAACTAATCCAGTAAAAAGTGTCAGCCACCTCGATGGGCCTTTCCGGGCATGTGTGGATCTGGAAACCGGAAAAGCGGAACTCACCGCCGAGATCGCCGGCGGAAGCGCCAGCGCCAGGCTCGAAAAACTCAGCAGCTGTGCTGAAAGGCGGATATTGCCGCTGGCAGCCCGGCTGTTAGCCAGGCCGGCCACGCCTGCCCCCAAAAGCATAAGCGCAATCAAAGCGGAAAGGACCAGCTGCAAAATGCTGGTCCAATCCGTTGGTTTCCGGGTCAGGCGCACCGTTCCGGGGTCTTCAGACATTAATCTTCCGTGATGGTGATCGAGATAATCTTATCGCCAGCCGGTGCGTCGGGGTTAGTGGAGGTGTCGCGTTCAGTAATCTGGTTGAGCACATCCACGCCTTCGATCAGTTTGCCAAAAATCGTGTATTGGCCGTTCAGCGTCGGGTAAGCGACGTATGTAATAAAGAACTGGCTGCCACTGGTATTCGCCTGATTGGCGCGGGCCACACCGAGCATATAAGGCTCATCAAAGGTGAGCGTGGTTGCAATTTCTTCCCGGTACTCATAACCGCCACCTGAAATGCCGGTACCACTCGGGTCGCCAGCCTGGGCAACAAAGTCATGCATCACCCGGTGAAAAGTAATGCCATCATAGAAGCCCTCCCGGGCCAGGTAAACGAATGAGTTGACCGCCAGCGGAGCTTCCTTGGGATAGAGCTCGAAAACCATGTCGCCGTGCTCAGTAGTGATGGTGGCAGTGTAGGTTTTTTCGGTATCGATCACAAACGGCGGGCAGACCATATCCAGGTCTTTCTCGGCTTTCAAAACTTCAATGACCATGCCCAGCGTGCTGGCAGACCAGTCATACTGCCAGGGGCGGCCGTTGACGAGCAGCGTAGGGGTAGAGTTCAGCCCAATGCTCTGATCGTAAGTGATTTCGTTTTGGATTTTTTGAACGATCGCCTCACTGGTCAGGTCGCTGGTAAATTGAGCCACATCCAGCCCAAGCGTCTCCGCTTCAGTGGTCAGCCAGGCGGTGAATTCTTCGGTGGTCAGTGCAGACCATTCACTCTGCTTGGAATAGAGCGCGTGGTACATATCCCAGAATTTGTCCTGCAGGCCGGCAGCTTCAGAAGCCTGGGCAGCCAGGGTGGCATTGGGGTGAATGCTTACCAGCGGGAAGTGGCGGAAGATGAAGCGCACTTCACCCGGGTATTTCTCCATCAGGGTCTCAAGTTCCTGATAGAAGGAAGCACAAGCCGGGCATTGAAAATCATCATAAGCCATGATGGTCAGCGTGGCATCTTCCGGGCCGAGAGTCCAATCCGCAGAAGTAACTTCCGGGAAGATAGCCAACTGATCTTTTTCTTCCTGAGTCAATTCCGGGAAGAACGGCTGCATGGGAGTGCAGATCATCAGGCCTTCATCGTCAGACAGGCGTGTGTCGGGCGTGGCAGTTGGCGTGCCGCTGACGGTCTCCACAGTCCCCTCAGGGGTGGCGGAGGTATCTTCGGCGGTAGCGCTCGGTACAGCGGTCGGTGGAACGGGGGTCTGCACCTTGCAGGCACTCAGCGCCAGCGCGGCCACCAAAAAAAGCACTATGATTCGGGCATTCTTTTTCATTTGTATCCTTTCATCAAGCCCGCTGCCTTTCAGTGGCGCGGGTCTTGATTCCTCTTCTTCTCATCCAGGGCAGCCGTGATCGCGTTGCGCATGGCCTGCTGCACCTGGTCTTTAGGTTGGGTGGCATCAATCACCCGCCACCGGCCGGGTTCTTCTTCAGCCAGCTGGTGGTAGCCCAACCGGACGCGTTGATGAAAGTTCAACGCATAGGCATCGAGCCGGTTCCACTCATTATCCTTCTTTTTGCGGGCCAACCCAATTTCCACCGGCACATCCAGCAGCAAAGTCAGGTCCGGCTGCAGCCCATCTGTGGCAAAAGCCAGCATGGAACGCAGCGTGCCCAGATCCAGACCGTGCCCATAGCCCTGATATGCCAGGGTGGAATCACCAAACCGGTCACAAAGGACGATTTTACCATCAGCCAGCGCCGGTTTAATCACCTGTTCCACCAGCTGCGCTCGGGCGGCCAGGAACAACAAAATTTCTGTACGGGGATGAAGCGCCTGATTTTCCATGCTGACCAGCACCCGGCGGATTTGGTCGCTGATGGGCGTTCCGCCAGGTTCACGCGTCGTCAGCACATCGCAGCCCATGCCGGTCAAAAATTCCGCCAATGGCGGTACCTGGCTGGTTTTTCCACTTCCTTCCGGCCCTTCAAGGGTGATTAACATACGCTAATCCCGGTAGATACGGACATAACGGTTGGGGTCTTTGCCAAAAGACTGAGAGATCAAATGCGCGTCACGGGCCAACGCGTGCTGCTGGCGGCGAATTACGGCCGGGGCTGGCTGCAGATCGACATATTTTTCGCCGGACTGAATGATCATTATGGCCTGGCGGACCTGTTCGAGCGCATCGTTCTGAAAATCAGCAACATTGCCTGAAAATGTCCCGCCAAACAAATCGGATATAAACTGTTCCAATTGGGCGTCAGAGTTGGATTTCAGCACAAAGATCGGGATTCCTTTCTCTTCTGCTTCGACAATCGGCTGCAGGCGTTCGCGGTAATAACGGCGCTGTGTCACCAGTGTGTCTGCCTCGTCCAGGGTCCGCACCACTCGGGCGGGAACGCCCATGGCGCGAATCGTTGCAATCAGCCGGTTGCGTGCCACGCCAAGCGCAAACAAATTTTTCACTGGCGTGTCGGTTTTGGCTGCATCCACCGGATGATTTTCGATTAATTCTGAATAAGCGGGTGCCCGCCCAGAAGCTTCCTTTGGGCTGGCAGCAAATCCGTTACGTTGAAAAGGGGATTTTTCCATGCCGCTGCCATGCTTCAGCGCCTGGCGCGCGGTGGGAGCCGCGGTCGGGCTGGCTTTGACATAATGTACCTTGCCGTTTTCGTCCCAATAGCGCTGTTCGGGCGGGATCGGGTAGCCGCGCAGGATGGAATCTACCGCACTGGAAACATCGCGGTGGACGTTCACATGCGTGCGATCCTGAATTTCCACCAGGACGTTAAAAGTCGGCGGTGACCGCCGTTCCAGAACCGTCTTTTGGGTACCGCGCCGGCGAGCCTCATCATCAGAAAGCGTCACCGATTCAATTCCCCCTACCAGGTCAGATAGGGTGGGGTTGATCAGCAGGTTTTCGAGGGCATTGCCATGGGCTGTGCCGATCAGCTGAACGCCGCGCTCGGCGATGGTGCGGGCAGCCAAAGCTTCAAGCTCGCGCCCGATTTCGTCGATGACGATAACTTCGGGGTTATGGTTTTCAACCGCTTCAATCATCACTTCATGCTGCAGCGAGGGTTTCGGCACCTGCATGCGTCGGGCTTTGCCTACCGCTGGATGGGGAACGTCGCCATCGCCTCCAATTTCGTTGGAGGTGTCTACAATCACCACCCGGCGCGTCTCAGCCAGGATGCGGGCAGCTTCACGCAGCATTGTCGTTTTGCCAACACCGGGCTTCCCCAAAATGAGGATGCTTTCGCCGGAAGTGATCAGGTCATTAATGATATCGATGGTCCCGTATACCGCCCGCCCAACCCGGCAAGTCAGGCCGACGATCCGGCCACGGCGGTTGCGAATGGCCGAGATGCGGTGCAGCGTACGTTCCATGCCCGCGCGGTTATCGGCGTCAAAGTCGCCGATGCGTGTGGTCACATGTTCGATATCGTCTTGGGTGACCAACCGGTCCAAAAGGACAATTTCGTTGTTGACAAAACGGGCGGTTGGTTGGCGGCCAAGGTCTAAAATGACTTCGATCAGATCATCAAAATTATCACTGCGCCGGACGGCTTCAGCCAGTTCCAAAGGAAAGACGCTGAGCATGGCCTCCAGATCGTCAGTCACATGATGGGTTATGGTCATATTGAGTTTTTTACCTTCTTATTGCTTTCCTTGTTATTGATTTTAACTTAAATTGAAACTGCCGGGTTTAGCAGGTCTATATCATTCATATGAGTTCCATTAACAAATGGTTGCATACCGTAAAGGTCTTACAAAAATTTGTTGCGGCTCGTGCGAATCTTTACAATCTTATAAAACTACAAGTAAAGAAGAGGTAATCATGGAAAAAGTCCGATTGGCAATCGTGTTCTATAGCAAGAGCGGCACCAACTATCAACTGGCAACCTGGGCCGAGCAGGCCGGTTTGGAAGCGGGGGCGGAGGTCAGGCTGCGCCGGGTGGCCGAACTGGCTCCGCAAGCAGTGATTGATTCAGTTCCGGAATGGAAAGCATTTACCGAAAAAATCGCCCACATCCCTGAGGTCAGCCTGGATGATCTGGAATGGGCGGATTCATTCATCTTTAGTACGCCAACACGGTTCGGCAACATGACATCGCAAATGCGCCAGTTCCTCGATACAACCGGCCCCATCTGGGCAGCCGGAAAACTGGCTAACAAAACCGTCAGCGCCATGACCAGTGCTGGCAATCCTCACGGCGGCCAGGAGTCCACCCTGCTCTCGCTCTACAACACCATGTACCACTGGGGAGCCATCATCGTCCCACCCGGTTTCACTGATGCCTCCATCTCCAAAGCCGGCGGAAATCCGTACGGGTTGAGCGTCACAATTGACCAGACCGGCAAGATCGTTGAAGACGCGCGCGACGCGGTTTTCTATCAGACGAAACGCACAGTTCAATTTGCACAGTGGATTAAGGCTGGCA
>ERZ1645187.637-NODE-637-length-34372-cov-22.600490_pt1 | contig 34372 bp, 26 predicted proteins | sample MGYA00575352_ERZ1645187 | MGnify/ENA primary metagenome ERZ1645187 (study PRJEB40837, sample SAMN11349314) | freshwater sediment metagenome | isolation source: river sediment | host: Sediment | place: India: Wazaribad , New Delhi | collected 2017-02-21 ... | reverse complement strand
CGCTCAGTCTTGAAGACAAGCGTCTGCAGGTCAAAGGCGGCAAGAGCCGCTTCAACCTGCAAACCCTGCCGGCTGATGATTTTCCGCGGATGACCATGAACGAGGGGGAGACCCGTCAGTTCAGCATTTCGCAAAAGGCCTTCCGGCAGTTGATTGGCAAGACCCAGTATTCGATGGCCGCGCAGGATGTCCGCTATTACCTGAATGGCTTGATGCTGCTGGTTGAAGGCAAGGAACTGCGCGCCGTGGCCACTGACGGCCACCGCTTGGCTTTTGCCAGCGTTGAAATCGAAGCCGAGTTGCCGCGTCAGGAAATGATCCTGCCGCGCAAGACGGTGCTTGAGCTGAACCGCCTGCTGGTTGATACCGACGACGCGCTGAACATTACGCTGACCGCCAATCAGGTGCGTTTTGCCTTTGGTTCGGTGGTGCTGGTCTCCAAGCTGATCGACGGCAAGTTCCCGGATTACGAGCGCGTCATCCCCGCTTCGCTGAGGAATCACATGACCGTCGGTCGGCAGACACTGATGCAGGCCATGCAGCGTGCCGCCATCCTCACCAACGAGAAATTCCGTGGCGTTCGTGTCGTGCTTGGCGAGAACAGCCTGAAGCTGATCGCTGCCAACGCCGAGCAGGAAGAAGCGCAGGAAGAAATCGAAGTCAATTACACCGGCGACGCCATCGACGTTGGCTTCAACGTCAGCTACCTGCTGGATGTGTTGAATAACGTCCATTCGGAAGAAATCCAGTGGAGTTTCAACGACGCCAATTCCAGCGCCCTGGTCACCGTGCCGGGCAATGACCGCTTCAAATATGTCGTGATGCCGATGCGCATCTGACGGCAGGCAGTAATCGCAGCAAAGGGGCCTGTCCGCCGGACGGGCCTTCATCGTTTCACGTGGAACCAAAAAAATGAGTGAAGAGAACGTCCCGCAGGGAGGGGCACCCGCCTACGGCGAGTCGAGTATCCAGATTCTTGAAGGCCTGGAGGCTGTCCGCAAGCGTCCCGGCATGTACATCGGTGATACCTCCGATGGCACTGGTCTGCATCACCTGGTCTTCGAAGTCGTCGACAACTCCATCGACGAAGCACTGGCCGGTCACTGCGACGACATCATCGTCACCATTCATACCGACAACTCGATTTCCGTCATCGATAACGGTCGCGGCATCCCGACTGGCGTCAAGATGGACGATAAGCACGAGCCGAAGCGTTCCGCGGCAGAAATCGCGCTGACCGAACTGCACGCTGGCGGCAAGTTCAACCAGAATTCCTACAAGGTGTCCGGCGGTCTGCACGGCGTGGGCGTTTCCTGCGTTAACGCACTGTCCAAATTCCTGCGCCTGACCATCCGTCGTGATGGCAAGAAGCACTTCATGGAGTTCTGCCGTGGCGTGCCGGTCGATCGTTGCATCGAACTACGCGACGGCGTGGAGATTTCGCCGCTGAAGGTCATCGGCGAGACCGAAAAGCGTGGGACGGAAGTTCACTTCCTGGCCGATGAAACCATTTTCGGCCACGTCGAATTCCACTACGAAATTCTCGCCAAGCGCCTGCGCGAGCTGTCTTTCCTCAACAACGGCGTCAGCATCAAGCTGGTCGACCAGCGTTCCGGCAAGGAAGAGCTGTTTGCCTTTGCCGGTGGCGTGCAGAGCTTTGTTGAGTACGTTAATCGCACCAAATCGGTCCTGCACCCCAAGATTTTCTACTCGGCCGGCGAGGCCAAGGTCGGTGATACCGGCGTCACCATCGGCGTTGAAGTGGCAATGCAGTGGAACGACTCGTATCAGGAGCAGGTGCTCTGTTTCACCAACAACATTCCGCAGTCGGATGGTGGCACCCACCTGACCGGTCTGCGTGCGGCGATGACCCGCGTCATCAACAAGTACATCGACGAAAACGAGATTGCCAAGAAGGCCAAGGTCGACATCAGCGGCGATGACATGCGCGAGGGTCTGGCCTGCGTGCTGTCGGTCAAGATGCCCGACCCCAAGTTCGCGTCGCAGACCAAGATGAAGCTGGTTTCATCCGAGGCCCGCCCTGCAGTTGAAGAAGTCGTCGCGCAAAAGCTCGCTGATTTCCTGCTGGAAAACCCGATTGACGCCAAGACCATCTGCGGCAAGATTGTCGAAGCCTCCCGCGCCCGCGAAGCCGCCCGCAAGGCCCGCGAAATGACCCGCCGCAAGGGCGTGCTCGATGGCGTCGGCCTGCCCGGAAAACTGGCCGACTGCCAGGAGAAGGACCCGGCGCTATGCGAAATCTACATCGTCGAGGGTGACTCCGCCGGCGGCTCCGCCAAGCAGGGCCGCGACCGCAAGTTCCAGGCCATCCTGCCGCTGCGCGGCAAGGTGCTCAACGTCGAGAAGGCGCGTTTCGACAAGCTGATTTCCTCCGAGCAGATCGTCACCCTGATCACCGCGCTCGGTACCGGCATCGGCAAGGACGATTTCAACGTCGAGAAGCTGCGTTACCACCGCATCATCATCATGACCGATGCGGACGTTGACGGCGCACACATCCGGACGCTGCTGCTGACGTTGCTTTATCGCCAGATGCCCGAGTTGATCGACCGTGGCTACGTCTATATCGCGCAGCCGCCGTTGTACAAGGTCAAGCATGGCAAGACCGAGCGTTACCTCAAGGACGATCAGGAGTATCACCAGTTCCTGCTCAACATGGCGCTCGACGAAGCCGTTCTGACTCCCCGCGCCGGTGCTGAGGGCATTCGTGGTCCGGCACTTGAGAACCTTGCCCGCTCCTGGCTGGCGACGGAAGCAGTCATCGAGCGCCTGTCACACCTGATCAATCCTGAAGTTCTGCAGTCCATCGTCCGCCATAACCTGACCCTCGATCTCTCCACCGAGGATAAGGCTCGCGCGAGCGCCGAGTTGATAGCTGCGCATATTCCCGCCGGCACCCGTATCGTGCCGAAATTCGATGACATTCAGGAGCGGTGGATTCTCCGTGTCGAGCGCATGCATCACGGCAACCTCAAGGTCGGCCTGATTGACGAAGATTTGCTCCTTTCCGGCGATTTCCTGCAGATCAAGCGCATGGCCGAAACCCTGGCTGACCTCTTTGGTGCCGGTGCCGTGATGGCGAGAGGTGAGAAGAAGCAGGCAGTCAGTAATTTTGGCGATGCCATGAAATGGCTACTCAACGAAGTCGAACGCGGTATTGCCAAACAGCGCTACAAAGGTCTGGGCGAAATGAACCCCGAGCAGCTCTGGGAGACCACCATGGACCCGATGGTTCGCCGCCTGTTGCGCGTGCAGATCGACGACGCGATTGCCGCCGACGAAATCTTCACCACATTGATGGGCGAATTGGTCGAACCGCGACGGGCTTTCATTGAAACCAATGCGCTGAACGCGCGAATCGATATCTGATCCGGTCATTCTGGATCGTCTGGCTAAGGGCTCCTTTTGGAGCCCTTTATCTTTTCGGGAGGCAGCGGAATGCGGGTGGTTGTGCAAAGGGTGTGTTCGGCGTCGGTTACGGTGAACGCGGAAATCGTCGCAAAATCGGGATTTGGCCTGCTAGTGCTGGCCGGCTTCGAAGCAGATGACATCGATGCCGATCTGGACTGGATGGCAGGAAAATTGGTGCGGCTGCGGTTATTTGCCGACGCAGACGGAGTGATGAATCGCAGCGTCATCGATGTCGGCGGCGAGATACTGGCAGTTTCGCAATTCACGCTCTATGCGTCGCTCAAGAAGGGCAATCGGCCGTCTTGGAGTCGGGCGGCTCGGGGCGATGTATCCGGGCCGCTGTTTTCGCGTTTTGTCGACAAACTGGCCCGGGAGTTGGGAAAACCCGTACCGACTGGGGTGTTTGGTGCCGATATGCAAGTGGCACTGGTCAATGATGGGCCAGTGACGTTGACGATTGACTCGCGGTTGCCTGAATAGGAAGGCTTACTGGCGGGATGCGACCGCGTCCGAGAGCACATTGAGCCCCGCCAGCGCGCCCATGGCCAGGCCGATGCCGCGTTGTGAATCCGGAACCTGAGGCGCGCCGGGATTGATGCGGATCAGTCGCCAGGCGTGTCGTTCCGAAAAGTTGCGTACGGTCGGGATTTCTTCGCCGGCGCCAATCTCGATGCAGAGCAATCGCTCGACATTTCCCAGCCATGACTGAAGCTCCTGAAGCTGGCAGGCGGTTCGTCGTTCCTCCCATCCCCAGTCGCCGAACATGAGGATATTCGGCCGCGCCAAGGCACCGCAGTCGGGACAGCGGGGCAAGTTACTGCGTAACCGGCAGGCGCTGTGATCGACATCCGGCTGAAACTCGGTGGCTGGCCAGATTCGCCCCTTGCAGTTATCGATGCATTGCAGGTGGTGGATGGAACCATGGATTTCGCAGATGCTCGCCGACGAAAAGCCGGCTTTCTGGAACTGGCCGTCGACGTTGCTGGTGAATACGCGCACTCCATTCGGTAGCGCTTGTCCCAGCGCCAGCAGCTGATCGAATCCAGGGTGCGGGATGGTATCGCGATACAGTTGCAAACGGTGGCCATAGAAGCCCCAGGCGAGCGTCGGGTCACTGGCAAATGCGGCGGGATTCGCGATGCGAGTGAATTCGATACGGGCCTGACCGAGTGCCGGATAGACCGCCCAGAACCCGCCGGGTCCGCGAAAGTCCGGCAGTCCTGAGTCAATGCCCATGCCGGCACCGGCAGTGATAACTAGGCCATCGGCAGTTTCCAGCCATTCGCCGAGGCGGCAATGGTCAACGTGCATGGGCGGCGGTTAACGGGATTTGCCGGCGTAGATTTCCTTGATCTGAAACTCCGTATCGGTCAGCGCGCCATGCTCGTCCGCATAAATTTCCTTGATGCGCAGGATTTCCGGAAGCGCTGCTTCAAATGCGACCATCAGCGTCGGGTCGAAATGCCGCCCGGTCTCGGCAACCATCATCGCTACCGAGTCCTCGACAGTAAATGCGGGCTTGTATGGTCGAACCGAGATCAGGGCATCAAAGACATCGGCAATTGCAACAATGCGACCCTCTACGGGAATGTCTTCCCCTTTCAGGCCACGTGGATAGCCTCGACCGTCCCAGCGTTCATGGTGTGTCAGCGCGATGGTGTAGGCCATCTGCAACAACTCGTTGTCGTGGATGCCGATGATTTCTGCTCCCATGGTCGGGTGCCGATGCATCACCTTCCACTCTTCGGCATCGAGTTTTCCCGGCTTGAGCAAGATGGCGTCGGGAATACCAATTTTCCCGATATCGTGCATCGGCGCGGTGCAAAAAATGGTGTTGGCGTATTCGTCACCCAGGCCATATTTTTCGGCAATGAGTCGCGCATAGTGGCTCATGCGGAGTACATGGTTACCGGGGTTTCGTTGTCCTTGAACTCGGCAGCCCGCCCAAGCCGGTGGATGATCTGTTGGCGGGTGCGCAGCAACTCCTGTGTGCGCTGTCCGACCATGCGTTCAAGTTCGCGATTCTGATCGTACAGGGCAAGGTGGGTGCGTACACGTGCCTGCACGATGGGTGGGCTGATGGGTTTCGTAATGTAGTCTACTGCGCCCAGCTCTAGACCCTGCCGCTCATCTTCGACGTTGGTCATCGCGGTCACGAATATCACCGGAATCCGCTGGCGATCGGGGTTGGATTTGAGGCGGCGGCAGATTTCGAAGCCACTTAGGCCGGGCATCATGATGTCAAGGAGAATGAGGTCCGGCGGTTCATCGGAATAGGCGATCTTCAGGGCTTTTTCCCCTGAAGTAGCGACGCGAATACGGTACTCCGTGCCGAGAATGTCACTCAACAGGTCAATATTTTCCGGAGTGTCATCGACGACCAGAATGCTTTGTTTGGGCAGGAGTGGATTCATTTTGTATTCGCATCGATGAGACTGACGGTTGAGTTTGCTATTCTGTCCTGAATCGCTCTTAACGTCAGCAGTGCATCTTCATAGTTGTAGCGACCAATTTGGCGGTTCAACTGGTCGAAGAGCGCATTGCCTGCCAGTGGTTTGAGCCAAGCCTGATTGTTTAATAGCCAGGGGGTGGCAGCGGCATCGTCACTTTCGAGCAGGCCGTGCAGGGTTTCGAGTTCTTTGTTCGCCTGATCGGTGGCGATTTTCAGCGGGGTATAGCTGTCCGATGTGTTTGTATTGGTGACAGCCGTTTGGGCCAATACCGCAGTGAGAGCACTTGCAGTGTATTTGAACAGGGCGTTGCGACTGCCAGGGTTGTTCAAGGCGTCCGTCCGGAGGTGATTTTCCAGTTCGCTGACGGCGCTGACCAGTTGTTCGGCGCCAAGGTTGCCTGCGAGGCCGCGCAACGTATGTAAGAGATGCAGCATGTCATCGATACGGCCTTCGCGCTCGGCCGCCAGCAGCTTTTCCAGTGTGTCGTGCTGGTTCTCGAAGAAGCGCTGTTTGAGCCGTTGATACATGTTGCGATTGCCATCCAGTCGGGCGAGGGCTGCCGTTTCGTTGAATACGCCCGCCTGGATTTCAGTATCGGGGGCATGATGCTCGGTCGTTGGGCTGTTTGTGCACAGCCAGTGGCTAAGTGTCCGGTGTAGCTCAAGCACATCAATGGGTTTCGCAATGTGATCGTTCATGCCGGCGGCGAGGCACTTGTCGCGATCTTGGGCGAGCGCGTTCGCGGTCATGGCAATGATCGGTAGTGCCTGAACTTCTGGATTACTCCGAATCTGGCGGGTGGCTTCGTAGCCGTCGAGTATCGGCATCTGACAGTCCATCAGGACCAGATCGTATCGATGCTGCCTGATGCGTTCGACGGCCTCGGCACCGTCGGATGCCGTATCGACGCTGGCACCGGTATCCTGCAGAAGCTCTTCGGCGAGTTCGCGATTCACATCGTTATCCTCCACCAGCAGGAGACGTTTGCCCTGTAGGTCCGGTACCTTGTGTGCCAGGCGCCGGCTGCGCTCTGTCAATACGGGCGTTTCTCCGTGGAGGGCGCTGATGACGCAATCGAATAGGCTGGACAGGGTGGCAGGCTTGGCCAGGAATGCGGCAACCGAGAGATCGCCTAGTGCCAGGGCAAGCTCGTCCTGATCATGGCAGCTGGTCATGATGACCTGGGTTTTGGTCGTCAGCAGTCCGCTCGTCATCAACTGCCGTAGTGTCTCGATGCCATCGATCCCGGGCATTTTCCAGTCGATGAGTATCAGGTCGTAGTGGCGACCGTCCCGTAACGCGTGCTCGATGGCAATCATGGCGCTATTTGCCGTGAGTTCGGTGCGGCAGTCGATGCCCAGTGTCGCAAGTTGATGGGCGAAGATTTCGCAGGCCGTCGCACTGTCGTCGATGACCAGCATGCGCAGGCCGTCAGGCATGCCGAGTCGGGGTGCGGATTGCTGTGACGGATCCGGCAATTCGAAGTTGGCAGTAAAGTGGAAATTGCTACCGACACCCAATGTGCTGGTGACTTCCAGCTCGCTGCCCAGCATGCGCACAATGCGTTGGCATATCGATAATCCGAGGCCGGTCCCGCCATAACGGCGGGTGGTAGACGAGTCGGCCTGGGTAAAGGCGGAGAAGATCTCCCGTTGTTGCTCAGGGGCCATGCCGATGCCGGTATCGCGAATTTCGAAGGCCAGTCGGGCGCGTTGCGCATCCTTGTTCACGCAGTGGACGACGACGAGGACCTCGCCTTTCGGGGTGAATTTGATTGCGTTGCCGACAAGATTGAGCAACACCTGACCAAGGCGCAGAGGATCACCGATCAGTTGGAGCGGGACGTCGGGCGCGATGTCGAAGAGCAGTTCGAGCCCTTTTTCGCGGGCCTTGAGCAGGCAAATATCACTCAGTTGATGCAGGGAGGTTTCCAGGTTGAAGCCGGTGTGCTCCAGGAACATCTTGCCTGCTTCAATTTTCGACAGATCGAGAATGTCGTTGATGATGCCGAGCAATCCTTTGGCTGCTCCATCGAGCTTGCTCAGATAGTTCCGCTGGCGGGGGCTGAGTTCGGTTTGCAACGCCAGGTGGGCCATGCCGATGATGGCATTCATCGGTGTGCGGATTTCATGGCTCATGTTGGCAAGGAACTCGGCCTTGGTCGCGGCGGCAGCCTCTGCGGCGGCGCGGGCTCGCTCGGCATCACGCTCGGCATTTTTCAGGGGAGTGATGTCGACAATGACGCCAATCAGCCCGCCAGGTTCGCCATTTGCACCCTGAAAGCCGGTGACGGTATAGAGGGTATCGTGCTCGCTGCCGTCGAAGGCCGTCATCCGGATTTCATGAGAGCGGCGACCGCACTCGGCGATGACTGCTTCATCTTCCTCTTGATAGTTACGACGGGCATCTTCCGGCAAGTAGTCGAGATCAAGGACGCGCTTGCCAATGAAGCTGCTGCGGTCAACGCCGAAAAATGCCTCATATTCCCGGTTGCATCCGAGGAAGCGTGTGTCGGCACCTTTGTAGAAGATCGGGTTGGGGATGGTGTCGAGCAAGGCTTGAAGCAAGGCAAACTGCCGGATGAGTTCGCTTTCCATTTCACGACGGTGAGTGACATCAAGGACCGTGACCAGGAGCGAGTCGACGTCGCCTTGGGTATTCTTCATGGCCGCAATCTGTACATCACCGCAACGATTTTCCCCGTGCGCGGAAATGAAGGTGAACTCGCTGCGGACCCCGTTACGTTCGCCGGTACCAATTTCCGAGAGGAGTGTGAAAAAGCGTTCCTGCTCCGATGCTGGCAGGAGCTGGATGTCAGTTTGGTGGAGCAGTTGTTCAACCGGGTAATCGACGAAGTCGGCGAATGCTGGATTGATCAACAGCGGCTTGTGATTACGGTCGACGGTGACGATACCAACGGCTGCGTTGTCGAAAATGGCGCGGAAAAAGGCTTCCCGCGCTTCCAGTATGCTTTGGCTTTCGTGCAGCGCCTGGGTCCGGCGGGCAACGGCATGTTCGAGGTGGGCATTGGTCTCCAAAAGCATGTTCTGCGAGGTCTGCAATTGCAGGCGCATTTCCTCCAGGGCATTGGCGAGCTGCTGAACTTCCAGCCAGGGGGCATCGGTGACCACCGGTTCGTGGATCAACTGACGGCCAATGCGTTCGGCATCGCCGGCCAGTTGTTGCAGGGGCGAACCGAAATGGCGGGCAATTCGTAATGCGACGAAGATGCCGAGAGCCAGCGCGGCAAGGGTGATCAGGCCAAGAATCAGCAAATCACCCCGGCTGATCGGCAGGAAATCCCGTTCCGGGGCCACCACGCCGATAATGACCTTGGGTTCGCGGGTCTGGAGGGGCCGGAACAGTGCCAGCCATTTGCCCCCCGCGCCGGCGAATGGATGAACCAAACCGGATTGGGTATCGGGGTCGGATTGCCAGTTTCGATAGCCGATGTCGAGTTCGGCTAGTCCCAGTTCGCTTGCCGTACGGAGCAAACCTTCAGTACCCCTCGGAGCGGTGTCTGGCCGGGCGGGCGGTGCGAGCAGCCGGCCGTCGGGTAACATCAGGGCGGCGGCTCCGTGCGTGCTGAAATGCATGTTTTCTGTCAACTCACCGAGTTGACGCAGCAAGACATCATGGGCGATGACGAAGCTGCTGCCGTCGGTGCCATGCCAGCGCATCGCGGCGGTCATGCCCGGCGCCTTGGAGGTAAAGAACAGATACGGTTGCGTCCAATGCAGCGCATTCGGGTTGCTTAGCGCCATGGCACCTTTGAACCAGGGCCGCTGACGGGCATCGTAGCCTTGGGTACGGACCTCAATGCGCTCGATTTCGCGGTGAGCATTCCAGATGACCCAGTATGTTGTCTCGCCCCATTCTGCCGGGTTGCTGATGCGATTTAGCCAGCCGCCGTTTTCGCCCTTGCGAAGCGATAGTTCCCGTCCACTTTCGTGCGTGAGGATGATGGTCAGCAATTCCGGACGATTGCTGAGGATGGGGAAGAAGAACTCGTTGAAGCGGAGCAGCTGACTGGGGTCGAGTTCGCCGTTCATCGCCCAGCTGTGGCTGGCGCGCAGCGTGGATTCGACGCTTTCCTGAAGGCGGTCGAAACGTGATTCCACCTGCTCGGCAGCGAGGCGCATCTGGCTCTCGGCCAGCCGGGAGACCGTCGGTTGGCCGACGATGAGATACTGGGCGGCGCTGAACGCGGCGAGCGACAGGAGAATCAACAGCCCGATGCGAAGCACCAGGCTGTTGGCAAAACTCTCCCGTTTCCAGTGCCAGCTCCCCAATGAACTCTCCTTGTGCCCAACATGGGCGGGCATCTTGTTTTGCAGCGGATAAGTCGCATCATAGTACGCAACCGGCATTCGCCGGTAGCCTGTCGCCATTGATCAATGCAGCGGTGCCGGCTGGCGCAGGGTCATACCATCATCCGGCTGGGTGACCCTCCAATGTGGCCCCTTCCGTTTGGCAACATCGGGCAACATGCCCCGGCCTTGCCGTCAGCTAGGGGACTATTTCGATGGCGCCGGGTTTGCCGACAAACTCCAGGCGTTGGCGCAGGGCTTCGGTGATCTGAATGCTGCCATCGGCATCAACCCGCAGTACCAATGCGGTATCGAGTTTTCGGGCGATATCCCGCCAAGCGTTGCGCCCGGCGATGAAGATGGGTTTGGAGAGCGCATCGGAGCGGGTTCCGGCATCTGGGGTGGCGGGAATGAGTACGGTTACTGCCTGGGTGTGGGCTGCGGGTTGCGCCGAACGCGGGTCGAGCAGGTGGGGGTAGCGCTGGCCGTCGAGTTCGAAGTAGCGCTGGTAATCGCCGGAGGTACCAATGGCTTCGCCGTCAGCGAGCTTGACCGTGGCCAGCGGTCCGGGCTGGCGCGGGTGCTGGATGCCAATGCGCCAGGGCTGGCCGCTTTTGTTGCCCAGCGCCATGACGTTGCCGCCGATGTTGATCAGGGCATTTCGCACACCTTGTTCGCGGAGCAGGCGGGCGGCCCGGTCGAGGGCGACACCTTTGAGGTAGCCCCCGAAATCGAGCGCGACTTGCCGGTTTCGACTGGTAACGATGTTGCCATCGATCTGCAGGTCGGCGATCGATGGCGCGGCCTTGCGCCAGGCGGCCAGATCGTCGGTGGCCGGCAGGCGGGCGGCAAATTCGTCGGACTGAAAACCCCAGAGCGCGATCAGGCGGCCGATGCCGGGGTCGAACAGGTGGTCACCACGGGCGGCAAGTTGTTGGGCCTCGCGGATAAAGGCAGCGAGTTCGTCGCTGACCGTCTGCGGTCGACCGGAAAAAATGGCCGAATTCAGCGCCGTCAATTCCGACGCTTGCCAGGCGTGAAAATCCCGGTGCAGGCGGTCGAATTCGCGCAGTACGGCGGCGATGGCTTGTCGCCCCTGTTCGGCATCGCCGCCGGCGACGAGCACTTCGACGCGGGTGCCGAAGACGAAGGCCTGTTGCTCCTGGAGTGGGGCACGGCCGCAACCAGTGAGGATCAGCGCCGCGAGCAGGGCGAGGTGCGTCAGGAGAGTCCGCATGCGTGCTCGATGGCGGTGATGGTGGCGCCGGCCGCGTCGAAGCCGGTCTGCTGGCGAATCTCCACCATGCAGGTCGGGCTGGTGACGTTGATTTCGGTGAGGTAGTCGCCAATGACATCGATTCCGACCAGCATCAGGCCGCGCTTGATCAGGATGGGACCCAGTGTTTCGGCGATTTCCCGGTCGCGTGGGGAAAGTTCCTGCGCGACGCCGGTGCCGCCAGCAGCCAGGTTGCCGCGCGTTTCTCCTGCTTTTGGGATGCGTGCCAGGCAATAGGGTACCGGCTTGCCGGCAATCAGCAGGATGCGTTTGTCGCCCTGGCTGATCTCGGGCAGGTAGCGTTGGGCCATGATGGTGCGCTGGCCGTCGTTCGTCAGCGTCTCAAGAATCACATTGCGGTTGGGATCGTTACGATGAACGCGGAAAATCTGGCTGCCGCCCATGCCATCGAGTGGCTTGAGGATGACGTCGCGTTCTTCGTCGATGAAGTGCTGCAGTTGGTTCGGATCTCGGCTGACCAGCGTCGGGGGGGAAAAGCGGGAAAATTCGGCAATCGACAGCTTTTCCGAGTGTTCGCGCAATGCCTTTGGCCGGTTGAATACCCGGACGCCATCAGCCTCTGCCCGCTCCAGCAGCCAGGTGGCGGTGAGGTACTCGAAATCGAAGGGCGGGTCCTTGCGCATCACCACGGCGTCGAAGCTCTTGAGCGGCATCCAGCTGCGCCCGGTTTCCCGGAACCAGTCGTGATCATCCGGTCGCGGGTGAATGTGCACGGCTTCACCAAAGACGCCACCGGCATGGCCGTTGCCGGGCTTGCGCCAGCCGAGGGTGGCGCAGTCGATCGCGTACACCTCGTGTCCGTGTTTTTCGGCGGCACGCATCATTGCCACTGAGGAGTCCTTCCACGCCTTGAGCGAGCTCAGCGGGTCAAGGACGAAGGCAAGGCGCAGTGAGCGCTTGCTGCCGCCGAGCAGGTGCTTTTCGAAGTGGAGCTGCTGTCCCACCGTCAGGAAGTCTCGGGCGCCGTACGCTCAAGCTCGATGGCGGCGGCAAGGCAGGCCAGACGACCGACGACGCCGTAAGCGTAGAAGCGGTTGGGCGGAGAGTCCGGATTGCCGCAGCGGTAGTCGGGCAGGTTGCAGCCGGTTTCGAAGGCGAGTGGCTCGAAGTGCATGCCCGGTGCGTTGAGGTTTTCGTCCTTGCCGCGGCCGGTGTGCACACGGTAGAAGCCACCGACGACGTAGCGGTCGATCATGTAGATCACCGGCTCAGCCACCGCCTCGTTCAGCGTTTCGAAGGAGTGCACGCCTTCCTGAATCAGGACCTCCGAGACTTCGAGGCCTTCCTTGACGACGCTCATCTTGTTGCGCTGCTTGCGGTTGAGGGCGATGACCTCATCGACATTGCGTACCGTCATCACGCCCATGCCGTAGGTGCCGGCGTCTGCCTTGACGACAACGTAAGGCGTTTCGGCGATGCCGTATTCCTTGTATTTCTCGCGGACGATGTCGAGGACGGCGGCGACGTTGGCAGCCAGGCATTCCTCGCCCTGACGTTCGTGGAAGTTGATGCTGCGGCAGACGGAGAACGCCGGGTTGATCCGCCAAGGGTCGATGCCGATAGCCTTGGCGAAGTCGTTGGCGACTTCGTCGTAGGCGGCAAAGTGGTTGGACTTGCGACGCACCGCCCAGCCGGCGTGCACCGGCGGCAGTACCACCTGTTCATCCAGGCCTTGCAGGATGGCCGGGATGCCGGCCGAGAGGTCGTTGTTGAGCAGGACGGCACAGGGCTCGAAGCCGGCCACGCCGATCCGCCCGCCGTTCCTGAGCAGCGGCTCAAGCAGCAATTTTTGGCCATTTTCCAGGTCCACCGTAGTCGGTGCGGTAATGTCCGGAGACAGCGAGCCGATTCGTACCTCGAGGCCGGTCTGTTTGAGTATGGCGGCGATTTGCGCGACGTTTTGCAGGTAAAAGCGGTTGCGCGTGTGGTTTTCCGGGATCAGCAGCAGGCTGCGGGCTTCCGGACAAAATTTTTCGATGGCGCTCATTGCCGCCTGCACGCACAGCGGCAGGAAGGCGGGATTGAGATTGTTGAAGCCGCCGGGGAAGAGGTTGGTGTCGACTGGCGCCAGCTTGAAGCCGGAATTGCGCAGGTCACACGACGAGTAGAAGGGCGGGGTGTGCTCCTGCCATTGGCCGCGGAGCCAGTGCTCGATCTGCGGGCTGGCGTCGAGGAAGCGGCGTTCGAGTTCGAGCAGGGGACCGGTGAGGGCGGTGGTCAGGTGTGGAACCATGGGCTGTCTCAGGGTGCTGTTTTGTTTTAATGGGAGCAAATCTTACACCGCAGTGCACAATCATTGGGCAGCGATAGGGGGAAGCGGGGGTAAAAAGGGTAAAATTCGCCGCTTGTTGAAATACTTACCGAGTTGAAACCACCGTGCTTGTCGCAGCCAACATCACCATGCAATTCGGGGCCAAGCCCCTGTTCGAAAACGTCAACGTCAAGTTCGGCGAAGGCTACCGCTACGGCCTGATCGGCGCCAACGGCGCCGGCAAGTCGACCTTCATGAAGATCCTCTGTGGCGCGCTGGAGCCTTCCGCCGGCAACGTCTCCAAGGACGTGCATGAGCGCATGGCCTATCTGCGCCAGGATCAGTTTGCCTACGAAGACATGCGTGTGCTCGACGTGGTGATGATGGGCCACGAGGAACTGTGGGCCGCCATCCAGGAACGCGACGCGATCTACGCCAATCCGGAAGCGAGCGAAGACGACTACATGCGTGCCGCCGAGCTGGAAGGCAAGGTCGGCGAGTACGATGGCTACACCGCCGAGTCCCGTGCCGGCGAGCTGCTGCTCGGCGTCGGCATTCCGACCGAACAGCACAACGGCCCGATGCGCGAGGTCGCCCCGGGCTGGAAGCTGCGCGTGCTGCTCTGCCAGGCGCTGTTCGCCAATCCGGACATCCTGCTGCTCGACGAACCGACCAACAACCTCGACATCAACACCATCCGCTGGCTGGAAGACGTGCTCAACGCGCGCGAGTCGACGATGATCATCATCTCCCACGACCGCCACTTCCTGAATCAGGTCTGCACCCACATGGCCGACCTCGATTACGGCAAGATCACCACCTATGCCGGCAACTACGACGACTTCATGGAAGCCTCGGCGCAGGCGCGTGCCCGCCAGCAGGCGGCGAACAGCAAGGCCAAGGAACGCATCACCGAGCTGCAGGAATTCGTCCGCCGCTTCTCGGCCAACAAGTCCAAGGCCAAGCAGGCGACCAGCCGCCTGAAGCTGATCGACAAGCTGAAGCCGGAAGACGTCAAGCCGTCGTCGCGCCAGTATCCGTGGATCCGCTTCGATTACGACGAGAAACAGAAGCTGCACCGTCAGGCGGTGGAAATCGAAAACCTCTCCTTTGCCTACGAAGGCAGCGAGCGGAAGATTTTCAACAACCTTACCATCACCATCAATGCCGGCGAGAAGATCGCCATCATCGGTGAGAACGGCGTCGGCAAGACCACCTTCCTCAAGCTGCTGATGGGCGAACTGCAGCCGCAATTCGGTACGCTGAAGTGGGCGGAAAAGGCCAACCCCGGCTACTACGCGCAGGATCACTCCGCCGAGTTCGCCGGAACACAGAGCCTGACCGAATGGATCGTCGGCTATGCGCGTGCGTCGGTCGAGGAGGGCGGCGATCTGGAAACGCTGGTGCGCGGCACCCTCGGCCGCCTGCTCTTCTCCGGCGATGAAGTGAAGAAGTCGGTCAACGTCATCTCCGGTGGCGAGCAGGGCCGCATGCTCTTCGGCAAGCTGATGCTCTCCCGCCCGAATGTGCTGGTGATGGATGAGCCGACCAACCACCTCGACATGGAATCCATCGAAGCCCTCAACTCCGGGTTGGAAAAATTCCCGGGCACGCTGATCTTCGTCTCGCACGACCGCGAATTCGTTTCCTCGCTGGCGACGCGTGTGTTTGAGGTCAAGGGCGATGGCAGCATCGTCGACTACCTCGGTGGCTACGAGGATTACCTCGCCTCGCAGGGCGTCGAATAAACGCCCCGTTTTCAACTGTTTTCCGGGTTCACCGCGCCCCGAAGGAAGTCCCCTTGGGGGGCGCCCCGAAGGAAGTCCCCCCTGTGGGTCAGCAGGCCGGTTCGCGACAGCGACCGGCCTTTTTTATGTTTACTGCGCGATGCCTTCGGCGGCCAGTGTCCGGATGATGCGCACGCAGTCGAGGTCGGACTGGTGGTAGGCAGACTTGATGTAGTCGATGTAGGCCCGCTCTTCCGAATTCGGGTTGGCCGCGAAGCCGGTGGTGTAGGCGAAGCGCAGGAAGAGGGCGCCGGGCTCGGGTTCCTCGATGGTGATGGTCAGGCTGCCGCCGGCATGTTGCTCACCCGGCTGGATGTCGAAGCGGACCCAGTGGTTTTCGGCCTGGGTCACCTTGTCTTCGATGACGGCCGCACCGAAATTGAGTTGCCGGCGCAAGTACGTTTCCGTGCGCTCGATGATCGTGCTGGAAACCATGCCGGGCAGAAACGGGACGGGGTTGTCGACGCGGTGACAGAGGCCGGACCAAACCTGCTCGCGGGAGAGGGCGGTGACCAGCGGATTCTGCGGGTCGTTGATGGCGATGAGATGTTCGAATTGCATGGGCGAATGTTAACATCGCCGCCATGGAACTTGAACGCATACTGCACAAACATGGTTTCGGCACGCGCAAGGCCTGCCGGGCATTGGTCCGCCACGAACGGGTAACGGTCAACGGAGAACTCTGCGACGACCCGTTTGCCGACTTTGTCACTGACGGTCTGGTTTTTACCGTCGATGGCGTCGATTGGCCCTATCAGGAACAGGCCGTTTTGATGCTCAACAAGCCTGCCGGCTACGAATGCTCACGCAAGCCACAGCATCATCTTGGCGTACTGGAGTTGTTGCCGGTGCAACTGCGCGAGCGCGGCGTGCAGCCGATCGGCCGTCTCGATGAGGACACCACCGGTCTGCTGATCATCACCGATGATGGGCAATTGAATCATGTACTGTCCTCCGGCAAGCGCAAGGTGCCCAAGGTCTATCTGGCGACGACGAAGCATCCGCTCGACGCTGCTCAGATCGAGCAGTTGCTTGATGGCGTGTTGCTGCACGACGAGCCGGAGCCGATCGCGGCGGCAGCGGCGGAAATCGCCGGATCGAATCAGTTGCGCCTGACACTGACTGAAGGCAAATACCATCAGGTCAAGCGCATGGTGGCAGCGGTAGGTAATCGCGTCGAGGCTCTGCATCGCGAAGCGGTGGGGGGGCTGACGCTGCCGGCGGATCTGGCGCCGGGTCAATGGCGCTGGCTGTCTGCGGTGGACCTGGAAAACGTGGTGAAATCGACATGACCCTGACCGAGATGCGCTACATCGTGGCGCTCGCCCGTGAGCGTCACTTCGGCAAGGCCGCCGAGGCCTGCCACGTCAGCCAGCCGACTTTGTCGGTGGCGCTGAAGAAGGTCGAAGGGCAGCTGGGTGCAGCCTTGTTCGAGCGGACGGCCTCGGATGTGCGGATTACCGCCCTGGGCGAGCGGATTGTCGCGCAAGCGCGGCGGGTGCTTGACGAGGCGGTGAAGCTTGAGGAAATCGCCCAGTCCACTGGTGATCCGATGAGCGGCCAGTTGCGTGTCGGCATCATCTACACCATTGCACCCTATCTGCTGCCCCAGATGATCCCGGCACTCAGCCGCGAAGCACCGAAAATGCCGCTCTTCCTGAAGGAAGATTTCACGGGCAACCTGATTCCGGCATTGAAGGCCGGCGAGTTGGACGTCATCGTCATCGCCTTGCCCTTCGCCGAACCGGGCCTGGTCGCGCAGCCAGTGTACGAAGAGCCGTTCCGCGTCGTCGTTCCGGCTGCACACCCCTGGGCTGCCCGCGAGGCCGTCATCGGTGATGAACTGGAGGGGCAGAATCTGTTGTTGCTCGGGCAGGGCAATTGTTTCCGCGATCAGGTGCTGGAATCCTGCCCACGCCTCAATGCCCCAGAGGCACTTGATCATTCGCTGGAGGGCAGCTCGCTGGAGACGATCCGCTACATGGTCGCCAGTGGTGCCGGGGTGGCGGTGATGCCGAGTACGGCCGCTGATCCCCTGATTGATCGCGAGCGCATGGTTAAAGTGCTGCCCTTTTCAGGCCGGCAACCAAAGCGAACGGTCGGGCTGGTCTGGCGCGTGACGTTTCCGCGGCCGCAGGCCATCGATGCCGTGCGGGCGGCGCTACTGTCCTGTCAGCTTCCGGGCGCAACACCGGTTCGCTGACGCTGCTGTTTCACGTGAAACGCTGGCAAAACAAATGCCGCCGTGAGTCGCGGCGGCATTCTAGGATTGACTGAAGCCGGTTCGGGGCTTGCCGACGGGCCTTATTCGGCGCTTTCTGTCGCAGCCTTCTTCGTGGTCGGTTTCTTCTTTGCCGGTGCCTTTTTCTCGAATTCGAACCCGACCTTGCCGTCCTGAGACACAAGGTAGGCCGAGAATTTGCGCCGTGTGCGGTTCGAGACAAATTCCTTGAGCAGGTCGGTTTTACCGTCAGCCAGGAGTTTCTTCATCTGAACGGGATCGATCGGCTGTTGCAGGATGATCTTGCCCGAACGGAAATCACAGGTCTTGTCGCTGCCGACCGATTTTTCGCACACGTACGAGGTGCCGTGCTCATAGACACTGGCCGTGCACTTCGGACATTTGCCGAGACTCTCCTGCCCGGAGAAGTCGACCGGTTCGGCATTGCTTTCGTCGGCTCGGTCCTGTCCGAAGTCGAATTCCGGCTGCAATTCGTCGTTGAGGCGGATGCTGGCAGCAAAGCTGCGCCCCATCTTGTTGCGGAACCCGGTGAGCGGGCCGACCTGTCGTTCGGTGAGCAGGGTCTCGATTTCGGCCGGTTCGTACTGACGGCCGGCGACGATCTTCCACAAGGCGTAGTCGCAACTGCCACACTGGAACTTCTTGTAGGTCTCGCGGATCTGGCCGCCGCATTTCGGGCAGGGGGCTGCCAGCACGCCGAAATCGCCGGGAATGGTGTCGGCTTCGTATTGCTTGGCGCGTTCGACCATGTGGCGGGTCATCTCGGCGATTTCGCGCATGAATTCGGCGCGGGTGAATTCGCCTTTTTCGATGCGGCCGAGCTTCCATTCCCAATCGCCGGTCAGTTCCGGCTGGGTCAGTTCGGTGACACCCAGGCCATTGAGCAGGGTCATCAACGTGAACGCCTTGGCGGTTGGAATCAACTCCCGGCCTTCGCGATGCATGTACTGCTCGCCGATCAGATTTTCGATGATCTGGGCACGCGTGGCCGGCGTACCGAGGCCGCGGCCGGCCATCGCTGCCTTGAGTTCCTCGTCGTCGACCATCTTGCCGGCACCTTCCATGGCGGAAAGCAGGGTGGCTTCCGAATAGCGCGGAGGCGGCTTGGTTTCGTTGGCCTTGACCGTCACTTCTTCGGTTAGCACCTTTTCATCCTTGGCGACGGCGACCAGATTGCCTTCGTCGCCCGCCTGGCCTTCCTTGCCATGAACCGCCATCCAGCCCGGATTGACCAGAACCTTGCCTTCGGTCTTGAACGGGTGGCTCTCGACTCGGGTGATGCGGGTGGTGACCAGGAATTCAGCAGCCGGGAAGAAAACGGACAGGAAGCGGCGAACGACGAAGTCGTACAGCTTCTGCTCCATTTCGTTTAGATGCTTGGGTGCCTGCGGCGTTGGGATGATTGCGAAGTGGTCGCTGATCTTGGCATTGTTGAAGATGCGCTTGTTCGGCAGTACCCAGTTACGCGCCAGAATCTGGTGAGCAAACGGTGAGTAACGAGCGAGCAGGACTTCGTCGTGGCCCTTGCCGGCACCTTCACCGGTGAGCACCGTCAGGGTTTCCTTGACGGTGGCGAGGTAGTCTTCGGGCAGGCAGCGCGAGTCGGTACGCGGATAAGTGAGTACCTTGTGTTTTTCGTACAGGGCCTGGGCCAGCGACAGAGTCGTCTTTGCCGAAAAGCCGAAGCGAGCGTTTGCTTCGCGCTGAAGGCTTGTCAAATCGAATAGCAGCGGCGAGAGTCGGGTTTCTGGTTTGGATTCTTCAGTGACGGTGCCCAGCTTGCCAGCGGTGGCGGCCCGAAGTGCATCGGCCTTTTTCTGTTCCCAGATGCGGTCAGCTCGGGCATGTTCGTCGTCGTCCTTGCCCTTGAAGCCTTCATCGAACCACTTGCCCGTGTAGGTGCCGGCGCGGGTCTTGAATTCGGCCTCAACTTCCCAATAAGAACGCGCCTTGAACTCGCGGATCCTGCGTTCGCGCTCGACAACAATGGCCAGCGTCGGGGTCTGGACGCGACCGACAGTCGTCAGGTGGAAGCCGCCGGTTTTTGAATTGAAGGCGGTCATTGCCCGCGTGCCGTTGATGCCGACCAACCAGTCGGATTCAGAGCGGCAGGTCGCGGCATCGGCCAGCCCCTGCATCTCGTGACCTTGGCGTAGGCGTAAAAAACCGTCGCGGATGGCGCCCTGGGTCATCGACTGCAACCACAGGCGTTGAACAGGCTTCCCGGATTTCGCCGCCTGGGCGATGTAATTGAAGATCAACTCACCTTCGCGTCCCGCGTCACAGGCATTGACCAGGCCAACCACATCCTTGCGCTTGATCAGCTTGTTCAGCAGCTTGAGCCGGGACTCGGTTTTTTCGATCGGCTTCAACGCAAAGTGGGGGGGGATCACTGGCAGGTGGGCGAAGGACCATTTGCCGCGTTTGACTTCGAATTCTTCCGGACAGGCCAGTTCGAGCAAATGGCCGACGGCCGACGACAACACATAGTGCTCGCTCTCGAAGTAGTCGTCGTGCTTTGTAAACCCGCCGAGCGCTTTCGCGATGTCGCTGGCGACAGAGGGTTTTTCGGCGATGATCAGCTTTTTTGTCATGGGGTATGCCTGTGGGGGTGCCGGGGCATGATAAGTGCGCCCTGCGCGGCTTGGCAAGTTGTCTACTAATTAGAGGCGCTTAAACGAGCCGCTGGTAACGGTTGCCGGCGAGGCTGGCAATTTGGCCGGAGAGTTCGAGGGCAAGCAGTTCCGGCAGCAATCGGTCGGCGCCGAGCGAGGTGCGGATGAGGAGTTCATCCAGCGTGCAGGGGTCGTGACCGAGCGCTTCGAGAATCGCGCGTTTTTCCGGGTTCACCGCATCCCGCAGGCCGTCCGCTTGGGGGACAGATGCTGCCGGCAGGTCGGTACATGGCGCGTTGCCCAGTTCTTCGAGAATGTCGCTGGCCGTTTCGACCAGCTTGGCGCCTTGTTTGATCAACTGATGGCAGCCGCGGGCAACGGGCGAATGGATCGACCCGGGAATGGCGAACACCTCCCGCCCCTGCTCGCCGGCAAGGCGGGCAGTGATCAGCGAACCGCTTTCCGGCGCGGCTTCGACGACCAGTACGCCTTGCGCCAAGCCGGAAATGATTCGGTTGCGTCGCGGAAAATTGGACGCGAGGACCGGCGTGCCGAGCGGAAACTCCGAAACAATGGCGCCGCGCTCGGCGATGGTCAGCGCCAGTTCGCGGTTGCGGGCGGGATAAATGCGGTCGGCACCGGTGCCGATGACGGCGACGGTGGCGCCCTTGGCCGCCAGCGCGCCGCGGTGGGCGGCGGCATCAATGCCCAGCGCCAGGCCGCTGACAATGCACAGGCCGTGTGCCGCCAATGCCTTGGCAAAGGTTTCGGCCGTCTGCACGCCTTGGGGGGTGGCGTTGCGGCTGCCGACGACGGCCAGCGCGCGGCGCCGCAGCAGGCTCGGGTCACCCTTGACGTAGAGCAGGTTGGGCGGATCGGGGATTTGCAGCAATCCCGGCGGGTAATCCGGATGATCGAGTGGCAGGATGTGATTGCCGGGCAGTTCGGCCCACGCGATGGCCGAGGCAATGGCTTCCCGGTTGTCAGTGTCGAACAAGAGATCGGCACGGCTGGCGGCGACGGATCGGGTGGCAATGGGGCCGGCGGCGAAAACTGCCCCGGGTGAACCGAAAGCGGCGAGAAGCTTGCGTTGCGTCTCGCCGCCGATGCCGGGGATCAAGGTCAGCCGCAACCAGGCGGCCAGACCGTCGTACTCACTCATGGATTGCGAGCGACATCTCCGACGATGACCGACTTGGACGCGTCGACAACCAGCGCATAGGCCACCCGCTCGAAGACACGGAAGACAAAGGCCAGCGCGTAACGCTCGTCGGGAATCGGCGTCTGCGTGCGGCGGCCGTCGCTGTCGATGGCTTGCGAGACGCGCTTGCGATACAGGGCAACCACATGGCCGACTTCCAGACCGGCAGCGCTGCCGCGGTTCAGTGACACGACGGAGTTGCTACCGCCTTCGTTGACGCCCCCGTAAATCGACATGATGCGGGCTGCCACAGGTTGTTCCGGACGGTGCGGCGCGTAGGCGATGATGTTCGGCGGTGGTGCTGGCAGCAGGCGGTCGCCACGCGTGATCTCTTCCTTGGCCAGCGTGATGCGCACGGCAGCCGGTTCGCCAGGCTTGATGAGTCGGGCGTTGCCGAGGAAGAAGGCTTCGTGGGCGACGATTTCGCCGGTTTCCGGGTCCTTGAGCGGTTTGCCCGGACGGAAAACATGCCATTTCTCGACACTGGCGTCAGGGATGCCGCTGACAAAGGCTTCATCGCCGGTGCCGACCATCATCCGGTCTTCCTGGGTGGCGACGATGCGGGCGAGGCCATCGTGGGCGCCGGGTTCGATGACCAGAGGTTGCGAGATGAACGGCTCGATGATGTTGGGCGGAATGCTGGAGATGGCCTGCTGTGCCGGCTGGCTGTAGATCTTCGGCTGCAGCTTTTCATTGACCGGCTTGGCGATGCGCAGACGCGGATCGCCGCCCGAGGCATCGAGCACGATGATGTCACCCGGATAGATGCGGTGGGGGTTCTTGATCTCGGCCTTGTTCATGCGCCAGATCTCGGGCCAGCGCCACGGTTCCTTGAGAAATTTGCCGGAAATCCCCCACAGGGTGTCGCCGGGAACGACAACGTGGCGATCGGGCGGGTTGTCGACCAGTGTTAGCGGCTCGGCGGAGACGCAGGCGGCCGTCACGGCCAGGAAGAGCGCGGATATAATGCGAACCATAGTCGTAACCTCACGTGCCGGTGGAACGCGCTGGTCGGGTCGCTGTCTCAGCAGCGATCGAAATATGCGTCCATTTCTCGGAAATTGCTTTAGATTCTGCACGTAATAACCTAAGCGAGCAAGCTTTTATTCGGTTTTTGATATGTCACTTCTACCCATTTTGCGTTTCCCCGACCCCCGTCTGAAAAAGATCGCCGTTCCGGTGCTCAAGATTGATGACAGCATCCGCAAACTGGTCGCCGACATGGCTGAAACCATGTACGAGGCGCCAGGTATCGGCCTCGCGGCGACGCAGGTTGATGTTCACAAACAGGTGGTGGTGATCGATACCTCCGAGGAGAAGAACGATCTGCGCGTTTTCATTAATCCGGTCATAGAGCAATGTGCCGGGTTGCAGACTGGTGAAGAGGGTTGCCTGTCCGTGCCTGGCGTCTACGACAAGGTCGAGCGTGCCGAGCGGGTCAATGTCCGCTACATGGATCTCGATGGCAAGACGCAGACGCTGCTGGCGGAGGGCTTGCTGGCGGTGTGCATCCAGCACGAGCTGGATCACCTCAATGGCAAGGTTTTCGTCGATCACCTCTCGCAACTCAAGCAGACGCGCATCCGTAACAAACTGGCCAAGCAGGCACGCGTCACCGCATGAAGCTGATATTTGCGGGGACGCCGCCCTTTGCGGCCGAGGCGCTAAGCGCCATTGTTGCTGCCGGCCACGAGGTGGTGCTGGTGCTGACCCAACCGGATCGCCCGGCAGGGCGGGGCATGACGCTGCAACCATCGGCCGTCAAACAGGTGGCGATGGCGCAGGGAATCGAGGTCTTTCAGCCGCCGAGCCTGAAGGATGCCGAGGCGCAGGCCAGGATCGCCGCCGTCGGTGCCGAGGCAATGGTGGTTGCGGCTTATGGTTTGATCCTGCCGCAGGCCGTCCTCGACATGCCTCGTTTTGGCTGCCTCAACATTCATGCCTCCCTGCTGCCGCGCTGGCGGGGTGCGGCGCCGATCCAGCGCGCCCTGCTTGCCGGTGACACCGAAACCGGTGTCTGCATCATGCAGATGGAGGCCGGGCTGGATACCGGTCCGGTGTTGCTGCGTGAGGCGTTTCCGATTGCGCCGGACGATACCACGGGCAGCCTGCACGACCGGCTGGCGACGCTGGGGGCACGGCTGATCGTCGACGCGCTGGCCGGGTTGCCGTTGGCAGCCCAGCCACAGCCGACCGAAGGGGTAAGTTATGCCCATAAAATCGAGAAGGCCGAAGCCTTGATCGATTGGCGACGCACTGCCGCCGAACTGGACCGACATGTTCGCGCCTTCAATCCTTTCCCGGGGGCGCAGGCGCGCTTTGGCGGGCAGCCCGTCAAAATCTGGCAGGCAGAACCCTTGCCGGACAGTTCATCTGCGGTGAACGGCGAATTTGGCCAAATATTGGCAGTCGACCGCAAAGTGGTGGTGGTTGCCTGTGGCGAGGGTGCGCTGGCGATTACCGAGATGCAGAAGGCGGGTGGCAAGCGGCTGCCGGTGCTGCAATTTCTGTCCGGACATCCGCTGCAGGTGGGCGACCGCTTCGACGTCGCACCAGCCTGAGCCAGGAAGTTCAGGCACCGGGACGCCCGCGGGTGATTTCCTGGATACTTTTTGTCGCCGGAGCAAACGCGGCGATGACTTCTTCGAACAGCCCATAGGCCCGGGTACTGTTGTCGTCGCTGAAGTTGCAGACGTAGACATCGAGCGTCACGCCGGCCAGTTCCGGCCAGGTGTGAATTGCGAGGTGAGATTCGGCGAGCACCACGGTGCCGGTCACGCCGGCGGGTTGATACTGGTCGTTCATGAAGCTGTGGAACAACCGGCCGACAACGGTGAGGCCGTGCCGACGGCAAGCCTCGACACAGAATTCCTCCAGCCAGGCAGCATCGAGCAGTTGCCGGGGCGGGCAGCGACACGTCTTGAGATCGGCGATCAGATGGAGACCGTTCATGTCGCCATTCTATTGCGTTTCACGTGAAACGCGCGGGCCAAGGCTGCGCTCCAGCAGCCAACCCAGACGGTAGCCGGCGTCGACCAGGCGCCGCTCGGAAATTTTCTTTGCCCGGTGGTGGAAAGGTTCGCTGATGATCGGCAGCAGCGTCCCGGCAGTCTCAGGATAGACCATGCTCGCGAGCAGGTGGTGGCTTTCATTGCGCCATTGCCGGATGTTACCGGCAGTCGGCGGGGGGTACTCGGCCACTAGCCGGGCGATCGTCTCGTCGAGGCGCTTGCCGCGCAGCCAGGGCGGGCCGGGCAGGTCGTCCCAGTAACGATGCAGGCTGGAGAAAGGCTGGCGTGGATTGAAGGGGTTTTCGAGCGCAAACTCGGTGCCGCCGTCGTCCTCGGCATGACCGACGTGCAGCGGCTGGTGGATGTCGGCCACGAGGTGGCTGATCCAGGGCAGGGCCCAAGCCAGGCGAGCAGGTTCATGATTGGCGGCCAAGAGCAGGCTCAATTCGTTGAGGCGCGGCTCAAGCTGACCGCTGACCGTCCGTCCACTGCGGTCAACGTCGATATAGTGCCAATGCCGGTGCCGGGCGTTGTCCGGGAGGCCGGGGACCGGCGGTGTCGGCGCTTCCCGGTCTTCATCATGGAAGCGCGGGTCGTTGCGGATATCGTCGGGCCAGATCGATGCTTCGACAAAGATGGCGGCAGGATGGTCGGACTTCGCTCGCGCCTGCCAGCGGTGGTGGTCCGGATGTCGCCCCAGGGTGTCGGCGATCAGCACCCGTACGGGCGGTGAAAGCTGTTGCCACGCAATGCCGGCGACCAGTCGGTGGCCGGCGGCGTTCCAGGCGTGCGCCAGGCAGGGCAGGAGCAGGAAAACGGTAGTCAGACAGTGACGCATCGCCGCATTATGCCGCGTGCGATAATCTACACCTATGTCCAGAACCACCGAACGACTGCCGCTCAATTCCCTGGCCTACGCATTGTTGCAGGCCGCCCGTATCGACACGGCCGTGCTAACCGGCCAGAGTCTCGCCGATGGCCTGCTCGGCCGGGTGGATCCCCAGGCGCGGCCGGCGGTTCAGGATCTGGTCTATGGCAGTCTGCGGGCCTACGGTCGGGGTGATTTCTTCTTGCAGCGCCTGCTCAGCAAACCGCTTGCCGAAACCGAGGTGCATGCGCTGCTGCTGGTTGCCCTCTATCGCCTGGAAACGCGGCCGGATGCGGTGCACACAGTGGTCGATCAGGCGGTGCTGGCGGCCGGGGAAGTCTCTGGCGGACGATTCAAGGCGCTGGTCAATGGGGTTCTGCGCAATTTCCTCCGCCAGCAGCTTGCGCTGACCGAGGCTGTCGCAGCCGATGAAATTGCCGCCAGCCAGTTACCAGCGTGGTGGCTGAGTCGTCTGCAGCGGACGTACCCCGAGGCTTGGCCTGCAGTGGTTTCTGCGGGCAACCAGCCCCCACCGATGGCCTTGCGGGTCAATCGTCGACGCATCGATCGGGATGCTTACCTGAGGCGTTTGCAGGACCTCGGGATTGAAGCGCGGTCCGTGGGCACATGGGGTCTGGCGCTGGCGCGGCCGGTGCCGGTGGAGCGTCTGCCCGGATTTGTCGAGGGCTGGGTCTCGGTACAGGATCCGGGGGCGCAGCGCGCCGCTGAGCTTCTGGCGCCGACGAGCGGAGCCCGCGTACTGGATGCGTGTGCGGCACCCGGTGGCAAGACGGCGCATCTACTTGAGCAGGTATCGCTGGACCTGCTTGCGCTCGACCTGAAGCCCTCGCGTTGCCGCCGTGTGATGGAAAATCTGGAACGGCTGGGTCTCGCTGCAGAAGTGAAGGCAGCCGACTGTGCCCGCCTTGATACCTGGTGGGACCGGCAGCCCTTCGAGGCCATCCTTGCCGATGTGCCATGTACGGCCAGTGGGGTGGTGCGTCGCAATCCGGACGCCAAATGGCTGCGGCGTGAGGCCGATATCGCCAGTTTTGCCAAGGCCCAAGCGCGCATCCTCGACGCTTTGTGGCAGGTGCTCGTTCCCGGCGGTAAACTGCTCTACGCCACCTGTTCGGTTTTTCCGGAGGAAAACGGCGAGCAGATGGCGCGTTTCCTGTCGCGACAACCCGACGCGCATGCCTGCCATGAGGAGCAGATTCTGCCCGATGCCGATCACGATGGCTTTTTCTACTGCTTGCTCGAAAAGCATGGCTGAGTACCTGCACCGCTGGCTGGTGCTGCTGGCTTTTGTGCCTTTTCTGGCGTGGGCCGCAGAAATTGAAGTCAGCAACCCGCAACTACTGGCAGTCGAGGATGGCTTGGCGGTGTCGGCAGATTTCCGCTTCGATCTCAATCCGCGTCTGGAAGAAGCGGTCACCAAGGGGGTTGTTCTCTACTTTGTCGCCGAATTCGAGATTAACCGTTCGCGCTGGTACTGGCTGGATGAAAAACTGGCCAGCCGCAGCCAGACCTTCAGCCTTTCCTATCATGCGTTGACTCGCCAATACCGGCTGTCGACCGGTGGCCTGCATCAGAGCTTTTCGACCTTGAGTGGCGCGCTGGCCGTGCTTTCGCGCCTGCGCAACTGGGTGGTGGTCGATCGGGGCGACAAGTCATTGCGTCCCGGCGAATCCGTGCCTGCTGCCTTGCGCTTGCGCCTGGATCTGAACCAGCTGCCACGCCCGTTCCAGATCAGCGCACTGGGCAATAAGGACTGGAACCTGGCTTCCGACTGGAAAATCTGGACCGCGACGATCCCGGCGCCGGTACCACTCAGCCCGCCTGCGGCGCCTGCCAGCGCTGTCACCCCGGCCGTGGTGGAGACCAAGTGAAGCGTTTCGTCGCTGCCGGAGGTGCCTTTGCTGCTGCGATTGGCGGTATTCTGTGGTTCCTGCTGCTCATGTCCACGGCGGCGGACACGGTGATTTTCTCGCGCAATTATCCGCTGTTGATTGTGCTCAATATTGTGCTGGCGCTGGGAATGGTGGCGTTGGTCGGTTGGCAGTTGCGCTCCCTCTGGCGCGATTACCAGGCCCAAGTGTTCGGTGCCCGGCTCAAATTGCGCCTGATGTTGATGTTCGGCGTTGTTGCCGTGCTGCCGGGGGCGCTGGTCTATGGTGTCTCGGTGCAGTTTGTCACGCGCTCCATCGAAAGCTGGTTCGACGTTCGCGTGGAAAAGGCGCTTGAATCGGGCTTGCATCTCGGCCGTTCGGCACTGGACTCATTGCTTGCAGACCTGACTGACAAGGCGCGGAGCATGGCGGTTGAATTGTCGGATATCAAGGAAGCCTCGCGGCGCTCGGCGCTGCTGCGCCTGCGTGAGGAGAAGGGCGTACAGACTGCGGCACTGTTTTCGGTTGGCGGACAGTTGCTGTCGAGTGCGACCGGCGAACTGGCCAACCTGTTGCCGGAAATGCCTGGACAGGCCCAACTCAAACAAGCGCGCAGCACCCGCGCAGTGACCTCGGTGGATGGTAGCGGCGGTGATCTGCATCTGCGGGTCTTGGTGCCGGTGGCCGCACGTGAGGTCTTCGAGGAGCCACGGATCCTTCAAGTGACGCAGGCGGTGCCGGAAGTGCTGGCGCGGGATGCTGAGGCGGTGCAGGCGGTCTATCGCGACTATCAGGAGTTGCAACTGGCACGTGAGGGGCTGACGCGAATCTACGCACTGACCCTGACGTTGACTGTGCTCGTCGCATTGTTTGGTGCCTTCGCCCTGGCGTATCTGATGGCACGGCGGCTGGCGGCACCGCTGCACATCCTTGCCGAAGGGACGCAGGCGGTTGCCCAAGGCGATTTCTCTCCGCGTCAGGCGGTGTATAGCGGCGACGAGCTGGGGGTGCTGACGCAGTCCTTCAACCGGATGACCCGCCAACTCGACGACGCCCGACGCGAAACCGAGCGCCATCGTAGCGAACTGGAGTCCGCCCGAGGTTATCTCGAATCGATTCTTGCCAATCTTTCCGCCGGGGTGCTCGTCTTCGACCGGCGATTCGTGCTGCGTACGGTCAACGAAGGCGCATTGACCATCCTCAACGACGATTTCGAGGCGCTGATTGGTGTTGCTGTCGAAGAATGGCCGCGCCAGGCGGCACTCGGTGCCTTCATCCGCGAAAGCTTTGCGGCAGCGGAAGAGCCGGAGTGGCAGGGGCAACTGGAGATGGAGCGCCCTAACGGGATGCCGCAGGTGTTGCTATTGCGTGGCTCGCGCCTGCCGGAGACCAGTGGTGGTGGCGACGTTGTGGTCTTTGACGATGTGACCCGGTTGATCGCCGCCCAGCGTAGCGCGGCCTGGGGTGAAGTTGCCCGCCGTCTCGCCCACGAAATCAAGAATCCGCTGACGCCGATCCAGTTGTCGGCCGAGCGCCTGCAATTCAAGCTGGCCGACAAGCTGGCCAATGGCGATGCCGAAATGCTGGCGCGCGGGACGCAGACGATCATCAATCAGGTACAGGCGATGAAGCGGATGGTCGATGATTTCCGCGACTATGCCCGGCTGCCGGCGCCGGAAGTGGCACCGCTGGCGCTCAATGAGCTGGTTGGCGAGGTGCTGGGCTTGTACGAGAGTTCATCGGCGACCATCGAGATTCGCCTGGCGAGTGCCTTGCCGCCCGTGCTCGGCGACGCGACACAACTGCGCCAGATCATCCATAATCTGTTGCGCAATGCCGAAGATGCGCTGGAAGGGCGCGAAGGCGGCCGGATCATCATCGAGACTGGCCTAAGCGGAAGGTTTGCCCGATTGCAGATCAGCGATAACGGCCCGGGATTTCCGGCCGAACTGCTGCCAAGAATTTTTGAACCCTATGTCACGACCAAATCGCGGGGGACCGGCCTCGGCCTGCCCATCGTCAAGAAGATCGTCGAGGAACATCAGGGGAGCGTGGAAATCAGTAATGCACCTGAAGGCGGGGCTCGGATCGATATCCGTCTGCCTTTGGTGAAAGCGGAGGAAGCCAAAAATGGCAATCATTCTGGTCGTTGATGACGAAGTCGGCATCCGCGAGTTGTTGTCGGAAATCCTGATCGACGAAGGCTACGACGTCCGTCTGGCGGAGAACGCGACGGCGGCGCGCAAGTTGCGCAACGAGTTGCGTCCTGACCTGGTGCTGCTCGACATCTGGATGCCCGATACCGACGGCATTTCGTTGCTCAAGGAATGGCATGCCGGTGGCCAGCTCAACATGCCGGTGGTGATGATGTCGGGTCACGGCACGATTGACACGGCCGTCGAGGCGACCCGTTTTGGCGCTTTCGATTTTCTGGAGAAGCCGATAGCCCTTCAAAAGCTGCTGTCGACCGTCCAGAAAGCCCTCAAGCACGATACGCCACCGCCGCGCGCACCGCTGACGCTGGAGGCCTTCACCCGCTCGGCCTTTGTCAAGGAATTCAAGCGACGCCTGGAACAGGCGGCCGCCAAGGCGACGATTGTGCTGCTCAAGGGGGCGACGGGCGGGATGGCAGAGATCTGCACCCGAACACTGCAGCCACCACGGGCACCCTGGCTCGATCTGTCGGCAGTGAGCAGCGCCCTCAGCCAGGAAATGTTGGAGAAAGTCAGCGGCGGCATCCTTTTTGTCCCGGATTTGTCGGCATTGGGCAAGATGCAGCAAATGAACCTTGCATTTGCGGTCGACCGGCTGGAAAAGCTGAATCTGCAATTGGTTGCCGCCAGTGTTGCGACTTTTCCCGCACTGGCCGAGGCGGGCTGGGACCAAAAGCTGCTGGCCCGATTGGGCGAGGTCTGGGTGGCGCTGCCGGCACTTGCCGGGCATGCCGACGAGTTGCCGGAGATTGCGAGCCTGCTGCTCTCGAACTTCGTCGAACGCGGCGAGGTGCCGCCACGGCGTTTTTCGACCGGTGCCCTGAATGCGCTGCGTACCCTGCCTTGGAAAAACCATGCGGAGGCCAGCTGGACAACCTTGTATATGCTGGTGCGGAATCTGGCGCTGACGTCGCTCGACGAAGAAATTTCGGCAGATGATGTGAGCCGGGTGATGCCTCAGGAGCGTGAGTCATCGCCGCAGATGGCTTCCCTGCTGCCGCTGCTCGATCAGCCGTTGCGCGAGGCGCGCGATGCGTTTGAGAAGCTGTATTTTGAGCATCACCTGCGGCTCGAAGGGGGTAACATGACCCGGTTGGCCGAACGCTCGGGTCTTGAGCGCACGCATCTTTATCGCAAGCTGAAACAACTCGACATCAAGCTCGGCAAGCGGCACGAAGAACCATAATCAACGCATTGAACTGGACATAGCAATCCGGGGGGAGGGTTATGAAAGTCATTATTCTGGGGGCTGGCCAGGTTGGCGCCAGCGTCGCCGAGGGCTTGGTGTCCGAAGAGAACGACATCACGGTGGTGGATTACGACGCTGCCCGGCTGGCCCAGTTGCAGGATCGCCTTGATCTTCGTACCGTTGTCGGCAATGCCGCGACGCCTTCAGCCTTGCGCGATGCGGGTGCGGATGATGCCGACCTGGTCATTGCCGTGACGCAGAGCGATCAGTCCAATCTCGTAGCCTGCAAGTTGGCGCAAAGCGTTTTCAATGTGCCGACCAGGATCGCCCGGCTGCGTTCCCGGGATTTTCTCGAAGATGCCAGCTTGCTGACGCCGGAAAATTTCGCGGTTGATTTCGCGCTGTGCCCTGAGCAGGTGATTACCGAATACATCCGCCGCTTGATCGAGTTTCCGGAGGCGTTGCAGGTACTCAACTTCGCCCGGGGGCGGGTTAGTCTGGTGGCTGTGCGGGCTTACGAGGGTGGTCTTCTTGTCGGCAAGCCGATCAAATCCATGCGCGAACACCTGCCGCCGGGGACCGATGCGCGGATCGCGGCGATTTTCCGGCGCGATCAACCGGTGTTTCCCGAGGGGGACACGGTTATCGAGGCTGGCGACGAAGTCTTTTTGCTGGCGGCGGCTGAGCACATCCGCCAGGTGTTGCGCCAGCTGCGGCGGATGATGAAACCGGTCGAGCGCATCATGATCGCCGGGGGCGGGAATATCGGTTTGCGCCTAGCGAAATCGCTCGAGAAGCGCTACGAGGTCAAGGTCATCGAGGGCCGCAAGGAGCGTGCCGAGATGCTGGCCAATGAGCTGGGACGGACGCTGGTGCTGCTCGGCGATGCGACCGACGAAGAGTTGCTGGAGCAGGAAAACATCGCCGAGATGGATCTTTTCCTCGCCGTGACCAACGACGACGAAGACAACATCATGTCCGGCAGCCTGGCCAAGCGCCTGGGGGCCAAACGTGTCGTGGCCTTGATCAACCGCCGTGCCTATGCCGACATGATCGAAGGCGGGCCGATCGATATTGGTATCTCGCCGGCCCACGTGTCCATCGGCACGCTGCTGGCGCACGTCCGTCAGGGCGATGTCGCCGAGGTGCATTCGCTGCGGCGCGGTGCTGCGGAAGCGCTGGAACTGGTCGCACACGGTGATGCCAAGACTTCCAAGGTGGTCGGCAAGCGCATCGACCAGATCGACTGGCCGCATGGCGTGACGGTTGCGGCACTCGTTCGGAACTTCGATCAGGCGGTGATCGTCGGTCAGACTGACGAGTGGACTTCGATCACTCGCCACGGTGAGGTAGTGATTGCACACCACGATACGGTGATCGAGGCGGCAGACCACGTCATCGTTTTCTGTACCCGAAAGAAGCTGGTGAAGAAGGTCGAGAAGCTGTTCCAGGTCGGCTTCCACTTCTTCTGAGGAGGCGACGATGACCCGTTTTGCTCCCGTCTATCGGGCCTTGGGCATGATCATCGTGCTCTTTGGCCTGACCATGCTGGCGCCGCTGATTCTCTCCTATGTCGTCGATGATGGTGCGCAGACCGCCTACGACGAGGCCTTCGCGCTGACCATGCTCTGTGGTGCCGCGCTCTGGTACCGCTATCGCAACTGCAAGCGCGAATTGGCAATCCGCGATGGCTTTCTAATGGTGGTGCTGGTGTGGACGGTGCTGCCCGCCTTCGCAGCGATACCGCTGATGCTGCAACTCGGCATCAGTCATACCGATGCCTATTTCGAGACGGTTTCCGGGTTGACCACAACCGGTTCGACCGTTTTAGCCAATATCGACAAGCTGCCGATGTCGATCAACCTCTGGCGGCATCAGCTGGTCTGGATTGGCGGCATGGGTTTGATCGTGCTGGCGATTGCCATTCTCCCGCTGCTGGGGATTGGTGGCCGGCAGATGTTCAAGGCCGAAACGCCGGGCCCGATGAAGGATGCCAAGATGACGCCACGCATCGCCGAAACGGCGAAGGGGCTGTGGCTGGTGTATCTGGGGGTGACAGTTGCCTGTGCCGTGTCCTACCGACTGGCCGGAATGGACTGGTTTGACGCCGTCTGCCACACCTTTTCGACCATGGGTCTTGGCGGTTTTTCGACCCATGATGCGAGTTTTGGACATTTCGACTCGCCGGCGATTGAGTTGGTGGCCATTGTCTTCATGCTGATTGCCGGCATGAATTTCGGCACACTCTTTCTGGCAGTCAGTGGGCGCTCGCTGCGGCCCTATCTCCATGATCCCGAGGCGGGTTGGTTCATTGGTGTGACCTTGCTGAGCATTCTGGTGGTTGCCATCTACATCTGGAAGGAGGGCACCTACCCCGAGGTCGAAACCGCACTCCGTCACGTTGCCTTCAATCTGGTGTCGATTGCGACAACGACGGGTTTTGCCAGTCAGGATTACGCGCTGTGGCCGATGTTTGCTTCGTTGTGGATGCTGTTCCTGTCCAGCTTTGCCACCAGTGCCGGCTCGACCGGGGGCGGCATCAAGATGATGCGGGCGCTGTTGCTCTACAAGCAGGTGTATCGCGAGTTGCTGCGGGCCATGCATCCAAACGCGGTGTATAACGTGCGCATCGGCGGCCAGGTGGCGCCGCAGCCCATCCTGTTTGCGGTTCTGGCCTTCGGGTTCATGTACATGGTCAGCATTGTTTCGTTGACGCTGGTTTTGTCGTTTACCGGTTTGGACGTCATTTCCGCGTTCACCGCAATTGTTGCCAGCATCAACAATACCGGGCCTGGCTTGGGGGTCGTCGGGCCATCGACCACCTATGAAATCCTTGAGGATTTCCAGACCTGGGTCTGCATTTTCGCCATGCTGCTCGGTCGTCTCGAAATCTTCACCCTGCTCGTCGTACTGACGCCAGATTTCTGGCGCAAGTAAGTCATTCGATCATTTCCTGATCCAGCGCAAGTGACCTGCGCTGTGGAAAGGCGGATAATTCCGCCTTTCGATTATTTTGGCGGAGCCTATCGTGAGCCGACCCCGCAACGACACTTTCCTGCGTGCCCTCCTCAAGGAGCCGACCGACTATACGCCGCTCTGGCTGATGCGTCAGGCCGGCCGCTACCTGCCCGAGTATTGTGAAACCCGTAAGCGGGCCGGGAACTTCCTCAATTTGTGCAAGTCCCCGGCCATGGCCTGCGAAGTGACGCTGCAACCGCTTGCCCGTTACGACCTCGATGCGGCGATTCTCTTTTCCGACATCCTGACCGTGCCCGATGCAATGGGGCTCGGCCTGTATTTTGCCGAAGGCGAGGGTCCGAAGTTCGAGCGTCCCCTGCGCGAGGAATGGGCGATCAACAACCTGACGGCACCGGATCCTTACGAGCACCTCGGCTACGTCATGGATGCCGTCTCCGAGATCCGCCGCGCGCTCGATAACTCGGTGCCGCTGATCGGTTTCTCCGGCAGCCCCTACACGCTTGCCTGCTACATGGTCGAAGGGCAGGGCTCCAGCGATTTCCGTCACATCAAGGGGATGATGTACAGCCGGCCGGACCTGCTGCACAAGATCCTGTCGGTGACCGCCGATTCCGTCACCAGCTACCTCAATG
>ERZ1645187.636-NODE-636-length-34440-cov-39.651301_pt1 | contig 34440 bp, 30 predicted proteins | sample MGYA00575352_ERZ1645187 | MGnify/ENA primary metagenome ERZ1645187 (study PRJEB40837, sample SAMN11349314) | freshwater sediment metagenome | isolation source: river sediment | host: Sediment | place: India: Wazaribad , New Delhi | collected 2017-02-21 ... | reverse complement strand
CGCCTGAGAGGAATGCGTCGCCTGAGAACGTCGCGCCTGAGAGGTCTGCGTAGCCGGGAAACAGCAGCCCTCGGGCGATGAATACCCGGTCGAACGCCACATGGCTCAGGCCGCAGCCCTGATCCGGCGGCGGCAAAGCCGCCGTCGCGCCGCGCTGGGCGCTCGCTTTCGTAAAAGCGGCGGCCAGTGCGGCGAATTCTTTGTCATCGTGCGGGACAAGCTCGGTTTCTTCGAAGTGCGGCTTGCCCTCGCCATCCGTCATCGCCCGCAATTCCGCGAGTTTCTCCTCGCTCAGCCCGCGCGCCGCCCATTTGTTCCAGTCGCGCCTATTTTTGGCGTGAAGCTCTTCGTCGTAATTCCACCACTCAGCCCCCTCCGGCTGCTCCTTGTGCAGCGTCATCAAAATATACCAGGGGTTCTGGTTGGCGGGCGTCAGCTTCTTCGCGGGCTTCGGCGTGTCGTCGGTCATGGCGGGCTTCGGGGGTTGAATTGCGTCGAACGTAGCCGTTTCGACGCCGCCGCGCGCCTCCCCATTTTTGGGTGGCCCGCCGCGCGGCGATTTGTCCCCACGCCGCGCGGCGATTTGTCCCTTTGTCGCGCGGCGATTTGTCCCTTTGTCGCGCGCCGTTGCGGGCCTAGTCTTGGCGCCACGCTGCGGCGCGCGTCGCGGCGCGAGGTGTTTCATTGCGCCAGCGAGGCGGCTCATGAGCGACATTCAACCGGCGCCGACGAAGAGCTTCAGCGGGCGCATCCGGCGGTCGCAGGCCACCGAGCGCATGCGCGCCATCGCCGATCCGATCGGCCATTTCCTCACCGAGGCGTTTCATTTTCTCGGCCTTTTCGCCATCGGCGGCGCCACCGTCTGGGCGGCCATTCAGGCGTTCATGGGCATGGTCGCCAAGGGCCACGCCTCGATCGAGGATTTGCTGCTTCTCTTCATCTATCTCGAAATCGGCTCGATGGTCGGCATCTATTTCAAGACCAATCACATGCCGGTGCGCTTCCTGATCTATGTCGGCATCACCGCGCTGACGCGCCATCTCATCGGCTTCGTCCAGCACGAGACCAAACCCGACATGGGCATTCTCATCCTCGCCGGCGGCACGTTGATCCTCGCGCTCGCCGTGCTTGTCGTGCGCTACACGTCTTTCAACTATCCGAGCCGCGAAGGGCCGAACGAGACGAGCGCCGACTGAGGCGGCCTGCGCCTCAGTTCAGCGGCGTCCGTTTGCGCCAGACATCGGCGAGAATGGCGAGCTTGGACTTCCACGCCACTTTCTCGTTCGCCAGCGCGTCGAGGAAACGCGCGAGGCGCTGCGACTTCATCACCGTATAGAGCGTCAGACACGTCGTCGGGATGAACACCATGAGGAAAATGCCGAACCGTTCCGGCCCCGACATTTCCGCATGGTTGAACAGGTTCATGCCGAGGAAGCCGGTCGTCACCGTGCCGACGAGGCTGAACAAAGTCGCGACGGTGAGTTGCAGAATGGTGACCGCCTGCCGACGCAGCATGTCGGTTTCGAGATAGGCGCTCATATCCTGAATTTCCTCGCGCAATTCGGAATAGAGCCCCGCCGTGCCCAGATGCCCCGTCCACATGCGGAAGAGATCGCGCAGCATCGCCTGATCGGACACGTCCGAGAAATAATAGCGATGCGTGAAGCGCAGGAACACTTCCAGCGTGTTGCGGATATCCTTGCGGAAGCGGCTCACCGCCGCCTGATTGTTGATGTCGAGCCGGCTGACGGTGGTCACGATCCGGTCCGACAGCATCAGCAGCGCGGCGCGATGGAAATGCGCGATCAGGCCGAGATTGAAAATCTGATGCCGGAACTGCGCCAGAAAGCCGCGCTCCTTGTCGGTGAACAGCGCCTTGTCGGCCGGCCCCACGGCGACAAACGTATGGCCCGAGCACAAAAGCCGCGTATTGGTCCAGCCGTCGCGATGCGGATCGTAGAACCGGTCATAGGCGAAACGGTGGTCGAAGTCGTGCATGAAGCCGGTGGCGAGCGGCAGGTCTTCGCCCGGCGCGGCGGCCAGCGCCATGCGCGACCAATCGGCGCGCGACAGCGCCGTGGGATTGTCCATGGCCAGAAAGGCCATGATCGGCATGCGGTAATATTCGAGCAGCCGATACCGCATCGGACCCGAAGCGTCGCGCTGGTTGAGCACCATCGGCGCCAGCAGAAACTCCCAATGCGACGCGATGGTCGTCGCCTGATGGCTACAGACGGAGGCGAGATATTTCTCGCGCTTCTCGTAATCCGACATCGACAGCACGCGGCCCTCGCCGTCGAGCCATTCGACCTTTTCCGGGCAATTGGCGGCGCGTCCATCCGCCTCCCAGCCGGCGGGATAGGCGCGGCCGAGCCGGTGCATGACCTCCTGCGCGCGCTTCAGCGGCAGATTGTCGGCGCGCACTTCGAGCGCCAGAATCGTCACGTCCACATCGTAGAAAAAATAGAGATCGATATGCACGATCTCGAGTTCGACCGGCGTCGGATCGCCGGGGAAGGTCATGCGCACGCGCCGCGCGTCGTAGCGGCGGAAAACGCGGATCGGAGATTCGCCGTAGCCCGCCTTGCCGGAGCGCGAGGCGCGTTCGCCATAAAGAAAGCGCTGCACATGCGGCAGGAAGCTGACGAACTCGCGGTAATGGCGTTCCTGAAACTCTTTCGGATCGTCGGTGAACTCGTCGTCGAGTTCGCGCCAGACGGACGCGCCGCCCTCGGGGATCAGATTTTCCCAATGGGTCTGCACCTGCCCGTCGTCGTTCGAAGAGACGAGCTGCAAGGGCCAGAGGAGAATTTGATGGAAATTCCGGACGATATTGTCCGTTGCGCCGTCCGCCATGCAGCCCCCGCCAAATCGCGTCACGCGCGATCATCGCAGGACGCCATGGAATTGCAACGCTTGCATGACGTTGTTCGCCGCCGGCGCGGCGTGCTACCTGCTTGTTTTTAAGGAGACGCGATGACCCGCCAGCGCGCCGATCTCGCGCTTGTCGCGCGCGGCCTGTTCGAGAGCCGCGCCAAGGCGCAGGAAGCCATCGCCGCCGGCCTCGTGCGGGCGGATGGCAGGCCTGTGCGCAAAGCCTCCGAGAGCCTTGCCGAAAACGCGCGCGTCGAGGCCGAGGCGCCCTATCCGTGGGTGTCGCGCGGCGGCGTGAAATGCGCGGCCGCCCTCGACGCCTTCGGTTTCGATCCGAGCGGGCGCGCCTGTCTTGACGTCGGCTCATCGACCGGCGGCTTCACCCATGTCCTGCTGACGCGCGGCGCGGCCCGCGTCTACGCCGTCGATGTCGGTCACGATCAATTGCATCCGAGCCTGCGCGGCGATGCGCGCGTCGTCTCCATGGAGGGGCGCGACGCGCGGACGCTGAACGCGGCGGATTTCGCCGCGCCGCCGTCGCTGATCGTCTGCGACGCGAGCTTCATCTCGCTGGCGTTGGTTCTGCCGACGCCGCTGTCGCTCGCCGCGCCGCAGGCTGAGCTTGCCGCGCTGATCAAGCCGCAATTCGAGGTCGGCCGCGCCCATGTCGCCAAAGGCGTCGTGCGCGACGCCGCCGCGCGCGAACGCGCCTGCGCCGCCGTTTCCGATATGCTGGCCAGTCTCGGCTGGACAATCCTCGGCCTTGAATCCTCGCCCATCGAAGGCGGCGACGGCAATATCGAATATCTCATCGGAGCGCGCCGGCCATGATCGATCTCGCGCGCAGATTGCGCATTGAAAAACTGGGCTCGCGCGGCGAAGGCGTCGCGCATGGGCCCATCTTCACGCCCTACGCCTTGCCGGGCGAGACGATCATCGCCGAGGTCGACGGCGAGCGCGGCCATCTTGTCGAAATCCTCGAAGCCTCGCCCGATCGCGTCGCGCCGTTCTGCCCGCACTATCGGACATGCGGCGGCTGCGCCGTGCAGGCTCTGGCCCCCGCGCCTTACGCCGAATGGAAGCGCGGGCTCGTCGTCGCCGCGTTGAACAACGCCGGCGTCAAGGCCGAGGTCGTGCCGCTGGTCGACGCCCATGGCGCGGGCCGGCGCCGCGCGACGTTGCACGCCCGCGTCGATGCGCGCGGCCGCGTGACGGTCGGTTTCATGCAGGCGCGCGCCCACGCCATCGTCGATCTCGAGTCTTGCCCGCTTTTCGCGCCGGGCCTTGCGCGCGCCTGCGACGCGGCGCGCGCGGCGGCCGAAGCTTTGCGCGGTCTCGGCAAGCCGCTCGATATTGTCGCGACGGCGACGCAGACGGGGCTCGATCTCGACCTGCGCGGCGCCGGGCCGCTTGAGTTTCCGCTGCAACAGAAGCTCGTGCGGCTGGCGCAGGATTTCGATCTCGCCCGCATCGCCAATCACGGCGTCATCGTCATCGAACGGCGCGCGCCGATCCTGCGCATGGGCGCGGCGGAAGTCTCGCCGCCGCCCGGCGCTTTTTTGCAAGCGACTGACGCGGGCGAAAATGCGTTGGCTGATCTGGTCGCCGCCGGCGTTGGCGCGGCGAAACGGATCGCCGACCTGTTCTGCGGCGTCGGCACCTTCGCGCTGCGGCTGGCGCAACGCGCCGAAATTCATGCCGTCGAAAGCGACGAGGCCGCGCTCGTCGCCTTGTCGAAAGGGGCGCGTTTCGCCTCCGGTCTGCGCACCGTTGCGACGGAGCGGCGCGATCTCTTCCGTCGCCCGCTGACGGCGGTTGAGCTGGCGCGTTTCGACGCGGTCGTCTTCGATCCGCCGCGCGCCGGCGCCGAGGCGCAGGCGCGGGAACTGGCGCAGGCGAAAGTCCCGACGCTCGTCGCCGTCTCCTGCAATCCGCAGACTCTGACGCGCGACCTCGGGATTCTGACGCGCGGCGGCTATGTCATCGAGAGCGTGACGCCGGTTGATCAGTTCCGCTGCGCCGCGCATGTCGAAACCGTCGCCGTGTTGCGCCGCGCCGACAAGCCCGCGAAACGCCGCCGGCCGTTGCTGGGGTGAGCCGATGAACGATGTCGCTGCGCGAGACCTGCAAAACTGGCTCGATGGTCAGTTGGTCCAGTCGCGCCGGCGCATGGCGGCCTGCGTGTCGGCGACGCATTTGACGCGCGCGCGTCCGGATTTTTTCCAGACGATCACGCCGGCGCGCGGCTCCATCGTCGCGGCGCTGACCCTCGGCCCCAACGAGCGGCCCGATTATTTCTTCCACTGGCTGCGCGATTCCGCGCTCGTCATGGCGGCCTTCGAGGTGATGCGCCGCATGAACGCGCTCGGCGATACGCCCGATCCATTCCCCGATTTCGTGCGCTTCAGCCTGGGCCTCAATGATCTTGACGGCCGCGCGCTCGTCCGCGCCGGCAAACTTGGCCGCGCGCGCGATCCCGAACTGGCGAAATATGTCCGCCGCGCCGAAGAACTGGAGCAGGTTTACGGCGACCGCGTGCGCGGCGAGGCGCGCGTCAATGCCGACGGAACGCTTGATGCGATTTTCTGGGCGCGGCCGCAGTCGGACGGCCCGGCCTTGCGCGCCATGGTGCTGCTGGCTCGCGCTCTCGACGGCGTGGACAACGCCGCCGAAAGCGAGCTTCTCGCCGGCGATCTCGATTACCTCGCCCGTCGCGCCGCCGAGCCCTGCTACGATTTGTGGGAGGAGCGCTTCGGTCATCATTATCACACGCGCCTCGTGACGCTGGCTGCGCTCGAAGGCGGGGCCAATTGGCGCGCCGGCCGGCGCGAACATGTCGTCGCCGAGAGCTATCTGCGCGTCGCCGCCGATCTGCGCCGCGAACTCGACGGCCATTGGAGCGAGGAGGACGGCTTCTATCTCGCCGCCGCCAAGGCGCATGGCGCAAGCCCGCGCGATCTCGACACGGCCGTGTTGCTCGCCATCGGGCAGGCGCGGCTGCGCTCGGGACCGCATAGCGTGCTCGATCCGCGCGCGCAGGCGACTTTGGCGCAACAGGAGGCTTATTTCGAAGAAGAGCTGCCGATCAACCAAGGCCGGCCAACGGGGCAGGGCGTGTTGTTCGGACGCTTTCCCGACGACGGCTATTATGGCGGCGGCGCCTTTCCGTTCACGTCCTGCTCGGCCGCCTCATTCTATTTCCGCCTCGCGCTGGCCCTGCGCGGCGGCGCCTATCTCGCCCGCCGTCCGGAGAACGAGATTTTTCTCAAACGCTGCGGCGTCGCGCCCGAGATTTCGGACAGGGACGCCGCAGCCAAATTCATCGCGCGCGGGAACGGGATTCTCGCGGCGCTGCGGCGTTTCACGCCGCAGGACGGCGCCATGGCCGAGCAGATCGACAAGACGACCGGCGCGCCGGCCTCCGCCCCCGATCTCGCCATGAGCCACGCCGCCTTCGTGCTGGCCTATAATGCGCGACGGCTGGCGATGGAGTGAGGCTTCGGCTAGACAAGTCGCGAAGGAGCGGACCATGAGCGACATCATCGAGCGGTTGGGACATATCGTCGGGGCGAGCCACGTCTTGACCGCCGACGGCGATATGGCCGGCTATCTCTCCGAGCCGCGCGATCTTTACCGCGGCCGCGCGCTCTGCGTCGTGCGGCCGGGATCGACGGCCGAGGTCGCCGCCGTTCTCAAACTCTGCAACGACGAGGGCCTGCGCGTCACGCCGCAGGGCGGCAACACTGGCCTTGTCGGCGGGCAGACGCCGATGAACGAACGCGACGTGCTGATCTCGACGACGCGGCTCGACAAGGTGCGCGAGATCGACCTGCCGTCGAACACGATGACGGTCGAGGCCGGCGTGACGCTGCTGCGCGTGCAGGAAGAGGCCGAGCGCGTCGATCGTCTGTTTCCGCTGTCGCTCGCCTCGGAGGGCTCCTGCACCATCGGCGGCAATCTGGCGTCGAACGCCGGCGGCACGGCCGTGCTCGCCTATGGCAACGCGCGCGATCTCGTCACCGGCGTCGAGGTGGCGCTCGCCGACGGCCGCGTGCTGTCGCTGCTGTCGAAGCTGAAGAAGGACAACACCGGCTACGACCTCAAGCACCTGTTCATGGGATCGGAAGGCACGCTCGGCATTGTCACCGCCGCCGTCGTCAAGCTCTATCCGCGCCCGCGCGCGGTCGAGACGGCGCTTGTCGGGCTGGCCTCGCCGGAAAAGGCGCTCGCCTTCCTCAATCTGGCGCAGGACATGGCTGGCGCCGATCTCAAGACCTACGAATTCATGGCCCGCATCGGTCTGGATTTCGTGCTGCGCCACGCGCCGGGCGCGCGCGAACCGATGGAGGGCAAGCACGCCTGGTATGTGTTGATCGAATTGGCCTCGCAGGGCGCCGAAGGGCTCGACGCGCGCATGATGGGCCTGCTTGAGGCTGCCTTCGAGCGCGAGCTCATCGAGGATGCGACCGTCGCCGCCTCGCTCGACCAGCGCAAGGCGTTTTGGGCCTTGCGCGAGAATCTCTCGGAAATGCAGAAGCACGAGGGCGGCTCGATCAAGCACGACGTCTGCCTGCCCGTCGCGTCGTGCCCGGCCTTTCTCGCGGAAGGAACCGCCGCCGTCGAAGCCTTCATGCCCGGCGCGCGCGTCGTGCCCTTCGGCCATCTCGGCGACGGCAACATCCACTTCAACGTGTCGCAGCCCGTCGGCATGGACAAGGCCGCCTATCTCGCCCGCTGGGAGGAGATGAACGCGCGCGTCCACGCCGTCGTCGCGCGATATCACGGCTCGATTTCGGCCGAACACGGCATTGGCCAGTTGAAGCGCGAATTGCTCCCCGGCGTCAAAGACCCGGTCGCCTATGCGTTGATGAAGTCGCTGAAGGCCGCGCTCGACCCCAAGGGCACGCTCAACCCCGGCAAGGTGCTCTGATTTATTTCAGCAGGCCGAGGCGCTTGAGCTTCGCTTCGGGCGAGGAATAGGCTTCCTGCGCGTCGACGTTCCAATAGCGCAATTCGTCGAGCGGGATCGGCTCGCCCGTCACGGCGCAACGCACGAACGCGCCCGGGCGACGGATATGAAACTCGCCGTCGAGAAATTCGACTTCGGCTTCAACGGCGCCCTGCGGGCGTTCAAAACGGTTCATAGGCCAAATCCTGCGGCGAAGGGCTTTGCCCAAAGATAATCGAGGCCGGCCTCTTTCGCCACCCGCCCCGCGCCTCATGCGTCGGCCGCTTCCGGCTCGGCCGACATTTCGGCGAGCGAGCCGACCGGCATGCGCACGACCGTGACGGTGCAAGGGGCCTCGGCCACGACCTGCGACGACACCGAGCCGAGATAACGTCGCAAGGTCGAGGAGGCGCGCGCCCCGATCAGCACGTGATCGACATGGTTGGAGCGCACGTAATCGATCAGCGCCGCCGCCGGATCGGGATGCTCCAGCACGTGGAACGTCACCTGTTCGGCGATGAGGCCCAGCGGCCGCGCCCATTCCTTCAGTTCGACGAGGCGTTGGACGTGGATGTTCCGTCCCTCGTTGTCGAGCGAATAATTCATGCCGATGCGGTTGGTCTTGAGCACGTTGACGCAGGCGAGGCGCACACCGGGATGCGTCTCCAGCACATTGCGCACATGCGTGCGCAAGTGCTCGGCCAGAAGCTCCATGCCGGGCGACAGATCGACGGCGGCCGCGACGATGCGCGCCTGCTGCATCTGCGCCTGCATGCTTACGGCCGGGCGCGGATCGGAGGTGACGAGCTTCCACCAGCGCTTCCAGGCGACGCCGATGGAATCGCGCTTCAGGCGATCGGCGCGCTGCGTCAGTCTCACCTCGTTGGGGTTTTGCAGATCGAAGGCGAGCTGGGCCGCTGTCGGATAGCGTTTGTCCGGGTCGGATTCGAGGCAGCGCAGCACGATTTCCTGCAGCCACGGCGGGATTTCTGGGCTGATGGCGCGCGGCGGAACGGGGTCGCGCCACAATCGCTTGCGTAAGCCGGAATTATTGCGCGGGAAGCCGAACGGCCGCTGTTTGGTCAGCAGGTGATAGAGCAGCACTCCGAGTGAGAAAATATCGGAGCGCGGATCGGTGCGGTTCTTCAGAATCTGCTCGGGCGAGATATAGGGGCCGGTGCCCATCGGCAGGTGGAATTCCTCCGCCAGAAGATCGGGCAGCATCTCGTGCCGCGACAGGCCGAAGTCGATGAACACGGCCTCGCCGTTCGGGCGCAACATGATGTTCGATGGTTTGATGTCGAGATGCAGCACGTGCTGGCGATGCAGGTCGGTCAGGGCGCGGGCGACCTTGACGCCGATGTCGATCACCTCTTCGACGGGGCGCGGCGCGGCGTCGAGCCGCGGCAGCAGCGATTCCCCCTCGACATATTCCATGACGATGTAGGGCTGGGTCGCGAAATCGCCGATGCCGAACAGTTTCGGCACATGCGGACCGCTCAGCATGGGCAGGATCATCTGCTCCATTTCGAAGCCGACGATGGTGGTGGCGTCGTCGCCGTCGAGGATCATCGGCACTTTCATCACGATCGGCGTCGGGATGTCGGGGCGCGTCACCTTCCACAGCGTCGCCATGCCGCCGCTATGCAGCTTTTCGCCGATCAGAAATCCATCGAGCGTCGAACCTTCGACGAGCGGCTGTTTGGCCATGGTCTTGCGCTCCCCTTCCCTCCGGCCTCAGCGCCCGATGAACAGGCGCGCGCTGAGAATGGCCGGTAGTCCGGCAGCCTTGATCTTGCCGGCCGCCGTCTCGATGTCATAGGGCGCGCGATGGAAAACGATCGCCCCCCGCGAGCTGTCATAGATCGTATAGGCGGCGGAGGGAACTTCGTCGCGCGGCTGGCCGACCGATCCCAGCACCGCGAGCCAGCGACGGCTGCGCGCCAGCGGGATGCCGACGCCGGGCGAGGGGATGAAACACACCGCGGGCTTGCCCGGGGCCATGTGATAGAGCTGCGGACGATGCACGTGGCCGACGAAAGTCACATGTTTTTGCGTTGTGACAAGCGAGCGCTCCGCTTCATGCGCGCTCGTCACATAAATCCAGTGTTGCGGCTGCGAGGCTTCCGAATGCACGAAAAGGGCGTCGTCGATCTCGGCGCTCAACGGCAGGCCTGCGAGAAACGCCTTCTGCTCGGCGCCCAGCCGGCCCTCAGTCCATTCGATGGCGGCGCGGGCGTAGGCGTTCATGCCGCCCGTTCCTTCCGTGATCGCCGCATCGTGATTGCCGAGAATCGCCACCGCGCCTTTGGCGACATGACGCGCGACCTCGTCGACGACATAGCCGGGATCGGCGCCATATCCGATCATGTCGCCGAGAAAGACGAAACGCTCGGCCCCCTGGCGCCGCGCATGCGCCATGCAGGCGTCGAACGCCTCCTTGTTGGCGTGGATATCGGACAGAATCGCGATCAGCACGGCGATGGGGTCTCCTCGGCGGCGCGTCTATCGCGCGCGCAGCCGCATTATGACCGCTTGGCGCCGCCGCGCACAGGCGCCGAAAAGACGTAGCTCAGAACAGATCGCCCTGTTCCGGCTTGGGCGCCGGGACGCGTCCGGCGCGCCGGGGGGAGGCCGCGCCGTCGCCTTCGCGCACGATGACGCGGCCATCGGCGAATTCCAGCGACAGGCGCTGGCCCGGCGCGACGGCGCCGGCGGCGCGGACCGGCAGGCCGTCATCGTCGCGCACGAGCGCGAAGCCGCGCGCCAGAACGTTTTTGTAGCCGAGCGAGCCAAGCAATTGCGCCTGCGTCGCCAGCCGGGCGCGATGTGCGGCGATCTGCTGCGTCAGCGCGCGCCTGAGCCGCTGGCCGAGATGGTCGAGTTTTTGCGCCTGCGCGCTGTTTTGCTGGCGCGCCAGACCGGCGCGCGCGCGCAAGGCTTGCGCGAGGCGGCCGGCGAGCGTCTCGATGCGCAAGGCGCGACGCTCCATCCCCTGCGTCGCGGCGCGGGACAGGCGCGTCTCGAAAGCGGCGAGCCTCTCACGGCCGCGCCCCAGCCGCGCTTGCGGCGATTGCCCGGCGAGCCGGTGCGCCAGCCGCGACAGGGCGAGGCGCCGCGCGTCGACGCCGCGCGCCAGACCGCCGGCGAGTTTCTCGCTCGCGCGGTCCAGCCGCTGGCGCGGCTGGGCGACGAGAGCGTCGGCCGAAGGCAGGGCGCGCGCCGCCGCGCGCAGCTCCTGGCGCCGGCGCTCGACGAGCCGTAGCGCGGCGGCCGCCAGACGGCGCGACAGATCGCCGGTCTGGGCCAGAAGATCGCTGCGCACCGGAACGGCTTTTTCAGCCGCGCCGGTCGGCGTCGGCGCGCGCAAATCGGCGGCGTGGTCGATCAGCGTCCAGTCGGTCTCATGGCCGACGGCGGAAATCAGCGGAATGTCGCTCGCCGCCGCCGCGCGCACGACGATCTCGTCGTTGAAGCCCCACAGATCTTCCAGGGAGCCGCCGCCGCGCGCCACGATCAGCACGTCCGGGCGCGGAATTTCGCCGTCAGGCGCGAGAGCGTTGAAGCCGGCGATGGCGGCGGCGACTTCGGCCGCGCTCGTCTCGCCCTGCACGCGCACGGGCCAGACAAGCACGCGGCGCGGAAAACGGTCGGCCAGCCGATGCAGAATGTCGCGGATCACCGCGCCTGTCGGCGAGGTCACGACGCCGATGACGCGCGGCAGAAAGGGCAGGGGACGTTTGCGTTCGGCGTCGAACAGCCCTTCGGCGGCCAGTTTGCGCCGACGCTCTTCGAGCAGCGCCATCAAGGCGCCGAGACCGGCGGGCTCCAGCGCCTCGATGACGATCTGATATTTCGACGAGCCGGGGAAAGTGGTCAGCTTGCCGGAGGCGACGACCTCAAGGCCTTCGGCCGGTTTCACGCGCATGCGCGCGAAAACGCCCTTCCAGATCACGGCCTCGATCTTCGCCGATTGATCCTTGAGCGCGAAATAGCAATGGCCCGAGGCGTGCGGGCCGCGATAGCCCGACACTTCGCCGCGCACGCGCACGAAGCCGAACCGGTCTTCGATCGTGCGCTTCAGATCGGTCGAAAGCTGGGAGACCGTAAGTTCCGGCGAATTGTCGAGATGCGCGTCGCTCATACGCGCGAGTCTGGACGATTCCCGGCGCAAACGAAAGCCGCCGCGGATAGCTCCGCGGCGGCGATGTTTCAGGCCTTGCGCCTTTCGGCCTGCGTCAACGACGACGGAACGTCGGCGTCGGGCGGCTGACCGGTCGGCTGAACGACCGAACAGGCGCGGGTCGGCTGAACGACCGCACAGGCGCCGGCCGGCTGAAGCTGCGCGCGACCGGACGGTTGAACGAGCGCGCGACCGGACGGTTGAATGAGCGCGCGACCGGACGGTTGAACGAACGTGCGACCGGACGGTTGAACGAACGCGAAACCGGGCGGTTGTAGCTACGCGAGACGGAACGGTTGTAGGACCGGTTAAACGAGCGGTTGCTGTAAGCCGAGCGCCCGCCGAAGTTGCGTCCGCCCATCGCCGTGCGCCCGCCGAAGTTGCGTCCGCCCATAGCTGTGCGTCCACCGCTGGTGCGGCCGCCGAAGGCGGTCCGTCCGCCAAGAGCGTTGCGTCCGCCCATGGCGCTGCGCGAGCCGGGGCCGAAGGTCGGACGACCCGTGCGCGCGCCCATCAGGTTCTGGCCAGCCGGGCCATGCGAGGTGAGCGCGCCCTGTCCGCCGATCGGACGGCCGGAGATGGCGCCCGTGCGGCCGGTCGGAACCGGAGGCAAGCCGACGCCGCCCTTGGCGCCCGTCATGCCGGACATTCCGCCCGCCACGCCGCCGCCGGTGTGCGTGCCAGGCAACCCGCCGGTCCGCCCGCTAGGCGGCATCGACAAGCCCTGATTGCGACCGCCGCCGAACGGCGTCCCGGACATGCCGCCCGTCGGGCCGCGCGTGCCGCTGATGCCGCTCATCCCGCCCGTCGGCCCACGCGTGCCGGCGAAATTGGATTTCGGAATGCCGAGGCCTGTCTTGGCGATGCCCGTCGTCCGGCCGATATTCGTCTTCATGATGTTGTTCTGCGGGTTGCGCAGATTATTGAAGGCCGGCGGCAACCGGCGGATGCCCTGATTGGCCAGAGCCATCTTGTTCATGAACGGCACCGGTCCGAAGATCGGCGGCCGGATGAAGCCGAGCGGCGGTCGGACGAGAATGACCGGGGGCGGCAGGAAGATCGGCGGATCGGGCTCGAAAGCCGCGAACAGCGGCGCGATGCCCTCGATGAAGATTTCCGGCACGCCGACCGCCTCGTCGATATAGGCTTCGGGAAGCGGCTCAGGCACGGGAATGTAGTCGATCGGCGGTTCCGGCGGCGCGCCGATGAACACGAGCCGCTCACGCGCCTCGCGCACATACGGGCTCTGCGGGTAGCGCTTCATGTAGTTCCAGTAGCCCGTCTTGGTGTTGCGCGAGACGGACCGACGCCACAATAGCGCTTCACGACGCTTGGCGATGATTTCCCAGATTTCCGCGGTGCGCGGATCCTTCGGATAAAGCTCGACGAACCATTGATAGGCTTTCAGCGTGTCGAGTTCGATCACGGCCTGATAGGCGTCGTCGACGGGCAGCCCGCTCAAATCCTGTTTGGAGCGGATGCGGTTTGACGGACGGATCGACGCCGTCTGCGCGTTCTTGTCGATCGTCTCTTCCGTGCCGAACATGTAGAACTGCACGGCGAGGGCCGACACCGACCACGGAATTTGCGCCGCATTCGTCGCCTTGTTGACGTTCATGCGGGTGGTCTTGAACACGTCGGCGATTTCGAGATTCGGATCGCGCATCTGCGTCACGAGACTCGCGGCGTAAAGGCTGTAAGGCCCATCGCCTTCGTTCGATGTCGTCATCGGGGCGGACGAGAAGCCGACGAGCATGCCGGACGGCACTTCCGTAACCGCCAGACCCGGCACGATATTCGGAATCTTGTGGTCGCGCGCCGCGTCGACGACGACGATCTTGGTGCGGGCTTGCGCTTGCGCCAGTTCGTTCAGGAAGTCGTTGAGGCGGAAGGCCTCGTTCGCCACCTCGCCCTCGGCGTGGATCGTCGCGTCGACAGGGATCAGGTAGTTTTCGCTCGCCACCTGCGCGCCGTAACCCGAGAAGTAGAAGAATGCGTCGGTTTCAGCGCCGCCTTCCGCCACCTTGTCGAGAAACTCGCGCATGATGCGACCGCTGTCGGCCTGTGTCAGATCGCGGATATCCGTGACCTGATAGCCGGCGGCGCGCAACGTTTCGCTGACGGCGGTCGCATCCGCCGCCGCGAAGGGCGCTGGCGCGAGGCCTTTGTAGCCGGCGTTTCCGATGACAAGCGCGACCCTAGGGTCGGCTTGCGCAACCGCTGTCTGGAAAAGCGCCAGACCGGCCGCGCAAATGAATGTTCCAATTGTTTTGCGCATCGCTTGACCTCACTCTTGGTCAACCCCATGCTCCAGCTAATCGCGTCTTGAGTCAAAAGGTTTTGATGTAAATCAACCTTCTGAAATATCATGCGGAATAATGACTCTGGACAAACTTCGCGATGATTTTTTGGCGTCCCCCGCGCAGGGGCGCCGCTTTTGGAAGGGGCGATCCATGCGAAACCTGTTTCTGACAACCGCGCTTGTCGGCGTCTGCGCCGTCGCAAGCGTCGCGGCCCTCGCTCAGCAACGCGCGCCCGCGCCGACTCAGCCGCCCGCGCCCGCGCAGGACGCCGGCGACGTCGAGGCGCCCACGCCCGTCGCCCTCACGGTCGGCGGGTTGAGTCTCGCCTCCAATCCGGGTCTGGAAGTCGAGGCGATCGAAATCGCTGTCGCGCCCAACAAGGTCACGCAAACCTATCGCGTGAAAAACAACAGCGCTGCGGAAGTGAAGGTGCCGGCGAGCGTCGCCATGCCCGATCTGCAGGCCAGCGCCGAAGGCACCGAGGTTTACAATATCGACGTGACGAAGCCGGAGAATCCCGTCGGCCTGAGCATTGTCGCCGGCGGCGCGCCGGTTGCGACGCGCGTCATTCTGCGCGCCGACGCTCTGGGCATGGACCGCAGCGCGGAGATCAAGGCGGCCGGGTTGCCGCTGACTCCTTTCGGCGCCGAGAGCGACAAGGCGCTGAAGGCGATGAAGCCGGATCAATTGCTCAAGCTCAGCGATCTCGGTCTGATTTCGCCGCCCGAGGCCGATCAGCCGGATGCGCAAAGCGTCGCGGACTGGACGCTGTCGGTCACGCACGCCTGGGATCAGGCTTTCGCGCCGGGCAAGAGCGCCGACATCGCCTTGTCCTTCAAGCCCGCGACCGCGCAATATCCTCTGACCAAGGACAACGCCGACGCGCTTGACGCCTTCAAGGAAGACGCCTGCCTGTCCGCGCAGGCGATCAAGACTTTGAAGACGAAAATGCAGGGCAAGAACGCCGCCGCGTTGACTCTGACCGAGATCAATGTCGCCGCAGACAAGCCGATGCGCTGGCGCCCGGCGCCCGCGACGTCGATCAGCGTCGACAAGCCGACGCCCGACACGATCGTGTCGTTCTGCGGCGCCGACGCGAAGTCCCTGTCGCAGCCGAAAGTCGTCGGCAAGGTCGAGGATTCGGAAAACGGCGATCTGCGCATCGTGATGATCTCGCCCGCGCGCTGATCCGCCTGCCGCATCGCCGGTTGATCCGCCGCCCGCTCTCGCCTAGAGAACGGGCGGTTTTCTTTGGCGGGGACGCGCGATCATGAAGGTTCTACTCATCGGCTCCGGCGGACGCGAACATGCGCTGGCGCTCGCGCTCGCCAAAAGCCCGCTGCTGTCGAAGCTTTTCGTCGCGCCCGGAAATCCCGGCATGGCCAAAGTCGCCGATCTCGTCGCGCTCGACGTCGCCAATCACGCCGCGGTCGTCGCTTTCTGCAAGCTGATGGATATTCGTCTCGTCGTCGTCGGTCCCGAGGCGCCGCTGGTCGCCGGACTTGTCGACGATCTCGAAGCGGCCGGAATTAGAGCCTTCGGCCCCACGAAAGCCGCCGCGCAGCTCGAAGGCTCGAAGGGCTTCACCAAAGATCTCTGCCGCGATTTTGCGATCCCGACCGGCGCCTATCGCCGCTTCACGGCGGCCGCGCCGGCGCTGGCTTACGTGCGCGAGCGCGGCGCGCCGATCGTCGTCAAGGCCGATGGCCTTGCGGCCGGCAAGGGCGTTGTCGTCGCCATGACGGACGAGGAAGCCGAAGCGGCCGTCAGGATGATGTTCGGCGGCGCTTTCGGCGCGGCCGGCGCGGAAGTCGTGATCGAGGAATTCCTCGACGGCGAGGAGGCCTCCTTCTTTGCGATTTGCGACGGCGCGCGCGCGCTGCCCTTCGCCTCGGCGCAGGACCACAAGCGCGTCGGCGACGGCGACACGGGCCCCAACACCGGCGGCATGGGCGCCTATTCTCCCGCGCCGGTGATGACGCCTGAAGTCGAGGCGCGCGTGATGAACGAAATCATCGCGCCGACCATGCGCGGCATGGCCGAACGCGGCGCCCCCTTCAAGGGCGTGTTGTTCGCGGGCCTGATGATCGGCGCCGAAGGCCCGAAACTGATCGAATTCAACACCCGCTTCGGCGATCCCGAAACGCAGGTGATGCTGCCGCGTTATCAGGGCGATCTGCTCGCCCTTATGCTCGCCGCCGCCGAAGGCCGCTTGCCCGACGCGCCGTCGCCCCTGTCGCCGCAGACCGCGCTGACGATCGTGTTGGCCGCGAAAGGTTATCCCGACGCGCCGCAAAAGGGCGGCGAGATTCGCGAGATCGAAAAAGCCGAGGCGATGGCGAATGTCGTCGTGACGCACGCCGGCACGAAGCGCGACGGCGACAAGCTCGTCGCCAATGGCGGACGCGTGCTCAACGTCACGGCGCTTGGCGCGAGCGTGGCGCAGGCGCAGGCCCGCGCCTATGAGGCGGCTGATCTGATCGACTTCCCCGACGGCTTCTGCCGCCGCGACATCGGCTGGCGCGCCGTGGCGCGCGAGCAGGCCTGACGGCGCGAAAAACGCACGCGCTTACGCAATCATCGCGCGTGCGGCGTCCTCGCCGCGTCCCATGGCTTCGAGAACCTTGGCGACGATGCCCTTCGCGTCGAGTCCCGCCTGCGCGTACATTTTCTCGGGCTTGTCGTGATCCATGTAGACGTCGGGCAGGACCATCGCCCGCACTTTCAGCGGATGGCGCCCGACGCCGTCGAGCAATCCTTCCTCCGACAAGGCCTGGAAAACCTGGGCGCCGAAGCCGCCAATGGAGCCTTCCTCGACCGTGATCAGAATTTCGTGCGCGCGCGCGAGCCGGAAGAGAAGGTCGCGGTCGATCGGCTTGGCGAAACGTGCGTCGGCGACGCTGGTCGAAACGCCGTAGGTCTCCAGAATCTCGGCGGCCTTCAGCGAGTCGGACAGCCGCGTGCCAAGCGACAGGATCGCCGCGCGCGTTCCCTCGCGCATCATGCGGCCCTTGCCGATTTCGAGCACGGAGCCGCGCGTCGGCATTTCCACGCCGACGCCGTCGCCGCGCGGATAACGGAAGGCGCTCGGGCCTTCGTCATAGGCGGCGGCGGTGGCGACCATATGCACGAGTTCCGCCTCGTCGCCGGCCGCCATCACCACCATGTCGGGCAGGCAGCAGAGATAGGCGAGGTCGAACGCGCCGGCATGCGTCGCCCCGTCCGCGCCGACGAGGCCGGCGCGGTCGATGGGGAAACGCACGGGCAGGCCCTGCAACGCCACGTCATGCACCAACTGGTCGTAGCCGCGTTGCAGGAAGGTCGAGTAGATCGCGCAGAAGGGCTTGTAGCCTTCCGTCGCCAGACCCGCAGCGAAGGTGACCGCATGCTGTTCGGCGATGCCGACGTCGAAGGTGCGTTCGGGAAAGGCCTTGCCGAAGATGTCGACGCCCGTTCCCGACGGCATGGCGGCGGTGATGGCGACGATTTTGTCGTCGTGGCGCGCCTCTTCCGTCAACGCCTCGCCGAAGACGCGGGTGTAGGACGGCGCATTGCTCTTGGGCTTGGCCTGCGCGCCCGTCACCACGTCGAAGGTGGCGACGCCGTGATATTTGTCGGCCGAGGCTTCCGCCGGTCCGTAACCCTTGCCCTTCTGCGTCACGACATGAACGAGCACCGGGCCGCCGACGTCGGCGTCGCGCACGTTTTTCAGAACGGGCAGCAGATGGTCGAGATTATGCCCGTCGATCGGGCCGACGTAATAGAAGCCCAGCTCCTCGAACAAGGTGCCGCCGGTGACATAGCCGCGCGCATGTTCGACCGCGCGCGAGATGGCGCGGTCGAAACGCTTCGGCAGATGCGCCGCCATCTGCTTGCCGTAGTCGCGCAGCTTGAGATAGGCGCGCCCCGACGCAAGCCGCGCCAGATAGGCCGACATGGCGCCTGTCGGCGGCGCGATCGACATGTCGTTGTCGTTGAGAATGACGACGAGGCGCGAATGCATCGCGCCGGCGTTGTTCATCGCCTCATAGGCCATGCCCGCCGACATCGAGCCGTCGCCGATGACGGCGATGACGTTGTTCTTCTTGCCGGCGAGATCGCGCGCCACCGCCATGCCGAGGCCGGCCGAAATCGAGGTGGAGGAATGGCCCGCGCCGAACGGGTCGTAATCGCTTTCCTTGCGCTTGGTGAAACCGGAAAGGCCGCCGCCCTGCCGCAGGGTGCGGATGCGCCCGCGCCGCCCGGTGAGAATCTTGTGCGGATAGGCCTGATGGCCGACGTCCCAGATCACCCGATCGTCGGGCGTGTTGAAGACGTAATGCAGCGCCACCGTCAGTTCGACGACGCCGAGTCCCGCGCCGAGATGGCCGCCGGTGACGGAGACGGCGTCGATCATTTCCGCGCGCAATTCGTCGGCGACCTGACGCAGGCTGCCTTCCGGCAACGCGCGGAGATCGCTGGGCAGATCGATTCGGTCGAGAAGAGGCGTCTTTGTATCGGTCACGGAATGCTCGTCTCAGGGGCCGCTCGGCCCGGTAGGCCGCATAGTCCCTACACCAGAACGACGAAAAACGGCAATTTATCCGCTCGTCGGCTATTTTCGCGATTGCGACCGCGCGGCGACCTGACAGAATGCGCCGACGCGCCCGCTTCAGGCGCATGACGGAGGACGCCATGGCCGAACCCGCGCAAGCCCAAGCGCCGAATTTCGCGAGCTTTTCCGAATTCCTGCCGTTCTATCTGTCCGAGCATTCCGACCGCACCTGCCGTCGGTTGCATTTCGTCGGCTCCTCGCTCGGACTTGGCTGCCTGCTTGCGCTCGTGACGACGGGCCGGCTCTACTGGCTGCCGGTCGGCCTGATTCTCGGCTACGGCTTTGCCTGGATTGGCCATTTCGTCTTCGAGAAGAACAAGCCGGCTTCGTTCAAATGGCCGTTGTGGTCGTTCATGGGCGATTGGGTCATGTGGTGGCGCATGCTGACAGGCCGCATAGCCTTCTGAATCTATTGGGACGATCTGTCGCGGGGCTTTAACGCGGGGTTTGCTCTGCGCGGCGGCTTCCATTGATCGCACGCCACATTTCGGTCAAGACAAGGCAAGATAGGCCGATAATCCTTCCGATTCCGCCTCTTGGGGATCTCGACATGCACAAGTGGGTCTACACATTCGGCGACGGCAAGGCCGAAGGCGCGAGCGAGATGAAGAATCTGCTCGGCGGCAAGGGCGCCAATCTCGCCGAAATGGCCAATCTCGGCCTGCCCGTGCCCCCCGGCTTCACCATCACCACCGAGGTCTGCACCCACTATTACGCCAACGGCCATCAATATCCGGCCGAACTGGCGGCTCAGGTCGACGCCGCGCTCGCCCATGTCGGCAAGCTGACCGGCCGCGCTTTCGGCGACGAGGCCAACCCGTTGCTCGTTTCGGTGCGCTCCGGCGCCCGCGCCTCCATGCCCGGCATGATGGATACGGTGCTGAATCTCGGCCTCAACGACGTGACCGTCGAGGCGCTGGCCAAAAGCGCCGGCGACGACCGCTTCGCCTGGGATTCCTATCGCCGCTTCATCCAGATGTATTCGAATGTCGTTCTCGACATCGACAGCCACAATTTCGAGGAGCTGCTTGAGCACTACAAGGAGCGCAAGGGCTTCGTGCTCGACACCGACCTTGCCGCCGCCGACTGGCGCGAGATGGTGAAGCAATACAAGGCGCGCGTTCAGGAAGAGATCGAGAAGCCCTTTCCGCAGGACCCGCGCGAACAGCTCTGGGGCGCCATCGGCGCGGTTTTCTCCTCGTGGATGAACCAGCGCGCCATCACCTACCGCCGCCTGCACGACATTCCCGAAAGCTGGGGCACGGCAGTCAACGTGCAGGCCATGGTCTTCGGCAATATGGGCGAGACATCGGCCACCGGCGTCGCCTTCACCCGCAACCCCTCGACCGGCGCCAAGGAGCTTTACGGCGAATTCCTCGTCAACGCGCAGGGCGAAGACGTCGTCGCCGGCATCCGCACGCCACAGAACATCACTGAAGTTGCGCGCATCGCCGCTGAATCCGACAAGCCGTCGATGGAGGCGGTGATGCCCGGCGTCTTCGCCGAATTCGTGCGCGCCACGCAATTGCTGGAAAAGCACTATCGCGACATGCAGGACATGGAGTTCACCGTCGAGCGCGGCAAACTCTGGATGCTGCAGACGCGCAATGGCAAGCGCACCGGCAAGGCCGGCCTGCGCATCGCGGTCGAAATGGCGAATGAGGACCTTCTGACGCGCGAGGAGGCGGTGCTGCGCGTCGATCCCGGTTCGCTCGATCAATTGCTGCATCCGACGATTGATCCGAAGGCCGAGCGTCAGGTCGTCGGCAGCGGCCTGCCGGCTTCGCCCGGCGCCGCCTGCGGCGAAATCGTCTTCAGTTCCGATGAGGCCGAGCAACTCAAGAACGCCGGCCATAAGGTCATTCTGGTGCGCGTCGAGACGAGCCCGGAAGACATCCACGGCATGCACGCGGCCGAAGGCATTCTGACGACGCGCGGCGGCATGACCTCGCATGCGGCCGTCGTCGCGCGCGGCATGGGCAAGCCCTGCGTGTCCGGCGCCGGCGCGATCCGCGTCGATTACAACAAGGGCGTCATGGTCGCCGCCGGCAAGACCTTCGCCAAGGGCGACGTCATCACCATCGACGGCTCGTCCGGTCAGGTCATCGCCGGCGCCGTGCCGATGTTGCAGCCGGAGCTGTCGGGCGAATTCGCCGTGCTGATGCGCTGGGCCGACGAGATCCGCCGCATGAAAGTGCGCACCAACGCCGACACGCCGAAAGACGCGCGCGCCGCCCGCACCTTCGGCGCCGAAGGCATCGGCCTTTGCCGCACCGAACACATGTTCTTCGAGGGCGAACGCATTCAGGCGGTGCGCGAGATGATTCTCGCCTCCGACGAAAAAGGCCGCCGCGCCGCGCTCGCCAAATTGCTGCCGATGCAGCGCGGCGATTTCGCCCAGCTTTTCGAGATCATGCATGGCCTGCCGGTGACGATCCGCCTGCTCGATCCGCCGCTGCACGAATTCCTGCCGCATACGGATGAGGAAATCGCCGAAGTGGCGGCCGGCATGGGCGCCGATCCGGCGAAGCTGAAGCGCCGTGCGCAGGAATTGTCGGAGTTCAATCCGATGCTCGGCTTCCGCGGCTGCCGTCTGGCCGTCGCTTATCCCGAAATCGCCGAAATGCAGGCCCGCGCCATTTTCGAAGGCGCGATCGAAGCCGGCAAGAAAACCGGCGCGCATGTCGTGCCCGAGGTGATGGTGCCGCTGGTCGCGACCAAGGCCGAACTCGATCTCGTCAAGGGCCGCATCGACGCCATGGCGCAGGCCGTGATGAAGGAGACGGGCGAGACCATCGCCTATCACGTCGGCACCATGATCGAATTGCCGCGCGCCGCCCTGCGCGCCGGCGAGATCGCCCAATCGGCGGAGTTCTTCTCCTTCGGCACCAACGATCTGACGCAGACGACGCTCGGCATTTCGCGCGACGACGCGGGTTCATTCCTCGGCGCCTATACGGCCAAGGGCATTTTCGCCAACGACCCGTTCGTGACCATCGATCAGGAAGGCGTCGGCGAACTGGTGCAGATCGCCGCCGCCCGCGGCCGCGCGACGCGCGCTGACATCAAGCTCGGCATTTGCGGCGAGCATGGCGGCGACCCGGCTTCGATCGCCTTTTGCGAAAAGGTCGGACTGGATTATGTGTCCTGCTCGCCCTTCCGGGTGCCTATCGCCCGCCTCGCCGCCGCGCAGGCGGCGCTGGGCAAGAAAGCGGCGAGCCAGGCCTGACAGCGAGTAGCCAGATGCTGATTGCGCGTAATTATTATCTGCCGCTGATGGCGGCCATGGGGATCGTGCTTGGCGCGTTGGTCGTCAAGGATCCGAGCCTGCAGCAATTGGCGATCCCGCCGCTGTTGTGGCTGATCGGCGTGTCGCTGCTTTTCGACCTGACGATCCTCAGTCTGGCCAAGAAAACGCCGGTGGAGCCGCTGACGACCAATCACCGCTTCATGGGCGTCGCGCTCGGCGGCGTGCTGTTCTTCGCCATCACTTTCGTCTTTGCCGCGCGCCCCGCGCCGGATGCGCCCGCGCCGCAGAAGACGGGGGCCGTAATGACGCTTCTGGGCGCCGTGGGATGACGCCCGGAAGCGCGCAGGCGCTTGCGCCATGAGCCAGGCTTTCCCCACCCTCGCCACCCTGCGCGCCGGCGGCAAGCGCGCCATGGCGCAGGCGCTTGCGCTGATCGAGACGGCTGCGGGCACGCAGGCCTTGGCCACACTGCTCGATGCCGCCTGCGCCGATCCGAAAGCGCAGGTCGCCGGCCTCACCGGCCCGCCGGGCGTCGGCAAATCGACTCTGACCAACGCGCTGGTGCGCGGCTGGCGCGCGCAGGGCGAAACGGTCGGGGTCATCGCCGTCGATCCGTCCTCGCGCCGCACCGGCGGCGCGCTGCTCGGCGACCGCGCCCGCATTTCCACCGACCCGGAAGATCGCGGCGTGTTCGTCCGCTCCATGGCGGCGCGCGACCGGCTTGGCGGCCTTTCGGATCAAACGGTCGCCGCCGTCGCGCTGATGCGCGCCGTCTATGATCGCGTGCTGGTGGAAAGCGTCGGCATCGGTCAGTCGGAGGCCGATATTTCCTTCGCCGCAGACAGCGTTATTCTCTGCGTTCAGCCCGGCTCCGGCGATAGCCTGCAATTCATGAAGGCGGGCGTGATGGAGCTGCCCGACATCGTCGTCGTCACCAAGGCGGACATGGGCGACCACGCCCGCCGCGCCAAGGCCGACGTCGAGGGCGCGCTCACCCTGTTCGACCGCGACGCCGACGACTGGACCGCCCCCGTCGTCCTCGTCTCCTCGACGCAGGCGACAGGCCTCGACGATCTTGCCGGGGCGCTGGCCGGCCACGCCGCCTGGCTCGATCAAGCTGGCCGCCGCGCCCGCCGTCGCGCCGAACAGGAACAGGCCTGGGTCGACGAGGCCCTGCGCACGCGCTTCGGAACCGAAGGCCTAACGCTGGCCCATCGGATGATGTCGAGCGCGCGCGGTCCCTTCGGTCGCGAGATCGAACTGGGGCGCGAGCTGGAGCGTCGCCTTCACGGCGCCTGAACCGGCTCCTTCGGCTTCAGCCGCAGTTTGCGTTCGTTGAACAGCGCGCCCCAGTCGAGCCGCGTGAACAGCCACAATGTCGGCAGCAGCAGCGCCTGCGAGGCGAGAAAATAAATCGCGCCTGACGAGGTCCAGTCGATATTCTCCGGGTCGAAACGCCTGTTCGCCGCATGAGCCGTGCCGACGAAGAAGGAATAGGAGACGAGCCGGCCGAAAAAGAACGGCAGGCTGACCAGCGCCATGCCGAGCGATGTCAGCCCATAGGCCAGAAACAGATAATTCGAGGGCAGGGGGCTGAAGGCGTAGAACAGGAAAACGCCGGCCGTCATCGCCTTGCGACCTTCGAGACCCGAGCGGATTTCGTCGATATTGGCTTTCGTCGCCTCCGACATCATCTTGCCGCGCACCAGCCAGCGCGCCATTTTGGCCAGCACGTAGCGTCCCGCCGTGGCCGCGACCGCCGCCGTCAGCGCCAGACGGAAAATCGGCAATTCCGGCGTCGTGAAGCCGATCACCGACAAGGCCATCCATGTCGGCGGCGCGAAAGCCGGCAGCAGGTTCAGCAGGAACACCGCGATGAAAACCACGGCGAACGGCCATTCGGCGAATAATGCGGACAAAAATCCCTCCGGCTTTCTTCTATCACATCATATAGGCGCGCCGCCCGCCTTGCGCTGGCTTCACATGACGCGCCCGCGCCTGTCCCATTCTGGCGCAGGCCGGCGCGCCGGCGCGGTAACGGTCCTTCAAGCTTAAGGAGCGATAACCTTTTGAATGAGCAAATCCTGTTTACCTGTGGCGTTGTCGTCGCAGGCGGCGGGAGAGGAACCGTAGCGTCAAGGGTCGCGTATGGGTCGTCGTTCGCGCATTTCCTGGGCCATGGGCGTGGTTGCGCCCTGGTGTCTCGGCATGGGCCTTGTTGTGTCCTTCACGGCGGACGCCGGGCAGGACGCCTCCATCGGCGCCTCGCTCGCCCCTCTCGCCGTGCGCGCGGCGCTCGCCCCGCAAGATCTCATCCCCGCCGTCGGCGTCTCTGATTTGCAGGCCGCGCGCGGCCTGCTACGCGAGGCCCGCCTGTCCGTCGGCGAACGCGCCGATTTCGCCGCGCGCGCCGAGGAAACGCCGCCGCGCGCCGATCTGAAGCGCAACGCCCGCTTGTTTCCACGCATCGACCGCAGCCGTAAGGGCGATCCTGTCGTTGGCCTGCGTCCGACTTTCGACGCCAAATTGCGCGCCCCCGGCGGCATGACCGTGTTGCGGGCCAGCGAAATGCTGAGCCCGGAGGAAATTTACCCCGCCGCCGGCTTCGCGCCGGCCGAAGGCCCCGCGCCGGGCCCGGAAGCGGTCGAGGCCTTCGAGCCTTGGGCCGAGGGCGAGAGCCCGACGACCCTGCCGCAGCCCGCCGCCGATATTTCCCCCGCCGCGCGCGGCGGGGCCGTGACGCTACGCCGCGCCGCGACGACCGAGCGCATGTTGCAGGGTGCGACCCCGAGCGTGCCGCGCGCCGTGGCGCTTGGCTCCGCGACGCCCGCGCCCGCCGACGGCGCGCCCATCGAAATCGCCGTGTCTGCCGGCGTTCCGCGCATCGTCGCGCGCGCCAGCGCGCTGCCGCCGGGCGTCGTCACCAACAATGGCGCAACCGGCAAGGTCGCAGCGTCCCTCTCTTACGCCCAGCGCACCGAGCGGCCGAATTACGCCGCTCTCCTCAGCGACGCCGACCGCGCGGCGCAGGAAAAGAAGTGTCTGGCCGAAGCCATCTATTTCGAAGCCCGCTCCGAGCCGGAATCTGGTCAGGCCGCCGTGGCGCAGGTCGTGCTCAACCGCGCCTCTTCGGGCCTCTATCCGAATTCGATCTGCGGCGTCGTCTACCAGAACCGCCACCGCCATATGGCCTGCCAGTTCTCCTTCGCCTGTGAGGGCAAGGCCTTGCGCGTCAACGAGCAGGCCTCCTGGGCGCAAGCCCAGCGCATCGCCGAGGAAGTCACCGCCGGCAAGACCTATCTCGCGGATGTCGGGCTCTCGACCCATTATCACGCGCAATATGTCCGCCCCCGCTGGGCCCGCCATCTCAAGAAGATGGACGTGATCGGCAAGCACATCTTCTACCGGCTGAAACCCGGCCAGACTTGAGCCGGCGGCGCAAAACCGCCATCTTCACGGGCAGAATCAGCCACAGCTGCGGCCGGGCGCGGGTTTGAACCTTCGCCGGCCGCCTCCATTGAAAGACGCTCATGGCCGCGACGACGCCGAAATCCCGTTTCCCGCTCCGCGCCCGCGCGCTTGGCGCGGCGCTGCTGGCGACGTTCGCCGCGACGCCCGCGGCCCTCGCGCGCGAAAGCGCCGCCATCTCCACGCCGTTCGAAGTCGGCGAAAGCCCGGCCGGCAATTATCTCGCAGCCCTCATCGCCGGGGCCGACCGCGACACATTCGCCGCCGCCACCTTCTTCCGCGAGGCGGTGCGCTACGACCCGCGCAATTCGCAGATCGTCGAGCGCGCTTTCGTCGCCAATATGGCCAACGGCGATTTCGACACGGCCTTCGCGCTCGCCGACCGGCTGCTAAAGCTCGAACCCGGCAACGGCCTCGCCCATCTCGCCCTTGGCATCAAGGCGATCAAGGCCAAGCAATGGAAAAAGGCGCGCGAGCATATTTCCAAGGGCGGCGCCGGGCGCCAGCGCGACCTCACCGCGACCCTGCTGACCGCCTGGACTTATGTCGGCTCCGGCGAGCCGCGCAAGGCGCTCGAATTGGCCGACAATATCCGCGACGAGGGCTTCGCGGCTTTCCGCGACTATCACACCGCGCTGATCGCTGACGTCGGCGGCCAGCAGGCCGAGGCGCTGAAGCGCATGAAGGCCGCCTATGGCGCCGAGAAAGCGACGCTGCGCCTTGTCGACGCCTACGGCCGCTTCATGTCGAAGACCGACATGGAGGAGGCCAAGCGCGCCTACGCCGCCTTCGACGCCCTGCTGCCGCGCCATCCGTTGATCGAGGCCGCGCAGAAGGAGCTGAACGCCGGCCGCAAGCTCGATCCGCTGGCGCGCAACGCCGAACAGGGCGCGGCCGAAGTACTCTATGGCCTTGGCTCGGCCGGAGGCCGCCACGGCGACGAACTGGCGGCGATGATCTATCTGCGCCTTTCGCTGTTCCTCGCGCCGAAGAACGATCTGGCGGTCATGACGCTGGGCGAAATCTACGAGCGCCTGAAGCAGAACGAGCGCGCCATCGACGCTTACGAGATGGTCGAGGACGCTTCGCCGATGCGCGCGACGGCCGACATCCAGACCGCGCTGGTTCTGGAAGTTCTCGGCAAGAACGACGACGCCTCCAAGCGGCTGAACGAGATCGTCGCCCGCAATCCGCAGGATGAAGACGCCTGGTCCTCGCTCGGCAATCTGCAACGCTCGCGCAAGCAGTTCGCCGAAGCGGCGGAGAGCTACACGCGCGCCCTCGCCGTGACGCAGAAATCCGAGAAAGGGCGCTGGCCGCTCTATTATTTCCGCGGCATCACCTATGAGCGCCTGAAGCGCTGGCCCGACGCCGAAGCGGATTTCAAGAAGGCGCTCGAAATGTCGCCAGAGCAGCCGCTGGTGCTGAACTACCTCGGATATTCCTGGGTCGATCAGAACATGAATCTCGACGAGGCGTTCAAGATGCTGCGCCGCGCCGTCGAGCTGCGCCCGCAGGATGGCTACATCGTCGATTCGCTCGGCTGGGCCCTGTATCGTCTCGGCCGCTACGACGAGGCGGTGAAAGACCTCGAAAAAGCGATCGATCTGCGTCCCGCCGACCCTGTCATCAACGACCACCTCGGCGACGCCTATTGGCGCGTCGGCCGCAAGCTCGAAGCGCAGTTCCAGTGGAACCACGCGCGCGACCTCAAGCCCGAGCCGGAGGATCTGGAAAAGATCCTCAAGAAAATCGATCACGGTATCGTCGACGAAAAGCCCGCGACCGAGGCGCAAGCCAAAAAGAACGGCGGCTGACGCCGATGTATCGGCCGGCGCATTTCCGCGAAGACGATGTGGCGCGCCTGCACGATTTTATCGAGGCGCGCGGCTTCGGTTTGATGATCTCGGCGGGCGCCGAGGGGCCCGTCGCCGATCCGCTGCCGTTTCTGCTGGATCGCGTCGGCGCGAAAGGCGTGTTGCGCGGGCATCTTGCGCGCGCCAATCCGCATGTCGGCCTGTTGCGCGCCAATCCGCGCGCTCTGGTCGTCTTCAGCGGCCTCGACGCCTATGTTTCGCCCGGCTTCTATCCCTCGAAGCGCGATGCCGGCCGCGTCGTTCCGACCTGGAATTACGAGATCGTGCAGGCGCGCGGAAACGTGCGTCTTGTCGAGGACGCGCGCTGGCTCGAAAATCTGGTCGCGGCGCTTACCGCGCGGCATGAGGCGGGCCGCGCCGAACCTTGGGCGCTCGCGGATGCGCCGCGCGACTTCATCGACGCCCAATTGCGCGCCATTGTCGGCGTCGAGATCGTCATCGATGCGCTCGAAGGCAAATCCAAGATGAGCCAGAATCGCGGCGACGCCGATCGCGCCGGCGTCGCGAGCGGTTTTCGCAAGGAAGGCGCCGAGGCGTTGGCGGAGCGGGTCGAGACGGGCGGCTTCGGGACGCGCCCGACATGAGTGGCATTCTGATCGAGCGCGCGCCGGCCAAGGTCAATCTGACATTACATGTGCCGCGTCGTCGCGAAGACGGCTGGCATGAACTCGAAAGCCTCGTCGTTTTCAGCCGCTCCGGCGATTTGCTGACGCTCGATCCGGCGCAGCCTCTTGCTTTGATCGTCGACGGCCCGCGCGCCCAGGCCGCCGGGCCCGACGCCGACAACCTCGTGCTCAAAGCTGCGCGTCAGCTCGCCGAACGCGTCGAGGGGCTGAAACTTGGCGCCTTTCGCCTGTCAAAGCGGCTGCCGGCCGCAGCGGGCATCGGCGGCGGCTCGTCCGACGCGGCGGCCGCCCTGCGGCTTCTGGCGCGCCACAATGGTTTTACGCTGGACGATCCGCGCCTGATGGCGGCGGCCAGAGCGACGGGCGCGGACGTTCCCGTCTGCATGGGAGCCTGCGCGCGCATGATGCGCGGCGTCGGCGATGAACTTGGCGACAGGCTCGAACTGCCGCCGTTGTTCGCCTTGCTCGTCAATCCCGGCGTGGCTGTGGAAACGAAGCGCGTTTTCGCCGAAATGGGCCTGCGCCCCGGCGAAACGCAATCCTTCGGCGCCAGACATCCGGCGATCGACAGCGGCATCGGTCGCGACGCTCTCTTCGCCGCGTTGAAAAAGGCGCGCAACGACATGGAGGACGCGGCCTGCGTCATCGCGCCCGTCGTCGGCCACGTGCTGTCGGTCCTGTCGGCGGCGCGCGGCGTGCGGCTTGCCCGCATGTCCGGTTCGGGCGCGACCTGTTTCGCTCTGTTTGAGGATTGCGCGTCATCCGCCCGCGCCGCGCGCGTCATCCGCCGCGATCATCCCGGCTGGTGGGTGAAAACGGCGGTTCTCGGATAAGGCTAAGGGCCGCCTCAGCGCGAGGCGACGAGCCGCAGATGGCCGCGTTCGAGCGGCTTGGCGGGTTCGTCGAACTCCGGCGCAAGCTGCGGGCCGGGCTCGATGATCGCCAGATTGAGCGCTTCCGTCAGCATTTCGATTTCGCCGGAGCGCAGGGATTTCGTTTCGCGCCCGAGCGTGATCCGCGCGGCGAGCAGCAACAGCCGCGTCATCGCCATATCCTCGACGCTCGGATGCCCGAGGATCAGGTCCAGCGATTTGACCAGCGCCGCAGAGTCAGCGCGATGGGGCTGCATGAAAAGTCTCCTGCTCTTCCGATTTTAGAAAAGCAGCAGTCCGGATTTCTTTCAATCAAAGTCCGGAAATGTGGTGAGCGAAACGTCAATGGCCTCGCTCGCCTCCAACCAATCGTCAATCTGTGCGCAAGACCCGCGAAAGACGCCCTCGCGCAAGGACGTCAGTGGGCGCGGGAGATGCAGAAATCGACGACTTCGGCTTTGATCGCGATGAGGGCGTCTTTCCAGCGCGAATTTGGAAACAGGCGGAGCGGTTTACTCGCTGTTTCGGTCAATGCGCGCGGGAGATGCAGAAATCGACGACTTCGGCTTTGATCGCGATGAGGGCGTCTTTCCAGCGCGAATTTGGAAACAGGCGGAGCGGTTTACTCGCTGTTTCGGTCAATGCGCGCGGGAGATGCAGAAATCGACGACTTCGATCAGCGCGTCTTTCCAGCGCGAATTCGGGAAAAGGGCGAGCGCGTCGCGCGCCATGGCGCCGTAATGGCGGGCCCGCTCGATCGTATCCTCCAGCGCCTTGTGCCTGCGCATCGTGGCGATGGCGGTTTCGAGGTCGCCTTCCTCGATTTCGTTGCGCTCCAGCGTGCGCCGCCAGAATTCGCGCTCCGCGTCGCTGCCGCGCCGGAACGACAGCACGACGGGCAGCGTGATCTTGCCCTCGCGGAAATCGTCGCCGACGTTCTTGCCGAGCTTGGCCGAGGTGCCGCCATAATCGAGCACGTCGTCGATGAGCTGGAAGGCGACGCCGAGATTCATGCCGTAGCCGCGGCAGGAGGCGACTTCCGCCTTGGAGCGGCCGGCGAGCAGCGGCCCGACTTCGGCGGCGGCCGCGAACAGGGCGGCCGTCTTGGCGCGGATGACGGCGAGATAATCGTCTTCCGTCGTCTGCGTGTCCTTGGCGGCGGAGAGCTGCATCACCTCGCCTTCGGCGATGACCGCCGCAGCCGTCGACAGCACGTCGAGGCAGGGCAGGGAGCCGACTTCGACCATCATCTTGAACGCCTGGCCGAGCAGGAAGTCGCCGACGAGCACGCTCGCTTCGTTGCCCCACAGCATCCGCGCCGCCAGTTTGCCGCGCCGCATGTCGCTCTCATCCACGACGTCGTCGTGCAGCAGCGTCGCCGTATGCATGAATTCGACCGAGGCGGCGAGCTTGACGTGGCCTTCGCCCTCGTAGCCGCAGATGCCGGCGGCGGCCAGCGTCAGCATCGGCCGCAAGCGCTTGCCGCCCGAGGAAATCAGGTGATTGGCGACTTCCGGGATCATCGTGACGTCAGAGCCTGTCCGCGACAGGATCATCTGGTTCACCCGCTCCATATCGGCCGCGGCGAGGTCGACGAGCGTTGAAATGCCCGGCTCTTTCGCCTTTTCGTCGAGGGAAATCACAACGCCCACCGGACCGTCCTTCGAATATTTTGCGCCAATCGGCCGGCAACTTATAGCGTTTTCGAGCGAAGTGGAAACCGGTTCGCGTGAAGAAAACGCATTGGACAAGGCCGTCAGGGCGTTGCTTCCGATTCCATCGGACGCGAGATCTAGAGCATAATCGGAAAAAGTCGAACCGCTTTCGGTCTATCGGCGCGCGCGAGGCGACATGAAGGAACTGCTGCGCACCAACGATCTGGTCCTGATCTCGCGCATAGAGGCGCTTCTGGCGGAGAGCGGACTGCATTGTCTCGTCGCCGACGGCCATATGAGCGCGCTCGAGGGCTCGGTCGGCTTTCTGCCGCGCCGCATTCTCGTTCTCGACGATGACGTCGACGAGGCGCGGGCGCTTCTTGCCGACGCCGGCCTTGACGGATTTCTGCCCGATGCATGAGGCGACGACCCGGGACCGGTTTTTCGGCGGCAGGCTTTTGCTGGCCCAGCCGCGGCGCGGCCATCGCGCCGGGCTCGACGCGGCGCTGCTGGCGGCCGCGGCTCCCGCGCTGGCGCAGGGCCTCGCGCTCGACGCCGGCGCCGGCGTCGGGTCCGCCGGACTGGCTTTTGCGACCCGGGCGCCGGGAATGCGCGTCGGATTGATCGAAAACGATCCCCTTGCGCTGCCGCTTGCGACGGCGAATGTGGAGAGCAACGGCTTCGCCGGCCGCGTGTCCGTCTTCGCCGCCGATCTCATGTCGGCGAGGGCGCGCGGCGTCGCCGGCCTCGTCCCCGAGGCGGCCGATGTCGTTCTGACCAACCCGCCGTTTCTCGATCCGGCGCGCAGTCGCGTTTCGGCCGAGAAAGCCGCGGCGCACGCCATGCCGCGCCCCGGCGCGCTCGCCGATTGGGTGAAGGCGTGTTTCGCCATGCTGCGCTCCGGCGGCGCGTTGACGCTCATTCATCGCGCCGACGCGCTTGGCGACCTCATTCGGGCCTGCGGCGGGCGCGGCGGCGACCTGCGCATATTGCCGGTGTTCGCCACGGCGGATGCGCCGGCGATCCGTGTTCTGATCCGTGCGGTGAAAGGCAGTCGCAAGCCTCTGTCGATCAGGCCCGGGCTGGTTCTGCACGATGCTGAAGGCGCCTATTTGCCGGAGACGGAGGCGCTGCTGCGCGGCGAGACGGCGATCGATTGGGGCGAGGCGCTTGCGAAAAAGGGCCGGTCGCGCGGACCGGCCCTTTGATCGGGAAGAAAAGCGCCCTCAACGGCAGAGGCGCACCCAGCGCTTGACCCAGCGGCCGTTGACGCGCACGCGCTTCTTGCGCAGCACGCAGCCCTCCTCGTCAATCACGGGCGCACGCCGGTAATAGCCGGGGCGCGGCTCGCTGTAATAGGGCCCGGGCGCCACATAGACGGGATCGTAAGGCGCGCGCCACAAGGGCGGCGGTTCTCCGAAGCCGCCATCGTAAAACTCGGGGGCTGGAGGGGCCAGAGGCCGGCGCGGTCGATGCGGCCTGCGCGGCTTCGCCCGTGGCGCAGACGCTTCGGCGCGCGGCGCGCGGGCCTCGACCGCCTGCGCTGCATGAGGCGGCTGAGGCGCGGCTCCGGCCGGCGACGCGGCGGGCGCAACCACCGGCGCGGGATTCGGCTGCGTCGCCGGGGCGCGGCTCCGGCCGGGGCTCTCGAAATGGCGACGCCATTCCCCGCCTGCCGGCGCGGGTTGCGTCACGGGCGCGGAATGCTGCTGGTTCAGCAATTGCGGCGCGGGGGCCGGCGGCGGCGGAGGCAGCGTCTTCAACGGCGAAATGACGCCTGCGCCGGTCGGGGCCGGCGGCGGGGCCGGAATGACCTGATGCGTCGGGGCGCCGCCCGGCGCGCGCATGTCCGTCTGGGCGCTGGCCGCCCCCGCCAGAAGCGAGAAGCTGAAGGCGATCGATGAAACAAGACGAAGAGACATGGGGCATTCCGTCGGAGGGATCTGGCGGAGAGCCAGTTTTGGCGGGCTCTCCGGTATTTTTGTGGCGGGGATCGCGCTTATCGGCAGATGCGCACCCAGCGCTTCACCCAGCGGTGATGCCGCACGACCCAGCGCTTGCGCTTCACGCAATGCCGATAGCCGTAGTGAACCGGATAGCCGTAATACGGATAGGGGTCATAGTCGTAATAGGCCGCGCCGAGGCCGAGCCCCACAAGCGGCGCCCCCCAATATCCGCCGCCCCAGCGGCGATGACGGTGGCGCCACGGATAGCCGCCGACCCGAGCCGGTCCCGAAAGCGCCGGGCGGCCGGCGAAAGCGCGCGGCGCGGCGAAACTGCGGGCTCCGGAGAAACTACGCGGCGCGGCGAAGCTGCGCGGCGCAGCCATAGGCCGGCTTGCGGCATACCCGCCGCCGCCCCGGCCGAAGCCGTGACGCGCCTGCGCGTCGGCGGAGCCTGCCGCCGCCAGACTGAGCGAACCGGCGCACAGGGCGACGGCCGCGAAAGAGGCAATTTTGGACGCAATGGAGCGAAGGGTCATAACCGATCTCCCTCTCGACGAAGCGATCCCGCGCTTGGAACCGCCCGGATGGCGTCTGGTTACGACAAGGTTAATGAATGAGCGCTGATCGCTGCGTTCAGGTGTCGTTCATCTTCAAAAACAACGGCGCCGGTCCCGATGACGGAACCGGCGCCGATTATGATGGCCTGCGCGCCTCAGTAGCAGCGACGATACGGTCCGAAGACGTATTCGCCGAAGGCGTTGTAGTGCCAGCCGACGCGACGCACGCAATAGCCGCCGCCATAGATGCCGACGCCGCCCCAATAGCGGCCACGATAATGACGGTGGCGATAGCCGCCACGGTACCCGCCGCGATAGCCGCCACGGTATCCACCGCGATAGCCGCCACGGTATCCACCGCGATATCCGCCACGGAAACCGCTCCGGCCGCCGCGGAACCCGCCGCCGCCGCCGCGATAGCTGCGGACTTCCTGAACGTCAGAACTCAGCAAATCCTGCACCGCGCCGACGCTCTGGCCGAGGCTTGAAGCCGGCGCGGCGGAAGCCGGGCCGCCGCCCGTGAGCATCATGCCGGCCGTAATGGCTGCGGCGAAGGCCATTTTGAATTTTTTGGTCAAGGACATTCGCGCCTCCCATAACCGTTGCGCTTGCGGTTGGGCCTCATCGTGAGGCTTTCCCAATGCGAACTATCCGACGAAACGCCTTTGCGCGCAATCGCTTGGATCAATAGTGCTTAACACTGGCTCCAGCCGTTGGAGCAAATGCGCGCATTCGTTCGGGTTTTCGTCAGATTGACCCTGCTCCGCGTCGCCATTAGTTTGCCGGCCGAATGATCAAGCCTTGTCGCCTGCGTCCTTGAGATGGAATCCCAGTTCATGCAGTCCGCTTCCCCCGCCACCGAGAGCAGCACGCTCGATCCCGCGCGTTCTTTTCAGGGGCTGATTCTGACGTTGCAAAAATTCTGGGCCGAGCAGGGCTGCGTCATTCTCCAGCCCTACGACATGGAAGTCGGCGCCGGCACGTTTCATCCGGCGACGACGCTGCGTTCGCTGGGGCCGCGTCCGTGGAAGGCCGCTTATGTCCAGCCCTCGCGTCGTCCCAAGGACGGCCGCTATGGCGAGAACCCGAACCGCCTTCAGCATTACTATCAGTTTCAGGTGATCCTGAAGCCGTCGCCGCCGGATTTGCAGGATCTCTATCTGCGTTCGCTCGCCGCCATCGGCGTCGACGCAAAACTGCACGACATCCGCTTCGTCGAGGACGATTGGGAAAGCCCGACGCTGGGCGCCTGGGGGCTCGGCTGGGAGTGCTGGTGCGACGGCATGG